>ENA-OSEO01003771-OSEO01003771.1-sediment-metagenome-genome-assembly--contig:-NODE-3771-length-17003-cov-2.840187_pt1 | contig 17003 bp, 14 predicted proteins | sample MGYA00237883_ERZ534232 | MGnify/ENA metagenome assembly ERZ534232
GCATCTTGTGCTCGATGAAAAGCACTGGGCTGTTGTCTCTGACGGCAGAAATGATAAGCCCTTTCGCATCAGCGGGGGTGCCTGGAGCGACAGTCTTCAACCCCGGAATGTGGCACGCCCAGGCCTCCAAGGACTGAGAGTGCTGGGCCGCGGTGCCCATGCCCGCCCCGCTTGATGTCCGCACGACCATGGGGCATGTGAGACCGCCGCCAAACATATAATGCATCTTGGCCGCCTGGTTACCCAGCTCATCCAAGGTTATGCCGAGAAAGTCCATGAACGAGATTTCAAGCACAGGCCTCAAGCCCGCCGACGCTGCTCCGACGGCGTGCCCGATGATGGCCGTTTCAGAAAGGGGCGTGTCCAGAACCCTCTCGGGACCAAACTCCCTGAAGGCCGCACCCGTGATGCCGAAGTTGCCTCCGAACACGCCCACGTCCTCGCCGGCAACATATACATTCGGATCACGTCTCATCTCGATGCAAAGACCATCAATAATGGCCTCACCCATATTCATCGTCCTAGTACTCATTTGGCTCACTCCGCGTACACGTCGGTGAGCAACTCTGACTTGTCCGGCCACGGGCTGTTCTTGGCGAACTCCATTGCCGCCTCGATCTCAGCATCAGCTTCAGCCTGAATCTTCTCCAAATCGGTTCCTGTGGCCCACTTGTTGGCTTCGAGGACCCGCGCGCAAACCAGAATAGGATCTCTCTTCAGCCACGCTTCGTGCTCGGCCGGGTCGCGGTAGGCTGCTGAGTCGCCAACGAAGTGCCCCCAATGCCTCCAGGTCTTGCCTTCGATCAGGGTCGGACCTCCACCCCTGCGTGCTCTATCGACCGCTTCGGCCGCAGCTTCCCGCACAGCTACGACGTCGTTCCCGTCGACCACTACCCCGGGGAAGCCGTAGCCGGCCGCCCGGTCCGCGATGTCCGTTATCTTCATGGCGTCCGTCTGGCGGGTGCTCACTCCGTAAAGGTTGTTCTCACAAACGTAGACTACGGGCAATCGCCAGCAGGCGCCCAGGTTGAGCGACTCGTGGAATGTCCCACGGTTAGAGGCGGCGTCTCCAAAGAAGGCGACTGAGACTTTGCCCTCGTTCCGCATCTTGCTCGCGAGCGCGGCGCCCGTGCCGATGGGAAGACTGGCGCCGACGATTCCGTTGGCCCCGAGGATTCCGAGAGACCGGTCGGCGATATGCATGGAGCCGCCCTTGCCACTGCAATACCCGTCCCTCCTGCCGAAGAGCTCCGCGAACATTCGCTTGGGATCTCCGCCTTTCGCCAGTAGATGACCGTGCCCTCGGTGGTGACTCGCAATGTAGTCGTCGGTGTTGAGAACCGACATGACCCCGGCCGCGATGGCTTCCTCTCCACTGTACAGGTGGAGAAAGCCAGTCATTCTTCCTGTAAGGAACTCTTTGTGCGCATGCTCCTCGAACGACCGGATCCTCACCATGACCCGGTACATATCCAGAAGCTGCGTCTTATCTACTGTCATGCGTGTGCCTCCATTACGCTGACTTCAAATCACGAATCTGACCAGGCGGTTTCTCCTCCAGGAGGTGGGCATCTCAGACAAGAGCTACTAACGCTGGAAGAGCCTCTATGGGAGGCATGAAGACGGGCGAGTTTAAGCGGCTCAAAGAGCTAGAGGCTGAGAACGCCCGCTCAAAGCAGCTGGCTCAGACTCGCCGCTCCCTCCCTTATGATGGCGGGGCATCTCCACCCTAATACGCCGCATAGCCCATGTCAAAGGCGCTTTCCACGCCCATCCGCAGGCTAATAGGGAGAATGCGACGGGATGGGACCGTACATGCTCATGGGTCCCATCCCGTCTTCCGTACGTCCGATATTCTCGGTCGCTGTCAGTCCACGGCAGGCGGCAGGTGCTTGCCCAGCATGGTTCTGATCTCGCGGGCGATACCTTCCGGGTCGTAACCGTAGAAGGGGTGCAGGTCTTCGGCATAGCCGACGGAAGCGAAGACATCCGGGATGCCAAGGGACTTGAACTTGATCCCCATTCCAGACTTGGCGACGACCGAAGCGACGGCTTCACCCAAGCCGCCGACCACATTGTGGTCTTCGGCTGTGACGATAACGCCGGTCTCCTTCGCCGCGGCCAGAACGGCTTCTTCGTCAAGGGGTTTGAGCGTATGCATGTCGAGCACGCGCACGCTGATGCCTTCCTCTTCCAGCTTCTGCGCGGCGGCCACTCCATAGTGGACGCAGCTTCCACAGGCGATGACGGTGGCGTCTGTACCCTCTTTGGCGACCACCGCTTTGCCGATCTCGAACGGGTAGTCCTGGTCCGCGTAGACCAGGGGCTCTTCCCCGCGGGGCAGGCGGATGTACATGGGACCGGGATAGGTCAGCGAGGCGCGGATGAGCCTGGCTCCCTGGTTGGCATCCGAGGGCATGCACATGGTCATGTTGGGGATGGCCCGCATGACCGCCGCGTCCATGATGGCGTAGTGGGTGGGTCCGCCGCCGGAGGTGAGGCCGCCGTGGGTGCCGATGAGCCGCACGGGCACATCGTTGTAGGCGACATCGGTGTGGATCTGGTCCACGGCGCGCAAGGAGAGGAACGGCCCGAAGGCGGTGACGTAGGTCACGTGGCCGGCAGTTGCCAGCCCGGCGCCCACGCCAACACCGTCCGGTTCGGCGATGCCTACGTCAAAGACCGTACCGGGGTGTTTCCTCTCCAATTCGCCCATCTTGCTCTTCTGCAGATAGTCGTCGCAGACCACGCACGCGAATTCGAGACCCTCGTCGGCCATCTTGATTAGTTCGATGTTGACCAGGTCTCGAGCCGACCACCCGGCCACCATGTCGTCTACGGAAAATGTGAATGTCTTTGCCATGGTGTTCTTACGCCCTTTGCTTTCTGCCGGCTTCCACGTACGTGCAGCATTCCTCCAACTTCTCTTCGTCTAGACCGCCGATGTGCCACGCTGCGTTGTTCTCCATGAAGGGGATGCCGTGGCCCTTGACGGTATCGGCGATGACAACGATGGGCTTGCGAGGAGTCTGTGAATCAGAAGGCGGCAGGGACTCGAAAGTCTCAACTATCTTAGCCATGTCATGGCCGTCGATACGGATGGTATCCCAGCCGAAGGCCTTCCACTTGTCGTCCATGGGCTCCATGGGCATGACGGTGCTGGTCTGCCCGCCGATCTGCAGGTGATTGAGGTCGACGATGGCTACTAGGTTGCCTAGTTGGTACTTGGCCGCCATCATGATGGCTTCCCAGTTGGAACCTTCGTTCAGCTCGCCATCACCGGTGAGGCAGTAGACTCTCCAGTCGGCCTTCTGCTTCCTGCCGGCAAGGGCGAACCCAACCGCCAGGGACAGACCATGCCCGAGCGAGCCGGTGGAGGCTTCAATCCCGGGGATGAACTTGCGGTTGGGGTGCTGACCGAAACGGCCGTTGACGGCGTTGTATTCCTTGAAGAGGTCCTCGCGCTTGAGGATGCCGAGATCAGCAAACACGTTGTGCATCAGGCAGGCCAAGTGACCCTTGCTGATGACGAACCTATCCCGCTCCGGCCAGGTGGGGTTCTTGGGATCGAACTTCAAGAGATGGTAGTACATCGCCACAACAATATCAGCGGCGGAGAGGGCACCGCCGAGATGGGAGTTGCCGATATTGTTGGTGTAATCAAAGAGCAGCTTCTTGATGTCGATCGCCTTGTCTTCCAGGCGGGCGACCACACTCATGTCGACACTTGTCACTGTCTGACCCTTCTTTCGCTTACGAACACTTGATGATGACTTTGGCCGGTTTGCCGGTCGCCTGGAGCTCGAAGGCCGCCTTCGCATCGTCAATGGGGAAGATATGCTCGATGAACGGCTTGAGATTAAGACGCGGCAACATGGCGAGAGCCCGGTCGAAGCTGAACGGGGAGTTGAAGAACCCCGTGATGGTGAGCTCTTTCCAGTAGGTGGTCGCGAAGAGGTTGAGCGGCATCTCGTAGTCTATCGGGTACATGGCGAAGTAGACCACGGTGCCCGCCTTGGCGAGAACGTCCAGGGCCGGCTTGCAGGCGGCCGGGGCCCCCGAGCTCTCGATGACCGAGTTGAAGCCCACTCCTCCGGTGATCTTCATGGCTTCGGCCACCACATCATCGGTCTTGGGGTTGATGGCGAAGTCGGCCCCAAGCTCCTTGGCCAAGGCCAGCTTGTCCTCCACCGGCTCGATGATGGTGACCGTCGAGGCGCCGCACATCTTGGCCATCTGCACGAGGAGAAGACCGATGGCCCCGGCTCCGGAGATGGCGACCGTCCCGCCCACGGGGATGTTGGCCTTCTCGATGGCCCGCAGAGCGATAGCGGTCGGTTCGAGGAGGCAGGCTTCTTCCAAGGGGAGCGAATCGGGGATCTTGAATACCTGCTGTTCGTCCCACAGAACGTATTCGGCCATCCCGGGGGGCATACCATCGGGCTTGAACATGTTGAGGCACATGTTGGGCCGGCCGTTCAGACAGTCAGGGCACTTGCCGCAGGCCTTGTAGTAGTTGCCGGCCACCCGGTCGCCGACCTTGAGGCCCTTGGTGGTCGCCTCCGCGCCCAGTTCGGCGATGACGCCCGAGACCTCGTGACCGAGACCTTTGGGCGGCTCCATCCCGAGGGCTCCGCCGAGGGCCATGATGTGCGGATCCGATCCGCAGATCGAGCAGTATGCGACCTTGATGAGCACGCCCTCCGGGCCGACCTCGGGCTTCGCGAAGTCGACAATATCGACGGTCCCGGTGAAGCCGGTCACCGGGTTGGCGAACTCGGTCACTGCCACAGTCTTCATCCAAACCTCCGTGTTAGACGCTGGTATGACGACCCCACGTTGTGGGGCTGGAGAACCACGCTCAAGGACAGAAAGAGGGAGCGCGCCGCGGGCGGCAACCCGCGGCGCGCTCTTTCAGATCTACAGAGCCTCGCGCTGCAGATACCGCGCCAACGCAACGGCGATGATCAGGGCAAGCCCGTTGAACATAGGCTCGATCCAGAATGCAACCCCTGCCTGCTGCAGACCGGTCACCCCCACTGCAAGCGTGAACACCCCCACGACCGTACCGGCGATCTGAAAGGTGCCGGGTTTGATCGCAGCCGCACCGAGGAGCGCGCCGGCAAACACCGGCAAGAGGAAGCTTCCGCCGACCGTCGGGTCTCCCACACCCATCCTGGATGCGGTCAGAACTCCGGCTATGCCTGCCAAACCGGCAGATATAAGAAACGAGTAGAGGGTGAGCCGTTTGTTGTCGATGCCGGCCAACCTGGCGGCCTCGGACGAGCCACCGACGGCATACATATAGCGCCCGAATGGTGTCTTCTCAAGCACGTACCACGCGGCGACCGCAATGACAATCATATAGAACACCGAGATGGGCATGCCTCCGATCAAGGTCGAACCGATCTTGGTGACACCTTGGGGGATGTTCTGAGAGATGGTCCCACCGCCGGTGAAGGACAGCATCAGGCCGTATATGGCGGTGCCCATGCCCATGGTGGAGATCAAGGCGTTGATGCCGATGCGCGTCACCAGAATGCCGTTGACCAAGCCGATGAACTCTGCCGCCAACAACGCCAAGATCACCGCCAACCAGATGGGCAGCTCTCCCCACCTGGCCGTGAAACCGGCGACCAAGAGCGCCGAGAACCCGCAGACATACCCTACGGACAGGTCGAAGTTGCCCACAACCAGAGGGAACACCATGGCCACGGCGAGAATGACGGTGACCGACTGAGTCGAAAGGATCATCTTGAGTGTGCCGTAGGTGGGGAAGAGATCGGGAACGGCCGCGCTGAAGATGATGGCCATCAGTACCAAGACCCCAAGCATGGCCCAGCGGGCGATTCGGTATCCTACGTCCTGCCGGCCGCGCCTGAAGATCATCTCCGCCTCAGCCCCATCGCCGGTGGGTGCCGCGCCCGGCGATGCCTCGCTGCCTGCTGGTTTTGAAAGTTCATCATTCACTTGTGAACGCCCTCCTATTACATGTACGCGAGGCGCGCGACTTGGTCTTCGGTCAGATTCGAGCCATACAGTTCACCCACGAGCTGCCCTCTTCGTAGCACCAGGACTCGATCGCAGAGCTGGGCCAGGTCTTTGAACTCCGAACTCATGAGAAGGACCGTTGTTCCCGACTTGGCAACCTCCTGAAGGGTGCGATAGATATCGGCTTTGGAACCGACGTCAACCCCGACCACCGGTTCGTCCGCGATGAGCACCTTGGGCTTCAAGCGCATCCATTTGGCCACCATGACCTTCTGCTGATTCCCCCCCGACATCTTGGTTATCCTACGGTAGGGATCAGGCGGCATGATGCTGTACTCCTGCATCAACTCCGCCACTTCTTTGCGCTCGGCCCCGGCGTGGATGATCCCCCGGCTCCAGAAGCGCTTCACATCGGTGATCGTCATGTTCTCGGCAACGGTGAGACCCGGGAACATGCCACCGGTGCGCCGGTCCTCTGACAGCATGCCAATCCCGGCATGCATCGCCTCCTTGGGCTTCGCGAAGTTGACCTCCTTGCCGTCGAACTCGATGGTGCCCGCGGTGCGCGGCTGCGCCCCGAAGATCAGGCGCCCCACCTCGCTGCACCCGGAGCCCAGCAGACCGGCTATCCCCAGTACCTCACCCTGCCGGGCCACGAACGAGACCGAGTCCAGGATGTTGCCGGAAAGGCCTTCCACCTCCAGCACCTTCGGGCGACCGAAACTGTCTTCCGCCTGGGGAGGATAGAACTGACCGATCTTGCGGCCGGTTATGAGTTCGACCAGGTCGTTTTCGCTCAGGTCCTTGACTTTGAAGGTGCCGATCTTCACCCCGTCGCGGAGCACGGTGACCCTGTCACAGAGGAGGAAGATCTCCTGCAGACGGTGCGAAACGTACATCACTCCCACGCCACGGCGGGCGATCCGGCGAACAGCATCGAAGAGGAAATCGACTTCCTTCTGAGGTAGCGACGCCGTCGGCTCATCCAGCACGAGCAGACGAGCGTTATCCCCGAGAGATGCAAGAGCGCGGACGATGGCGACGATGGTGCGGTCGGTGGTAGGCAGCCGGCGGATCTCGGCGCCAGGGTCGATGTCGTGCCCGAACTCCGTGATCAGCTTGCGCACCCGTTTGGCTTCCGCGTTCCAGCGGATCTTCTGGAACGGTCCGGTCTCGAACCCTCGACCGAGGCAGAAGTTCTCGAGCACCGTGAGCGAGGGGACGATACCCAGGTCTTGATGGACGAAAGCCATCCCGTACTTCTCGGCGTCTTTGCCGCTAAACGGGATAGGAACGGTTGTCCCGGCGACGATTATCTCGCCGCCGGGATCGGGCTGATGGTATGCGGAGAGGCACTTGATAAGCGTCGACTTGCCGCAACCGTTCTGGCCGACGAGCGCATGGACTTCTCCCGGTAGCACCTCCATCGAGACTTCTTTGAGAGCGCGCTGACCAACATAGGTCTTGCTGAGATTTCGAACGGTCAGGGCTGGTTCGGTCTGGCTCATGCCACTAGTCCTTTCGCAACCGTTCCGTATGTCGGCCGAGTCTTAGGCGACACCCCAGAGTTTGAAGAACGCTTCTTTGAGAGGATCGTTCATGTATGTGTCCCAGGCCTCTTTGTCGCTGACCGGAAGGACATCCTTGGTGATGACCATGCGCGGATGGATGGTCGACTTCTGCGCCGGGTCTACCGCGCGTCCGTCACCGCTCAGAGCCGGCTGCCCGGAGAACATGCGGTTGGTGTCGTCGATCGTGGTCCATGCACACCAGCTAATCGGCGTGCCGCACGATGTCTTTATGCAGCCACCCGCGCGCATGTCGGCCACGCCCACCGGCGTGAGGTCGACGCAGGTCCAGACCTTCTTGGTGTCGTAGACGCCAGAAGCAGTCTGGGCGGCCCTGGTAGAGATAAGGACTTGCTCGCCGCCGTACATCAGCGTGTAGTCAGGGTACTGCTGAATCATCTGGGCGGTCTTCTTGCCTGCCGTCCCGTCGCCCAACTCGGCCGCCGTCGTAACGACGGTTCCAAGCAGCTTGGAGTCGACACCGGCGTCCGCGGCCTCCGTTATGAACCTCCGGAAGCCGCCCGTGCGCCCATCAGAGATCTGGAAGCCGGGCTGGTCGGACAGGAGGGCATGAACCGGTGCCTCGCCCATGCCCAGGTTGTACCAAGCCGCTGCGCCCGCCAGCCAGCCTTCCAGATCCCAAGCATCGGCCTGGGTGGAATCGTACTGGTACACCTGCTCCTGATTGGGGGTGCACGGAGAACCGGAGGAGGCGTAGGTCCCGAGGATGATCCCCGCGGCCTTGACCTTCTTGAGGGGCTCGAGTGCGGTGTCGTGCATGATGCAAAGCGTGATGAGGGCGTCCATCTTCATTGCGATGGACTGGTCGAGAGCATTTGCGATCTTCTGCGAATCGCCCATCGGATTGATGGTCTGGTAGTTCCACCCCAGACCATCGCAAGCGATCTTCTGCTGTGCGTCGTAGGTCACGCAGGTGTCGCAGCCCGCCAGGATGATGGGGATGAACATGACTTTCTTGCCAGGACCGACGTTCTTGGGGCCCGCCAGCGTGGCCTCATTGAGCAGCTTCTCCACCGGCGGCTTGACGAGCAGAGGCTCGATCTCCTTCTTGACCGTCGCCATGAAGGCTTCGAGTTTAGTGTTGCCGGCGCTGACGGTGGTGGTGGATCCAGCCGCCGTGGTCGTCGTGGCGCCGGCCGTAGTGGTAGTCGCAGCCGCTGTGGTCGTCGTGGCGCCAGCGGTGGTGGTGGTTTCTTCAGCTTCGCCGCAGGCAGCCAGCAGGCCGCCCAGACCGCCGGTCAGGGTTATACCGGCACCCGCAATACCGGCTACTTTGAGGAATTCTCGCCGGCTTACGCTGGCTTCGAGACGTGATTCGATCCCGCTTGTTTCTTTCTCACTCATTGGCACTAAGCCCTCCCCTGCTCACATTTGACGACATTTGAGGTATTTGCACGATACTGCCCGGACCATCCTGCAATCGGTCAGCGACACCCTCCTTGTCCGCTTCCTCGAGATACAAACGACCGGCCCGCTGGGTTCGGCAACGACGTCGACCGCCTGAGCCCTGCCCGCGTGGAACCAAGTCCGTGCCAGCATAATACTCAACTCGTACGTGTGTCAAGGCGTCGGACGGCAATTGCAAGTTCTTGACGCCACACACGCACCCAGTTCACGCGGAGGCCGCAGATGGGTAGCCCGTTGTGATCGTGATCAGAGCGGCAGGCACCTCTCCGACGTTCGAGAATCGGCGGGTGACAGACCGGTCGTATCTGATACTCGATCCCGCTGAAAGAACCTGTGATTGCGAACCCAATTCAACTTGAAGAGTGCCCTCGAGAACGATCCCGAGTTCGACGCCTCGCTGATTGAGCCCGAGATCCTCGCTCCCCGCTCCCACGGCATATCGAGCCTCGACCACGCGGATCGGCTCTCCGGGCCCGGTCAGCCACGTCCACTCGACCTTGCCGGTAGCAGTGAGGGACTGACGGCTATCAGGGGTCAGCACATACGCCTTCTCCGCCAGCGCCTGTTGCACAGGCTTCTGCAGTCCCAGTCCGTGACCGTCCGATGCCATGCCCATATCCGCAAAGCTACTGTCCTCGGGCCTCACGAAGAACTCAGGCGCGAAACCGAGGGACGCCGATATCGCAACGAGCACCGGAAGCGAAGGAATGGCGTCACCTCGCTCGATCTGGCTCAAATGGGCGGTGCTGATATCGCTGAGGCTGGCCACCTGTTTCAGTGTCAGGCCACGAGCCGACCGCGCCTCTCTCACTCGCAGACCCAGGGTTTCCAGCAGAGCCGTGACCGGCTGCTCTTGGATCAACTCGATGTAGATCCCATTGGGGTCTTGAAAAGAGCAGAAGTACCAGGGACGGCTCCCCGGAGCGTCGAAGAGAGATATCTCGTTGCTGAACACGACTCCCGAGGCCTCGAGACGTTTGCGGACTTCCTCAATGTCCTTGACCCTGATCGCCATGTGTGCCGACCCGGCGACCGACATGTCACCGGGGTAAGGAGCCGACTTGGGCCTTGAGAACCACATGAACTCAATGCGGACCCCGTTCAACTCGAGGGTCGCCACCTCGTAGTCGATACCCTCCCGAGCGATCTCCTCCCTTTTCGATTCGCCAAACACGTCCTCTTGTATCGCGGAATCTATGTGGTAGGCAGCCCTCGACCGTACGTGGAATCCGAGAAGCCGTGTGTAGAAGTCCACGGTGTGATCCAGGTCTTCCACGGTGAAGTTGAAATGATGAATGCCCACTATTCCCTCGGGCGCAGCTGTCACCACTGGTGACTCCGTATGGGGGAGCATGGAAGCCGTCGTCGCAGAGTCCGCCTTTGCCTGTTTCATGGCGTCATATCACCCCTGTTTGCCTTGCCCATCTCAACTGGACGAATCATACAACAGGGGGGCGGCGATTGCACGCAGTAGTGTAACTATCAACTCTTGGAGACTAACCGTTGCGGCATGAGGCTCGTCTGACGACAGTATCTTACGAGCATGCGGGGCCGAAGCCCGTTCCAGCGGTGCAAGAACGGCAACGGGGTGGCGGCGAACTCGCCACCACCCCATCAGCTGCGCTCGGCGCGCGAGGAGGCTAGTCCTTGACGTCTTTGGGCGGAGGCGCCGACACGCCGAGCATCGCCCTGACTTCTCTCGTGATCCCCTCGGCGTCGTAGCCGTAATGCGCGTAGAGTTCTTCCGGATAGCCGAGAGCAGCGAACTCGTCGGGGATGCCGAGTTTCTTGACCTTGACGCAGGCTCCCGCCATGGCGAGGGTGTCCGTGACCGCTTCGCCCAGGCCACCGACGATGCTGTGATCCTCGACGGTGATGATGCCTTTGGTTTCGGCAGCCGCTTTGAGGATCGCCTCAGTGTCGAGCGGTTTGACGGTGTGCATGTCGAGGACCCTGACACTGATGCCTTCATCCTCCAGCCGGTTCGAAGCGGCCACAGCGGCAGACAGGCCGGTGGCGACCCCGATGACCGTGATATCGGTCCCTTCCTTGGCCGTCACGGCCTTGCCGATCTCGAGTTTGTAGTCCTGGTTCTCGTAGACCATAGGGATATCGGCTCGAGGTAGGCGTATGTACATGGGACCCGGATAGGTCATCGCTATGCGCATGAACCTGGCCGCTTGGTTGGCGTCGCCGGGCACGATGACCGTCATGTTGGGGATGGCCCGCATGATGGCGATGTCGGTGACCGTGTAGTGAGTGGGACCGCCCCCAGAGGTCAAACCGCTGTGGGTGCCGATCAGTCGCACCGGGACGTCGTTGTACGCTACATCGTTGTAGATCTGATCAACGCGCGAAGCGAGGAACGGCCCGAAGCACTGGAAGAAGGTGACCTTCCCGCTGAGCGCCAGTCCGGCCGCCACCCCGATGCCGTTCATCTCGGCGATGCCCACGTCAAAGACTCGGTCGGGGTATTTCTGGGCTATCTGGCCCAGCTTGCTCTTGGCGATCTGAGATTCCTCGCTCAGGATGAGGGCGAACTCCTGGCCCTCGTCCGCGATCTTCATGAGCTCGATGCCGGCCATGTCCCGGCCGCTCATCATCTCGACCCAGGTGTCGGTGCTGAATGTCATGCCCGTAGCCATGGCGTCACCCCCTCACCTTTCTCTGGTTCTCGACGATGGCGCAACACTCCTCGACCTTGTCCGAGTCGAGACCTCCTAGGTGCCAGATGGCCGTGTTCTCCATCCAGGGGATCCCGTGACCCTTCATGGTGTCAGAGAGGATGCAGATGGGCTTCCGTCGCGTGACCGAATCGGAGGGCGGGAGCGCGGAGAGGGTCTTCACTATGGCTTCCATGTTGTGCCCATCGATCCTTACAACGTCCCAGTTGAATGCCTTGAACTTGTCCTCCAGGGGCTCCATCGGCATGACCACGCTGGTCGGGCCACCACCGGAGTACTTGTTCACGTCGACGATGAGGACCAGGTTCCCGAGCTGGTATTTCGCCGCCATCATGACGCCTTCCCAGATCACCCCCTCATTCAGCTCTCCATCGCCGGTGAGGCAGAAGACCCGCCAGTTGGCTTTGTCCATCCGGCCCGCCAGAGCCATTCCCGTGGCTATGGAGAGACCATGCCCGAGCGACCCGGTGGATGCCTCGATGCCAGGCACGTACTTCCGGTTTGGGTGCTGGCCGAACTTGCCTTCTATCTTGTTGTACCCGGTAAGTAGGTTCTCCCGGGGATAGAAGCCGAGATCGGAGAGGATGTTATAGAAGAGGCAAGCAGTGTGCCCCTTGCTGAGGATCAGCCGATCCCGGTCGGGGAGCTTGGGGTTCTTGGGGTCGAACTTGAGAAAGCCGCCGTAGTAGAGAGCGACGGCCATGTCGCAGAGAGACAGCGATCCGCCCAGGTGGGCGATGCCGATGTGGTAGGTCATGTCAAAGAGCTGCTTCTTGATGTCGATGACCTTATCTTCAAGGTCGGCGACAAGCTTCATGTCGACTTCAGGCATTATGCTTACCTCCGTAGCTACTCGAACCTTGAGACTGCTCCAGCCAAGAGGAGTTCTCGCCCTAGGTCGCGGCCGCGTTGTTCTCGGACTTGGGCGATAGTCGCCTGGTCAGTTCCTGCGTTACGGCCCGCTCAAGCACGATCCTGCCCCGACGACCTGCCAGACGTGCCGACACGCGCTCCAATAGGCCGCCGCGAAATCCGTCGATTTCCGCACCGATCACCCGCAGATTCTCGTTGACGCGTTCGATGACCCGCCAGAAAGCCGCTTCCATCCCATCGCTATCGAGGCCGGACATGGGGATGCCCAGAGTTAAGGTGCCGGCGACCCTGCCCGTAATCGGTTCCCCTGTCGCATGCGTCGGCGAATAGGCGAACAGACCCCCACTTCCCGAGAACGGGAGAGTGAATAGCAGGAAGCTTCCACCGGGGAGAACCTCCCGTTTCACGGTAGCGCGATCGGGCAGCAAAGCTGGTGTGATCGGCATGAGTTGCCGCACGAACGCTCCGGCAGCCTCCTCTGTCGTTCGCTCGAGCACCTCGTCCTCGGACATCTCGTCGATGAGCCGGTCCGCCAGTTGGTTGAGTTCGCCAAAGTAGTCGGAGAGCGGGCCCCCCTGGGAGAACAGGACTTCGTCCAAGACGTGTGTTCCTTTCTTCGCGGCGACGACATCCGCGAGAGGTACCAGGGGCAGAGCGGGATAGCCGCCCTGCCCCTGCGGTGGACGCAAACCTGTGCTGTCTAGGGAAGGATCATCACCTTGATGGCCTCATCTGCCCTGAGAGACATGTCGAAGGCCGCCGGCGCATCGTCGAGGCTGTACCGGTGGGTGATGAGAGGCCGGGTATCCACCTTGCCGCTGGCAAGAAGATGTATCGAGACTTCCATGGATCCGCCGAGAACGCCGACGATCTTGGGTTGTTTGTGGGCGATCTTCGTGACGTCGATGAGGGCCGGCTTCTCGGGAAGGCCAAGAAACACGATCGTGCCCTTGCTGCGCACCATCTCCAGCGAAGCGGCCACCGTCTGCGGCGCTCCGGCCGCCTCCACCACCACGTCGGCCATGCCGCCCTCATGGAAGTGGTACAGCCCCACACCGATCTCTTTCTTCACCCATTCCAGAGCGTCACCTTGGCGAGCATCGAAGACGGCGTCGGCGCCCATCTTGCGGGCCGCCTCCAGCCGCAGCGGAGAGACCTCGGAGACGATCACCTTCTCCGCGCCTGCATGGTTCTTTGCGCCCTGCATCACAGCGTTGCCGATCAGACCGGCGCCAAGAACTACGACCCTGTCACCGGCACGAACTTCGGAGATGGCCGCCACCGCGGTCGCCACAGGTTCGATCGTGGCACCGACCTCGAACTCCATCCCCTCAGGCAACTTGACCACGCTAGCGCCGAGCGCCGCGTTGGGGATGTGGACGTACTCAGCAAAGGAACCCGGCTTTCCGTATCCAGTGGACTTCTTGAAGAGATCGGGACAAAGCATGAAGTCGCCGCGCTGGCACCAGTAGCAGGTGCCGCAGACGCCCGCATGAAAGCCGGTGACCGCGTCGCCTACCTCGATTCCCTCCACCTCAGACCCGACTTCAGCGATGGTACCGGCGAACTCGTGGCCCAAGATCTGGCCGGGCTGCGTATAGAAGCCCAGCTTGTAGCTATGCATATCGGAGCCACAGATACCACTTGCGACCACCTTGATGAGCACGTCCTTCGGGCCAACCTCTTCGATGGGCACCATCTCGACGGTCACCTTGCTCGGCGCTTGCCACACAGCAGCCTTCATCATACGGGTCATTATCAAGCCTCCCTTGGAAAATAGAACGGCGCCCTGGTCCGTAAGAGCCAAGGCCGCCCCACAGCCACCACCTTAGAGCAAAGGCCCCCGCTTGGCAACACCACCAACTCACGCCTGTGCCGCTTTGGCCTATATTAGAACGTATGGGTTCTCCGCGATCCTGGCGATCTCGGCAAGGAGACGCGCCCCATCTGCGCCATCAAGAACACGATGGTCCACGGCCAGAGACAACTTGACCATCGGCCTGATTTCAATCGTGTCGCCTTCTGTTACCACCGGCCTTCTCACTATCCGCCCCGCGGAGAGCAGCGCAGCTTCCGGCGGATTAATGATCGAATCTACCCGGTCGATGCCGAGCATTCCCAGATTGGAGATGGTGAACGTCCCGTCGAGAAGATCCTCGGGCTCGAAGGTTTCTCGCTCAGCTCTTTCTCGCAGCCGGGCAAGGTCCCTGGTGATCTCTTCGATGGTCTTTTTGTCGGCATCGTGAATGACAGGAACCATCAATCCATCGGGGGTGGCCAAGGCTACTCCGATGTTCACGTTCGGCCAGATCCGCACCACCCCATCGTCGAAGCTCGCGTTCGCCCTCGGATGAATCCTCAACGCTGCACCCGCCACCCGCACGAGCATTGCTGTGATGGAGGGGCGAGTTCCGGTCGCAGTCTCAACATCGTGCGATATCCTCGCGCGGAACCGCTCAAGCTCGCTCATATCCACTTCCCGGTGCAGCCAGAAATGCGCGGCAGTGTCGAGACTCCGGCGCATGCGCTGGCCCGTCAACTTCCGCAATCGTGACAGCGTCACCACTTCGCCCGCTCGTGCGGCATCTGAGGAGATGGCCGCCGGCGCAGCCATCGAAGGTGAGACGCCAACGTTCGATAGCCCGGCGATCGCTTCTGCCTTCGCTCTCTCGACAGAAGACCTGACATCGCTTTCGCGAATCATTCCGCCCACTCTCGCCGGGGGCACATCACTCAGATCGACCCCCAGGTCCTTAGCCACTTTTTTCGCGAGAGGCGTGGCACGAACGCCAGTCTGTGCCACGGCCGCAGCCGCCGTCTGGGACGTGAGGCTGGCGGCGGCAGACTCAGAAACGACCTGGCTGTCCTCGCGGGGAACATCTGGCCTCTCTAGGGCCCCGGACACTGCGGCAGCCTGGAATTCTTCTTCATTCGCAGCTATAAGACCTACGACCTCAAAAAAGGGCACAACCGTCTCTTCGCCGGCGAATATGGCTGCAAGTATGCCTGTCGCCGGAGATTCCACCTCCACCACAGCCTTTTCCATCTCGACCTCGAGCAAAGGGTCTCCTTCGAGCACCGCGTCCCCAGCTCCCCGCAACCACCTGTTGATCTTGGCCTCTTTCATCGTCCAAGTGAGGGCCGGCAAGACAATCTCTATCATTTCTGACTCCTACGCCTCGGCTTTCACTAGCCGAATAGCCTGCGCACCCCGTCAATGATTCTCTTCTCGTCGGGCACAAAGAAGTCCTCGAGAGAACGCGTGGCGCCGATCGGCGCGTCGATTCCGGCTACGCGGATGATGGGAGCGTCAAGACAGTCGATCGCCTCTTCTGCAAGGATTGCCGCAAGTTCGCCGCCTACGCCGCCGGTCTTGCAGTCCTCCTCGGCTATGACGACCCGGTTCGTCTTGCGGGCGCAGGCGATCAGGGACTCCTTGTCCAGAGGAGACAGCGTCCTCATATCGAGCACGAGCACGTCTAACCCGTCCTCCTTGGACAGGGTTTCTGCGGCGGCCAGAGCCTTCGCGACCATCGGCGCGGTGGCCACGATCATTGCGTGCGTGCCTTGGCGCTTGATGTCCGCCTTTCCAAACGGGACAAGATGCTCTCCTTCGGGCACGAAGCCCTTGGTGCCATACAAGCGTTTGTACTCACAGAAGAGAACAGGGCTATCGTCCCGGATTGCGGTCTTGAGCAGGCCTTTAGCATCGGCGGGAGTCGAAGGAGTCGCTACCTTGAGACCCGGCACGTGCATGAACCACGACTCAAGACTCTGAGAGTGCTGCGGTCCACCGTGGAAAACCCCCACGGTGCCGAAGGGAGCACGCACCACCAGGGGAGCTTTCAGACGCCCTCCCGACATGTAGTGCACCTTGGCAGCCTGATTCACAAGGGCATCCATGGTCAGGGTCAGGAAGTCGGAGAATTGGATCTCGACGACCGGCCGAAGGCCAACCATGGCCGCGCCGACGGCCGAGCCTACAATCGCAGCCTCGGACATCGGGGAATCGAAGGAGCGTTCCGGACCGAACTCGTCGACCAATCCCCTGGTCACCCCGAACGCGTAGCCCAAGCGAACATCCTCGCCGTAGACGATGATGGAGTCATCCCGTCGCATCTCCTCGACGAAGGCTTCACGGATAGCTTCTATGTAGCTCATCTCTGGCATCGTCGATGTCCCCCGTCAAGCCCAGATGTCTTCGAGCGCCTCTTCGGGAGCGGGCTCCGGAGAACTCTCGGCATACTCGATCGCGAGCGCAATGGCCGCCCGTGCTCCCTGCTCGATATCGGCTGCTTCCTCGGCCGTGACGAGTCCTCGCTCCAGAATCAGCTTCAACGCGTCCTTGGCCATCCAGGACTCGACCTCTTCCTTGGTCCGATACGGCCCATGCATCGGGTCTCCCCTCGAATGACCGTGATAGCGGTAGGTATCAAACTCGAGCAGCGTAGGACCATCT
>ENA-OSEO01003772-OSEO01003772.1-sediment-metagenome-genome-assembly--contig:-NODE-3772-length-17001-cov-3.052529_pt1 | contig 17001 bp, 13 predicted proteins | sample MGYA00237883_ERZ534232 | MGnify/ENA metagenome assembly ERZ534232
ACGCGGTGGGGTTCCATGTAGAAGCCATACAGCACCAGGGCGGTGCCGACCAGTTGGGCAGGGAAGATGAGGGGTTGGGGAAGCAGCAGGCCGATGGCGCGCATTAGGGCCAGGATAAGAGTGGGCGGTTTGGCGGGGCCGTAGGAGATTTTTAAACGGGGGAGCAGGCCCAAAAGGATCCAATCGGAGACGAAAAAGAGGTAAATGGCGAAAGCCGCGGGCCAGTTAGCCCAGGTGATGAGGGCGGCCCAGATGAAGAGGATGATGGCGAAGATGGGGGTGGGGATGCTTTGAATTCTGGCGGCAACTTTGAGGATGATGTCGAATTGGTTTCCTTCTACGCCGGGGAAGTTTTGCCGCTGTGAAAAGTCGATGGGTTGTGTCATTTGGGGTCCTTGGGCCAGGGTGTAATGAGGTTGAATTGGTTTATATGGGTAAGGTATACCGGATTGCGGGGGAAATGTCAAACGGGTTGTATGAGTTTATTTTTCTCACGCGAAGGCTCAGGGGACACAGAGGTTTTTATCTCACACAAAGGGGCAACACTTGCAACTGCCGCAAGTGCAGGTGAGACCGCCAAGAAAAACTTTTTGTGAACATCCGATATGAAATGATTGTATGGTGATTCGCGGTTAAGTAGAGATCCTTCGCTCTGCTCAGGGTGACATGAGTGATGATGGCGCGTTGGGCTGGGACCTGCTTGCAGGGACATAATGAGGGTATTCTCACGCAAAGGCGCAACACTTGCAACTGCCGCAAGTGCAGGTGAGACCGCAAAGAAAAACTTTTTTGTGATCGTCCGATGTGAAATGGTTGTATGGCGATTCGCGGTTAAGTAGAGATCCTTCGCTCCGCTCAGGATGACATGAGTGATGATGACGCGTTGGGCTGGGACCCTCTTCGGAGCAACATTAAAAGGAGATGCCCCGACAGTGATACAGGATAGAATTGATCGCCACACATCTTTAGAAGAACAAAGCGGGTGGCGATCAAAACTTGAGGAGGGTAATAAAGTTAAACGACTTCGATAACATTGCTGAACATTTTGCCAATGGCCGGGCCAAGCAGCGCGAGAACAACAATAACAATTACCGCGACAAGAATTAATATCAGCGCGTACTCAACCAGTCCCTGACCTTTTTCCAATGAATCTGCCAGCATACCGCATCACCTCCTTTGGGACAGGCAGCCCATTACACTATTTTATTATCCAACATAATGGGGCGAATCTTCATAACAGAATTGAAAGGTTAAAGGAAACGACCGCTGTCTTTTGGATAGCGGTCGTTGTAATTCAAACTGTTTTAAGCTGTTAATTGGATTTAGCAGGTGCAAAGAATGAGATCTTTGGCTGCTTTGACTTCATCCATCCTTCTGACCGTGGTGTTATGCGGCGCTTCTTTGAGCAGCTGCGGATTGGTGTGAGCTTCTTCCGCGATCTTGAGCAGGGTGTCGGCGAATTCGTCGAGCGTTTGCTTGTTCTCTGTTTCAGTCGGCTCAATCATCAGGGCTTCGTGCACGATGAGCGGGAAGTAGTTTGTTGGCGGATGGAAATTGTAATCAATGAGACGTTTGGCGATATCCAGCGCGCTGACTTCGGGCGCGTCGTTCCAGTGGCCTTGAGCCACAAACTCGTGCATGCAGACCCGGTCGTAGGGCACGTGGTAAACGTCTTTGACGCGGGCCATAATGTAGTTGGCGTTCAAGACGGCGTGCTGGGCGATTTTGCGCAGGCCTTCGTCGCCATGCATGCTGATATAGGTGTAGGCGCGAACCAGCATACCAAAATTGCCGTAAAAGGCTTTCAGGCGGCCGATGGACTTTTCCGGCATTTTGAAGCCGTAGAGGGGTGGAATATCCTCATCACCATCTTCAATGATGTCCACAATGGGGCCGGGCAGGAAGTCCAGCAATTTCTCGTTGACCAACACAGGGCCACTGCCAGGGCCACCACCGCCATGCGGGGTGGAGAAAGTTTTATGCAGGTTGTAGTGCATGACATCGATACCGAAGTCGCCCGGGCGGGCTATCCCCAGCAAGGCATTCATGTTGGCACCATCACCATACACCAGGCCGCCCGCTTCGTGAACTTTGCGAATCACTTCGACGATATGCTTTTCAAACAGACCAAGGGTGTTGGGGTTGGTAAGCATCAGGCCGGCCAGATTCTCGTCACAAACCGCGTCGAGGGCTTCCATGTCAACATTGCCTTCTGCATCGGTGGGCAGGTGGACGATCTCAAAGCCGCTCATTTTGGAACTGGCGGGGTTGGTACCATGCGCTGAATCGGGGATCAGCATTTTGACCCGGTTCGGTTCACCGCGATCGAGATGATAGGCGTGGATAATCATGACACCGGCCAGTTCACCATGCGCGCCAGCGGCAGGCTGGAGGGATGTGCCGGCAAAACCGCCAATCTCAGACAGCCAGTTCTGAAGCTCGTAAATCAGCGCGAGATTTCCCTGAACAGTTTCAACGGGTTGGAGCGGGTGAGTCAGGGCGAAACCGGGCAGGCGAGCGGCTTTTTCGTTGATCTTGGGATTGTATTTCATGGTACAGGAGCCCAGAGGATAGAAGCCGCCATCGATGAAGTAGTTGTTTTTAGAGATATTGGTGAAGTGACGGACGACATCCAACTCGGAAAGCTCCGGCAAGGGAAGTTCCTTCCTCAGCAGGGAGGCCGGCAGGGCTTTTGCCTGGGGCACGTCGGAATCCGGGTAGCGCACGCCTGTCCGGCCGGGGGAAGAGATTTCAAAAATGGTTTTTTCAAGCATTGGCCACCTCCCGGAGGGCATCGCAAAGATAATTGATTTCTTCACGGGTGTTCATTTCCGTGACCGCCACAAGCATGTGGTTTTCCAGGTCAGGAGAGACTATTCCCAGATCAAAACCGCCGAGAATACCGTGGTCCAGCAGATGATTGTTGATATCTTCGACCGGGATCGGGCAGCGCACCACAAATTCGTGGAAGAAGGGTTCTTCAAAGACCAGCTCAAAGCCGGGAATTTCAGAAATTTTCGCAGCGGTGTAATGCGCTTTTTGATAGCACAGGTCAGCCACTTTTTGCAGCCCGGATTTACCCAGCAGGCTCATATAAATGGTCGAGACCAGCATCATCAGCCCCTGGTTGGAGCAGATGTTGGAGGTGGCTTTCTCGCGCCGGATATGCTGCTCGCGCGCGGTGAGGGTCAGCACGTACCCACGGTTGCCTTCGATATCCACAGTTTCACCGACCAACCGGCCGGCTATTTTTCGGACGAACTCCTTTTTTGTGGCGAAGATGCCAAGGTAGGGGCCGCCAAAGGAAATCGGAATACCAAGCGGCTGGCCTTCGCCCACCACAATATCAGCACCAAATTCGCCGGGTGGTTTAAGCAGGCCGAGTGTGATGGGGTTAACTATGACACAGAAAAGCGCGCCAGCTTTATGCACTGCTTCAGCGAGCTGAGTGTAATCAAAAATGCGGCCAAAGAAATCCGGGTACTGGACGACGACCAGGGCGGTGTTGTTATCAATCTCGCCAATCAGGTCGCTGGGATCTGGCAGGGGGTAAGAGGCAGGCTCGTTGCCCACAATTTCCACATTTTCTTCGCCGCAGAGATAAGAACACAATGTTTTGGTGTACTGCGGGTGGATGGAGGGAGAAAGGACAATTTTCGTGCGTTTGCCGCGAAAATGGGCAAGCGCCATGATGCCAGCTTCGGCAGTGGCAGTAGCGCCATCGTAGTGGGAAGCATTGGCAACATCCATACCGGTAAGGGAGGCGATTAACGATTGGTATTCGAAAATGGCCTGAAGTGTGCCCTGAGAAACTTCGGGCTGATAGGGGGTGTACGCGGTGAAGAATTCACCACGCTGGATCAACGCATCTACGGCGGCCGGGCTGTAGTGATTGTATGCACCAGCGCCGAGGAAGCAGATCAGATCCTGGGTGGTTTCATTGGCTAAAGATAAATCCTGAACCTGGGCCAGCGCTTCCATTTCGGTGAGCGGGTCGGGCAGGTTGAGCTTCGGAAAGCGATAGGCTTCCGGGATATCTTTAAACAAATCTTCAATTTTTTCCACCCCAATGGTTCTGAGCATTTCCTCGCGTTCAGCGTCGGTATGCGGGGTAAACATGCTTATTCACGCTCCTCACAATATTTTTCATAGGCGGCAGCATCCATCAGCGCGTCAAGTTCGGCTGGATTGGACAGTTCGAGTTTCACCATCCAGGCGGCTCCGAAAGGATCGCTGTTAACGGTTTCTGGCGCGTCGGCAAGATCTTCATTCACGGCAACAACTTTACCTGAGATGGGGATACTCAGGTCGGCGGCAGCTTTCACGGATTCAAGGGTAGCCCCTGTGGCACCAGCTTCCACTTCGTCATCAACGGCGACAGTGATTTCTACAAAAACAACGTCAGACAGGTGGTCTTGAGCATAATCGGTAACGCCGACTGTCGCCATGTTTCCTTCAACTCTTACCCATTCATCGGCTTTTGTATACTTTAATTCGGTTGGGACATTCATAAGACATTCTCCTTATTCAATTGATTAATACTGATTGCGAACTGGATAATACAAAAAGGCACACGCAATTCACCTGCGTGTGCCCTCTGTCTTAAACCTGAGAGATTCACCCCGTTTGGGGTTTGCACCTTCGGTGTCTTGCGACTTTCCAGAGGATTTGAGGAATAAAGGGTCCTTTTACCTGAGAGATTCGTCCGGGTGATAAACCAGATTTGCCCCTTCGGTGCCAATTGAATTGATCTCTTCCCTGAATTCCTTAGCTTCCATTTGATTTTACGGGTGTGTAAACAAATTGTCAAGAACAAAAGCAATTTTGCGAGTTTTGAGGGCGTGGAAAAAAACAGCTAACCTTCCGGGGCTTTATCCCAGGGGTAAATTTCGGTGCCCTGGGCAGCTTCGCGGATGGCGGGATCATTCGAATAATGCCCACGCCACTCAGGGGGAATGAGTTCCGCAATTTTGCGCATGATTTCGTGGCCGATTTCATCGAGCTGTTTGCGGTCGGTTCGATTCTTTACAGAGAAATTGTAGGGGCCGAAAGGTTTCCCAATCCGGACTGTAACCGGCGCGCGCTTGCCTTTTTTGATGGACGGGAAAACATCCAGCAGGCCGTGGATACCAATAGGGAGCAGGGGGGCGTTGGTGCGAGCCGCGAGAAAAGCTGCCCCTGGGCGAGCCGGGCGCAGCACAGTAGCCCAGTTGCCGGCTTCAGGGAAGATCCCCAGCACACCATCCTGGTTTAAGACCGATTGGGCAGCGATCAGGGCGCGGCGGGATACAGAACCGCGGTAAACCGGGAAATAGCCCCACACTTTAGGCAGCCAGGTCACTGAGGTGGGGGCGTTGGGCATTTGAAAACCGCCCACAAATTCAATGGGATAAGGTACTGAACGGATGACCGCGACAGGGTCCATGAAGCTGAAATGGTTGGCAACAACCAGCAGCGGCCCTTTTGGTGGTAAATTTTCCGCGCCAATAATGGTGAAATCGGATAAGGCCGCATAAGCCAGTTTTACCAGAGAGCGCATGACTCCGCGCAGCAATCTGCGCCGGGGATATTTGAACTGCTGAGGTGAAGTCTGATCCATATCGCGGTTTGTCCTCATGGTGAAGTAAATTTGCTGACCGCAAACCCAGCTATGGGTCTGGCCCAAGGTTTCAAAATCTTAATAAGGCAAATAGAAGTAATAAACTCACTGTTCAATTGAAAGAAAAGCAGCAAACTCGCTGTAACTGATAGAACCCTGAATTATTGATGAAGTTGCTCCTGAAAGGGGGTTTTGGGTGGTGAGATTCCTCATTGTTTCAATCTATTTATGAACCGAATAAATTTTACCTTAAAAAATATATTTGAATTCAACAAAATCAAAAACGGCTGCAAGAATCACGAATCTCAAAGTTGAATGTCAAACTCTCCTGTATTGATGATGGTGTGAGCGCTAAGTTCCACGTCGAAGCGCTGCCGCCAGCGAAGCAACTCCGCGGTGAAAGCGAGCCAGGTTTTGTGTGAAGAGTTTGAGCCGGACGTTTGAAGGCTTTGCTCGATTGTTTTTAACATGCCAGGGCTGTGAAGTTCAACAGGGCGAGTCGCAAGAAGCAGGGTTTCCAGGGAAAAGACCTTGAGGATACCGGCGGAATCAGCAGTGACCAGTTCGCGACCCTTTTCCAGGAACAATATACCGGTTACCCGTTGGGGGGTGCCCTGTATTTTTATCCAGTCCAGGGCTTCGCCAGAGGTAGTCTGCCAGAAGTAAAGCTTACCGGAATTGTTGCCGGACACCAGCAGGTTTTCGGTAGGATGGACAGCCATACAGGTCAGGATATCGTCGGGGTTGGGGAGAGATATCCCGGCGATCTGGCGGCCGCTCTCGTAATTCCAGATTTTGATCTCTCCATTTGCTTCGGAGGCGGCAATGAAGGGATGCAGTGGAGAGATTGCCAAACGGTTAATGGAGTTAAGATGCCCTTCTATCCGCCGGACCAAAGAGCCATCCGGGAGGCGGTAAACCGAAAGGGCCTGATCAAAACCGGCGCACAACAGGAATGCTCCATCCGGAGACATGGCTATATCGTGAATTTCTCCTTTCCCGGGCTTGAGGAGTTTCTGCTGAGGCCCGAGAGGGAAACGCCAGAGACGTACCGTGCCGTCGAAGCTGCCGCTGATCAGGGTGCGTTGGTCTGGGTGAATGGCCAGCGAACGCACCAGGCTTTGATGCCCTTCAAGGGTCTTGACGGGCTTGTTTTGGTCCAGGTCGAAAATACGGATGCGATTATCTCCACTCGCGGCGGCCAGATAACGACCGTGTTGATCCACGGCGAGCGTCCGTACCCCCTGAACAGAGCCCAGCTGGAGAGAGCCCAGAGGGGTGAAAAGCGGTTTGCGCCAGAGGCGCACATCTCCAGCGCGTGTTCCGGCAGCCAACACCGATTCATCAAAGCTGGCCGCGAGGTTAAGAATTTCCAACCCGGTGGGCAGGGTGTGAGCGGGAACCAACTCAATGGGGTGTTCCAGGCATCGCGCCGCCAGAACCGCAAGACGGCGCAGGAACTCGCTCGTTTCCGGTTGTTCAGGCGACCAGGCTGATTTTGCCAGCGATTGGATGATCTTCGCGCCCCAGAGCGGTGGGGCGGCCAGCGCCAGGCGCCAGATGTGTTCCCATTGACCTTTTTCCTGAAGGGCTTGCAGGGTAGTTTGCCAGTCTCTGGTGGTCAGATCGGTCAGAAGCCGGACACTTCTGGTGGTTCCGGAATGCAGGTCCTTAAGCCAGCCGGTGAAACCTGATTCCTGGCTGATGGTGAGGATGCGCTTGCGAACTTCGGGCGCGCCCAGTTCATAGGCGGCGGCGATCAAAGCATGGTTGAAATCGTGGTTTTGGTAATCCTGCCATTGCTCAGCCAGAAAAAGGAACAAGGCCCTTTGAATGGGGCTTTGGGGGAAAATATGGTGGTGGACAGCCAGTTGCCTGACTTCAAGATCTTCAAACTGGATAAAAAGTTCGCAAAATTTGTCTCCGCAGACCTGAGATCCGGCTTTTGCTTTTTCAAGCAGCAGCGCGCGCAGCAGTGCACGCTCCGCGGGTTGGAGGCTGGCAAAGCCGGAAACAAGCGGCGCGAGGGTGCGTTCGGAGGGTTGGGAAAATGAAGCCGCGATGCTGGCCCAGTTTGCCAGTCCGAACAGATCCGCGGCGGAAAGCATTTTTTGTCGTACAGCCTCAGAAGCGGAGAAGAAGGCGCCCGTCAGCAGGTTGAGTTGGTCCAGTCCGATACCCTGGCCATTTATTTCGCCGGACAGCAAATGAAGCGTGGCCGTCAACTCTGGGAGGGTGGATTCGAGCTGTTTTTCCAGCAAAAGACTCTGGGCGGTGAGGTTGTCGTGGTCAATCGCAAGCTGAAAAAGCCCCTCAATGGCATCCTGGCTGCCGTCAATCGAAAGCGATTGAAGGGCATTAAAAGCGTATTCGGCCCCGGATGGGATGGGGCAGGAAAGCACAGCCTGGATGAGCAGATCAACGGCTTCGCTTGATCCGTCTTCCTGCAATGCGGTCAGAATCCCGCGGACGAATACCCGCTCGCGCAAAGCTGGCTCCATGGCTTCAGAAGGAGCGATGCTGAGGAGGGCCTGGTGAAACGCCGCGAGCATTTCGTGAGTCAGGGGATTTTGATCTACCATCGCAAAGGATCTATTCCACTGAAACGGATCTCACCGTCTGCGCCAAGCAAAACCTCAGTGGAAGGCGTTTGAGAAAAATCGTTTTGCGTGTAGCGATCAGTGAATAAGTGAAAGGTTTTATTGGAAGACCCGACCAGACCCGTGCCAACCCGCTGGTTGTGGCGATACGGTCCGGCGATGAGCACATCCATCCGCTGGAACAGTGGAAGGTATTGGGGGATATTTTGGATGGCATCCCAGGTGAAACCGGTGAAGGTAACACAGGAGAGGGAAGTCTCTCGCCTGACGCGATTGAGTAAATAAACCAGTGCCTGTGTCTGTAAGAGCGGCTCACCACCGCTGATGGTGATCCCCTCGACCCTGTTTTCCTGCTGCCTGAACCAATCAAAGACCTGGTCGCAGGAATACGAATTTCCCCCGTTCAGGGAATGCGTTTCGGGGTTGAAACAACCGGGGCAGCCGAACTCGCAGCCCTGAACCCAGAGCACGGCGCGTTTACCAGGCCCATTGGATTGGCTGAGCGGTTCGAAAGCGTGTACCTGGATCGAAGGAGAACTCATGGAAGGCTCACAGTCCATCCTGGAGCTGATCAGACTGTTCGTTCCATTGCTCCGTGTTATCGGCAGCTTCTGGGGTCATCTCACGCAGGAGCACCTTGCCGCCGAGGGCTTGTTCCAGATCGCGGGTCAGATCAAGGCAGCTTATCCCTTTGACACCGCGCACCTGGACCTGAACCTGACCGCTTTCATCGATATTGACTTCAATTTCGTGTACATCCATTTTCAGGTCCTTTCTTAAGCCATCCGGCGCAGCACGAGCCGGATCTGGCCTTTTTCTTCTACTTCCTCGCTGACGAGGGTGAAGCCCTGGGCTTCGAGCTTCGCACGCGCGGCATGATAGGCATAGCGCCGCATCAATTGATTTTTAAACTCTTCGCGTTTGGCACCGCGGACACCGTACCAATCGGCGATGATTTCGTAGGAATCCTGGTTTTTCCGAAAGCCAATGGGATAGCTGAAGCGTTGGGCAGCGACGACCTCGACGGCCATTTTCTGGCTGCCGAACCCTTTGACCTCAAGGTCTCCTTCTTCAATGGCAAAACCAAGATCCTCCAAGGCTTTGATGAGAAATGTTTTTTCAACAATTTGCGTTTTTATCCGTGAAAAATGTGACATGGGTATCTCTCCTGTGGTCAGGATAGTTTTACAACCGGATAATCCTGATGGATCAGCATACCGTTCATCCGGTCCCGGGCGGTTAACGTCAGGCGTTTATTGGAATCAATTTTAAATTCGACATCAAAACGAGGCTCGCCTTTCTTGCCAGGTGGTTCCGCGTGGAGAAAGGTGGGGCTGTTCTCATTCATCCAAAAGAAGGCGCGCTGCTCTTTTTCGTGCGGGGTAAGCTGGATAACGCGCGCCGCGCCATTTGGGTCAAAAACCAACTCCACCGTGTTATCGGATTGCTGCGGATGGGAGTCGCCAATCTCGAAAATTGCAATGCCAAGCTGTTTTTGCCCATCGTAGGAGGCCTTCACCGCCAGCCGGGCAACCGGTTCAAGGGTGGGGTAAGGGGTTCCTTTTTCAACTATGGTGTGATAATCGTAATCCCCTTTTTGAGGATTGATATAGCGGATAGCGTAATTGTGCTGGATGTGGTCGTAAAAGTCGACACCGGCGACAAAGGCGGCGGCGCCGCGGGCGACAGCATCCAGCGGGCGGTCAGACAAGACTTTGTCGCGGCCAAAAATTTGCTTTAATGCGCGCCGCACAGAGGGAATCTGGCTGCTGCCGCCTACCATGAGGACAGATTGGATCGCGTTTTCGTCATACCCGCGCTCGCGAGCGCTGTTGAGGGCGGAACGAACGGTGTGGTGAATTTCTGTATACAGTTCGTGCCGGTCAAGCAGGGTCTCGAAATCCGCGCGGGTAAACCGGGCTGCCAATACTGAACCTGTCTCGGGGTTCATCACAGAAAAGGAGGCTGAGTCCTCAAAAGACAGGGTCTCCTTAACCCTTTCACACTCCACCAGCAAGGCGTTGCTGATCCGGCGTACTTCGGGATCGGAGTCGTGCAGGGAGTTCTGGTTGAGGACTTCTTGAAACAGCCATTGGTCAATGCTGGTTCCCCCAATGCTTTTACCAGCCTTTCCCAGCACCCGGCAGCGGCGGCCTCCCCTGGCAGACTCTTCCGCTTCCATCAAAACGACAGAAGCATGGAGCGTACCGCCACCAAAATCAAAGATGAGATAGACGTTGCCCGGCTGAATATGAGCGCCATACCCCAGGGCGGCTGCGGATGGCTCATCAATCAGGCGAAAACGGGTGATCCCGGCGGTTTCGGCGACACCGGCAAGCCAGTTCTCGTAGTGTTCGTAGGCTTCAACCGGAGCGCTGAAAGCAACTTCCTCATCCTGCAGGTTCAATTCCTGAGCAGCGAACACCAATAAAGTAGAAAGAAAATCTCGCCCTGCCTCGAAAGGCGTGATCTCTCTCCCGTCGAGGTTAATTTTGATGGGGCTGCGGTTGCTGATATAGCGCTTCATCCAGCGAAAGGTCCGCGGGGAATGGTAGAGATTGTTGCTTAGAACCTGATCCCCGACCCATTGGCGCTCATCGCCAGCGTAGTGGATCAGCGAAGGGGAAACAGAGATCCAATCCTGACCCTGCTGGAAACGGCGGCAGTATTCCGGTATGAAAAGCGGAATGCCTTCCCGCCGGGCTTCATCCCAAACCGCGAGTACAGTGTTGGATGTGCCAAAATCAACAGCCAATCGCCCACTCATAGTGTTTCCTCAACTGGTTCCACGCCAGCTTTGTGGATGCGCTGCCCGCGAAATGAAAGTCCGGCAAAGCGGATCACAACAGAATCGCCAGAGGAGAGTCGATTTTCCAGGCTGAGGGGTGTGTGGTGATCGGGATTAAAGGTAACGATTTCACCAACGTTATCGGCAATTTCCAGTCCGAAATTTGCCAGTACATCCTGCATTTGAGCGAGAATGGTGAAGATGTGCTGCGGCGGCAAAGGCTTGCCCTGATCGAGCACTAAATAGCGCTGGGTCTCGAGCTGGCTGACCTGGGGGGACAGCTGTTCGAACAGATTTTTGAGAAAAGAGTCGGTGAGACTCCTGGTGGCAAGCTGTTGGTTCTCGTGCAGGCGGGCCAGCTCGTTTTTGAGGCGCGCAATGGTCTCATCGCGGTCCGATATTTCCATCTCAAGGGATTTTCGCGCGGACTCCCAGGCAAGCTGGTTAACATCATGTTCCGGCGGTTCTTCCTGAGGTTCGTGGCTGAATAGTGAAAACAAATTTTTCATAACATCTCTATTTTAATCGATGATGATATCAAACTCGCCAGGACGGATTGTGGTGAGCTGATCGATCTGAATGTCAAATTGAATGCGATGCTGAAGCACCAGGCGAATATATTCCAGCGCGTTTTGGATGGTGGACGACAAAACAGCATGTTCCAGCAGGACGTGGAGCGCGGCCAGCAGGTCGGGTGGATAGGTTGACAGCGGTTCCGCAAGATATTCAGTGAGCTCCAACGCGCGCAAGTCCCACAGGGTAATGCTTCCATCGCCGGCGCCTGCCGCCAGAAAATCTCCACCGGGAGAAACCTGAATGCTGGTCAGGCGGTCCACAGCGGCGTTGAGGGAAGCAAACGCGGCCTGTTCTTCGATGTGGAAGAAGCGCAGCACGCCATCAGCGCTGGCAGTGATGAGGGCCTTGCGGGCCGGCAGAACTTCGCATCCTGTAATTGCCGCGGCATGACTGGTGAACAGGGTGTGAACCAGCTTGCTGGCCTTGCGGTCGACCTGATAATGAGCGACCTGTCCATTATAACTGCCAACGATCAGACGGTCGCCTTGGGGTAAAAAAGCGGCCTGTTGCGCTGTGCCGGTGCTGCCTGTTTGACCGGTGAAGTAGACCGGCAGAGGCAGGTATTGTAAATCCGGCAATTGAAAAATACTGATGGTTTTATGCAGCAGGGCAATCAGGTCATTGTTGGGGGAAACGCAGACCGACCGGCCCCAGTCGTGATAGGAGAGTCTGGAGATGACGCGCTGACCGGCAAGGTCATACAGGATCAGAGCTTGGTCTCGACCTGCGGTGAGGATGTGTTCCTGATGATCCAGCGCCGCCAGTCCGGTGATGGACGCAGCGTGTTCATAGACGCGGACAGGATGGGCGTTCTCGCAGAGATAAACACCGCAAGGGATTTTTTGATTGGTTTTCTCGCCTATCACCAGCCTGCCAGATGGGGTGAAGGCGGAGGAACCTATAGAATGGTTGAACCCTGAGTAAACCGTATCCACCGCACCGAAGCGATAGTTCCAGGTAACCACTTTCCGGTTTCCGGTCCCGACCACAATCTGGGGCCGGGATGGTGAAAAGGAGACCGTATTGGCCCGGCCAGAGACTTTAAGTTTGGCGCATGAAACAGCCGGCGGGAGTGAATTTTGGATCTCGAGGGAGAGCTTATTATTTTCCATCGCCGACTGCCATTGGGTTAATGGCGCTGCCAGTTGGGCCAGACGATTGAAAAGCTCCAGTTCGGAAGCTGACTCCGGCTGCCAACCGTTCTGAACCAGCACCGGCGGAATGCGGATACTCCAATCGAGCGGCAGTTCGGGCGCCAATTTCCAGAGCTGTTCCCATTCCTGATTGGCGGTGAGGATGCGAAAGAGGACCTCAGCGTTCTGCGCGGTGATATTCCCGCGGCGAAGTTCCTGGTCGAACCCGGTCAGGATCTTCAGATAAGCGACTCGCCCGCTACGCTGCACGGTCTGGGCGATGCGCTTACGGAGGGGAGCGGGAGAAGCCGCAAAGGTGGTCTGCAGCAAGCGCTGGTCAAAGTCCAATGATTCATATTGTTCCCATTGCCCGGTCAGGAAGAGATATAAAGCGCGGTTATCCGGGGAATCGGGTAAGTAGCCGGCCTGGAGCGCCTTTTCCTGAGCCAGGGGGTGCTCCGCGGCGATGAGATGCTGGAGCAGCGCCTGCTGTGTTTCACTTTTTTGTAGAATCGGGATGACCTGGCAGGCCCCATCCCGGATGGCGGGATCGGCGTCTTCAGTGGCAGCGACCAACCCGATGACCGCTTCGGGAGAAACCTGACTCGCGAGGTCAAACCGGCCATTCTTGAGGATTGTGGCAAGCCGCACTTCGGGCGGACCGCTGGCGAGATACAGGGCCTGGAGGAGGCATTTCTCCAAATCCGGGCGGCGGGTGTGATACCAGCGGGCGCAAAAATGGTTGACCGCGTCCATTTTGCGCAAATTGAGGAGACAAAACCTGGCCCTGTCGGCGATCTCTCTGTTCTGGTCGTCAAGCGCATGGATCAGAGGATCAACCGCGTCCTTCCCGATGTCAGGAATCACATCGAGGGTGTTGGAAGTCAGGGCTTTGTACACGCGCGCTTCAGGGAGTGAGGGTGTAAATTTGCCGTTGATGAGTATGTCATTTAAGAGTGGAGTGGGAGAACGCTGCCAGAGCTGGCAGAAAGCGGCGATGGTTTCCTGGCTTTTCAGGTTCAGGAGCGTGTCTCTGGCTTGCCGGGCGATCCGAAGGTCCGGGTCGCGGCAGGCATCCACAATTACAGGCACCTGTTCCGCGGAGATACTGGAAAGCAGGCGTTCGTGGCCGAGTTTGAGCAAGCACATGGTGCGCACTTCAAGCGGTTCGCTGGCGAGGGGTTGTTTGTGAGCCAGCAGAATACGCTCCAGTTCCGGGCTGCGGTTTTCGAGCCAGGCCTGCCAGACGGCATTGATGGCTTTGCGCGATTTGAAGTTCTGGATGGCTCTGACGGCGGCAGCATGGGCTGGTTCGCCTTTGTAGCCCATATTCAGATAATGAGCGAGAAGGTAAGCCGGCAAAGGATAGCCGTATTGACTGGCGCCCCAGGCCAGGCGCTGGACAGACTGGGCTCCGAAAAGCAGGCGTACCAGAAAAGAGGGATGGACCAACTTGCGCTTGGGGCGGTCCATTCGATACCACGAGGGCGCGTAGATCCAATCGGGCGGTGTTGGCCAGGTCATGTGAGGGCGAGTCAGTTTTTCAGATCGAGCTGGATGCGGACAAATTGATCGGCGGCTTCTTCAGCCAGCTGGAAGGAGGCGGATTGTGCGCGGCCTTCGCGGAGCCAGCTTCGCAGCGCTTCGACATTTTCCCGCTGGGAGATGGAGAGGGGAACCTGCCGTTCCAATGACGCGAGGATATCCTGAGTGGTGAACTCGCGGCGGTTGTCGTTGAAACCAATGTACATACCGTCAATGATAGCCTGCTCAATTTCAGCGCCAACATACCCTTCGGAACTCTTTGCCAGCAAAAGCACATCGTAATCTTCAGGCAGGCGCCCGCGCTTACGAAGATGTACAGAGAAAATTTCCCGGCGTTCCTCCAGCGTTGGCAGATCGAGGAAAAATATCTCATCAAAACGGCCTTTGCGGAGCAGCTCAGGGGGCATACTGGAGATATCATTGGCAGTGGCAACCACGAAAACCGGAGCGGTCTTCTCCTGCATCCAGGTCAGGATGGTGCCAAAGACACGGGTGGAGGTGCCGCTATCCGCACCACCGTGCGCCAGCGCTTTTTCGATCTCATCAATCCAGACAATGCAAGGCGCAACGGTCTCCGCCAGGCGAAGGGCGCGGCGGGCACGTTCTTCCGATTCGCCAACCAGGCTGCCGAAAAGCGATCCAACATCCAGGCGCAAGAGTGGAAGACGCCATAAGCCGCCAACCATTTTGGCGGTCAGGCTTTTGCCAGTGCCGGGAATGCCGATCAGAGCGATCCCCTTGGGGGAAGGCAGGCCATACTCACGGGCTTCGTGAGTGAAGGCGCGCTCGCGCATCCGCAGCCAATCTTTGAGAACACCCAGACCGCCGACATCGTCCGGGGTCTCGCTAACGGAATAGAACTCGAGCGCCTCGCTTTCGCGGATAATCTGTTTCTTCTCTTCGGTCACCAGGCCGATGTCGCGGTCATCGAGCACACCATTGCTGACGATGGCACGGGCAAAGACACGCTGGGCCTGTGAGGCAGTCAGCCCAAGAGCGGCCTGGACCAGTTTTTCCTGTCCCAGGGGAGTCAGATTGACTTTGACACCGGGGGTGCGGGTGAGATTCACAAGTACATCTTCCAATTCCTCAGCGATGGGCAAGGGAAATTCGATGAGGACCGCTTCGTCTTTCAACTCCTGCGGCAGGTCATTGATGGGGGTAGTGATCAGGATTGACTTTTTGGTGAACTTGAGCCGCTGGCAAACACTGCGCAATTTGCGCTTGATCTGGGGGTTTTTCCAGGCATCGTGAAAATCTTTGAGGATAAAAATTGAGCTGGTGTTGCTGTCGTACTGGTCAATCTTCTCCAGCGCGGTCAGCGGGTCTTTGGCGATGAGCGGGTTGCCATCAGGAGCGGAAAGCCATTTAAACCCATCCGCGGTATCCCAGGACTGGGCGGTACGTTGGGTGCGGGCGCAAAGCTCACGGACCAGCTCGGCAGCTCGTTCCTCTTCTGGCGTAATTAATACGATCAGGGTAAAGCGGGATCGCAGATAGATATCAAGTTGTTCGCCGAAATTCATTTTTTCTTTCCAGTTTTAAAATGTAAAGTAAAGGTTTCAAACGATGAGATTTAGCTTCTGTTATACTTTTTGTTCAAGTTTTGATTATAGCATCAGTTTTTGTGTTAATTCATTGGTGACATTTGTCGAGGCCAACCGTGATGAATCGTCATTTGTTTTTTAACTGACGGCATTATACAATGGAAAGTGGGAAGATGTGCTACTCTTTCCAGCCGATCCAAAAATATTTATTCAGGAGAAGTGTTGATGGAGCGAATCAGCCCAGATGTGGTCCGAGATACCCATAAGATTTTGAAAGCGTATTCGTATGAACTGCGCCCGGTGGAAAAGGGGTACGCCAACCGGACGCTATATATTAACCTGAGCGACATGACCATTGAGAGCAAACCGGTAACCCGGGAAATGAAAGATACTTTCACGGGCGGACGGGGGTTCTGCCTGTGGCTGCTGTGGAACGCGGTCTCTGACGATATCCATTGGAGCGACCCGGAAAACGAACTGATCATCTCTGGCGGACCGATTGGCGGGATTACAGCTTATCCGGGAAGCGGGAAATCAACTGTGGTCACGGTGTCACCGCTGACCAGCATTCCGATTGACAGCAACGGGGGCGGCTATTTTGGGCCTTATCTCAAGTTCGCCGGCTGGGACGCGCTGGAGATCCAGGGGAAATCTGAGCGAGATGTGGTGATCTACATTGATGGTGACAGCGGGGAGGTGCGGATTGAGGACGCGCCGCTGGACCCGGTGGACACGCACCTGATCAACCAGCTTTTAACGGACTATTACGCCCCCGAAGAAAAAGACAAGAAAGGGATTTCAGTTGTTTCAGCAGGACAGGCGGCGGAATACTCACCGATGTGCGGTTTGAACATCAGCTATTATGACACCCGGCGGAAAGAAGTGCGGATCAAGCAGGCCGCGCGGGGCGGTTCGGGACGGGTGCTGCGGGATAAAAAGATCAAGGCGATTGTGGTGCGATATACCGACTTGAAAGCGGACAGCAATGGCTGCGCCGACCTGGCATTGGTGCGGAAGGCCGGCAAGCGGATAAACAAAGAAATAGCCGAGCTGGACGCGGTGCAGAATGATATGCGCCATCTGGGCACCGCCAACCTGGTGAATGTGATCAACCACACTGACCTGCTTCCGGTGGAGAATTTCCGCTACGGGCGGGATGAACGAGCGAAACAGCTCGGCGCGGATTACTGGAAAACGGTATTTGATTATTCCG
>ENA-OSEO01003773-OSEO01003773.1-sediment-metagenome-genome-assembly--contig:-NODE-3773-length-16991-cov-5.739092_pt1 | contig 16991 bp, 6 predicted proteins | sample MGYA00237883_ERZ534232 | MGnify/ENA metagenome assembly ERZ534232
GTCAGCATGTTCTTGCTCAGGGCGAAGAGCTTGCGATGCCACTGGCGGGCCTTGACCAGATCGCCCTCGAGGATCAGATCGGTCATCGCCTTCACGTCGGCCGGGACGATGTTGGCCACGACGCTGATCACCCCCTTGCCGCCGATGGAGGCCAGGGGCAGGGTCAGAGAATCGTCGCCCGAGAGGATTGTGATGTCGCATCGCATGGCGATCTCGCTGGCTTGGTCGAGACTGCCGGTCGCTTCCTTGATTGCCACGATGTTCTCATGCTCGTCGAGTCGGGCGATGGTCTCGGGCGTCAGACCGGCCCCGCAGCGGCCGGGGATGTTGTACAGCACGATCGGCAGATCGACCTCGTCGGCGATCGCCTTGAAGTGCAGGTAGAAACCTTCCTGGGTCGGCTTGTTGTAGTAGGGGCACACCTGCAGCGTCGCATCGGCACCGACTTTCTTGGCGAAGGCGGACAGCTCGATGGCCTCGGCAGTGCTGTTGGACCCCGCGCCGGCGATCACCGGCGCCGCGCCCGCCACCCGCTTGACGACCCGCTCGACGACCTGCTTGTGTTCCTCATGGTTGAGGGTGGGCGATTCGCCCGTCGTGCCGACCGGGACAATGGCATCGATGCCATTGTCCACCTGGAAATCGACCAGTTCATCGAGTGTCTCGAAATCGACCTTGCCGTCTTGGAAGGGCGTGACCAATGCCACCATGGCCCCTGTGAACATCCGGAGTCTCCTGATTTGCGATTTACGATTGACCATCTGCTCTTTGAGTTTCCGCGCCGGACATGGTCCGGTGAGACGGCTGTCATACCGGCCCGCTTCACGTTTCACGGGGTGCGTACTTGTCGATCAGCTCGATCATCTCCCGCGTGGCCTGGCGCAGGCCGACGAGCACCGCCCGTGCGACGATGCTGTGCCCGATGTTGAACTCGCCCAGACCCTCGATCCAGGCGATCGGGGCGATGTTGCGGTAGGTCAGCCCGTGACCGGCGTGGACGATCAGGCCGTTCTCCAGGGCGAAATCCCGACCGGCCATCAACTCCAGCACCTGCTTCTTGGCGGCCTTCTCGGTTCTGGCATTGGCGTACATGCCGGTGTGCAGCTCGATGGCGTCGCAACCGGTCTCGGCCGAGGCAGAGATCTGGTCCCGGTCGGCTGTGATGAACGCGCTGACCACGATGCCTTTCTTGTGCATCCGCCGGACCACCTCGGCCAACCGTCGCTTGTACTGGACGCAGTCGAGGCCGCCCTCGGTGGTCAGCTCCGCCCGATTCTCCGGTACGAGCGTCACCTGGTCCGGCACGAGCTGCTCGGCGATCTTGACGATGGGTTCCGCCATGGACATCTCGAGGTTCAGCTTGCAGGCCACCGTCTCCTTGAGCACCCGCACGTCGCGGTCGTTGATGTGCCTGCGATCCTGGCGCAGATGCACGGTGATCCCGTTCGCCCCGGCCAGCTCGCACTCGACGGCCGCCCACGCGGGGTCCGGCTCGTCCGTACGCCGTGCCTGGCGGATCGTCGCCACGTGATCGATATTGACGTTCAGAACAGCCATCAGTCAGCCCTTCCAGAGGCTCTCACGCACACGCTGTCGCCCGGGGAGCCCAAAACCTGCTGAATTGTATCAGTGAACTCATTTCCATCAAGCTTTTCTGCACGGCGGGGGAAGAATATATCGGAACCCGCTCGGATCATCGCTCGGTGAGCCTCTTCTCGTACGTCAGCGGGACGACCAGGACGGCACACTCGGCGCGGGAGGCGACCTTCTCCGTGACGTTGCCGAAGAGGGCCTTGCCCAACGCCCGGTGTCCGTGCCCGTGTCGGCCGAGGACGATCAGGTCGATCTGCCGCTCGTGAGCGAATTGCAGGATCTGCTGGCAGTCCTTGCCGACGCGCATCTCGACCTTCAGTTCCACACCGGCGGGTAGGCGGGCACGGTAGGTCCGGTCGATCCGCTCGTCGATGTCTCGCTTGGCCTTATTGTCCACGTCCTCGACCTCATAGATGTAGGTCTTCCAGAATTGGGCGTCCGACTCCGGGATGACGTGGAGCAGGTACAACTCGCTGCCGGGGCGCCGGCCGGCGGCATCCACCGCGAACGAGAACGCGAAATCCGCGTTCTCCGAGAAGTCCGTGCAGAACAGAATCCGCTGGAAGTGCGTCTTTGCCAGGTCGATCGTATCCATCGTTTCCGAAACCTCCCTATTGCCACCTTCTCGAACGATATCGGCTCGTCGGGCATTATACCGGAAGCCTCGAATCCGGAACCGAAAATCCCCATCGTCTTTGAGCGGTTTCCAAGTCCTCCTTGCTGTTCTCCGCTTCGGACAGAATCCCGACGAGCTCACTGGAGCCGTTGTCCGAACCAGCCGATGGATAGACGACCGAACACAAGGGGTCTATTCCGAGGTTGGATATGAAACACCGTACACTGCTGAGGGTCACCACGGCTGTGGTTGTCCTGGTGGCCGGAATCGCGCCCGTTCTCGGGCAAGATGACCTTGAACACCCGGAGCGATTCCCCGGGGTCTGGTACCGCATTCTGGTGGATGCCGACGGCAAACTATTGGAGGGCGGCGGCGAGGGCCTGGGCTGGTACTACTATCCTGAAAGCAATATGTATCGGATGTGGTTCTACAATGGGCCCTACGATCCCATGCATCGCGCCCATCTGGAATATCACGTATACGTGAAAGCCATAGACCGGACGAAGCGGACGTATGTGGAGGTGTATTTCGGCTGGTCGACTCCCGAATGGTCCGGGCTGGGCTACGATCACCCGCCGCTGCCGCAGGACACGGCCGAGAAGGGCGAGGAAGCCCCGTATGTGGTGAAGGAGCATGTCTACACCGTGGATTCCACCGTTCTGGGCAGCGTCGAGGCCATCCGCACTCGGACCATCGAGGACTACAGTCCCGAATGGACGTGCATTGGTTTCGTGGCCCGCAACGCCCACATCTACCGGGGCGCCTTCCACACGTCCGGGCCGGAGTCTTCCGCCGGGGCCTGCTGCAACCGTCAGACCGGAGCCTGCTACAAGTGTTTCGAGGAAGACTGCAAAGCACCCTATGAGTGGTTGGGCGCCGGCACCTCCTGCGACCAGTGTACGGGAGCCGAATTGACCGCCACGGATTTTGGCGATGCTCCGGATGCAGGTTATCAGACCCTGGCAAGCAGCAACGGGGCCCGACACAAGATCCTATGGCACGTCTACCTCGGCCAGGATGTCGATCGTGAAACCGATGGGAAACCCAATGCCACAGCCACCGGCGACGACAGCAGCGGGGCGGATGACGAGGATGGAGTGGTCTTCACTTCGACGCTGCGGACCGGCCGCGAAGCTACGATCGCGGTGACGGCCTCGACGCAGGGCTACCTCAACGCCTGGGTGGATTTCAACGGCGACGGTCATTTTGGCGGTTCCGAAGAGAAGATCTTCGCCGATCAGGGTCTGAGGTCGGGTGTCAATCAGCTCACATTCGCGGTGCCGGCCGGTGCCCACACCGGATGGACTTTCGCACGGTTTCGCTTCAACACTCGCGGCCTGCTGGATAGCTTCGGGTCTGCCGAAGATGGGGAAGTTGAAGATTATCAGATCCAGATTCTGGCCGATTCTGGCTCGGGCTCGGACCCTGGCTCGGGCTCGGACCCTGGTTCGGGCTCGGAACCCGGTACAGGATCCGGTGCGGGGAGTCCGAGTGGTTACCAAGTCGCCATCCAGGACAACATGGACTATACGGACAACGTCTGGGATGACGAACTGGGGGTGTGGTTTGCGCCGCCGGACAGTACGCTCGGGAGTTCGCCATGGCACCGGATGTCCAACCAGGACTGGGGCTGGATGCACGACGTGTCGGCCCTTGTGCCGGCTAACGCCACCGGCATCCAGTCTGCGACGCTCACGATCAACGGCTGGGACGCGAACCACGACAGTGGCGAGGACAACGTGATCTATGTCAATGCGCAGACTCTCGGCGAGCTAACGGGCGTCTATCGCGGCTGGCAATCGTGCACGTTTACTCTGGGGGCCAGTGCGCTCGCCGCTCTGTGGCAGGACAAGACTCTGTACGTGTATATGGATATTGACCGGGTCGTGAACCCTTCCGTCGGGGGCGGGCGCGTCACGCTCGGCAGTTCGATTCTCTCGATCACCTACTATGTGTCGAGTGCGCCCGCGTCCACGACGATCCCCGTCTACCGTTTCTGGTCGCCCGTGTTCTCCGGGCACTTCTACACGACGGATGAAACGGAGCGGGAATGGCTCATCTCCTCCTACCCGGATGTGTGGACGTATGAGACCATCGGATACCGGGCCCTGCCCAGTCAGGGGAACACGAATGCCGATCCGGTCTATCGGTTCTGGTCGGACGTGCACACGTCGCACTTCTATACTCTCGATGAGACGGAACGGCAGTGGCTGATCGATACGTATCCCGACATCTGGACCTACGAGACGGTGGCCTTTTACGCATTTGCCCCCGGGACGCAGCCTTCAGGGGCCGTGCCGGTGTACCGTTTCTGGTCGCCCGTTTTCGGCCATCACTTCTACACGACGAGCGAGCAGGAGAAGCAGTGGCTGATCGATACGTATCCGGACGTGTGGACGTACGAGACGATTGCCTGGTACGCCTACGGGCCCTGAAGTGACGATCGGCCGTCTTGGGACGGGTCGTTCCTCGGTTGGGCGGTTCGTCTCGCGCGGCGGTTGCATGGCGCGGTCCTGGTCATGCACACACGCTCCACGCAATGGGAAGGTGCCTCCAACCCTGTTCTTTCCGCCCGACGGGTCTCGGGTCGTCGGCATGTTCTTCCGTCAGGACCGGTCAGTTTCCGCGAGCAAGCGCGTTACACATTCGTCTCCTTCCGGCACATAACCTTGTCCGACGACGGTGTTTCGGGTGTGCCAGGCGGACGCGGTCCTGTCATCCTGCACCCGAGACGGCCGGTCCGATAAGGGATCGTTGGCGCGTACGACAAATGCATGGTGCATGGGGCTTGTGCGAAAACACGGTCCAGGGAGATGGGGAGGTGGTTTTCACCTCGGGTGTGCGTTTTTCTGCTTGAGCGACGGGCGGCGCAGGTCGATTCCACCTCAAGCAAAGTCATTCTTGGGAGGATCATGGTATGAATTGGCTGAAGGCGTCATTCCGCTCGCGCATGGCGACGATCGTTCTGGCCCTGCTGTCGGCGGCGTGGGGCACCACCCAGGCGGCAGAAGACCAGTTCACGCTGGATCTGGGCCGAGGAGGCGATTTCGTCCGCGGCAGCGGCGGGGGGCTCCACCAGGGAACTTGGTACTACTATTCCGGATCGGATTGGTGGACGCAGTGGTTCTTCGATGGTCCGGTCGATCTGAGGAATAAGAAAGTCGTCGCGGTGGATTTGACGGTGCGCGTGCTCGATCCCACCGCCAGCGTTGCCAGCCACTTCGAAGCGGCCGTGAACTGGACCCGACAGAGTTGGACCGACCAGACCACGGTCCCGATGCCGGACAGCAAGAACCCCGGCCAGGAGGGCCGGGAGATCGAGTGGCGTCAGATCGTCGAGCGGACGGAAGTCCGTGACATCTTCATCGCCAGTACCAGCATTGAAATCTCGGATTTCTGTCCGGCGTGGGTCTCGATCGACATTCGAGGCCAGAACGTCAGTATCGACGGCCGGATTCGCCACGAGTGCGTCGCGGACGACGGTCAGACCCCGTCGACCGGCGAACGCGATTTCGGCGACGCGCCCGAGGAGGCCATCGCCTACCCGGACGAGGGGGTCGTGGGCATGTTTCCGACCTGCGTAGGGGTCGGACCGGCTTCCTGGATCGAGCACAGCAGCCAGGGTCGGATGTACTTCGGTGCCAAGGTGGACGTGGAACGGGAAGGCAACGGCGGCCTGTGCCCGGCCTTTGCCCCCGACCGGTACAACCAGGACGAGTCGATCAACGACGGCGACGCCGGCCTGATCAGCCCACGCGCCTACACGATCCAAGGCTCTCCCGGCTCGCAGACCGTTGTGCCGCTGGCCTACACAGGACTGCTGTCGCTCGGCAACGCGTGCAACTATGCGACCTGGGGCTCGACCATCGATGTCCAGGTCTGCAACAAGAGCGCCGACAGCCGGCCGGCCTATGTGAATGTCCTGATGGACTGGAATCATGACGGCCTGTGGGACGAGTTCTCGCCGTGCGGCGATGACGAAGCACCCGAGCACGTCCTGGTGAACTTCCCCGTGCCCAACGGCTACCAGGGCCCGCTCTCCGCTCTCTCTCCCTCCAGCTTCCGGATCGGACCGCGTGCCGGGTACGTGTGGGCGCGATTCACGGTCTCCGAGCAGCCGGTGATGAAGGGCTGGAACGGCGACGGCGTCTTCCTCGACGGCGAGACCGAAGACTACCTGCTGTATGTCTTCGAGGCCCCGCAGTTCTGCTTCTGGGAGGAAGACGATTCCCACGCGATGCACTGGCCCCAGTTGCCCGACAAGAGCACGACCGGGGTCGATGTCGACCTGCTCTGGTCCCGCTTGGCCGACGACTTCCGCGCCGCGCAAAGCGGACCCCTCACCGGTATTCACTTCTGGGGTTCGTTCCAGGACGACACGCTGCCCGCCGGACACGCCGAGAGCCTGGCCTTCGAGATCAACATCTACTCCAACAAGGCGGCGGATAGTGCGACGCCGTGGAATCGGCCGGACAAGCTGCTCTGGACCATGCAGACCGGACGTGGCGGCTGCGAGGTCCACGAAGTCACCAACGGCATCCTCGAAGGCTGGTACGAACCAAACGCCCGGCTCTACGAGCGCGAGAATCACAAACGCACCTTCCAGTACGGTATCTGCCTGGATCCCGAGGATGACCCATTTGTCATGCAGCTCGGCGCCATCTACTGGCTTGAGATCAAGGAAGTCCCGGCGCAGGACACGAAGTACCAGTTTGGATGGAAGACGACCAGGCTTGACCGGCGGTTCAGCAGCAGCGCCGTCTGGCGCAATGCCTTTGGCAACTGGATTCCTCTGACCTATCCGCAGGGCCATGAGTTCTCGGGCAACGCCATGGGCTTGGCGTTTGTCGTCGCGGGCGAGGCGCAAACTCAGAAGGATGTCGATTTCGGCGACGCCCCTGATCCGACCTATCCGACGCTTTTCGTCCATGACGGCGCCCGGCACACCATCGCGCCGTCGGTCTTCCTGGGCCGGGGAGTCGATGGCGAAGCCGACGGTCGGCCCAACGCCACCGCGACCGGCGACAGCTACGACGATGGCGTGGTCTTTGTTACTGACCTGGTCCCGGGTGAGCCGGCGACCATCCAGGTGACAGCCTCCACCCCGGGGGCCCTGAATGCCTGGATCGACTGGAACGCCGACGGAGATTGGGACGATAGCGACGAGCAGATTGCCGTCGACAGATCGCTGGCGGCGGGACTCAACACCCTGACGATTGGCGTACCCGACCGGGCTGTTGCAGGCAAGACGTTCGCCCGCTTCCGCTTCAGCACCTCCCGCGGCCTGCGCTACACGGGCCTGGCGGCCGACGGCGAAGTGGAGGACTACCAGGTCGAGGTCCAGGAGATGTTCGTCGCGCCGGCGCCGGTGGACCATGTGAAATGGTCGCAGCCGCCGATCGAGCAGAATCCGTGGACGTTGACCCCGGTCTACTGCGGCTGGGACGAGCCGGCCTACGTCAGCAAGCCCTTGCAGTCTTCGACCGCCACCTGGAGAGTCCCGGCGGACAACTTCCGCTGCATCGGCGGTATGCCGGTGACTGCGGTGCACTGGTGGGGCTCCTACCAGAATTGGACCGACAGCGTGGTCCCCAACATCAAGCCGCAATCCTGGCGCATCGGCTTCTGGACCAATACCAGAGCTGACGGCCGCTACCCCTTTGCCCGACCCGGCACATTGCTCTGGGTGGTCAACGCGCCGGCCAACCGGGTCCAGGAAGAGGCGGCCGGTTTTGATGAGTTCCCGCGCCGGCCGTCGGATTTCGCTTTCCACTACCTCCTGAACCTCACCTCCGCGGAGTATTTCCGCCAGGACAGGTATCTGTCGAGCACGCAGGACCGCCTGTTCTGGATCAGCATCACCGCGGTCTATACCGGCACGCCGGCCCCGCAGTATCCGTGGGGCTGGAAGACCCGGCCGCGACCATGGTCGGACGGCGCCGTCGCGGCGGAATTCCGACGCGATGAGATCCGAGCGGGGTTCGTCCTCGATTCGACGACGGTCCAGCCGATCGCAAACTCGCTGCTCTGTGAGCGGCTCGACAAGTACGATCTGGCCTTCGAACTGGTCACCGATCCCGCCTGGATCACCTGGGAGCAGCCGTTCACCGGCCTGCGCGACTGGCCGTACTACGAGGACGAACGATCCGTCAGCGGCACGACCTTCCATCGCATCGTGGCGGATGACTTCCGGTGCCGTACGTCACAACCGATCACCGGCTTCGCATGGTGGGGTTCCTACCTTGGGTATGGCTATCTGCCCTCTGAATGCCAGCAGATGACGGCCCCGAGGTCACCCGACTACTTCCTGCTGTCGCTGTGGTCCGACGTGCCCGATCCGGATGTGAGCAATGCCAGGGACTTCGGCCATCCGGGTCGCAAGCTCTGGGAGTACCAGGCCGACAGTTTCGACGAGGTCCTGGTTGGCTTCGACCAGGACCCGGAGCCGACCAGTTCCTCGGTGCAGGGGTTCGAGCCGGTGTATCGTTACACAGTCCGCCTGCCGGAGGACAGATGGTATCGCCCGGACGGTCGGAACAGCGTGCTCTGGCTGAGCGTCGCGGCCGTCTACACGAACAGTAAAAGCATCGTCTACCCGTGGGGCTGGACGAATCATCCGTATGTCGCCTGGGACCTGCAAGGCCTCGTGCCGCTGGCCCACTGGAAGCTCGACGAGTCCAGAGGCACCGTCGCGGCCGACAGTTCGGGCAACGGTAACCACGGGACCGTGGTCGGCAATCCCATCTGGCGGCCTTCGGGCGGCTGGTTCGACGGCGCCCTCGACTTCGACGGTCGCGGCGACTACGTCAAGGTGGAGAAGCCCAAGGGCTTCAACTTGGCGCCGAATTCGTTTTCCGTCTCGGCCTGGATCTACCCAAGGGAGACCCGCGGCCGGTGGCACGCGATCCTGGAGTACGACCGCGACAGCCTCAACGGCAACCGCTTCGGTCTGTGGCTCGACACCGAAGGCCGGTTTCACTTCCGCGTCGGCCAAAATACCTGGCAGGCGCCGGACGCCCTGATGGCGTACCAGTGGTACCACGTGACCGCGACGTTCGACGGCAGCACGCGAGCGATGCAGTTGTACGTCGATGGCTTGCTCGAAGCCACGGCCACCAACCAGAAGGGCTTTGTCACGCCGAAGCAGGCGACGCTGGTCCTCGGCGCCCGCGGCACGGCCGACGACGAGTACTTCGTGGGTTTGATCGACGATGTCCGCGTTTTCAAGGCCGCCCTGACTGCGGACGAAGTGCTTATGCTATCCGGCTTCGGCAGGAACGAAGGCGCTGTGGCCGCGGAGACCACCACCGGCGGCGTGGAGAACTGGAAGCAGCTTCTCGATCGGATGGGTCTGGTCGAGGACATGTCCTTCATGCTCTACACCCAGCCGTCGAGTGTCTCGAGTGCCGACGCCGAGGTTGTTTTCGACGCCAAGTAATCCCGCGGCGGAGAGACACAGTCCATCCGATCCTCGGACGCGACAGGATGCCCCAGGGGCGTGAACGAATTCGAATCGTTCACGCCCCTTTGCATTTCTCATAGGGCCCGAAGATGTCGCACCTTGTATGCGCCACAGGCTCACGGGTATCATGAACAGGTGGTCTCACTGTGGGTACAGTGTTGGATGGCTTTCATAGACGAGGAGACATGATGCGGAATCGGATGCGGTGCGTGACACTCGGCGTGATACTCTTGCTGGTCCTGGGGCGCCCGCAGGCACAGGCGGCGCTGACGTTCCTGCGGGCTCGTGGGCAGGACATGGTCGATGAGAACCAGACGAAGGTCCTGCTTCGCGGCGTCGGCTTGGGCAACTGGATGCTGCCCGAAGGCTACATGTGGCGCTTCGGCGACCAGGGGGACCGTCCCCGCAAGATCGAGAAGCTCGTCTGCGATCTGATCGGACCGGAAGGCGCGACCCGCTTCTGGTCGGAGTTTCGTCGGAACTACATTACGGAGGCCGACGTCGCCCGGATCGCGGAACTTGGTTTCAACTCCGTGCGACCGGCCCTGAACGCGCGTCTGTTCCTGACCGAGGGCGAGAACGCCGCTTATGTCGAGGAAGGATTCCAGTTGCTGGACAACCTTGTGGGCTGGTGCCGCCAACACGACCTCTACGTGATCATCGACATGCACGGCGCACCGGGTGGCCAGACCGGCGCGAACATCGACGACAGTCCCGCCGATGAACCGGGGTTGTTCATGGACAAGCGGAACCAGGACCGGCTCGTCGATCTGTGGGTGAAGATCGCCACCCGCTACCAGGACGAGCCGACCGTCGCGGCACACGATCTGCTGAACGAGCCGCTGCCGGGGCGCACGGGCGCCGCCGAGAAGTACAAGGACCAGCTCGAACCCTTGTACAAACGCATCACGGCAGCCATCCGCGCGGTGGACAAGCGGCACATGATCACCCTCGAAGGAGCGGACTGGGCCAACGACTGGTCTGTCTTCTCCGCCCCCTTCGACGACAACCTGTTCTACCAGTTTCATTTCTACTGCTGGGACCGGCCGACAAAGCTCAACGACATCAGCCGATTCCTCGAACGCCGCAAGACGTTGAATGCCCCGGTCTGGGTCGGCGAGACCGGCGAGAAGGACAACGCCATCTATTGGGCGACGACCCAGTGTTTCGAGACGCACAACATCGGCTGGTCCTTCTGGCCCTGGAAGAAGATGGAGACGACGAACACGCCCTATTCCATCAAGGCGCCGCAGGGGTGGGACGCGATTCGCGCCTATTCCCGGGGCGAGGCCAAGCCCCCCGCCCAGGAGGCCCAAAAGGCCTTTGACCAACTGCTGCAGAACATTCGGCTGGAAAACTGCGTGTTCTTCCCCGACGTGGTGAACGCAATTCTGCGCCGGGTGCCGGGACGGGTCGAGGCCGAGAACTACGGCCACGATGGACCCGGACAGTCGTATTTCGTCAAGGACGTGACGCAGCCGTCGAAGTACTACCGTCTCTCGGAACCGGTACCCGTCGAGCCCGTTACGGCTGGCGGTCGGCGAAGTTCGCAACAAGGCATCAGGCTGGCCGAGCAGGAATGGACCGCGTACACGATCAACAGCAGAGACTCGCGAGATTATTCGGCTGTCGTACGCGCCAAGGCCGAGGCCGGTCCGGCGGTTGTCGAACTGACCCTCAACGACCGCACTCAGGACGTGGCGATTCCGCAGGGCGACTGGGGTGACATCACGCTGAAGGCCGTGCCCTTCTCCCAAGGAACTAACCGGCTCCAGATCCGGGCCAAGACCGGCGCGGTGCACCTCGATTGGATCGCATTCGAGTGAAAGGCCTACAAGCGCGCAGAAGAAGCGGGACCCGCGTCTCGTGGACGCAGGCCCCGCGTGGTGCTTCCGCCGTGATGACCCGGGTCGCCGGGACCTTCGTTCGAATCTCAGAACGGCTTGTGCCTCGGCGCGGTCAGGTCGGCCAGCCAGAGGATTTCGGCTATGGATAGCGCCCGGTCGTAGAGACGCGCGTCGTCGATCGGGCCGTTCCAGACACGATCCGTCAGCGTGTCGATGCAACCGATCATGACCCGGTATTGCGTCGCTCCCATCGGGCCCGATACCGCTTGCTCCACATCCAACATGCCGTCGATGTAGAGAGCCTGGCGCTGGCCGTCGTACGTGCCCACCAGATGATGCCATTCACCGTCGTCCACGGTGCCCTTGCTGAACAGGTACGGGCTCGGGGGGCACGTCCATTCGAGAGTCGCCTGCGTGCCGTTTCTCTGCAGGCGCCAGCCCAGGCCTTTGGTGAAGATGGCCTGCCATCCGCGCGTGTACCCCTCGTCTTTCAGCCAACAGGCGACTGTAATCGCTTGGGTGAGGTTCATCGCTTCGTTGGTGCCCAGATCGACATACCCGTCGGTGCCGTTGAACTGGAGGGCCTGGCCCACGTGACCGGCGATCCATTGCGGGGCGCCGTCTACGAACGTCCCGTGCAGTCCGTTGCCGGAACTGTCCTTGAGGTCGCTGTTGAAGGCATAGTGAGCCACGAGACCCTGGTTCCCCGGATCGGTCGGCGTGATGAACTCGGGAGCCTTCGGATAGAGACGAATCTCATCGATGTACAACGTGCCCGCGGCGCCGGCGCCCTCGATGCCAATCGTCAGCGTACGGACGCTGCTCACGTTTCCGGCCTGGGACAAATCGATATTCCATGCCTGCCAGGCAGTTCGCGCCAGATCCGCCGGGTCCCCATCGCAGGCCACCTTGGTGTTGTTGATCTTCACGTACAGGTTCCCGCCGTTGCCGGCGACACCTGCGAAGTGGATCGCCAGGGTCTTGATGCCGCGCGCGGTCCAGTTCTGGGGCGAATCGAATGCCCGCTGCGCCTCCGAGACGGACGAAGCGGAATTGCTGTAGATCAGAGGCAGGGACTGGATCCCGCCGTAGATCACCGTCTTTTCGGCGAACGGCGACATGTCGTATCCGACTTGTGAGCCGCCCCGCGCCGGGTCGGTCAAGCCGTCGATCCACGCGTCGTAGATGCGGTTATCGTCGTCGTTGTAGCTCTCCATGTCGTCGACAACCGCGTACTCTTCCGTGGTGAAACTCCAGACCTCGCCCTCATAGGGTCCACCACCGCCGATCTCGTTGACCTTCCAGAAGTAGGTGGTTGCCAGATTCAGGGAGACGGGAGTGTAGCTATGCTCGGCCCCCGTGGCAACCTGGGCCAGGGCATTCTCATCCGTGCCGAGATAGACCTCGTGTGACTCGGCCTCTCTACCCGGCCGCCAGGTCAAATCGGTGTCGATGCTGACGTCGGTGGCTGCGACCGCGGGCTGCGGTTCGAAGGCCTGTACCGGAACGGCGAAGAACCGAACTTCGCTCAGGCCGCTCTGCGGCGCGACGCCACCCCAGTTCCTCGCAATGGTCAACTTGACGAACTGGGCCATCGCGCCGCCGAAATCGACCGTGGTGTTGGCCTTGTAGGTCGGCGTCGCTGTCGCCCGGGCGAATTCCGGCACGCCCTCGAGGGCCGTCCAAGTCTGGCCGTCGGACGAGTATTCGATCGTCACATCCCGGGCGCCGAAGCCCAGGAAGGTCTCGATCAACTGGTTGGAGTTCCAGACCAGCAGCTTGTCGAGTTTATAGACCTTGTCGAACTCGTACTGAATCCAGTTCGGCTGGGCGCCGGTGCTCATCCACATGCTCGTCAATTCGGTGGAGTGCTCGTCGTTGGCGTTGAGGCCCAGACCATTGATCGTATTTTCCGGTCCCATGCCAGCCTGGGCACTGGCGGCAGTAGCCACAGCAGGCGTCACCGGATAGGAGAAGGGCTCGGCGGTGAAGCTCCAGGTCTCGCCTTTGAAGATTGTACCGTCGGGGGCCGCATTGATCTCGTCGATTCTCCAGAAATAAGTCTGGCCGTATGAGAGCAGGCCCTCCGGATCGAACGAAGCATCTGCCTGGTTCTGACTGGCGAGGACGCCCTTGGGGTCGGTCCGGCCCGCCGTGTTGACATCCTCGAAAACCGTCCCGAAATAGACGTCGTGTGCGACGGCGTACTCTCCCGGCGCCCAGCTCATCACGGCGTCGCGATGCACGTCGATGGCCCCATCCTCGGGGACGGGGTCCTGAGCGAGGGCCTTGTTCTTCATGAGACCGGGGATCTCCAGCTCGCTGAGGGCGTGGTCGAAGATCTGCACGTCGTCCACCAGGCCCTGGAACCAGCCCATGCTGTGACCCGAATTGGAGCCGACGAGAATCCGGGTACCGGTGGCCCAGAGCGTACCGGCCGTGCTGATCGACGTCCCTTCCTCCACCCCGTTGACGTAGAGGCGCATCGGACCATTGTTCTCGGCGACGATGACCACATGATACCAGGTGTCGGGAACGATCACGGTCGTGCCGGAGATATTCCGCTCGGCACCCACCCAGAGATAGTGGTGAAACTGGCCGGAAGTGTTGATGCGCAGTTGGTGGGACCAACTGGTGGTGGGTCCCGAGGCGTCGGTCCGCGTGATGATCCCGGCGGCACTGGTCCGGGCCGGTTTGACCCACGCGGCAATCGAGTAGACCGACGGATTCGTCGGAGAGGGAATGTCCACATAGTCGTCCACCCCATCGAACCAGATCGCTTGTTTCACCTGTCCTTTCTGGTAGGTGGGCGACCCTCCGCTGAATGTGCCGTTGGCGGTGCCGACCACGTCGTCCAGATTGCCGTCGAAGGGCCACTGACCCACGAGTCCCGCGTCGGCAGCCGGCGTTGCCAGGCACGACACGGCGAGGCACAAGATCAGACGATTCAGCATCCTCAACATGACTGTCCTCCTTCAAAACATATCGCACTTCAACGTTGTTACGCTACGTTCGAATCCGAAGAACACCTGTTGCCCATTGCTACGATGGCAGAGGGGAAGAACATGCTTCGATGTGCGTGGCTACGTTGGTGGTTCTCTGACTCCTCCCCGAGCGGGAGAGCCGCTCGCAAAGTCCCAGAACAACTCGGTCGCAGGACACTCCATAGGCATTCTATATTGCGCTGCCAGCCGGAATCAAAGAAAATCCGCACGGATTCGCCAAACCCGTATAATCTCGGCACTTACGCACTGGAACTTGAGCAATGCGGGGAGAACATCCCATCTCTACGCCTTGACCTGACCGGCGCAAAAAGCAAGCGGGGCCTGTCGTCCGGTGGACGAGGGCCCCGCTTGAGTGTCCGGATGATACACTATGCGTCTCGCACTACGCGCGACGCACGCCGCACGACCATCGTCACGGCAGCGGCTTGCCGAACCCGAGGTCGTCGACGAACAGCGTGCCGGTGCCGCCCTTGACCGGAGCAGTCTTGTTGCCCACGCCGATCACGATCGACTTGACCGCGTTCATCTTCACGCCGGCCGAGCTGAAATCGCTCAGCGGGATCTTCCACTGGTTCCAGCTTCCGCGGGCCGTGGCCGCGAGGTCGGGATTCATCACGGTCGCGGACTTGCCCGAGTTGTCCTTGATCGTGATGTACAGGCCCTCGACCGAGTTGCCCGCCGGCTGAACCGCGCCGATCTCCGCGATCTGCCAGGTGCCGGTCACGTTGCCGGTGAAGGCGATGTTGGAGAACTCCGCGCCGGTGGAGATGCTGGCGTCGTGGCTGCACAAAGCCAGACCGATCAGGACCGGACCATTCATGGTGATCGTCTGTCCTGGCGCGCCCAACTGCGTCCAGGTCTTGCCGTCCGGGGAGATCGAACCGGTGAAGGTGTTACCGTTACGCTCGATCTTGACCCAGTACGGCGGGCCGACGACGGCCCCGGTGTTGTCGTTATTGGTCGACGTGCCGCCGCCGATCAGGCGGTGCTGGAAGCTGGCGCCGTTGCCGGCGCCGCTGCCGCCCGGTGTGATGGGCATGAACGCATGGATCGAGCCGGGCTCGACGTTCTGGCGGATCATCACGCCGCCCTTGGCCCAGGCGTTGCTGTTGAAGATGCTGTCGACGCGGGCGATCATGGAGCCATTGCCAGTGAGGGTCTTGTAGGCAAAGCGGAACTGGTCGGAATTGTCCCAGATGTCCACGCCAATGGCGTTCATCAGGATGCTGCCGGTGGCGGTCTCCACGAAGGCCGGCATCCTGCCCTGGACGTACACGGACAGGCTGTCGGCCCCGCTGACCGTCCAGTTCTGGGGCGAGTCGAACGTCCGCTCGGCCTCCGACAAGAACGGCGAAGCGGAGTTGTCGTACAGCAAGGGCATGGCCGCCAGACCGCCGTGGACGATCGACTTCTCGGCAAACGGCGAGATGTCATAGCCGACCTGCGAGCCGCTGGCGCCGGTGGTCAGACCGTCGATCCAGGAATCGTAGATCCGGTTGTCCTCGTCGTTGTAGGTTTCCATGTTATCGATGACCGCATACTCCTGCGTGGTGAAGCTCCAGACCTCGCCCTCGTAGGGGCCTTCGCCGCCGACTTCATTGACCTGCCAGAAATAGTCGGTCGCAAAGTCGAGGGACCCGGGCGAGGCGCTATGCTCGGTCACGGTGTCGATCAGAGCCAGTGCGGCCGCGTCGGTGCCGAGATAGACCTCATGCGACTCGGCCTCGCGGCCCGCTCGCCAGTTCAGGTCGGTGTCGACGCTGACGCCGGTGGCGGCGGCTGCCGGCTGTGGCTCAAAAGCCTGCACCGGGACATAGAGGAAGCGCACTTCCGCCAGACCGGTCTGCGGCGCGACGCCGCCCCAGCTCTGATTGATCGTCAGCTTGACGAACTTCGCCATCGCGCCGCCGAAATCGACGGTGGTGTTCGCCTTGTAGGTCGCCGAACCCGTCGCCTGGGCGAACTGCGGTGCTCCTTCCAGGGTCGTCCACGTTTCGCCGTCGGCGGAATACTCGATGGTGACATCCTTGGCGCCGAAGCCGATGAAGGCCTCGATCAACTGGTTGGAGTTCCAGACCAGCAGTTCGTGCAGCTTGTAGACCTTGTCGAACTCATACTGGATCCAATTCGGCAGGGCGCCGGTGCTCATCCACATGTCCGTCAACTCGGTGGAGTGTTCGTCATTGGCGTTGAGGCCGCGGCCGTTGACGGTGTTCTCCGGGCCCATGCCGGTCTGGCCGCTGGAGGCGGTGGCGATGATGCCCGTAATCGGATAGGCAAACGGTTCGGCGGTGAAGCTCCAGATCTTCCCTTTGAAGATCGTGCTGTCGGGGGGAGCATTGACCTCGTCGATGCGCCAGTAGTAGGTCTGCCCGTATTCGATCACGCCTTCCAGTTCGTAGGCCGCATCCGCCTGGCCCTGGCTGAGGAGCACGCCCTTGGGATCCGCTCGACTGGCGGTATTGACG
>ENA-OSEO01003775-OSEO01003775.1-sediment-metagenome-genome-assembly--contig:-NODE-3775-length-16973-cov-4.399089_pt1 | contig 16973 bp, 16 predicted proteins | sample MGYA00237883_ERZ534232 | MGnify/ENA metagenome assembly ERZ534232
GATTACTTTTCGATTACTGTTTTTTAAAACATGGCACCACCATGCCAGCAGCCTGATTGCTCCGTCTTTTCTTCTTTGCCAGCTTTCTATATAAACCATTTTTTCTGTATCTTCAAAAAGCGGAGCGACCATTTGATATGTTTCCTGTTCACCTTCAAAATAGAAAGAGGCTTCTTTTCCGATCACATCTTCACCAAAAAAATCATAACCTGCCTGATTGGCCCAATTATAGATTTTGTTATCATCCACCTGCATGATAATATCAGGAACGGCAGCAAGAATGGCATTGTCCCTGATTGAAATTTCCTTCAACTGATCTTCGGCAGCTTTTTGATCAGAAATATCCCTGATATGAGTGATTATATGCATCGGTTTTTCTTCCTTGTTCTTCATCAATACTGCTCGCACATTTGCCCATACAATACGCCCTGATTTATGGATATAACGTTTTTCAAAATCAATAAATGGAATTTTCTGCCTGATCAGATTGTCAATCATCAGGTTACTTTCAGCCAAATCGTCCGCGTGGGTGATGTTTCGAAAATTGATCTGTTGTAATTCTTTTTCAGAATAACCGAACATTTTGCATAAAGATTTATTGGCTTTAAGAAATTTTCCATCCAAACCCAGGGATAAGATACCGGTTGGGGCAAATTCAAAAATTGAATGGAATTCGTCGGAGGTTTGATCTAATAAAGGTTTCATAAAAATAATTTAATATCAAGGTATTAGATGCAGGCATAAGACGATTAAATATACAATAAATAAAGCCAAAAACACAATCAATGCTTTTTGTTTTAATTTCGATTGTTAAGCCGTGAAAATTGTTTATCAATAAGTTGTAAAAGCAATTTTCTGTTGATAGGCTTGGAAATATAGTCGTTGCAACCAGCGTCCAGGGCTTTTTTCCGGTCTCCTGAAATTGCAAAAGCAGTTTGGGCGATAATCACCACCGTTTTGTTGAATTCACGTATCTTACGTGTTGCTTCATAACCATCCATTACAGGCATCATGATATCCATCAGCACCAGATCCACCGCGGGTGTGTCTTTTAAAACGTCCAGAGCCCTTTGTCCGTTCTCCGCCTTTAGTACCCGCATCCCTTTTCCCTCCAGAACCCTGGACAGGGCAAAGACGTTTCTCATGTCGTCATCGACGATAAGAACCGTCTTATCCTTTAACGTCACATCCGTATCGTGGAGGCTGGTTATCATGTGTCGCTTTTTTTCGGGCATTTTGCTGACCACCCGATGCAGGAACAGCGAGGCTTCATCTAACAACCTCTCCTCTGATTTCACCCCTTTGATAATGATCGATTCCGCATACTCGCGAAGTTGCGCATCTTCTTCCCGGGTGAGTTCCCTGCCTGTATGAACAATTACCGGCGGTATCGTAACGCCCTCTTCCGATTCAAGCACCTTCAGCAACTGGAATCCGGTCATGTCCGGAAGGCCCAGATCCAGGATCATGCAATCGAAGGTTTTGGATTTCAACGCCCGGATCGTTTCCTCTCCGTTTGCCGCTTCCTCTGCGCATACATCGCCGTTCCCTATCAGCTTGATAATGCCTTTCCGCAGGTTTTCATCATCCTCTACCACGAGCAGGTTTTTCACCTCTTTGGAAGACACATCATCAAGCTTATGAAATGCCGCTTCAAGGTCTTCCTTTTTTACCGGTTTCTGAAGGTAACCGATGGCGCCCTTTCTGAATGCTTCCATTGTAGGCTCTTCAACAGACATGATATGGACCGGAATGTGCCGGATTTTCGGGTTTTCCTTCAAAGTCTCCAGAACCGTCCACCCGTCGATTCCAGGAAGTTTGATGTCCAGAATGATGCCTTCGGGCAGGTACTTCTCCGCGAGTTCCAGTCCTTCTTCTCCGAATGGGGTCGCCAGGCATTTCAGTCCCCTCTCTTGGCACAGTTTCAGAAGCAGTCTTGCGAACTTTGGGTCATCTTCAATGACCAGGATGGCCTTTTCATCCTCTGCTATGCTGTCGCGGTCATCGGGGATAGACGTGATATGCGGGGTACTTGCTGCCCGTTGCCCGATAATCGTTGCGCGTTGCTCGTTGCTGGTTGCTGGTTGCTTCGGCGCTTTCTCCAGTTTCAAGTTTCCAGTTTCCAGTTTCACTTTTCCGATATCAATGGGCAAATACAGCGTAAACATACTCCCCTTCCCCACCTCGCTCTCCATCTGGATCTCTCCTCCCAAAAGGCGGGCCAGTTCCCTGGAGATGGAAAGACCCAGGCCGGTTCCGCCGTATTGCCTTGCGGTTCCGCCTTCCGCTTGCTGAAAGGCCTCAAAAACAATCTTCTGGTCTTCCTGTGACATGCCGATGCCCGTATCCTTTACGGCAATGGCAATAGCGTTCTTTCTGTCCAACCCGCTTCTGGACAGTTCCACATCTCCTGCCGGGCGACTGAAATCGACTGTGACGCTTCCTTTTTCGGTGAACTTGATGGCGTTTGATAACAGGTTTTTCATAATCTGCTCAACGCGCTTTCTGTCCGCATGGATGTCTGCCGGTGCATTTTCACTGATATTGACGGCCAGCCGCAGACCTTTATCATCAGCCATGTGTTGAAAGTTAGCCATCAAACTTTTGGCCAGATCCTTGATCAACAGATCTTCAGCCTGAAGTTCCATCTTGCCGGATTCAATCTTTGACAGGTCAAGGATCTCGTTGATGAGAGAAAGAAGGTCGTTTCCACTCTGGTAAACGACACGGGTGGACTCCAGTTGATCCTCTGTGAGATTTCCTTCTTTATTCTCCGCAAGGATGCTTGAAAGAAGAAGCAGACTATTCAGGGGTGTCCTCAATTCGTGGGACATATTGGCCAGGAACTCGGATTTGTATTTGCCGGCAATCGCCAGCTCTTCCGCTTTCTCTTCCATTGCCTTTCTTGTTACCTCAATTTCCCGTTTCTGCTGTTCGAGAGATTCGTTCTTTTCCCTCAGTTCCTCGTTGGCCACTTCGAGTTCTTCCTGTTGCGTCTTCAGCTTGTGTTCCGACTCCTCCAGGGCTTGTGTCTGTTCTTCCAGTTCTTCATTGGTTGCCCTGAGTTCCTCCTGCTGGGTCTCCAGTTCTTCCGCGAGTGTCTGAGATTTCGACAAAGCCTTTGCCAGTTGCTCCCGGCCCTGCACGGTTTCGAAATTAATGGCAATTGCGGACATGGCCTGATCCAGATACGCTACTTGCAGATCTGTAGGCTGGTCCAGAAAACCGATCTCGACGACGCCCGTGACCTGGTTTTCGTAAAGGAATGGGATGACGGATATAAACCGCGGGCTCGATTCCCCAAGACCGGAAATCACCTTGATGTAATCCTCCGGGACATGGCTGACAAGAATCCGCTTCTTCTCCCGGGCGGACTGTCCCACCAGTCCTTCGCCGAACTTGAACGTATTGGAAAGGTTCTTGCGCTCCATGTAGGCGTAGCTGCCCAGAAGCGAGAGCACGGGTTCTTTTTCCCTGTCCTCCGTTAAATAAAACGCCCCCACCTTTGCATCAAGGTAGGTTGCTATTTCCGTGATGACATTATTGCCCAGGCTGGCCAGCTCCGTTTCACCGAGCATCACATCGTTTAGACTGACGATACCTGTTTTCAGCCAGCTCTGGTCCGCGCTTTCATCGCGTGATCTTTTCAGGGCCTTTTGCATCTCCGAAACGGAAACGGACAGCTTTCCGATTTCGTCTTTGCGGTTGATCTCAATGGGGGTCTCCAGATCGCCGCCGGCAATGGCATCCGCCACTGACACCATGCTGTTCATGCCATTTGAAATGGACCTTGATACCAGGAGTCCCAAAATTAGCCCGATTACGATGCTGAAAACGGCCAGCACAACGACCACAGTCAGCGCTGTTTGAAAGCTCCGATCGCTTGAAGCCTTACTCGTCTCAAGACCGGCGTCGGTCGTCTCGACCAATTTCTCTATGGCTTCAGAAGCCCGGTTAAAGGCTTCCCTTCCTTTCCCCTGCGACAGGGTAATTGCTTCAGATGTCCGCAAGACTGGAGAAGAAGCGGAATGTTCATGCTCGACGTTGGGTGACAATACGAATTCATGAAAAATCAGTGATTCAATGTAACTGTTGATTCTTATGAACTCCTGGTAGTTCGTAGAAAACTGGCTGAGCAGTGCCTTATCCTCAACATCAACCAACTTCTTTAACCTGGCGAAGCGATCTTCGAGTTCGTTTTTATATCTCGAAATGCTGCTTGAGTTTCGCTCGATGGCTTCTTTGGTACTCGAGAGGAGCATGTTTTTTTCGGCCCTGTGGATCTCCACAAGGTTTCGGTTAATACGCGCGGCCAGCTTTATCTTCTCTGCATCCTGATCGACGATGGCATTCAGGTTCGCGTTTTCACGGTTTAAGAAGCAGGCGCTGGATAAAGCGATGGCCGCTTCCAGAACGAGGATGAGTAACACAACCGAAATGAATTTTCCGAATATGGACAAATTTTTAAAGAAGTTCATAAGATACCTCCTTGGCCCTTTGGGAAGAACCCTTGCGATTTTGGATTCCGGATTTACATCTAACCAAATATCCTGTTTTATAATGTAGGCTTCCGGACCGTTTATAAAACATTTGTTCCCTGCAATTTGTCCTTCTCCTCCATTTTGTCTGCGTCCCTGCAGTGTTAAGCGATCATTGTGCCTTGGGCCGTCATTCGGTTGTCAATGATCGGCCGAATTTGGACCTTACACAATTTAAGCTCCAGAAAATTGTTCCGGATGCGCATCTCATAATCTTGTGGTCTCACCTCATAAGGCAGGTCCAGTCTTTCCTTCAGAGAGGCCCCCAACTTATGGCACCGGACAATGACCCGGTCCTTATCAAAATCGAGCCTGACATCGCCGGTTTCGATCCCCCTCACCTCCATAATGACCTTTATGTGAGCTTCCTCATCAAAGATATCCACGAATCGCGCTTCATTGGGGGAAAGGCGATCCTTTTGACCGATCAGCCACCAACTGAAGGTGACGGTTTCACCGCTTTCGGGATCGACCCGCTTCCTTTCAAAGGACAAAATGGGGCAACCGAGCAGCTTCTGGGAAATGGGGTTGATGGTTTCCGTAATCAGAGAGAGGACATGCAGATGGTCGGGGGCCGCTATCAGGTCCGCCAGCCGGTTGATCCTCGCATGACGGTACTCCCACAGGTGCCACACGATTTCTCTTCCGTCAGCGTCTAACTGATCCGCAATCCGTTGGATGGTTTCAAAATCGATCTTGAAGAAACAAAGCTGTTGGATCTTTGCCTTCCACTCTGAAATACGGTTCGTGATCAGCAGGACCTTTCCGCCCCGTGATCCTTCAATAGCATCATAGGTGATGCAGATGGCGTCTCGAACCTTCAGAACGTAGTAGTGTCGCTCATCGGTAAGCTTCCTTATCCTGTCAACGGCAATCTGAAATTTGATCTGGGGTCGGCGGTAGTAGATCAATCGCTGATTGGTCAAAAAAATCTGAACAGGCCGCCATCCCCTCACGTGCCGTTCCCTGTAGCCGCCCTGAGCCTCCAGGATAACCTCCTCGCCGGGGAAGAACTCAGGCGATGCGTTTTTCTGAGGCGGCATGCTCCGCCTTGCGGGCTTCAAGGCTGTGGGGGTTCTTCTCATCATTGGTCATTCGCTGCGCTGTCATTTGGCCTTCGGCTGTCATTGATTGTCATTGGTCATTAGTCATTGGTCATTGGTCATTGGTCATTAGTCATTCGACGTTGGACCTTGGACTTCGGACTGCCGCGTCATTCGGTTGTAACTGCTTACTGCCTGCTGCCTTCTGCTTGCTGGACTTTGGACGTTGGACCTTGGACGTTGGACCATCACGATTTCTCCAGCATCTTCCTCAACTGCTCCGTCCTTTCCGCAATCATTTGACTTTCCCCTTCGCTCAAGGCCTCTTTCAGGTTAAAGATAGACCCCTCAATCAATCGTTTGGAAGTCGTGGCAAGCTTTTTTTCCTTCTCCTCAAGGAAGAGTTCAGCCCCGTGGATCATGCCGTCGGCCCGGATATTGATCTCGGCCCCTTCCCGCATTTTCATGTCCTCTTCAGCATGGGCCTCTGCTTCCCTGACCGCCTGTTCCACCTCATCTTCGGACAGGAGAAATGAGGCGTCAATCTTTATGCCGGTTTTTTCCTCAGTATGAAGCTCCTCGGCAGAAACCTTCACCATTCCGTTTACATCGATTTCAAACATTACCTCCACCTGGGCCTTTCCCCTGGACAGCGGGGGAATATCGGTCAACTGAAAATTTCCCAGGCTGATATTGTCGATGGCCATCTCCCTCTCACCCTGAAGGATATGAAAATCCATCACGGTTTGATTGTTCTCCGCATTGGTGAATATCTGACTGGCAGAGGTGGGGATAGTGGCGTTTCGGGGGATGATCCTGGCAAAAAGGCCCCCCTCGGTTTCTATCCCCAATGAGAGCGGCGTCACGTCCACCAGTACTACGTTATCGATCTCCCCCATCAGGACGCCCGCCTGAACCGCAGCCCCGATGCCCACCACTTCGTCGGGGTTTATCCTTATAAACGGCTTTTTATTGAAGGTTTTTTCCACCAGGTCTCTCACCGAAGGCATGCGGGTAGAGCCGCCCACCAGCACCACACGGTCAATTCCGTCCGGCGTCAATCCGGCATCGGCCAGGGCCTGCCGTGTCGGACCCAGGAGTCTTTCCCTTAAGTCGGCCGTCAGCTCTTCAAACTGCGTTCGATCCATCCTTGCCTCCAAGGTCCGGGTCTGGCCGCCAGCCTTTACAAAAGGGAGACAAACCGTCGAATTCCTTCTGTATGACAATTCCCGCTTGGCCTTCTCGCTCGCCTCCCTGAGCCACTGAAGGGCCACCGGGTCTGATCCTATGTCCACTCCGTATTCGTGTCTGAGCTCACCGAGGAAATGGGCCACCAGTCTTTCGTCCCAGTCATCTCCGCCCAATCGGGTATTGCCGCTGACGGCCTTCACATGAAACATTCCGTCCCCGAGTTCCAATATGGACACATCAAAGGTCCCCCCGCCCAGGTCCCACACGAGAATGGTCTGGATATGTTCGCGATCCAGCCCATAGGCTAAAGACGCGGCCGTAGGCTCATTGATGATTCGCATCACCTCCAGACCGGCCATGCGGGCGGCCTCTTTGGTGGCCTGACGCTGGGCATCATTAAAGTAGGCAGGCACCGTTATGACCGCCCTTTTCACCGCTTCTCCGGTATGGGTTTCCACATCTTTTTTTATCTTCCGCAGGATAAAGGCCGATATCTCCTGTGGCGAATAGGGTCTCCCGTTGAGAGAAACCCTGTAATCCGTTCCCATGTGCCGCTTGATGGACATGACGGTCTGTTCCGGATTCGAAACGGCCTGGCGCCTTGCCACCGAACCGACCAACAGGTCGCCCCGGGCAGTCGCTGCGACAACCGAAGGGGTGAGGTTCTCGCCTTCGGCGTTCTTCACCACCCTTGCCCGGCCGTTCTCAATGATCGCCGCCACTGAGTATGTAGTCCCCAGGTCTATGCCGACCGCTCTTGCCATGTTCTCCTTTGTTGGACATTGGACATTAGTCATTGGTCATTGGTCATTGGTTTTTTTCCTATGGATTTGATATATGCATTCAGTTTTTTACCTAACTCCGTTATATCTTTTTCAAGTGAAATAAACGCATCATCCGTTATCAATTTCCGGGTATTGGCTTTTGTCAACCAAGTTTTTGTCTCGTATAGGGACCCACGAGCATAAAAGCAGAACTGTTTGTTCTCTTTGTAAAAAAAACGGCCAAATCCCTCGCTCAAATTCGAAGCCACCGAATCTACTGCTCTAACCAATTGCCTTCCAATAGTGTCCTTAGCAAAATAGTTCCAATTAATAACAATCTCCCATACTTTCTCGCCAAGCTCCATTGCCTGTTGATACACCTCTAAGTCTTCCAATCGCATTGTATGTCTCCCAACTAACTTATGATTTTACCACACCCCCAGCAATGACCACTGACCAATGACTAATGACTAATGACCAATGACCAACGACTAATCCTTCTCCTGAAACTGCCCTATGGTGTTCATGATTTTTTCATCGCTCAGTGGCTTGTCGATAAAACTGTGTATGCCCTTTTTCTTTGCGTCCAGCCTCCTCTCCTCGCTCCCGTAGGCAGAGATAATCACAACGACTGCATCCGGGCTCATTGACTGGATCTCAGGAAGGATATCCATGCCGTCGCCGTCAGGGAGTTTCAGGTCGAGGAATATCAGATCCGGGGGTTCCCTCAGGCAGGCCACGGCCTCACCGATGGTGTTGGCCGTGGCCACTCTGTATCCCCTGTTTTTCAGGGAAGTGGAAAGGAGCCAGCACAGGTCTTCTTCGTCATCCACGATCAGGATATTCTCTATCTCCTTTTTGGGAAAAGGAAGAGATGATTCCTCAAAATCCTCTCTTTGCAGGTGCGCCGCTTCCTGCTGCTCGAAATAGGGCTTCAGCTCTGGAAGATCCTCGGGCCTGCGCCATCCCGATAGGCCACTGCGCCAGACGAGCGCCTCGTCCCGTTTGATGATGTTTCTCAGAATCCAGCTTTTGAGCCTCGAGTGATAGATCATCCGGTAGGTATCGGCCCCTCGTCTGACATCATATTTGAGCTCTTTCATCGTCCCTCTCTTACCCTACGTCACCGGCAAGGAAATCGTAAAGACCGTTCCATTCTTCCACTCACTCTCAACGCCGATGGTCCCGCCGTGGCTGACAACGATTCCATAGGTAGTCGACAGGCCGAGTCCCACCCCAGAAGGCTTGGTGCTGAAAAACGGATCAAATATCCGGATAATATCCTCTTCAGGGATTCCTCCGCCCGTATCCTGAATCCTTGTGACAAAAAAATCTCCCTCGATCCCTGTCGTGATCGTCATCTTCCCCCCCTCCGGCATCGATTCAACGGCATTGATCATCACGTTTGAAAAGACCCGGTCGATCTGCTCCTTGTCGACGTCTAACATCGATGCTCCGGGCGTAAACCTCTTGCGAACGTCTATGCGCTGCGAGGCTGTCTGGGTCTTTATGGAGTCCAGGATGCCTTCCAGGATATCGTGGATATCGTGAGGCTGGATATTGAGTTTTGGCGGTCGGGCGCAGTTGAGGAGTTCAGTGATCAGGAAATTGATCCTTTCCGTATTTCTGATGATAATATCGACATGCCTGGCCCAGGGGCTGTCTTCCGGAAAGGCCTCCTTGAGTTGCTGGACCGAAAGGGACACGTTGCTGAGAGGGTTCCTGATCTCGTGGGCAATACTGGCCGCGATTCTCCCCGTGAACGCAAGCCGTTCCGAAAAAATGGACTCATCCTCACGATTAAGCTGTTCTCTCGAACGGTCATGCCCTAATTCATTCATTTGCTTCTTCCTCCCACGCTTACCGAGCCTCATGTCAACGCTTCGATTCCTTCAGCCCTCTTAACCGGGCTGGTCCAGCCGCACGCCCCACACCCCTCCTGCAACAGCTCCTTTATCAAGGCGCGTTTTCCGCACCGGGGGCAGGTCTCTGTTTCTTCCCCCTCGGCATATTCTTCAACAGGGGGCAGTGCCAGAGGTCCTTGAGGACGAAGCCCTGCTTCTTCCATCCTGTTTTCTATAGCCTCTTTCAGTTGATGGACATCCAGCGCGGTCAGCCTGCGCACTTCTTCTCCTTCAAGCAGGAGACACAGTTCATCCTTCACCCTTTCATCGCGAACTCGATCCCCATCCCTGACCATCAGGCCCCTGATCTTGTTCAGGGGGACTTCAAAAAGTATCTTATTGAAATCCTGATGATAAAGGAGCAACCTCTCGTCAGTCAAATAGAAACAGGCATATCTCCAGGCCGTGTAGATTCCCTCTTTTGAATAGAGCGCCCCCAGCATCTTGAGGAGCACCTTTTCCCCCGCGATCAAGGCATCCTTCTTGTTCTTTCTGTTTTCCCTTTCCCATGCCCTGGTCTTTTCGTCCCATGCCTGCATGATCCCATATTTGAGCATGGTCTCCATCCCGGCCAGGGCCGCCCTCAGGTTGATGCCGATCAACGGGATGCCCGCCACCGAAACAATCACATCCGCATGGATCACCAGGCCCTTATCCAGGACCCGGTCAAGGAGATCTGTCAGGGTTCCATTTGTGTTGCGTTGAGGGGTCATATCGCTTCGCCGTCATTGGCCCTTCGGGCGTCATTTGGCTTCGCAGTCATTCAATTGTCATTCTGTAGTCATTCATTGTCATTTATTGTCATTCGGTGGTCTTTCGGTGGCAACAGATCTTCCGCCTTCCCCGCTCCGCGCTCACACAAAGGAATAGGGCGGCCAGGGTCCTGTATATCGAACTGAAAAGTCTTCAAGCGCATTGATCTTTTCCAATTCCTCGCCCAACTCATGGCTCCCATCTCTCGGAAGCAGGCACGATAGATTCAGAAGCATCTGTTTGCCTTCATCTTCCGCTTTTCTGGTCTTTTCCACGCGAATGTCTGTTGCATGCAGAGCTATTCTTTCATAAAACTCGCGGAAGTATCGATCCATCCGGCTTTCTATCTCTTGATGCAATAACGTTTCGAGCTTCTGGCGATACATGTAGGCGATGCCTCTTGGCTTTGATTCAATCTCGCGCCTGAGGGCGTTAACTTCCGGGCTTTCATCCGCTATCTTCTGTGTTCCCATCCTCTTGTCCCAAAAGACCTGAACGCCGAATTCCGCCTTTCCACGGACCTTTTTCATCTTCCCTTTGAGGTGATCATAATCGTCTTGGAGCCACCGTTTCATATTCGTTTCCGGATCAGCATCCGCATCCCCCTGAAGGATGGTGTCGAACCCGATCGGGATGACTGTTCCGAACCTGTCCCAGGCTGCATCCACAACCTTCTGATGGGTTATGACCCACCCTTTCACAATCTCCGGGTTTTCTGATTGGTATGGCCTGGCAGGACAATTGTGGACGATTGCGGAGAAATCGTTATAAGGGATTGAATAGACCGCATTTTCTTCTATCCCTATGTTCCCGAGAGTTGCCTTTTCACTGGCATCGGCAATGCAGTAGAGGTACCTTCCGAACGCGTAATGGGGAGCGCGGAGCGCGGAGTTTGGATTTCCAGGTCCCGTAGTCTGAGGTCTGATGTCCGATGTCCTATGTCCAAGACCAGGCGACGGATCAACAACGGGTTGGTTCTCCTCTATTTCAGAAGGTTCTCCCTGCAACTCTCCTAATGCCTTGCATACCGATTCGTGAACGGCTGCCTTGAGTTCGGGGAGAAGGGAGCTCTTCACCATTTCCTTAATCAAGTCGTCATGTTCGCCGATGACCATCTTGATTTCTTGTCGTACAAGCGTTTTGATGACATCTTTCAGGTTCGTCGCCATTCGATTGTCACCCGTTTTGTTGTCATGTGGCTGCGCTGTCATAAGGCTTCGCCGTCAGTTGCCCTTCGGGTGTCATTTACTGCGTTGTCATTTCGCCCGCGCCGTCATTCATAGTCATTTTGTTGTTTCTTAATCTTCCGCGTTCCGCGTTCAAAAGGTTGTCATTCAATTTTGGATCCTGGCCTTCGGACATGGGACCGCCCATCATCTTATCCAGGAGTTCATCCACAATGTTGTCGAGGCCGTCCCGGACCGACTTGACCGATTCCGTAATCCCCTGCTCGGTTTTCATCTCCTCAATGGCCGTGTCCAGATCCATGAGGGCCTCCCCCAACCGGTCTATCTCCTCCTCTGTCAGGCTTCCCCCCTCCACCCTCTTCAACGCCTGGAGCTTCAGGGCGTCTTTGATGATCTCCACCAAGGCCACGACCAGTCCCAGGACCCCATGTTTCAGATTCTTCTCGTCAATATCTATGGGCATGCATTCGTCCAGAGTCCGAATTCAAGGTCAAAAACGCGACTGGTGTTAGGCGGTTTTCGTTGTTGACACCTATTCCCGAAAGGCATAATCTAACCCGAAAGGAGGACATCAACATGAATGATCTCAGCAAAACAGTAGGAGGCTTTAGGTCCGCCATACAGGACCTCCTGGTTCCCGAACTCAAGGCGATCCAGACCGAGTTGAAACACCACAGCGAAGAGTTCGCCAAAATCGATAAACGTTTTGAGGCCATGGATAACCGTTTTGAGGATCTACGCCGCGAAATGAACCAGCGGTTTGAAGCCGTGTTCGGGACCTTGCACCGCATGGAAGTTGTCCAGGGGGAAATCCTGGCGAAACTCGACGTCAAACAGGAAGTCATTGAATATACCTCAAAAACCAATGCCCTGGAGAAGCGGATGGATGATCTGTGGGTACTGCTCAAGAACTCAAAGCTTTTCTCTCCTGCCTGAATCCTCCCCCGCGACTGAATGACGGCCTCATGCCAGGTGACCCTCAAAAGGACGAACATCGAACATCGAACGTCCAACATCCAACGTCGAATGCAATGACCAATGACCAATGACCAATGACCATTGACCAATGACCATTGACCAATGAGTGACGCCGCAGCCTAATGACTGTCGATCTCTTCTGCCAGCCTTGCCCTGGCGCTCACCCAGCCGCACCAGGGGCAGCCGGTACTCATAAGATCCTCCAGGGAGACCCTCTTTTCACACTGCGGGCAGGTTTCTCTGGGGACTACCGCCTCCTGCCAGACCGGCGCTTGGAGGTCTGTCCCGGATGGAAACTCCAGCCCGTATTTCGCGGCTGTCTCAAAAGATGCGAGGGCGGCCCGGATCTTCACCCCTAACAACTCAACCCCGGCCACTGATACCGCGATATCTGCGTTGATCACCAGTCCCTTGTCAAGGATCCTGTCAATAACGTCAGCTAATCCGGCTCCGCTTTCTCTCGACGGTTCCAATGCCATAATGATTCCTCTTTCTCCTTCAAGGGTGGTGTTGTCTCATGCGGTCACTGACGATGTTTTACCGTTCCGTTGTTGCCCACGCACATGGTATTCCAGCCTGGGTCCTCCTGACCCGGCTTGAAAAGGACTCCCGTGCAGCAGCTCTTCCCCGCCCGGACCGCCGGCAAGGTCCGCCAATGGAATTCCTCTACCTGCGCCTTTCCCGTACCGCCACCCGGTGACTGGGTCCGACGGGTGCCGGATTTCCAGCCAAGGGCCTTTTGCCCTTTCACCGTAATCTGAAAATGCCCGTGTGTTTCCTGGTCAAGATAGTCGTCCTTCATCAGATTCATGCAGAGGAACCTCGCGTATGCGGGATCGATCCCTAACTGCCGGCTCACAAGGCGAGTGGAGGTCCGTCCGTCTTCCTTTCCCACCGTCTTTAATGCCTTCCTTTCCGTTCCTGTAACCATCAAGCCATCTCCTAACTCTCAATCCCCTCAGTATCAATCCGCCTTCGCATGCCGGTCCGCCGGAAGTCCAGCATAGTCCCTTCTTCATCTAACCGGGTCTCATAAACGGCCAATATGTCCATCCCTTCAGGTATGGAATGCTTTTCCACCACCTCCAGGGCCACCAGCCACCCATCTCCTCCCTTTTCCGCCCGGATCGTAGATGAGATATCCAGACCAGTAAGTACATTCAACTCAACCCGTGCTCTCTTCACAATTTCTCCCATTCCCATGCCCATTTTCTCCTCCGTTCTGCGCATGACCTGCTCTCTTGCGCTTAGCCTTCTTCCTTCATCTTTCTAATTGTCTCAAGCTGTTCCATGAGCTGACGCTCCTGTTCTTGATAATCATCCTCATTGATTTCATCCATTTCAAAGCGCATCTGGAGCTGGAGCAATCCCTCATGGATCTTGGACTCATCGGTCATCTCCTGATAAGCGGCGTCCCTCAGTTTTTCACCCAGCCAGACGGTGAATTTGAGGGGCGAAAAAAGAATATCGTCTAAAATAAAGGCCATGGCAACTGACTACTTAATATTGACCATTCAAAATTGACGTTAACCGCCCATGAGCCGGAGGCTAACCAATGACTGATGACCAATGACTGTTCTTTCACCACTTCACCACAATCTCCACAAAATTGCAGGGGGGGATAGGCCCCACATATTTGAAAACCATCCTGCCGTCGTACTGAGCGGTCATCTTTTCCACTGCGAGATCAAAGGCCGCTTCCTTGTCCCTTTCCACCAGAAATGCAGCGTTGGTGATCATCCGATCCCCAAAAGGATCGTTTAGCTTTCGCTCTACCCACAGCCCGTCAAGGGGATCGAGAAGGGTCTGTTCCTCACGACCCTTCCTCGCCTCAAGGGCCTTCTTCACCATTTCCCCCAGACGGACCTGGTCTCTTTGCGCCCCTCCTTGCCGCTTCATTAGCCGGTCCCGCAACCTGCCTATCTCGCTGTTGTCAGCCACGATCTCCTCGAAAACAGGCTTCATATCCTTCCATATGGCCTTGAAGCCCAGTTCTATCTTATCCCGCATATAATGGAGGATACCCCTGAATTCCGACTCCCTTTCCTTCAGGAGCTTTTCCACAATCAGGTCGGTCCCCTCAGCCACGGTGCCAAATCGAACGGGCAGCATGGGATATTGCTTCATCACTTCCTCCATGACCTTCTGATGGGCCATGGTATTTTCACGGGTGACTGGATATTGAGAAATGGGAGAATTGCTGACGACTGCGCCTACATCCCGGTGCCGGACCGTATAGACTTCATTGTTCCCATCTCCTATGCCCATGAAGCCGAAGCCCCTGTCTTGATCGGTTTCGATAATCGCGTAAATGTATTGGCCTGCTTCTGTCATACGATTCCTTCGTTGGCCTACGGCCGTCATTCAGTTGTCATTCGTCATTGGTCATTAGTCATTGGTGATTGGTCATTGGTCATTCGACGTTTGACCTTGGACATCGGACCTCCACTGGCTGTACCACCATCCATTTCCTTACGTCCTCCTCCCGGAAAGAGCAGCCGTTTTCAGGGCAATAGTCGTTTACCAGTTTGTATGCCGCATTGATTTTTTCAAACTGTTTGTGCGCATTCGCGTCTCCAGGACATCTGTCTGGATGAAATTTCTTGGTCAGCTTCCAATAGGCGTCACGGATTGCGGCAATGGTTGTTCTCTCTTCAAGTTCAAGCGTTTTTCTTGCCCCATTTAACAGAACATAATCCACATGCCTGATCTCCAGGGTTCGAAAGCTGTAGGGTGGAAGGGGACCGATGATTCGGAAATTGATCCGGTCCTCATATTGCTGATCCAGTTGGGCGATACGGGCTTCCAGTGAAACCGCGTGGTCTTTCCGTACTAAGGCAGCCACATTCATGATCATGGAATCGTCCATCAGGGGGTGAACATGATGTGCTTCCGTCTGGGGCAGAATCGCATCCATGATCTCATGACGGTACGCCTCTCTCTTCTGGTCCAGCAAGGCCTTGACGCGCCTTCCGACCTTCACCCTTAGATCAAACCGTTCAGCTTCCGATGTCGGAGATGCATCCTTTTTCTGTGCCTTGATCTCCTCGCCTTCTCCTATCTCGGCCAGGACAGGACCCAGGTCCGGCCAGAGGGCAACGATGTCCAGTTCGATCCTGTTTTTCATCTCCCTGAGCGCGGCAAGGACCTGGTCATGTCCCTGCTCAAGGGCGATCTGGATCGAAGCCCTCCCCTTTAAGACGGTTCCAAATTTGACAGGAATGATCTGCTGGGTTTTTAAGACAGTTTCGAGGACCGACTGGTATACCGTCAGATATCTCAGAAGGGTTTCCTTGGGCATGGCATCAAACGCCACAGGGGGAAGGGCGCTGATCACTGCGGCAACATCCCGGTAAGGGACGGCGGAGACCTCTACCCCTTGGATCCCTATGGAGCCGAAGCTCTGCAGCCGATCTGCACCGATAAAGCCGTAGAGGTATGTTCCGTGTGTCGGCATTCGTTCTCCATGCTGGTCATTGGTCATTGGTCATTGGATTTGCTTTTCCCTTGGATTTGACACAGATGTTCACATTTTTTTCCAATGCCGTTTTGTCCTTTCGCCCAAAATTGTCTCGATATTGACCCATGACTGACCCCCAATGACTAATCACCAAGGACTAATTACCAGTAAGTAATGACCAATGACTAATGACTAATGACCAATGACTAATGACTCTCCTTCAACGCCTCCTGAAAATGGCGGTCTGAAATCTTCAAATCAGAATAATCATCCTTTCCACTTTCTATGAATTCCCGGATGGCCCTCATGGCTGCCTTCCGGCAAATGGACTCCAGATCTGCGCCCACAAGACCCTCCAGGGCGCCGGCAAGCCCAACCAGATCCACATCCCCGGCCAGGGGCTTCCCCCGTGAATGGACCTTGAGGATCTCGAGTCTGGCGTCTTTGTCCGGCACAGGGATTTCAAGATGGAAATCAAATCTTCCGGCCCGAAGCAGTGCCTGGTCAATGATGTCCGGCCGGTTTGTCGCTGCCAGAACCACGATCCCCTTCAGCTCCTCAATCCCGTCCAGCTCGGTCAAGAACTGGCTGATGACCCGGTCTGCCACATGAGAGGCCGCATCCGAACCCCGTCTGGGCACCACGCTGTCGATTTCGTCGAAAAAGATGATGCAGGGCGATGCTTGTTTGGCCTTCTTGAAGATCTCCCTCACCCCTTTCTCACTCTCTCCCACCCATTTGGACATGAGTTCGGGCCCTTTGACAGAAATGAAATTGACCTCGGATTCAGAGGCCACGGCCTTGGCCAGGAGCGTCTTCCCGGACCCAGGGGGACCGTAGAGCAGTATCCCCTTAGACGGGCTGGTTCCGGCCTGCTTGAACAGGTCGCCGTATTTCAGAGGCCACTCAATGGTCTCCTTGAGCACGCGCTTTGCCTCTTCCAGCCCCCCCACATCTTCCCACTTGACGTCCGGGACCTCGGTAAACACCTCCCGAATGGCAGAAGGTTCCACCTCTTTGAAGGCCTCCCTGAAGTCATCCATGCACACCTGCAGTTGCATCAACGTATCATATGGGATCTCTTCCAGTTCAAAATCGATCCGGGGAAATATCTTTCGCAGGGTGGCCATGGCCGCCTCCCTGGAAAGGGCCTCG
>ENA-OSEO01003776-OSEO01003776.1-sediment-metagenome-genome-assembly--contig:-NODE-3776-length-16972-cov-4.012371_pt1 | contig 16972 bp, 14 predicted proteins | sample MGYA00237883_ERZ534232 | MGnify/ENA metagenome assembly ERZ534232
CATGCCAAGCTGGGGCCCTCGCAGTTCGCCACGGACGGCGTGTTCCTCTGCGGCATGGCCCACTACCCGAAGCCGATCGACGAGTCCGTGGCCCAGGCCCAGGCGGCCGCCTCCAGGGCGGTCACGCTGCTCGCCCGGAAGAGGATCTCCGTGAGCGGCATGGTGGCCGCTGCGGACCCCCTCAACTGCAGCAGCTGCGGGGTCTGCATGGGGATCTGCCCCTACTCCGCACCCTCCTTCATCAAGGAGGGTCGCTTCGCCGGCAGGGCCGAGATCAACCCGGTCCTCTGCAAGGGGTGCGGGCTGTGTGTGGCGTCCTGTCGATCCGGAGCGATTCGTCTGAAAGGATTCGACAACGATCAGATTTTTGCCCAGATTTTTGCCATCTCCGATGCGGGCTGATCATCGGCCGGCTCGCCGGAGAGTGAACAGGACCTTAATTGAGCCATATGAATCCCATTACCTCACAGAAAATAATCAATGGAGCCGAAATCATGACGGACTGGGAACCCAAAATCGTTACCTTTTTGTGCAACTGGTGCAGTTACGGTGCCGCGGATTTGGCGGGGGTCAGCCGTATGGAGTATCCGTCCAATATCCGGGTGATCCGGATCCCCTGCACCGGACGGATGAGCCCGAAGTTTTTCCTTGCCGCGCTCCGGCAGGGCGCCGACGGGGTCTGGGTATCGGGGTGACACCCCGGTGAATGCCATTACCTGGAAGGTAATTACTACGCCCGGAGAAAGTTTGCGTTGTTTCAAAATTTGATGGCCTATATCGGTATCGAACCCGGAAGGCTTCATTTTTCTTGGATCTCTTCTGCCGAATCCACCAAGTTTGTGGAAGTGGCCCATGCGGTGACCGAGGCGGTGAAAGCCCTGGGACCCAATACCCATTTCGTCAAAAAAGAGATCAGGGTGGCCCACCATGTCTAAAGAATATACGGATCGGATTCGAAAGATCGCCGCGCGGCTTTTAAAAGAGGGCAGGGTGGATATGGTCATGGGGTTCCGCAGGGGAACCGTGCCCATGATGAACGAGCCCTGCGTTATCCGCAGGGACACCGAGGCGGAGATGCTGGTGTGGGACAGCCACTGCGGCATCAACCTGGCCAATTACCTGACCGACCGGAAGGAAAGGATCGGCATCGTGGCCAAGGGCTGCGATTCCCGCAACATCGTCACCCACATCATCGAAAACAAGATCAAGCGGGACCAGCTTTTTATCATCGGTGTCCCCTGCAAGGGGATGGTCGACAAGCGAAAGATCGCCGCCCGGTTCGAAGCCGAGATCGAAAAGGTCTCCGAAGCCGGGGACACCCTTACGGTCAAGGGCGGCGGAACGGAGAAGACCCTGGCCAAGGCGGAGGTCCTTCAAGAAAACTGCCGGATCTGCGTCCATCGGAACCCGGTGATTCACGATGAACTGGCGGCCGAACCGGTCCAAGAGCAGACCGGGGTGGACCGGTACGAAGATATCCGGAATATCGAGGCGATGACCCCCGAAGCCAAGCGGGAATACTTCACCGATCTGCTTTCAGGCTGTATCCGGTGTTACGCTTGCCGGAATGCCTGCCCGCTGTGCTACTGCCCCACCTGTTTTGTGGACGAGTCCCGCCCGCAGTGGGTCGGAAAAGGCCAGGATCCGGAGGACGTCGAGACGTTCCATTTTCTCAGGGCCTATCATTGCGCCGGCCGCTGCACCGACTGCGGCGCCTGCGAACGGGCCTGCCCGGTGGGAATCCGGGTGCGGCTGTTCACCAAGAAACTGGAAAAGGACTGCCTGGAGCTGTTTGATTGGGAGGCGGGGATGTCCCTGGATCAGCGGCCGCCGCTGGATGTCTACCGACCCGATGATCCGAATGATTTTATCAAATAGGTGCCTCAAATGGAATTTATCACCATCGACAAACAGGACTGGCCCGGGGGGGTGGAGAAGCTAAAGGGCCCCTACCGCGTATACGGTCCGGTAAGGGGACAGGAATTTTCCGATTTCAAACGGCTTGAACCCGGGCAACTGCCGGACCTGACGTGCCTCAACACCCGGCTTTCCCCCAAGGGGATCGTCTATCCGCAATCCCAGCCGATGTTCGAATACAGCCTGGACGAGAAAAAAACGGAGGCCCATGTTCTCACCCCGGTCCAGCCGGACGCCGAACCGGCAGCCGTTTTGGGCATCCGCCCCTGCGACGCCAAGGCCTTCGAGCTGGTCCGATACAATTTCGACACCCCCGAGTACAAGGATCCCTATTGGATTCAAGCCTTTGAAAACACAACCTTTGTGGGGCTGGCCTGCGATTTGCCCTGCAGCAGCTGTTTTTGCACCACGGCCGGGTGCGGTCCGTATCACGAAGCGGTGCTGGATTTGCTGCTCGTGGATGCCGGTGACCACTACCTGGCCAAGGTGCTCACCCAAAAGGGGGCGCGGCTGCTGAAAACCGCCGGATGGGAAGCCGCTGCGGACCCGGATGCATCCGCCTCCGCCATGGTCGAACGAAAGCAGGCCGCAGAGGAAAAGATCCGCTCCAGGGTCCGGACCGACAGGCTCAAGAACCAGCCCATCGACGAGCTGTACCAAGCGCCCATCTGGGAAGACGTGGCGTTTGCGTGTATCAACTGCGGAACCTGCACCTATGTCTGTCCGACCTGCTGGTGTTTTGATGTCCAGGATGAAACCCACGGCGTTTCGGGCAGACGGATGCGCAACTGGGACAGCTGCATGTACCCGCTGTTTACCCTGCACGGTTCCGGGCACAACCCCCGGGGGACCAAACTGCACCGGGTGCGGCAGCGATTCATGCACAAGCTCAAGTATTTCGTGGACCGATATGATGCCGGGATCCAATGCGTCGGATGCGGACGGTGCGTGCGGCTCTGTCCGGTGAACATCGATATTCGGAAGGTCTGCAACATGATCAACGGTTTTGATGCGTCCGCATGCGTCTGCCCGGCATCGTCATAAAGGAGGCGTACGGTGCAAAATCCATATCTACCCTATCCGGTCCATATCGATGATATCATCGTCGAAACAGAGGACAAGAATCTCAAAACGTTCAAGTTTGTTTTCTCAAACCCCGCAGACGAGGCCCGATTCGCCTACCGTCCCGGCCAGTTTGCCGAACTGTCCGTGGCCGGAAAAGGGGAAATCCCCATCGGTATCGCCTCTTCCCCCACCGAGAAGGGGTTTTTGATGTTTACCGTCAACAAGGTCGGGCTGGTCTCCGCCCACATGCATGCCATGAAGGTCGGAGACGTCATGGGGGTGCGGGGGCCGCTGGGCAACGGGTTCCCCTGGGAGCGGATGGCGGGCAAAAACGTGGTGATCATCGGCGGCGGGTTTGCTTTCACCACCCTGCGTTCGAGCATCGTCCATATGCTGGACCCGGCGAATCGGAAACGGTTCAAAGACATTCATGTGATCTACGGCGCACGGACGCCGGGAATGCTGCTGTACAAATCTGAAATCCAGGCCTGGGAGGCCCGTGACGATATCCATGTTCACATCACGGTGGATGCCGCCGCCGGTCCGGACTGGAAGTACAATGTCGGTTTTGTGCCCGCGATCACCGAACAGAAGGCGCCCCCCGGGGATGCGGGCACCTACGCCATTGTCTGCGGCCCGCCGATCATGATCAAATTCACCCAGCCGGTCCTGGACAAGCTGGGGTATAGCCCGGGGAATATCATCATGTCCCTTGAAAACCGGATGAAGTGCGGCATCGGCATGTGCGGCCGATGCAACATCGGAAAAGAATTCGTTTGCAAGGACGGGCCGGTGTTTACCCTTGAACAATTGAATCAGACCCCCAGGGAATTTTAGGCGTCCGGACACGGGTGGGCTGTTTTTTTCGTATTGACATTCCGAAACGGATCGTATAAAAATTCGGTTTATTTAATCAGGCGCAAATGGGCTGCTAGCCATTTAAATCATACGGATAAGGAGGTTGATCTAATGCCAACAGTGGAATTCAGTGGTAAAACGTTTAGTGTGGATGAAGACGGTTTTATCGACACGTTTGATAGCTGGTGTCCGGAGTGGGTTCAACACGTCAAAAAAGAAGAGGGGATCGATGAGCTTTCCGAGGAGCACTGGAAGGTGATCAATGTGCTTCAGGACTATTACAAGAAGAACGGCATCGCCCCCATGGTGCGGGTGCTTTCAAAGGTGACGGGTTTCAAGCTGAAGCATATCTACGAGCTGTTTCCCTCCGGTCCGGGCAAGGGTGCCTGTAAAATGGCGGGACTTCCGAAACCCACCGGGTGCGTCTGACCAGCAGTCAGATGTGATCGGTTGTATCTGTTGCGTAATGCCAAAAGGCCCTGTGAAGTGCAGGGCCTTTTTTGTCTGATCCGAAGATGACCATGGTTCTGACCCTGCATACGCGAAATAAGACCGAATTTGTCGATATTACGGACCAGATCGCGCAGGTGGTCCATTCCGCGAATGTTTCCGAAGGCCTTTGCATGGTCTTTGTGCCGCATACCACGGCCGCGGTGACCATCAACGAGAGCGCGGATCCCAGCGTACAGGCGGACATCCTGTCGGTTCTCAACCGGATCGTGCCCCGGGATGCCGACTACCGGCATCTGGAGGGCAATTCCCCGGCGCATGTCCAAGCGACCCTGGTGGGGGCGTCCGAACTGATCGCCGTTGAAAACCGCCGGCTGGTGCTGGGTACGTGGCAGGGCGTTTTTTTCTGTGAATTCGACGGCCCGAGAACCCGCAGGGTCCATGTGAAAATCCTGCCCGCCGGATAACCGATGCCCCCCGGAGGTTCCATGCCGATCCTCGATCCCATCGATCGGAAGATTCTCAACCGGATCCAATCCGATTTTCCCATCACGCCGCGTCCGTATCACGCCGTGGCCCAAGGGTTGGGGCTCACCGAAGCGGAGGTTCTCAACCGGGTCGGCCGGCTGAAAAAGAAAGGCATCATCCGGCGGATCGGCGGAAACTTTTTTCCTGAAAAACTCGGATATGTCAGCACCTTGTGCGCTGCAAGGGTGCCCGAAGAAAAGATCGCCCGCTTTGCCGAGGTGGTCAACCGCTACCCGGGGGTCACCCACAACTACCAGCGGGAAAACGACTACAATATCTGGTTTACCTTTATCGCCCCCTCCATGCGGCAAATCGAATCGCACCTTGCGGAGATTTCCCGGGAGACGGGGGTTTCCGAGATTCTGAACCTGCCGGCCACCGATGTGTTCAAGATCCGGGCCCAGTTCGACCTGTGAAAGACATCCGAATCGCCGCTGCCGTCACCCGTTCGCCGGTGGGTGATCCCGAGGGGAACCTGAAGGGAATGGTTCGGTGGGTTCGGGCCGCCAGAAAAGCCGGTGCGGCGGTGATCTGTTTCCCGGAATTGAACATTTCCGGGTACCTCAACGCCGGTCCGATCCGGTCCGTGTCCGAGCCGGTGCCGGGGCCGATCAGCCGGCGGCTTTCGGATATCGCAACCGGCGAACGGATGGTCGTTCTTGCCGGAATGGCCGAAACGGCCCCCGGCGGCAAGGTCTTCGCCAGCCATCTGGTGGCTCGGCCCGGCGGGGGAATCGAGGTCTATCGAAAACTGCACATCGCCCCCAACGAACGCGAAGCGTTTGCCCCCGGGACCACCCTTCCGGTCTTTTCCGCCCAAGGCGTGACCTTCGGTGTCCAGCTGTGCTATGATGCCCATTTCCCGGAGCTGTCCACCCGGATGGCCGAAATGGGGGCGGATATTCTTTTCATGCCCCATGCATCGCCCCGGGGCGCCCCGGCGGACAAGCTCGTCTCCTGGATGCGGCATCTGCCGGCAAGGGCCTTTGACAACGGGCTTTTTGTGGTCGCCTGCAACCAGACGGGGGATAACGGAAAGGGGCTTTCGTTTCCCGGGGTTGCCCTGGTTCTCGGGCCCCTGGGAAAGGTGATCGACCAGCGGGTGACAAGCGCGGAAGGATTGCTGGTGGTGGATCTGAAGGCATCGGAGTTTGCGGCGGTCCGCGAACACCCCATGCGGTTTTTTCTTCCTCACCGGCGGCCGGAGCTCTATCGACGATGAAATTGCAGCGGTTCGGGCATATCGACATCCCGCTCCAGCGGGTGCACATCGAGCTGACCAATGTGTGCGACTTCAACTGCCGCTTCTGTCCCAAGTCTCTGATGACCCGGCCGTATGGCTACATGGACGCGGCCCTGGCCAAAGCGGCCATATCGGAGATCGGTCGGAAGCATATCAGCGAGAAGGTGACCTTCCACGTCATGGGGGAGCCGAGCCTGCACCCCCGCTTTTTCGAGATTCTCGACCACACCGCCAGCCAGGGGGTCCGCGTGGGGCTGACCACAAACGGCGGGGGGCTGGGGGGGACCGTGGGCAAGCGGCTGCTGGACCATGGCCTCCATCAGATCGACATTTCGATTCAAACCCCGGATGAACGCTCCTTTGCCCTGCGGCAGGCCCGCCGCCTTACCTTCACAGACTATGTGGACGGCATTCTCGGCTTTTTCACCCGCTACCGACGGCGGCACCCCGACACCCTTTTCAAGTTTCGCTTCATGAACACCCGGTTCCGGAAAAAGGGGCTCGAAAAAAAGCAGGGCCCCATCCGGCTGATCTCATCGACCGATCAACTCCAGGAGATGTTTCGCAACTGGGCCGGGAGGATTTACGATCTCCTCGATATCGATGCCGAGGCCAGGGCCGCCGCCTTTGAGAAGATCGGCCAGCTGGTCTCCTACCGGTGGAACGTTGTGGAAATCCACCCCAACGTCTTTTTCGAGACCTATGTCCTGACCGAGTGGGGAAACGCCTTTGACGGCAGGGGCATCCGAGACGCATGGGCGGGCTACTGTTTCGGGATGCGCGATCATTTCGGCATCCTGCACAACGGGGACGTCATCCTCTGCTGCATGGACTATGACGGAAAGACCCGGATCGGCAACCTCGCGGACGCTTCCCTGGAAACGATTCTCTCCTCGGACCGGCTGGGCGCCATCATGAAGGGGTTCCGGCGGTTCCAGCTGGTTCATCCCTATTGCCGAAAATGCCTGGGGAGCAAAACCTTCGCCTCCTGGCTGGTCAAACCCATCGGGACCGTCCTCGGGTTGAAGGTGTTCAAGCCCTTCTTCTATAAGCAGATCAAAATCTATTGACCGCCTGGTCGATGGGGGTGCCCTTCACCGGGGAGACCGGATGCACGGTGTCCGCATACTTTCCCGGAACCCACCGATTCACGGTCGGCGATCCAGCACCTGCCGTACCTTTGCGGCCAGGTCTCGGATGCGGAACGGTTTCTGGATAAAGCCGCTTCCGCCTTCCTCAAGGATCTCTTTTGCTTTTCCCTCCATGCTATAGCCGCTTGAAAGCAGCACCCTGAGGGTGGGATTCATCTTTCGGAGCCGTTGGAAAGTCTCTTTGCCCCCCATCTGGGGCATGGTGATATCCAAAATGACCGCATCGATCGCTTCTCGATGACCCGCGTAAAGGGCAAGCGCCTCCTGCCCGCTTCGGGCCGACAAGACCGTGTAGCCGAGCGTTTCCAGCAGTTGCCGGTTGACCGTGAGAACCTCTTCCTCGTCGTCGACGATGAGCAGGGTTTCGGTGCCGGTCGGGGTTGTTTCAGGGGTGGGGGGTTTCTCCGCTGTGGCTGTCTCCACGGCGGGCAAATAGATGCTGAAGGTGGCCCCCTGTCCTTTTTGACTCGCCACATCGATCCATCCGTTATGGTTGTGGATGATGCCGTATGCGGCGGCCAGACCCAGACCGGAGCTCTTCCCCATGTCCTGGGTCGTAAAAAAGGGATCAAAGATGCGGGCCAGGGTCGGGTCGTCCATGCCGACCCCCGTATCCGTGACGGTCACCCGAACGTACCTGCCGGGTGCAAGCTGCCGGGCCAAATGGGATGCCGAGTCGAATTGGATGTTTTTCGTCTCGATGAACAGGTCTCCGCCATACGGCATGGCCTGGCCGGCATTCATGTAGAGGTTCATCAGTACCTGTTCGATCTGGCTTGGATCCGCTTCGACGGTCCATAGCTCGTCTTGAAGCTCGGTCCGAATCGCTATCTCTTTGCGGGTGCGTCCGAAAATGGACGCGCTCCGAACGATCAGCCGGTTTAAGTCCGTGGGTTGGATATCGTATTTTCCCCTTTGGGCGAAACCCAGCAGTTGCCGGGTCAGCAGGCTGCCCCGTTTGATCAGGGCTTCGATCTTGTTGAGCCGCTGGAAAAACATGCTGTTGCGATCGACCTCGAGCCGCATCAGCTGGGCGTTGCCCTGGATTCCCATCATTAGATTGTTGAACTCGTGGGCGATACCCCCGGCCAGGGTGCCGATGGATTCCATTTTTTGCGCCTGATAAAATTGCGCCTCCAGTCGTTTCTGCATGTTGATATCTCGCAAAAAATTGAGAACGGCCGGCTTGCCTTCCCATTGGATCGGTACGGTATTGAGCTGAACCCAGGAGGTTTCGCCGTCTGGTTTTTGCCACCGAAAGGTGACCGGCCCTACAGATTTTTCTTTTCCGGATGCGGGAGTGATCTGAGTGACGACCTGCTCTCGATCGTCCGGGTGAATGTAGCGCTCAAGGGGGGGTTCCAAGAAGTTTTCCATCGTTTGACCGGTCAGGGCCGAGGCCTTCGGGTTTGGAAACCGCATCCTGCCGTGCTGGGTGATGAAGATCCCGTCATCGGCGTTTTCGATAAGATGCCGATATCGCGCTTCGCTCTCGCGAAGCGCCGATTCCACGCGCTGTCTTTCGGCTATTTCCTGCTGAAGCCGGTCATTGGAGCGTGAAAGCGCCTCGGCCTGCTCCCGGTATCGGTTGCGTTGGGATTCGATTTCCGAATAGAGTTGGGCATTTTCCAACGCAAAGCTGATTTCGCCGATCATGATCGAGAGTATTTGGATGTCTTCGGTGGAAAACGCCGCCTTGTTTTCTTTACCGGTCAGATTGATTACGGCGATCAGGTTGTTCCGGACAAAAAGCGGCATGCTCAAGAATGACGGGGTTGGATATTTGGGGTCGTTCGGCTTGAGGGTTCGCGCATCCGTTTCGATATTTTCAACCAGAAGGGGTTGGTTGTTCCGGAGAACAAACCGGGCAATGGAGTTTTCGATCTGGATGACGGCATCCTTGGGGGGGCCTTCGATCCCGCCGTGGGCGGCGACTACCCGCAAGTGCTTTGCGTCCGGCTCGACCAGGAGCACCGAACCCACCCGCGCTCCCGAGACCGACAGGGCTCGCTCAAGCAGCAACGCCATCAGCGCGTCGAGGTCGAGGCTTTTTCCCGCCGCCTCCGTGAGCTCGCGGATCGAAAACAGCTCGAAGACCCGCTGTTGAAGCTCGGTTGTGGTATCCTGGAACCGGTTGATCAGTTTGTCGAAGGCATGGGTGATTTGCTGCAGTTCGTCGATCTCGAGGTCTTTTTTGGGGGGAGGTTCCCCATCCCCCAGTGCCCGGCGGATTTGGGAGGATATGACAAATACCCGGTCAAAGATCCTTCGAAGCAGCATCAGGCCTGCCAGAATCAGCATGAGAATCAACGCAAGCAGGATCTGTTGGGAAATGGTTAAATGGATCTGCTTCTGGTAGAAAAGATAAAAGAGGATCAGGAAGGGTAGAACAAAGACCAGCGCTTCGATCAGCAGCAGACGATACCGCAGGTTTTTTCCTTCCAGGCCCAATGGATGGCGTGCCATATCCGGTTTCCTCCTCTGGGAGTAACCCCAAAAAGGCGAATCGGTCCCTCGGAGGAGACACCGATCGGAGAATCCAAGACCGTGTCGGGTTCAGGACCGGGTGCTCTTTTTCCGGGCTGTAAGGGCACCGAATCCGAGTCTTGCAGATCCGGTCACCGCGGTTTCCCCGGACGGCAACGGGGTTGCCGCGATTTCACCCGTATCGGGCCCGAAACCGAAGCGGCCGAGGGTTTCCCCAAGGGGTCTCCCCAGGAGAAAATCCATCAGCGCCGCATCCATTCCGCCCTTTTGTATCATCAGCTGCCGCAGGCAGGCGTCGTAGCGGATCATCTCATGAATCTCGGGGGGAAGCCGCCGGATCGGTGGACCCGGCGAGGCATCGAGGAACCTCCAGATCGCACGATAATCGCATCGGCGCTGATGGTCCGCCACAAGGGACCATAGATCCCCGATCTCCGAGAGCAGGTCCCGACGGGTCAGCCGGTCCGAGGCATACCGGGCCTCCAGGGCGCGCGTATCCCAGCACCGAAGCAGGCGGCACTCCAAGGGGCGGTTTTCATAGATGCGGCATCCGGCGGGTTCCGGATCGAAAAAGATGCACGCCGGGGCATTCTGTCGGCGCTTTGTTTTGATGATATCGCAGGGTGCGGGCATCAGGATGCCTTTGACGTTGTCATGGACCGGCTCGCCTTCCCGCAGGGTGTAAAGGTTTTTGAGTTCGATGGTTCCACTGCGGATCAGCTCCTTGTCCTGGGTGTGGAAGGCGGCCCCCCCCTTGGCGCAGCAGGTGCCGCAGCGCAGGCACGAGGATCTTTCGGCGTGCCGGGAGCGTTTCGGGAAAATTATGGGGCGCTTGTGCGCGATGGATTCCATATTCTTTTTTCTATAGCAGATCGATCGACGGCCTGCAATCGCACAAAAAACCGGCCGCCTGCCGGAGCAGGCGGCCGGTTTGAAACCGCCGGGGATGAAGCGCAGGTTAGCCCTGGATTTCAGACATCTGTTTGAGAATCCGGTACCGGCGGTTGACCTCCGCCTCGATCTGTGTGCGAAGCCGTTTGGATTCCTCGGGGAAGGTTCCTTCCAAAGACGCAAACCGGATTTCACCCCCCAGGAATTGCTGGATGCTGCCGTCGGGTTCCTTGGACTCCAGAACGAAGGGGTTTTTGCCTTCTTCTTCCAGTGCCGGGTTGTACCGGTACAACGGCCAGTAACCGGAATCCACCGCCAGTTTCGCTTCTTCCTGGCTCTTTCCCATCCCCTTCTTGATTCCCTGGTTGATGCAGGGTGCAAACGCGATGATCAGAGAGGGGCCTGGATGTCTGTCGGCTTCCATGAAGGCTTTGATGACCTGCTGTTTGTTTGCGCCCATCGAAATGGAAGCCACATACACGTACCCGTAGGTCATTGCGATGCGGCCCAGATCCTTTTTTCCGATTTTTTTGCCCGAGAAGGCGAACTTGGCCACGGCGCCGGTGGGGGTGGCCTTGGAGGACTGGCCCCCGGTGTTGGAATACACCTCGGTGTCCAGGACCAGGATGTTCACATCTTCACCCGATGCGATCACATGGTCCAGCCCGCCGTATCCGATGTCATAGGCCCAGCCGTCGCCGCCGATCGCCCAGATCGATTTTTTGGTGAAAAGATCCTGCATCCCATAGATCCGGTCCATAAGTTCGTTTCGGTCGGCTTTGGCCAGCAGGGCCCGGATCTGGTCGCCGTATGTTCGAGAGGCATCCGCATCGTGCATCCCTTCCAGCCAGCCGGTCATGGCGGCCTTCAGATCCTGGGTGAGATCACCGGCCGTGGCTTCCCGGATAAGATCCGCCAGTTTTCTGCGCCGCTGCCTGTAGGCCACCGCGATGCCGTATCCGAACTCGGCGTTGTCTTCAAACAGAGAGTTTCCCCAGGCCGGCCCGTAACCGTTTCCGTCCACGCAGTAGGGAACCGACGGTGCGGACCCCCCCCAGATCGAGCTGCAGCCGGTTGCGTTGGCGATGATCATCCGTTCCCCCATCAGCTGGGTGAGCACCTTCACGTAGGGGGTTTCCCCGCAGCCGGCGCAGGCACCCGAGAACTCCAGCAGCGGTTTGACCAGCTGGCTTCCCTTGACGGTATCCCGTTTCATCATCCCTTCTTTGAACGGAACGGAAAGCGAAAAATCGTAATTGGGGATCTGGGTTTCTTTCTGGGTATCGATCGGCCGCATGACCAGTGCTTTTTTCTTTGCCGGGCAGATGTCCGCGCAGTTGCCGCACCCCTGGCAGTCCAGGGTGTTGACCTGGATGCGGAAGCGGTAGCCCTTGAGCTCCTTGCCCAGCGCGGAGAGGGTCGAAAAATTTTCCGGAGCGCCCTTTACCTCCGCTTCGGTGGCCACCACGGGGAGGATCGCCGCATGGGGGCAAACAAATGAGCACTGATTGCACTGGATACAGTTTTCCGGAATCCATTCCGGCACGTTGATGGCCACCCCGCGTTTTTCGTATTGGGTGGTGGCCACCGGAAAGATGCCGGCCGGATCAAAGGCGCTGACCGGCAGCTGATCGCCCTTCTGGCTCTGAATCGGCCGCATCACCTCGTTGACGAATTTGGGGGCCTCCGACCGCTGTCCGGACGCGCCGGTGGCGTTTTTCCAGGATTCCGGATAGTTGATCTCGACCAGGTTCTCCACGGTGTTGTCCACCGCGGCGACATTCATCTTGACGATGTTCTCCCCTTTTCGTCCGAACATCTTCTTGATCGAGTCCTTCAGATAGCCGATGGCCTCGTCGATGGGAAGCACCCGGGCGAGGTAGAAAAACGCGGTCTGCATGATCATGTTGATCCGGCCGCCGAGCCCGACGCTTTCGGCGATTTTGACCGCATCCAGGTTGTAGAATTTCAGGTTTTTTTCGGCGATCGTTTTTCGAAGTTCCGCGGGCAGCATATGCTCCATCTCCTCTATCGTCCAGGGAGAGTTCAGCACGAATGTGCCCCCGGGCTTGATTCCTTCCAGAACGTCATAGAGGGTGACATAGGTGGGGTTGTGGCAGGCGATGTAGTCGGCCGCACTGACCAGGTAGGTCGACTGGATCGGGCTGGGCGAAAAGCGCAGGTGGCTGACGGTCAGCCCCCCCGATTTTTTCGCATCGTATGCAAAGTACCCCTGTGCGAACATATCGGTGTTGTCGCCGATGATTTTAATCGCGCTTTTGTTGGCACCGACGGTCCCGTCGGCCCCCAACCCCCAGAACTTGCACTGCACCGTCCCCTTGGGGGTGGTATCGATGGGTTCGCCCACCGGAATGGAGGTATGGGTCACGTCGTCGACGATGCCCACGGTGAAATGGTTCTTGGGTGAGGCGGCGGCCATGTTGTCGAATACGGCCATGACCATTGCCGGGGTAAAATCCTTGGAGCTGAGGCCGTATCGTCCCCCCAGAATCTTTGCGGGGTTTCCCTGCTCCAGAAAGGCCGTGCAGACATCGGTATAGAGCGGTTCTCCCAGGGCACCGGGCTCCTTGGTGCGATCCAAAACGGTGATGGTTTTGGCGGTTTTCGGAATCGCCGCCATGAAGTGCTCGGTGGCGAACGGACGGTAGAGGCGCACCTTCACCAGACCGACCCGTTGGCCGTCGCCGACCATGTGATTGACCACCTCTTCGGCGACCTCGCAGCCGGAGCCCATGGCCACGATCACCCGCTCGGCCTTGGGATCGCCCACATAATCGAACAGGGTGTAGTTGCGACCCGTGAGTTGCCCGACCTTTTTCATGTTTTCAATGACGAATCCGGCGACCTTTTCATAGAAGGGGTTGCAGGCCTCCCGGTTCTGAAAGAAGATGTCCGGGGTCTGCGAGGTCCCCCGAAGGTGGGGATGCTCCGGGTTCATGGCCCGCTTCCGGAACGCTTCGATGGCGTCGTAATTGGCGAGCCGGGCCATGTCCGAATAATCGATGAGCTCGATTTTCTGAATTTCACTGGAGGTTCTGAACCCGTCGAAGAAATGCAGGAACGGAATGCTGGAGTCGATGGCGGACAGGTGGGACACCAGCGCCAGGTCCATCACTTCCTGAACCGAGTTTGAACAGATCATGGCAAAACCGGTCTGGCGGCAGGCCATGACGTCGGAATGATCACCGAAAATGGACAATGCATGCGTTGCGACCGACCGGGCCGTAACGTGGAGCACCCCCGGCAACTGCTCCCCTGCGATCTTGTACATGTTGGGGATCATCAGCAAAAGGCCCTGGGACGCGGTAAACGTGGTGGTCAAGGCCCCGGCCGCCAGTGCGCCGTGGACCGAACCGGCGGCGCCGGCTTCGGATTGCAACTGCCGTACGTCCAAGGTCTGTCCAAATATGTTCTTGCGGCCCTGGGCCGACCACTGATCCACGATTTCCCCCAGGGATGTGGACGGGGTGATCGGATAGAGGGTGGAAACTTCGCTCATGCCGTAGGCCACATGGGCCGCCGCGGTGTTTCCATCAACGGTTTGCATTGTTTTTCCCATCGTACACTCCTTTTTCCAACAGGTATTTTCTTATCTTGCGGTTATTAAAAGGAAATTAAAACTAAATAAAAAGGATTCAAATTATCTTATTTGCCTTATGATGTAAAGGAAAAAGTTGGGAAAGGGCGGAAACGGGTGAAACCGTTCACCCGCGCGGGGATCGTCAGGAACATCCGAGGATGTCGGGTGGGTCAGACATCCAGACCCTTTATCATATCCAGCAGCGCATCGCTTTGGCGTTCCATCCGGAGCGCATCGTCCTTGGAAGCTTCATGGTCGTAGCCGAGCAGGTGGAGAATCCCGTGGACCAGAAGCTGGGTGATTCGTTCCTCGGTGGAAATTCCCATCTGCTCGGCTTCGGTGCGGGCCGTATCCACGGAAAGAACCACATCCCCCAGCATCCGGGGGTTCAGCTCGCCGAAGGGTCCTTCCCGCATGGCGAATGCCATCACGTTGGTGGGACCGCTGCGGTTGAGGTATTGCCGATTGAGCGCTTCGATTGCGGTGTCGTCCACGATGAGGATGGACAATTCCCCGTCAGGAAAGGCCAAGGCGTTTAAGACGGCCTGTGCCGCTTTCTTCATTCTCTTTCGAGATATCCGGAAGCGGTTTTGCCTGTTGTCGATCAGAATAGCCATTTTTGCCCTTCCCCTTTGCGGCCGTGGCGCTTTCCGAATATTCGATCCGGTGATGGTGGATACCGTTGAGGATGGTGTTGAAGGTTCTCGCGATATGGTGAAGATCCTTGAGGGTCAGCTCGCAGTCGTCCAGTTGCCCGTCTGAAAAGATCTTGTTGATCAGGTTCTGGACCAGCCCCTGGATCCGGGAGGGGGTCGGATTTTCAAGGGTTCGAGAGGCGGCTTCCACCACGTCGGCCAGCATGACCAACCCGGCTTCACGGGTTTGCGGCTTGGGGCCGGGATACCGAAAATTGTCTATGTTGACGGCGGCTTCCCCCTTCTGCTGCCGGGCCTTTTCATAAAAGTATCGGATCAGGCTGGTTCCGTGATGCTGCCGGATGGTATCGATGATCACCTGGCCCAGCTTGTTCTCCTTTGCGACTTCGACCCCGTCCTTGATGTGGGAGATCAGGATCAGACTCGACATGGATGGGGCGAGTTTGTCGTGCCGGTTTTTCCCATTTGCCTGATTTTCGATGAAATACAGAGGTTTGCGAATTTTACCGATATCGTGATAGTACCCACAGACCTTGGCCAGGAGGGGGTTTGCGCCGATGTCGGCCGCTGCGGCCTCCACCAGTGAACCCACGATCACCGAATGATGATAGGTCCCGGGGGCTTCGATCATCAACCGCCGCAGAATGGGGCGGTCCAGATTGGCCAGTTCGAGCAGGGTGATATCGGTCGTATACCCGAAGCCAAGCTCCAGGAGCGGGGCAACCCCCGCGGTGATGATGCCGGAGCCAATACCCCCCATGGCGGCGAACGCCCAGGACCAGAGCAGCCTGAAACTGCCGTATTCGGCCCGGTAAATCACGATTCCGGTGCACAGGAGGATATTGAGCACGGCCAGCTTCAATCCAGCCTTGATGAACACCTTGCGTTCCCTGCAGCTCTGGACCCAGTACCCGGCCATGGTGCCGTTTATCAAAAAGTAGATAAAGATATCGATTCGATTCTCGATGATCAGCGCCGTGCAGGTGGCCAGGACAACGGCAAAGGGAATCGCGGATCGGAGGCCCAGAATCAAGCAGACCACCATGGCTCCGGATGCCACCGGAATGCCGAAGTAGACGGCCGTCGCCGGGATGGACACCGACGATTGCCGGGTCATGGACACGGCCAGAGTCTCTGAGATTTTCGTCAGAAAAAGGAAGATGACAAACACGCAGGCGCCAAACAGCAGGTCCCGGTTGTGTTGTGTGGCCGCCGGTTTGCGCGGATCCGTATGGAGGATATAGGTCGTCATCAACAGGCACATCATGATCATGGCCGCACCGATACTTCCGGCCAGCAGCTGTTCCTTGCGCGCCTCTCCCTGGAGCATCTTCAGTTTCATGAGCTGAACCTCGGTGACCACTTCCCCCTCCCGGAGCAGCATCTCGCCGGCCTTGACCCGATAGAGGGTCGGCTCCACTTTTTGCGCGGCCTGCTTTTTCCGTTCTTCGGTCTCGCTCTTGTTCAGGGTTATATTGGGCTGAACCAGCTGTTGCGCGAAATCGACAACCAGGTCCCGCACCATATGGTTATAATCTTTGAGTAAGGGCTGGCCAATTATCCTCACCATGGCTTTGGCCTGTTCGTGGCCATAATACGGTCTTAAATTTCGTTCAACCCGCTCTTTCTTGGTTTCCACCTCCCGCAAGGTAATGCCGCTATCCCCTTCTTTTAACAAAAGCTCCTTATTGGTTACCACGCCGTTTTCCAGGATCTGTGACAGTATTTGTGTAATCAGGTCGGCGATATCGCCGGCGAACTTCTCTTTCATCAGGGTTTTATAAGCGCCCTTACCGACGGTAATGCCGATTTCTTTTTCAATGTCCGGTTTCATTTGCCAGATTTGGTCTTCTATTGATTTTATTTCTTCTCTTGGAACGGAAGCGGCCTTTTCATTTCCCGGCGGCACTGCTTCATTCTGATTTTGCGGTCCGGCCGCTTCGGTTGCATAAAAGGAACGAATCCTGGCAAAGGCTTCTTTTATCTGTCGGTTGGATTTCGGCAGCAGGGTAACGTCATGATCGTAAACCGTTAGAACGCTTTCAACCGCCTGCCTGCGGTTTGACTCGGTAACCGTTTTATCCTCGATAAAAAAATCTTTAGGTGACTTGACATCGCGGTCGGC
>ENA-OSEO01003777-OSEO01003777.1-sediment-metagenome-genome-assembly--contig:-NODE-3777-length-16968-cov-4.511101_pt1 | contig 16968 bp, 17 predicted proteins | sample MGYA00237883_ERZ534232 | MGnify/ENA metagenome assembly ERZ534232
CGATCTGCGATCGGATCCACGTGGCCTGATCGCTCCGCTGGGCGACCGTGGCCGGTCCCGGGTCCATGTTCTCTGCGGCCGGAACGGGCTCGCGCGAATTCCCCCTGCGTTCGCGGGACGCACGCTCTCGATGCTCTCGGAACACGTTCCGGGCGAAGCCGAGCATATATGGACAAACCGCCGTGCCCGGCTGATACCTGTCACGGCGTTCCCAGATCCGCGCGAAGACTTCCTGGACCAGGTCTTCCTTGGCCTCCGCGCGCTCGTCGCAGGCGGCGACGTACTCCCGCACGACCGGGGCGTATTTGTGATACAGCCGTGCGTACGCCTGCCGATCGCCGCCCTGGGCCTTGATCATCAGGGAGGCATCGTCATCGAACCGGATGGAGGAGCTGTCTCGCATTTCGCTTCGTCGTCGTGAAACTCTTCCGTCGGGTGACGCCGGTTAGCGCAGGATCCACCAGAGCACCGCGGCCATGAGCGCCAACACACCCATGATACAAGACAGGGCTATCATCCTCCTGGGCCAGGAGGCCTTTCGCAGATAGGACGCGATCCGATGCCGCACGAACACGATGGCGGCAAGCGTGAATCCTCCGACGCCGGCCAGAAAAGCCAGCATCGGGCCCAACAGACTGAAAACATGCTGTGACGTGTTCGGGTCAATGTACGCGGGGGAGAGAGCTTCCGAGTACGCGGCCATCCTGAGCAGCACGGGAATCAGAACATAGTGCGTGGTCATCATTGCGATAGTCCTTTCTCCGGCATTCTCCTCGGTCGTTGCCGCAGTGCGACATAGACCTGGGCGGAATCCACCATTTCGGCGGTGAGAGCCCGATGGCCGTCCCGACAAATCCACGAGCCACCGTCCAGCGAACCATACACCGTTTCGACCTCCTTCACGGCGACGCCCGTGGGGATCCTCACGTTGACCGGCACGGGCACTACCCTTCTGGCAAAAGAGGGGGTGTGGTATCTGTTGTTCCTTCTGCGGCTGAAGTAGCGACGGTCGAAGACCACGATCACCACCGCCTGGTCGCCGCACAGCAGACCTTTGGCTGCGTAAGCACTCTCCTCCGTCGTCGCCCACTCCACCGGGTCGGCAATCGACAAGAGGGGCTTGAGATGCCGGAGCTCCCCGTTCAACCGGCGGAAGACGTCCCGGCTCAGCGGATCGCCGGCGGGCAGACCGCGGTAGATCACCCCTTTGGCGCCCGAAGCCACGGCGCAGTACACCAGCAAGCGCCATTCCTGGGGCGTCACCGTTCTGAGGATGAAGGACCCTTCGTCTTCGGCATCCGGGCCCGTGTGGATGAGTGCGATGTTTCTACCGGGTTCCGTTGTTTTCTTCGCCACCGCGCCGACGCAGAAGAAGGGGCAGAACCACCGCTGGGGATCCTGATCCCAGCTCGAGGGCGGGCGCACGCAGGTATTCATGACCGCGACGTCCGGCAGATCGCCGAACCGGAACCAGTAGGCCGGCATGCCGAGGCGGCAGATGTGCATCTGAAGGATCTGGCGAGGGTCCAGGGAGAAACGCCGGATGGAATCGGCCAGGAACTTGGCGGCGGCCTGCTCATGGGTACCATGGGCGTGCGCGGGACATGCCATCGTCTGGACAAAGGGCCACTGCGCGTCCAGTCCAAGCCGAGGATCGCCGCTGCCGCCCTCCATGACCACAAAGAAGCTATGAACGGCCCGGATCACCGTGTGCACCTGGGATTCTCGACCGCCCACGTTTGTCGCTACGGCCACATGGACGAACTCCCCTGCGCTCAGGGGAGACGGCAGGTCGCCGATCAGGCACCCTTTGTCTCTTGGCGGCACCGGATCATGGATCGCACGGGCACAATCAGACGTGTCGCATGGCCCGACACGGAGCAGCCGTGCCGTCACAGGCTCGGCGCTCAGGTTCTCCACGTACACAAGGGCCTGTCGCAAATCCGGGGAGAACCCCACGAATGAGATCCACACTGGCGGTTCGGCCAGAGGAACCGTATGGCTGGCCGGTCCGCTCCGCGCGAACACCTCACATGTGAGACGACTGCCTGCGGCCGGATGGTTCGTCAGTTTGGCCACGATCTCGCCGTGCTGCCCGGGCGACACGACCGGAGGAGAGAGTTTGACAAACACGCTCTGGCACTCTACGGGCGGTGTTTGGGCCCTCGCGGCGTCTTCTGCCAGAACCCGGACGCTCAACTGGGACATCGACAACGGCGGCACGCCGGTATTGCAGATGCAGATCCTCGCTTCCCCTGCGTCCTCGGGAGCTCTCCGATGGAACTGCGAACCGACGACGGCGAATGTCAGCGGAGTTTCCCTATCTTGCGCGTGGGCCGCAGTCAACAAGCAGGCCGGGACGCAGAGCGATGCGACGAGAGAGCGAAGACCGCCCCGCACTCCCATGCGTTCTTCCGCGTGACATGTCGTTCGCATCATCATGGGCAATCCTTGAACTCATTGGGATCGGGCCGTCTCTCGGTACCTTCATCCGCATTCACGATCGTCGGCTGCAGGAAGAGCACCAGCTCGGTGTCCTGGTGCTCCCTGCGGTCGGAGCGGAACAGCAGTCCCAGCAGCGGAACGTCGCCCAGGATCGGGACCTTCTCCTTGACCCGGATCTCCCGGTTGAACCGCAGGCCGCCGATCATCAGAACGTGATTGTTCCTGACCGCGACGTCGGAGCTGGCGATGTTGCGATGGACCACGGGAACGCCGTTTCGGACCTCCACCAGCGAACTGACATCCATCGCGATGTTCATCTCGATGGTGCGGTCCTCCTTAATGCGTGGGGTCACTTCGAGCACGGTTCCGACCTGCAGGAATCGGACGTTTTCGATCACGGCGCCGCTGTCGGAGTCGATGCTGGTTTCCGTGAAGGGTTCGTCGGTGGCCATGCGCACCTCGGCGGGCCGGGTGTCCATCGCGAGGATGCGCGGATTGGCGAGGATGTGGCTGCGGCTGTCGCCTTCGATGGCACGAACAATCGCTTCGAACTCGGTGCCGGTCAGTTTGCGGAAGGTGAACGTTCCCGAATGATCGGCCGTGACCTGCGAAGGCAGCGAGCTCTGGACGATCAGGTCCGAGCCGTCGACGTCGAAGGCGGCCTCGAAACTGACGCCGATATCCCGCAGAACGCTGGTGCTGACCGTGACGATCTTGGCACGAATCAGGACCTGGCGCATCGGACGGTCCCATTCCTTGAGCACGGCGGTCAGCCGCTCGGCCATGGAAGGGATCGTGGTGAAGTGGATGCTGCGATTCTGCTCGTCGAGGAAATAGGTGTCCTCCTGCGGCCGCAGCAGGCCCGGAATCATCGTGTCCAGGGCCGCTGCGTCCAACTGGCGGAACTGGGCCGTATAGCTGTACGCCTGGACGGGGACGTCCAGATCCCCGATCAGTTGCTCGATCTTGGTCAGCAGCGCGAGCGTCTCGGTGATCGTGACGGTATTGCTGCGATCGTCGGCCACGACCATGCCGGCGGCGCCCAGGCGGTCGGAAGCTCCCTCGCCTTCGCCCGGGGAGCCCTGATCGGCAGAGACCGACGGTGCTGGCGGGGTGACGGGCCCTTCTCTGGCCGGGGGCCGGACACCGGCCAATCCGGGGGCAGAGCCGCGCGATGAAACGGCCGTCGCTCTGGCGGGCTCGGCCCGGGCCAGGGGCGCAAGGTCGCCCGCCACGGGTGCCCCCGCCTGCGGCTCGGCCGCCGGACGACCGACGCCACGGTCGGGCGCGCCGCCGGCCTGTTGGAGTCTCTGTCGGGACAGGAACGTCTCGATGATCGTCGCCACGCTCGAGGCGGGAGCGTGTTGCAGGTGGTAGGTGCGCGTGAAGTAGGCGTCCTCGGCGTCGAGTTTGGCAATGATCTCCTTCATCCGGGCCACCTGGGAAGCGCTGTCGCTGATGACGATCTGATTGGTTCGCACATCCGCACGGAAGGCCTCGGGATTGGTGACCATGCTCTGCAAGACGTTTTCGATGTCGGAGGCCAGCGCAAATTGGAGCGTGATAACCTCCGTGACAAGCGCTTCGTCGAGATCCAGAAGAACTCGTCGGATCTGCTCGACGTTGTTGGAATTGTCCCGGATGATCAGGCTGTTGCCCTCGGGATCGGCGGTGATATTCTCGGGCCGACTGGCCAGATGCGCGATCTGGGGCATGACCGCGGCGGCCTTGAGACGCTTGAGCGAGATCGTCGTGGTGATGACCTGGCTGTCCAGTTCCCGGATCAAACCGGCAATGTACTCGATTTCGGCGGCGCTGCCGGTGGCGATGATCTGGTTGGTCGTTTCGGAAACGACCATCGGCTCGAACTGGCTGTTCCTCAGCGAACTCGTGCTCGTGCCTGCGCCGGCCGCCGCAGGAGCGTCGGTAGTCCCGCCGGTGATGCGGGCTCCGCCCCCGAATCCGCCGGAGCTGCCCAGCAGGCCCGACAGTTGCCGGGCCAGTTCGGTCGCGGATTGAAACCGGATGGGAAAGACCCTTGTAATGCGATCCCGATCGAGCCGCCCAATCAGGTCCGCGATTCGCGCCACACAGGCCTGCGAGCCGAGCACCATGATCGCATTGGTCCGCACGTCCACCTGAATCGATCCTTCCTTCGGATAGATCCGCTCGATGATCTGGGCCACCTCGGTCGCCCGGGCGTGACTCAACTGAAACCGCTTCTGCTCGAATCCCTGGTCGAGCCGGGCGATGAGGGATGCGACCTTCTCAAGATTCTCCGCGGTGTCGTTGACGACGATCGTGTTGCTCCAGGAATCGATGCCCACGCGGCCGGTCTTGGTCAGGCTCGACTCGACCAGTGGCTTGATGGCCTCGGCCCGCTGGAAGCTGAGGCAGAATGTCCGGCTGACCGAGCCGAAGACCTGCTCGTACTCCTCCTTGGTCATCAAATAGATGAGGTTGCCCTCTTCTTCCTTGTAGACGTAGCCGTTGACCAGGCAGAGCTTCTCCAGCAATTGGCGGGCCCCGGCGCCCTTGCACCAGAGACTGACTTTGGCGTTTTCCGTGACTTTCTTGGACGGGATGATCGTCCAGCCACCGGCATCGGAGATGATCTTGAGCACCGCCGTCACATCCAGGTTGACGATGTCCAGGTCGATTCGGCGCTGTCCGGCGCCGGTCCCGAACACCGAGGCCGGATCGCGCAAGGGCTGCTGGCCCGAGCACAGCAGACACAGCGACAGAGCACCAACGATCCAACACAACAGCCGCAGGGAGACACTCGATTTCATGGGAATTTCTCTCTATCGCTTGAGAATTGCTTGTTCCTCGCCCAATTCCAGGGTCAGCCGGTCCGGCTGGATCTCTTTGAGCACGAACTCCGCCACCCGGTCGCCCGCGTGGAAGGCCCCCGGGCCGCGGTTGGGGATGAACACCAGCGCCGCCAGGCCCGCGGGTTCCTCCATGATCCCGACGAACTGCAACCGGTTGGCGAGTTCCTGGGCGGTGGACTTGCCGACGCCGTCGCTGGGCACCGGGATCGAGGGCTTGAACAGGTCCCGCCTCTTGACTTGGCGCAGGCAGATCTCCAGAGAAGCCTTCGATCCGGCCCGGCCGGCCGTCACAGAGGCAAGTGGGCCCTCCTCGACAGTTCGGGGGATCGTCAGCGCCGGCAGCGGCGCCACCCAGAGGTAGGCCGCCAGACCGCAGAGCGCCACCGCCAGACCATAGCCCCCCACGACCAGACACAATCGTCGATTCGGCGTCAAACGGCGGCCCCCTCCTTGGCGGGCGATAGACACCACCCGCGCGTCGGCCCGTGACGCGGAGCCGGTCCCATGGTTCTTCCTCAGCAATGCCATATGGCAGTCACCTCTCATAGACTTCGCGGAACAGTCGGCCCCGGCGGTCCCTGCGACTGGCCCTGGCCGGACGTCGTCCGGGAGACCACCAGGGACGCCCCCAGCAGATTGGGCCCGGACCGCAGGGCCTGAAGTGTTAGCGATTCGATCGTCAGGATCTTGGCCGAGCTGTCGATGGCATACAGCAGCTCCAGCATGCCATTGACGCGGGTCTCGACCTCCAGGGCCACCACGAACTTGCGATACTCACCGATCCTCTGTGAGGGCATCGAACGAATGCTCTTGACCTTCACGCTGGCCGCGCGCGTCAGGGTCTCGAGCTCCTTGAGCAGCAGCCCGCTCTCCTGGGCGTCGGTGCCCCGAGCCAGGATCTGCTGCTCGAACAGGCGGCATTGGGCCTCCACCTGTTCCTGCCGGCGCAGGGCTTCTTCCATGACGATCAGCTTCTGACGGGCCTGTCGAACCTGGTGGTGCCGTTGCCACCCTTGCCGCAGCGGATCCGAGAAGACGATCCAGCCCAGCAGCGCCGCGACAACCCCCGCCAGGAGGATCGGGGTCCATCGTTTCGGTCGAAAAGACGTGGAGGCAATCATGGTCCGGTCCCCTTGACAAGGCGTTTCTCCAGATCGGCCCGGAGCTCGAAATCGATCAGGACCTGTCCTTCCAACTCCCGCAGATGGGCGTAGCTCTGCCGGACGTTGGACAGATACGTCGACTGCTCCAGCGGATCAATGCAATCGAAGGCCTGCGACAACCACTTCGCTTGCGCGCGAACGACCACTTGCCGATCCTGATCCACACTGAGGTGGTGGATCGTCACTTCCTGCGGCAGTAGCTCGTACATCTGACTGACGATGTCGAGCATGGAGACGCTGCCCTGGACCTGGGTTTGAATCATGGTCAGTTGGCCCTGCAGAAATTGCAGTCGCTGCGCCTGCGGTGCAATGCTGGCGATCCTCTGCTGGTACTGTTCCAGCAGGCGCGTCTGACGCCACACGCTCATTTTCAGGCACAACAGCATCAGCAGGACGATCACACAGACGCGCAGACCGATCCCGAGCAACTCGCGTCGACGACGAGCCCGGAGGACCTTCTCTTTCCGATGTTGCGGGAGCAAATTGATGCAGGCCGGACGCGCCCCCCCGCCGCGACGGGAACTCAGCGCCGCATCGCACACCGCGCCGAGCGAGAACCCGTCCCACTTCTCCCAGACACACGTCCGATCCCCGCGTGCAGGCGGCGACTGCTTGAGCCTCTCGATCAGGGAGGCCACCTCAGGGCCTGTCCCTCCGATCCGTACGGACAGGTCCTGCCCGCGGAGGCCCCGCTCTCCGAGCATAGACAGGCTGCGGCCCACCTCGGCCTGGGCCCCCTCCAGCCCCTGGGAATTCTGTCCGCAGAGGCGGACGCCCCGCAGGAACACCAGCCGCGATCCGTCCACGGCCGAGAAGTCCAGCGAGTTGTCGTCCCACCAGACCTGTCCCCACAGCCGGTTTCCCTCGACCGCCTTGTCCGGATTGAGCCCCAAGGCCCCCAGTGCGGCGCCGACGGTAACCAAGGCCGGTTCGAGGCCGAGTGCGTGCGCGCATTCCAAGGCGGACTCGACCACCGACAAGGGAGACAAGACCACCAGCACCTGCGAAGTACCGTCCTCGCCCACGCCCGTAATGCAGAAATCCCACGTCCAAGGCTGCGTGCTGCACGGCGTCAAGTGCGGGACCTCGAATTCCAGCATCGCCGCGACCTCCTCCGGACGGCCGGCCGGCAACCGCACGCAGCGCGTCGTGCACAGGTAGGTCGGCAGGACCAGCAGCCAGCGCCGCACCACAGGGATACCGAGCCTCTCCCGTGACCGGGGCTGGTCGAGATCACCCGAGACCACCCCCATGGCCCAGCACGGACACGGGCGACCGTCCCAGACCTCAAGGTCCAATCCCTGCTCGCGGACAAGGATCAGGCCGATCCTTCTATCTCGAATCTGGAATAGGGACTTCATATGCACCATCGACTACCCCATCAACTCCACCTGCTGACCAAGTTCTGCGGTCCCGTCCGGGTCGTGGCCGTCCCGCGCCGGTTTCCGTTGCCAACTCAGGACGTGCACCCCGGTCTCGTCCCGTCCCAGAATGGCGCGGTATTCACAGGTCGAAGACATCCCTTCGAGACGAACTCGGACCTCGAGACGAAAATGACGGGAACTGAACTTGCCCACCTGCAAGAGAACGATCTTGTCGGTCAGAGTGAACGTCGCGTTGGTTTCGAGGTCCTCGATTTTCGTGAACTTGGCCGCCCGAGGCTGTTGTCGAGAAAGGACCTCGTCGATCGCCGCCTGCGACAGAAAGGGCAAGGTCTTCAGAACCTCCGCCGACACGGTGTTGAGGTTGACCTTGCCGTCTCCATGGACGGTCAGCAATTCGCAGAGCCCTATCGAGCCTTCATCTTCCGTCACATGGACCTGCTCCAGGGCCAGATCGTTCAAATCCTCCAACGGCTCCGGCGACCGGGTCCCGAAATAGATCTCCGTGGTAATCCCCTTGACGAAGGCCAGTTCCTCCAAGCTCTCCAGCGGACCATTCCTGCACGTACAACCACCGGGCAGGCCTGCGTAGTACTGGCTCTCGGCACCATCGGGATTGGGGATATCGTCCTGATCGATCCAGTCGCGGATCGACGCCACGGCGGCCGGATCCAGGCTTTCGATGCGCAGCAGCACGTCCGACGACACCCGGTTGACGTTGATCCGCGCGGATTCATCCGTCAAACGCCACCACACCTGTCCCAGGCGCCTGCCTTCGACGGACTCCTGCGGCATCTCCAGCACGTGCCAACCCGCCCAGGCATCGTCGTAGCTGTCCACGGCGGGATCATCCAGGGTCAGAAGCCGGCCCGCTCGGGCACAGGCGGCCAGGGCCATCTGATCCTGCTGCGCCCGGTCGATCGAAAGCTGGGCCTGGCACAGGCCCACTTTGCTGCGGAAGGCCAGCGCAAACGCAAAGGTCCCCAGGGCCGCCAGGACGTAGACCACGACGATCAAAGCCAGCGCCCGGGGAGGCCGAATCCTGTCGCTTGAGTGCCTGCTCATGGGGATCCCTCCCCGCCGCCGCAGGGCAGCGTGATCGACAGAGGCCAGACCTGTCCGTACGCCGTCACTATCAGCTCCACGCCCGCCGGGAGTTGCTTCTCTGACGAGAAGCTGGGCTGCCATTGCTGTCCGCTGTAGAACGCGATCCGGATTTGCTCGATGCGATCCAGGATCAGCTCCCGGTCTTCCGCCACTGGCGCCGGACCCGCGCCGACCGCCGGGACGGCACTCCGATAGAGGCCGACAGAGTCCTGAGTCACAACCAATTCATAACGGACCTGGCACATCTGTCGCAATCCACGAAAGCCGTCGCCGGCGTATCCAGTACAAAGCGAGTAGAACCCCAGCACCGGCGTTGCCTGTGCATGGCCGTCGAGCGTGGGATTGCTTCCCACAAAGATGGGCTCGTCGGATTCGGCTCGCGGCACGGCGTGCAGCAGGTCCTCGCGCACCCGGTCCAGACCATGAATGATCCCGGCCGTAGCGGCCAGATCCTCGCTCTCCCGATCGCCGGCCGACTTCAACGCTTCAAACAGCTCATACCCGCTCAGCAGCGTGATCGCGGAGATGGTCATCGCCACGATCAGCTCTGCCACGGTGAAGCCCTTCGATTCTCGATTCTTACTGTTCATCCGGCGCCGCCATCTGACTCCAGAGCCGCACCCCCGTGCCCGACCGATGCGTGACCTCCACCTGCACTTCCAGGATACCGAGATCCTCGGACCGGGCGCGGAGTTCGGCTTGCCATGTGTAATCCTCGAACGGAGCCTCGAAGGTCCCGTTCGTTCGGGTCAACTCCCCGGTCGGGGTCATCCGCAACTCGGCCAGCTTGCGTTCGGCGAGCAGGACCGCGGTCTGTTTGTGTCTGGAGACCGCATTGGCCTGCACGATCTGGGAGAACGCCCCGCCCAGACCCAGCATTCCGACGGTAAAGACCGCCAGGGCCACCGCGGCCTCCATCAACGTGAAGCCGCGCGGTCGTCTATTCACCTTCTTCATCGACAGACTTCTCCTCACAGCGGATAGTCCCATGATCGTCGACCGCGATCTGCCAGAGGGTCTCCCGATTCGCGTCGGGCCGACTGCCCGCCAAAACGATCTCCGCCGCCGGCGCGGTACCGTCCGGCCGGAACGCCAGGATCTTCTCCGCGCCCTGGTCGGTGAATCCTCCCATCCGTACAATCTCGACGCCCTGGCCGAAGGACTGCCGGCCCACGGAGAGCAGACCTCCGCCCGAGGACGACACGCCTGGCGGGACTCTCAGACCGAACGTGCCCCTCTTCGCGTCCAGGGCAAACACGATACTCTCCTGCCGCACGCGGGCCCACTGCGACGCCGCCTGCAGCGTGGTCTCGAGATTGCGGGCGGTCTCCCGAAGCTGCCAGCGACCCAGCGTGCCGTTCAGATGCGGCACGATCGTCGCAGCACTGATTCCGATCAGCATCAGCACCAGCAGCAACTCCAGCAGCGTGAACGCACGTCGCCCGCTACAATTGACTGGTGTCCTGCGCATCATCGAAGTTGGTGATGTCATCCTCGGTTCCCGTCTGGCCGTCCGGCCCGGCACTGGCCAGATCGTAGCTGGTGGGATTGTGCTGGCCGGGACACTGGTATTGGTACCTGTTGCCCCAGGGGTCTCGGAATTGCTTGGCCTGCCGGACGTAGGGACCGCGCCAAGTGGAACTCTGATCCGGTTTGGTAATCAGAGCCTCCAGTCCCTGCTCCGTCGTCGGATAGCGGCCCATGTCCGACTCGAACATGGTCAAGGCCAGCCCAATCGTGCTGACGATCTCGCTTTTGGCCCGGGTCTTGCGGGCCTCTTCGCTGCGGCCGGAGATGTTCGGCAACAGCATCGCTGCCAGAATGCCGATGATGGCCACCACCAGCAGCAATTCCATCAGTGTGAATCCCCGATTCCTGCCCATACGCTGTGCTCCGATCTACAACTGAGAGATAACCTTGGTCAGGGTCAAAGACCCCAGGATCACAATCACCAGACCCACGACAACCCGCCCCAGCTTCTCCGGAATCCGTCGGAGCAACCGAGCCGCCAGAGGAACCGAAAGGACAGCTCCCAAGGTCATGGAAAGCATCAGCGGCCAGTTGACCCCCGGCTTGAGCAGGCAGTACAGAATGAACCCCACGAAGCAGGTGATCCCCTCCGACAGGGACGTGATCCCCACCGCGTTGCGCACCCCAATCCCCGAGAGCACCTGCCCGCCGGTCACCAGGGGGCCGTAGCCGCCGCCACTGAGACCCTTGTTGAAAGAGGCCACGGTCCCCAAGACCGCGATCCGACGCCACGTGAACCGGAACGTGCGATTGAACGCTCCCAGGATCAGCAGTCCCATCACCAGCACGAGAGTCCCGATCCACAATTGCAGCACCGGCCGGGGCAGGCGAATGGCCAGCAGCGTCGCCACGAGGGTCCCGAGGACCGCGCAGGAGGCCAGCACCAGGGCCACCTGCGTGTCCCGCGAGTGCGCGTGAAAATCCACATTCCGCACCCGATGGTGCGCCAGGGCGGCCGAGACCCCGGTGATGCACTCCGAGAACAACAACGCCGGCACCACGTCCAGGGCCTCGAAGCCCATCAACAGCAGGACCGGCGCAAGAATCGTGCCGTAGCCCATACCCAGACTCGAGTCGACGAACTCACAGACGAAAGCCAGGGGAATGACAAACACGTTCATGGCTGCTCTCGCTCCTTTCCCCAGCGGGCTCACTCCCGCCGACGGAGACTACCGGACCAGGGCACTGGCCCGAAACACAGGCATCAGCATCGACACCACGACAAACCCGATGATCCCCCCCATGATCAGGATCATCACCGGTTCGATCATTCCGGTCAGAGTGCGAAGATTCCGCTCGGTCTGCTGCTCGTACTGCTGGCTCATCCGCAGCAACATCTGGGGCAGATTGCCGCTCTCCTGGCCCATGGCGATCAGACCGATGACCGAAGCAGGGAACACGCCGCGCCCGGAGAAGCACTCGGAAAGCCTCATCCCGCGCGCCGCCAGTTCCGACGCGCGAACCAGCTCGCCGGCAATGCATTTGTTCGAGAGCGTTTCGGCCGTGATCCGCAGGGCCCCCAGCATGTTCACGCCGTGGGACAACAGCAGACCCAACGTTCGCATCAGACGGGCCAGGTGGAATTTGAGGATCAATCCGCCCATCAGCGGCAGGCGCAGACTCGCGCGATCGAACCGCAGCTTCACCGCCGGCAGCCGCAGGAGCCGCACGATGAGCACAGCGACCAGGAGCCCGCCCACCACCAGCACCGGCGCCGCCCTGCCCATGACGGAGCTGAGCCCGATCACGATCCGCGTGGGCAAGGGCAACTGCTGCTCCAACGACTCGAAGAACGACCCGAACTTCGGAATCACCCACACCATCAGGACCAGCACCGTCCCCAGGCCGATGCAGACCAGAAACAAGGGATACACCATCGCCGCCCGCAGCTTGCTCTTGAGCTGATGCTCGTCATCGAGCGACTTGGCCAGCCGCCGGAGCATCTCGGTCAAGAGGCCCGCCTCTTCGCCCACTTTGACCATGCTCACATAGGTCTGCGGAAACACCTTCGGCCAAGCCGACATGGCCTCCGCCAGCGACTTGCCGGCGCACACTGAGTCGCCCAGGCTGTCCAGACTGACCTTGAGAGAGGTTTTGGACACATGCTGCGCCTGCAAGCGCAGCGCCCGCTCCAGGGGAATCCCCGCCTCCAGCAGGTCCGCCAGTTGATCGGTCAACTCGGCCAGCGCCGCCAGTCCCACCTTGCCCAACCGCCATCGTCCGGCCAGCCAGGCCAAGCGCCGACCCTCACGCGAGCGTGCTTCGATCCGAACGGGGTAGAGCCCCTGCGTCCTCAGGTGCCGCGCCGCGGACACCACCGATTCGGCCTCGATTCTCCCTTCCTGAGTCCGGCCTGGACACACACGCGCGATGTACTGAAATGTGGCCATATCTGTTCACCCCGTCAGCTTGCGGTTTTGTAGATGCTCCTCGACTGCACCATCGAAGCCGGTACGGAAGGACCGAACCATATGGCAACTCCGTAGGCCATGAGACTCACCAGGAAAATGCCGATCGCCCGGATCAGGGTGACATAGGTGATCGTCTCTGTCCCGCTGCCGAAGCAGCCGCAACTGATGTTCAATCCCTGGTACAAGGCCCAGGCGATGACAACCGTGAACATCGCCGCCATGCCGATGGACACAAATAGGGCACCAACGGCGAAGATTCCCCCCAGAAGGCATATCGCAGTCAACAGTTCCACCCATGGCAGCGTCATAGCAACCAACAAGCCTAGCTTGGGACCGACGATCTCATAGTTGTACACGTCATGCAGCAAATCATATGGCTGACGGATCTTGGGCAAGGCGCTATATACAAACAAGCACCCCAGACTCACTCGGACCAGTAACCCAAAGCCTCTTGCCAAGTAGGACAGATGATCGTGACGAAGTCTCATAGCTTTCTCTCTACGTTTTTCTCACCGTTCTTTGCGACCCAATCAAGCCATCCCCCCCTGTAGATCACCAGATCAGAGAAGCCGTCTGCCTGAAGTCTTCCAGCGATCCTCCCAGCAAATGGACAGGTCCTGCTCTGGCAGTAGATCACAAGTTTGGAGGTCTTCGGAATCGAAGCCATGATCTCTTGACGCTCCACGTCATTGGCATCAAGAGGAACACAGATGGCCCTTTTGATATGCCCTCTCTTGTAGTCGTAACGAAACCGAGCATCCACGAGCACTGCTCCATCCGCCAGGAGACGCTGAACCATTGAGTAGTTGGCTTTGGGAGTGAAGTTCCCCGCGTGAGACTTCTGAACGGCCGTCGTGACGTGGGCATTGGCCAGCAAGCCTGCATCGCAGCTTATGTGATAGAGTATGCCGCACAACAATCCTGTCCCTACTAACCCTGCCGTTTGTCCCAGTGACCACTGGAGGAACAGCCGCCGTTCTGCGAACGAACCTGCTGGAACCCGACTCCGGATCCAACGGATCATCAGTACAAGACCCAGGATTGCCACGGTCCACAAAGCGAACCGTCGTCTTGACGAGGCCAAGATTCTGGTCAAATCCACCGGCTGGGAAGCCACAACCAGCCCATTGCCGTCCCAAAGCGATGCCAGTTCGCAAAAGGACACGAGCTTCACCTGGTCGGGTGCGTCAAATACCTTCGCTTGCCCGTTGCTTGTCCCCAGAAACAACACGTAATGGTCATACTCTTGGTCTGCCACATCACGCCTGACGTGCAGGATCACGCGATATGGGCATCCTATGAGATCTCCGGTCCTCAACCTTTCTACGGGTTCTGCGAAGAGGCCATAATCCACTGTTGCCTCGCGCAGCTCTGCGACTGAACTCCCTTTGTACGCACCAATGTATTTTGTTTGAATCAACTCTGCGAAATCGACCGTGGCATTCGAGAGTCTGATCGCAGCGTAGACACAGCACACTCCACAGTATGGTCCACGAAGTATCGAGTCTTTCGCTGTCACGGTCTTCGCCGAGATCCTCGTGCTCGCACCGGTCAGGAGCATTGTGCAAATCAACCAGGATTCCAACCAACGACCCATTTGCCACCGCCCCAAAGCCAACCGTGGGACACTTGGCTCTTCAACCATAACGTCGCCTCCTCATGAAAAGACCCACCAAGCCTGCCAATCCAAGTCCAACGCTACATCCTAACACATAAACAAATATCGGAAGAGAGCGAGGCTCGTGCACCTCTGATAACGCGCGCTGACGGATCCCGGTCTCGCCGTGCTTCGTCTTATCCTCCAGTAATTGGCTCTCCGCCGGTGAGGCACCTTCCTTTGGGGTTTCAGATTCCACTTGCAGTTGCGCGATCGTTGTATCGAGAGCATCCTTCATTTCCTCCTCAAGATCGAGCTGCGCCTTTCCATCTTTCCAATAACGCTGGATGACAGGATTCTCGCCTTCCACGAACACTCGAGTTCCATCGGGAAAATTGGATACGAAGGCATGTGCGGCGTTGAAGTCTGGAGAAAGGTCAATCGACATACATGCGTAATGAAATGATCGTGTTATGACGCGATTGTCCTCATGCGTGGTCTTTAGCTCCCAATCCGCCGCCACGGGAACCCAGATGCCATTACTCCGTTCGAATCGCACGTTCTTCATGGTAAAGGTGATCTGAGCCTTCGGACTGGTCATCAAGGGCGGTGCGCCGGGTTTCTGCGTTACACCAAGCTCAGACCAATTAGGGTATGGCCTCGACACAGGTTCTCCATAGAACAGGTCGTTTCTACCTTTGACTACCTCCGCCTGACAAATGTTGTACCCATGCTCAGGATCGATCCAGATTCTGTACGTTCCATTGACCGTGGTACTCTCAAGAACATAGCAGGGAACTCCCTGGACATTTTCCGTTTGATCTCGGAGAACAATGTGGCCAGCTTGATGAAGAATGGAAGAGACCGTTGCCCAGTCACCGAGGAACACCCCCTCGACGGGGCCCCCCGCATATCCGGTCGCGTAATATTGTGCCCGGCGTTTCTGATCTGCATCAAGCATGAGCATACTCTGTTTGGGAGTGTTACGATATTCATACCACTTGGCACCGTCCCAGATCGCCCTCGAGCTTTCTAATGAGGGTGTGCGATCCTCGCGGTCCGCCCTCCTCGACCAGCCTGTTGTTGACAGATCCATACGATCCCCATCGACATACAACTCTGATCGATCCAAGAACCATCTGTCTTCGTTCCATTGCGAATCTCTCTCAACCATGGTAGTCTCCGACTTGACATACTTGGATTGCATAGCCTTTTGCGAGAGATCATATCTGGACAACAGTTCCTCAATAGTCTGTTGCGAATAGCCGCTCACCGAAAGAGAAAGCAGCATTGGAATTGCCAACATCACGCACAACTTCATAGGAACTCCTCTAAGGATCATCACGGATGACCATGGCTGAGACAGCACCGTACGTCATCGCCAGACCCCAGCCCGGAAATGGAGGCCAGCTCCACAGAGCAACTGGTATCCGTCGTCTACGGCTCCTGACACGAATCGGCGCTTAACTCGGATACGTACGACTATACACACATGAGCCTTCGCGAGTCACTGATTCCCGCCTGAGAGACACCGCCTCTGTGGAGCTGGCACTTAGACATAGTTAGTACATTAGTCGACAGTTGTTATCGTTAAGGGTGCCACTCTGGGTCTCACAGCCAGATACCCCGGCGGTTTCTGGGCAGTTTGCACCATCTACCACGTACTCGTCTTTGGTGCCGCTAGTGTCGCCACCGACGATGGAGCTGATGCTACCACTGCACCCGCTGATAAGCGTTGTGCATTTCTTACTTTGTGCCACTGTAGATGAGTATTCACAGTCACAGAGACCACCAACTATGGAAAGGCGGTCGGAACTCATCCGGCTTGGCGTGCCCACGCTCCAAGCCACGCCTACCGCCAGAACCACTATGGCCACAGAACATGACCTCGAAACATGCAGAATCTTCATTGTACCCGTCCTTTCTTTCAGAGGCTGTTTCAACAGGCAATTGACAAGCCGACACTGAATCATCTATGATAAATTTATTCTATCCACTCATGAACGTCACCTCCTTTCAAGCCGCGGTTCATCGAACCATTCTAACTCTACTGCATCAAGTCACAGGGTGTCCACCGCTTCAGCGCACGAACTCATCCGCGTGGCTTACGCGGAGGACTTCACTCAAACTGGTGATTCCAGCCGTGACCTTCTTCCAGCCGTGTTGGCGAAGCGTCTTCATCCCGGCGGTCACGGCGGCGGTCTTGAGTGTCCCCGTGGTCACGCGTCGCTGGATCAGGTCTCGGATCGGCTCGGTCACCCGGAGGATCTCGAAGATGCCCGTCCTGCCGGCAAATCCTGTTTGCCGGCACTTGGGACAGCCCGCGGGCTCGTAGATCCGGTCAACGTCACAGTCACCGGCGGCGACGCCCACCTGCTCCAACAACGAAGGGTCCACCGCCACCGGCCGGCGGCAGCAGGGGCACAGGACCCGGACCAGCCGGATCGCCAGAACCGCCAGGAGGGACGAGGCCACCAGGAACGGCTCCATCCCCATATC
>ENA-OSEO01003778-OSEO01003778.1-sediment-metagenome-genome-assembly--contig:-NODE-3778-length-16966-cov-3.677838_pt1 | contig 16966 bp, 5 predicted proteins | sample MGYA00237883_ERZ534232 | MGnify/ENA metagenome assembly ERZ534232
CCAAGGAAAGAATTGCACTAAGGTCTCTCGCTTTAAGAGGTGACGGGAAGGGCAAGGAACACTTATCAACCTCCCGCATGCCCGGCACAGCTCCTCGTCAACATCCAAGAGTGCCTTGCAATAGGGGCAAAGCAAAGTTTTATTTCCTGATGCAACAGTCATTGCTAGAAATATCGATAGGTTATTTTCTCTGTTAAGAGAAAAAAGTTTTCATAATTACGCGCAATAAAATACATGAAACGACTTACGCTGTGCAATTAGATTATTTCTGTTCGGACAGATACCAGTAAGTGGGAAAACTCTGGTTACTTGCTTCAATCTCCAACAAAAGCGCATCCAAATATTTTGTTTGTCGTTCCGGAGCCTGATCAAAGGGAAAAGGCTTCATGCCTCTAGCTGTTCGCCAGTAACCTACCCCTTGGTCTAACCGTATGCTATATCCAGAACCATCGTGCCATTTGAGTAGAAGTTCGCGAGCGTGAGGCAGAGCAATATTATTCTTATCATCAATGAAGGTAAATTCTCCTACTGAAGTGAACATTGCCATGAATGCCTGTCGCCGATGGTCCGTATCGCGCCAATTATGGTGGATGAATCGCGGCTGATGCAAATCATTTCTTGGTAAATTGCTCGTGACAATCGAAATATTCGTCGTTGAATTTGCTCCTCCTTGATATGCATCCAGGCCTCCAAGAAATTCTTTCAAGAGGAGCAATGTGAGCGGAGAATGTAAATAACGATCGTTATACTGAATGCTGACTAATTGTTGTTTACCTGATAACTTCCTTTTCAAAATTGGTGCTCGATTAACCAACAACTCCCAGGCATTTCTACCAAAATTCTGCTTTAATCCATCTAATTCGCTTGTGATTGAAACAGTTAAAGTGTCCTCCTCTTTAACTCTCAAATCCGAAGGACTTCTTTGCATCCATTTTGCGGGTAACGAAGCTAACGGAATGCCATTTACAACTCGAACAAATTGCGCTCCTTTAGCATTTCCGCCCCAGAAAGGTGTTGGGGCCAATGCATCATGATCATTAGCTGCCCACCGAAGAGAGGTATTGTCGTTACCGATTTCCAGAACCAAAGGAAGACTTGTCTCACCGTTATCCACCACCGGGCTTTTCTTCGGGCAATAAATTTCTGCATGAACGAGTGCTGCCAGTACTGCCAATTCATCACGTTGAGAAGGTTCTAATTTTTCTAGAGTATTTTCAGGAAATATTAGCTTTATCACAACACCATTCTCATGGGAAAGTTCCAACTCATTACGCAGACGCCATACAAGCGGTTCCCATTCTTTGCCGTTGCCCCCGAGAAAGACTCTAACCTCTCCAAGGTCAATACGCTTTTGTTCCCGCCGTAGAGCCAAAGCCAAAGGCTCCATCTCCAATAACGTATTCGGACCAAAAATCTGCATCGCGGCTGGTAACTGAAGAGCTTGTAAAAATTGATCATTAATCAATTCCAGCGCCTTATTTCTATCAAGATCCTGAATATGATGCTGGGTATCATATGAAAGAAGGCACCCCTGACAGGCAACATCACAATTTCGGGAGCAATGCAGTATTTCTTTTCCTTTGTAAAAAAGGGCAGGTAGGTATTGAACTGCCTGTGATACATAACCAGCACCACCTTGGGCTGTATCGAACAAATAAATCGAATAAGTTGGTCGGTCGCTGATGTCACGGGTGGGGCTGATTGCAACCCCGATTTCGCGTTCTTCCACTCCCAGCCTCTCAGCTAAAGCTTGCCGCAAGACTACGCCAGTTGTATAAGCTGTACCCTTGTCGATGGAATTACCGCTAACTTCATGAAGCTGCAGTTCTAACACCTCAGTCCGCCGGGTAACGCCTAATCGGAGATTCCGTTTTATCGCCCAAGTTTCGTTACTACCCGGACATTCTGTTTCCCGGTCATTATTCTTACCACCTCTGAGGCGCTTGTGAGGCGTTACATTTCCCTTGCTATCCATGAATATCGGGGGCAATCGATCATCCGAAGTCATCGATTCAGCCCGTCCACAACGAAGACACAAAGCATAGCCATTATCATATAACCCGTCGGATCGATGAATTATAATAGCTTGAGGACTCACACGAAATCGCCCCAAAGTTGAGGCTGGCAAGGCTACCCATTCAGCGCCCTCCATGGCGATCAGGGGGTCCCTTACCGGGATGTATTGCGGGATATTGACGTCATTATGGGGACGACATCTGATATCAACGGCAAAACCTGAAGGCTGTAAAAACTCATAACAACGTATTTTTTTTGTGTTCTGCTCGGAGCATTGAGGGCACATAAAAGGTTTTGTCGGCCTGGTACCGTTAGCGCCACAAGTATCACACCGCCAGATCCAACGAAATGATTGCAACTCAGGCGGTCCTTCCTGGTCGGCAGGAACATGCCAATTCAAGGTTACTCCACCGCTGCGATACACACGTCCATCGAGCACCGTATCTGTGCCAGGAGAGTAATCTCTGATAGCAATTGCCAGATCTCGTGCCGGGTAACCTGCCCGAACAGTCCTATTATCCTCACGACCCATAGCTCTTTGTTTATTGCCCTGTGAAAATTCTTCGGCAGTTGTGGTAACGAGGGGAACAACATCTCCCGGGAAACCATAACTAGGCAAGAATCCTCTTGTAGTCAGTTCGGAGAGCAAATATTCTTTACGAAGCCGCTGCAACTGAAACTCCACAGCCTTTTCAGCAGCACTATTACCTTCCGTAGTCTTGACGACGGAAAGGTTTTCCTGAAGAGCCTGCAACTCGTCTATCCATGCCTTAGAACATTGGCTGAGCATGTTGACGCTTACACCCCATAGACTTCTTATGCTTCGGCCCTCCATGAGTGAACGGCTAAGAAGCATTTTTACACCTTTCACTAGATTTTTGTCGGCCAAAGCGTCAGCTTCACACCATGAGCAAAATTTCTCACAAGGTGTGCTTGCTTCAGATTCTGGGGATTCAAAGAACCATCCGGTGGTTAACCGGCGAAGATTATCGGAAGCGTGTTGATTCAAAAAGGTGGCAAGTGCCAATGCGTTAACATGACGCTGCATGATCGGTGGACTATGCAGCGATACCTTCGGCACTGCTAATTCGGTGGTAAAAGGCCATAAAGGATTATGGAATACCGCCGCACCGTGTGGGGTGCTCTTACAGAGGGTAAAGCTGAGTGCGACAGACTCCCCCCGCCGGCCGGCACGGCCTGCCCTCTGCAGGAAGTTTGCGGGGTTTGGTGGAGCATTGTGCATTGCCACAACTGACAAACCGCCAATATCAACGCCCATCTCCATCGTGGTTGAACAGGAGAGAAGGTTGATTCTTCCAGTCTTGAAATCGTTTTCGCGCCGAGCCAAGGTGGCACCAGAAAGCTGAGCGGAATGCTCAGCACTTCGGAAATATTTAGCAAAACGGGCTATTCTGTCGTTCACATTAATCCAAACCCCATGGGAACGAAGATGCAAGATGCGTTCATCTGACTCCAGCCATTCATCAATTTTCTTGGGGGAACTGTTAGCCCAGAAAGGGTCTGGCAATACAGGCATTGTTACCTTTCGACATTCTACCAACTCCCTGCTTGGATTCTCTGGTAAATAAGGAGTGAGTCCCATAAAGGTGACGGGTAAGACACGGCGTGTCACTGGGCATAACCATGCTTCCCGCACCTGCATGATTTCAACCTGTTGCTGGCTCATATCAAGCCGATAACCATGTTCTGTGCGGGATAAAATACTATGAACATCACTCCACAGGGCTATCAATAACTCCTCAAGGAGCTCTTGATCCTCATTTTGTTCCAAATCTTTTTTGAAAGCATAAGCTAATAGACGTACCAAGCGGGAACGCCGCTGAGCAACAGATTTCGCAGAGGGCCACGTTCGTTGATTATTCAGTGACTTATCTTGCCCTGGGGCAAGGGTAACCGTAGGTCTTCCCGGATAGCCGATCCAACGGAGGATATCGTCAGGGATAGCAACCGATATATTGAGACGAATGACAAAATCTATGGCCACTTGCGCCAACATACGCCAGTCAGCAAGTGAAACTTGCAACTGAGCAGCGACCGCAGGGACACTGCTAATTCTCTCTATTCCTGGATAGTTAAGCCTCAGCAATCCAAATGATTCCAATGACCATTGCCGCCGGGGACGAAGAAAAAATTCACGCCAAAGACAGAGATCAGCAAGTTGCCTATCATTCATGCCAAAACTTTGCTCTCGTAATGGCGGCAGAACCCAATGTTTAAATCCATTTTCTGACAGCAGCCTCTCCTGGGCATCTCGCCAGGCAAGTTTTCCTAAAGGAGGTGCTTCTGATTTTGCCAACTCTCGGACTTTTTGTTCAAGAATCCCTCGCAAGACAGGATTACCTTGGGCTAACCCTTCTAAGGTAGCAATCTCCTCCCGTATTTTTGCAGAGTCTTTAGAGGGCGCTTGGCGGGTTTGGTCAGCAATAGTGTGATAAAGGAGACTTCTGACATAGTCGCGTTCGGTTTCGATCTGCAGCTTAACCGCAATCCTGGCCGTACCCTGCCGACTGTCCGTGAAGCTTAATATTCTGCGGCCATCAAAGGGTAATACCTCTTTTGTCTTTATTGATGGAGTGTGTCTTAACAAGATCGGAATAGCAGTTTGCAGAAGAAACGGAGCACTCAGCCGGATTGGACGAAAAAGTTTTCCATGGCGGTTCAAACCTCGGCAGCAGGGACAAGCACTGTCATCTCCCGCAAGATTGACTGTGGTGCCCTCCTTTTGGTGCCAATCCAGTCTTCCGTCCTTTAATAAACCTACTTGGTTGCCATGGGGAGGGGCTACCAGTAATCGAGGCAAGCCGGGTCCAAGCTGTTCCAATGAAATGTCTTCATCCAGGCTGTCCTCCTCCAAAGGTTCTAATTCCTGCTGAAATTCATCCTCATCCTGCTCAAAAACATGAGGGTTCAACCGGTCATTGTTCGGTTGAGTAAATTCCAGCACTGAAAGGTGTTCTGCTCCGCATTCGTCACATTTCACAAGCTCAAACACCGGAAAACTGCAAGCATCGCAGCGGATATGTCGTTCGAGAAATATCTTCCCAAACGGCCAGGCCAGCTTATCAAGACAGGTACTGGTTCGCCCAGAACATGTTGGATTGGCACAGGCCCACAGACCATTCAGTGTCCGTTGAAAAAAATGGGCACGCAGGGGCAGAAAAGCCTCATTCCTGTCATCATGCGCATTGGTGCACAAGTCGAGCAATTCTAGAGTGCTAAGAATTTTCTCCGGACTTTTTTCATTAAAAAGTTTAGAGGTGATATCTGAAAGGGCTCGGGCCTTCTGGGCTAAAGAAGAGCGTAATTCGCGCATGGCCGGATCGGCGGACAATACTGCAAATCGTTGTTCCGGGGATGACTGCCGCAAAGTATCCAAATTGAATGAAACGGAATCATCTCCCGAAATACTGGGCAGCTCAGGTAACAATCTGGAGCCTTCTACTACACTAACTCGATCCAGACTAACTCCGGCGATGTCTGCCAAGAATTCCTGTAAACGCTTTGTTGCGTCCTGACCACTTCCAGCGATGGTGGCTGAGGTCGCAACAAAATGTACTTCCTCGGATCGACATCCAAAGGCGTGAAGAACTCGGCGCAGGAGGAGTGTCAGCTCTGCCGCTTGAGAACCTATATAACTGTGTGCTTCATCAATGACTATCCAACGCAGCTTTCCCTGAGATTGGTCAAGGATAGGTCGGTCTTCATTGCGAACGAGCATGTACTCAAGCATGGTGGAGTTAGTGACCAGAATCGGAGGCGGATTGGCGCGAAGAGTTTTTCTATCCACTACCTCACTTTTCCAATCCGTTTTCCTAGCTTCGGTGGGGGTGTCTCCATTGTAAAGACAATAACGGATTTGACCGCCAAAAGGTTCCGACCATGCGGTGAGGCGGTCCCGCTGGCTTTTTATCAGTGCGTTAAGTGGATAAAGAAACAGTGCCCTCACACCGATCAGAGGTCCAGGCCTATTATCCACCAGTGTTGCCAAGTCATTCAGGATGGGGATAAGAAAACATTCGGTCTTGCCGGAGCCAGTACCGCTTGTTACCAGAACAGAACGTGGCGGAGTCGCTGAAATGAGCGACTCCCAAGCTTGTAATTGATGCAGATAAGGATGTTGATCTTCGCGAAAAATATAATCCTTAGGCAGGGATTCTGGGGGATTGCTTAATGCGGTGATAAGTTTTGGATGCAGCAGTTTGCCAGATAAATTTGCAAAACTGTCCTTAGCGGGACGCCAGCCAAAGGTGGCTTCGAATACCAGATCGGCCAGAAAGGAATGCTCAATTCCCGGGACCTTTTGAAACAAGTCGCGCAAGTGTTCTCGCAATGCATCATTTCGAAAACCTAAAATACCAAGTGCTGCGCGGGTAGCACCTCGATTCAGCTGTTCCGCCAAAGAGACAAAAGATGTGTCAGTCATTAATTTACCCCAACTGGAGCGTCAGAAAGCCGGGCAAGTCCGAGGCAAAGGCCAAAAGCGAATGCTGAATCGAACCATTCCCTGTCGAAATTACGAAGTTTTTGCAACTCAAAAAGCATTGATTCCTCATACGAGGCCCCACTCAGGGCAATATGCGCGGCAACAAAAGGGGCGCAGCGCACCGGACGAAACGGTCGGGAAAGATGCTTATACCTAAATTCTTGCTCATAATCAGGGAGGTGCTGCCACGCCATGACCTGTGGGCCATCAGGGTACCGCTCATCCGCATCGTGCCGGGCCTGAAGTTTTTGTTCTTCGTCCGTGATTAATCCAGAGATAAATTGTGGGGCTTGTTTTGCCAAGGCAAGTTCACTGTTTTCGAGCTGACGAGCAGGAAACATCGAGTTTGATAACCAGTCGCAGACCTGCCGAAAAAATGGCTGACGGGTGGTAACCCTCTCCCGAATGGCTTGAAATGCTTGCCATACCATTTCCTCACCCTGCTCAAGAGAGGCGAGAGCTTCATGTAAAGATCGAAAATACCCTGAAGCAGCGGCTTGCCAATCTACCACGGGTACCAAATGCCATGAAAATGGCAACTGATAGGCTAATGACCAGACGACGTCAAAATTCTCATCGTCGCTTTTAAGAAGACCAAGCACCAGTGCTCGAGGTTCATTTACCAAGAGTCGGAATAAATCAAAAGTGCTCGCTGGATATCTGCGGGTCAGTTGGAGATATTCGAAAAAAACAGGCCAATCTTGGTGTTCCGGATCAACCCCAAATTGTTTTATCACCTCATTCAGTCGATTTTGCCGCAGCAAAGGATCTCGTTCCAAGATTGCCTGCGTCAAGGGGCTTTCACTGTGTTCCGGTTCCCCATCAATATTCCACAACACTGGCCGAAAACGTGGCCAATCGCCATCATCGCCTAATATAAGCCATGGACCCGGCGTCAACCCTTCTGGAATGGACCAGGAGATGACTGCTCCACATCTTTCCAATGAGACTGCTTCAGCTCCAGGTTTCCATAATTTTATCATCCTGATCCTGAGTCGTTTCTCCCAATCAGGTTCCAGTTGATCGATACAATGCAGAGGCAAAGAAAGAAGATTGCTTTCATAATCCGGCTCAAACGCCAACTCAAACAATCCTGCTTCCATCTTGACAAGAACCTGCCCGCTATTATCTAAAATTGCCAATTCGGCTACCGAGTCCAGGTCTCCGGTCAAGGCCAACATGGACGACAACTTTTCTTGGATGCGGTGTAGCTCAAATTGACCGCGTCCCATACTATCAAGATGAACGCTCTCTTCAATTGTAAGATTGCACCTCAATTCATTGCAGGATTTGATCTTGGCATTAATAAGAAAAAAACCTGCTTCTGAGTGTGCCTGTATGAGTGCGTGAACAGCTGCCAACCTGGATACCGCCACCCTGCCCCCTGGAACAATTGGACGTCCGGCCCGTACAAATGCCGCACCTTTTCTGGGAAATGGTAGCTCCACGACGAGGGAACTTCCCTCACCCCATGACAAGGTGCATGGAAACTGAGTAATTGGTAAGCCAGGCTCTGCCCACGAATCAATTTCAACACCATCAGCAATTGGCCGAAGGGCGAAACGACAGCCAGAGATATCATCAACCCTGACTTTACATGAACAAAAACCAACAAGCCGAATTGTCCCTGCCTCAGAATGATTAACCCCTGTCTTTTCAATACTGATTCGGAAAGAGGGCGGCACTACCTTGACCTTGCGTAACAACAGCTGGCTGTCGGATGCATCACGATGACGAATCCAGACTTCACCCGCACATTCTTGAATGTCATCACGCCAAGCAAGTCCATTAATAGCAGCAGATCTCCATTCCAAACGAGCATCCTCAATACGACGTCGCCGGCCATCACTGTTAACCGAAAAAAGGGTAGGGATTCCGAGAAATGGAGAATTTTCATCCATCACCATCATCAACCGAGGCCCGTCCAACAAATACGATTCGGTGCTTTCATCTGTGCTAGCACATTGAAACCGACAAGTCCCAAGTTCCGGATGGCTCCACTGGCCTTTTCCAGCGACTTCATAAAGTATTCTATCGGTCCCGCGGGATAAACCAACGGGTTCACAATCCCCGTCTGCTTCATATTTTCCCCCACGTGGTGAAAGCACATATAACTTGCTTTCTCGACTCCGGACCGACCCCTCACCAAGAAATTCAAATTGCCCCTCGCCAGTTTTGAAGAACCAGGGTAATGGGCCCCATTCCTGATTTCCTTGCACGGGTAAACAATGATCGCTTATCCCGTCACTAAGGCGTAATCGTGCTCCGCACAATACTTCCTCGATAGAGAGTCTTACACCATTCCGGCGCAGGACCTCACAGCGATAAACAGCTTTGTCGCCATCGCCTTTCAGGCGGGTTAATAAGGCAATCTGCTCAGGTCCCTTCGCAGTGTAGAGAAAAAGGCGAAGACGAGATGGTATTTCTTTTTTATTTAACCATTCGTAAAGACTGGCACCGGAAATATTTTGCGGCAATTCCAGTAACTGCTCGACTGTCCATTCATCATCTTTTTTGACAAGAAACCTGCGCCAACGAATTTTCTGTCGCTCGGTTATCGACAAAGTCCTAGCTTCATTGACCAGATTTCGTAAAAAATGTTCGATGGTGTCATCTTCTAATGGAAGCGGTAGTGAATTTCGCCAATCAACATCCATCTGGTTTAGGGCAGAAATAGGATCATGAGCATCGGCAACCTGTTCCTGCAAAGAAACAACCTTTTGAATCAGCTCGCCGCTGAGGGAAAAAACAATATCATGACGTAATGAGCGCGGGAGCAGAGAGGATAATCTGCGGGCCAATAAGGTAGCATCACATGGCGGTGATCTTCTTTCTTGGTGATACGTGACCAATAATTGACGGAAGTATCGATATAGATGGGCGTTTTCTTTTTGCAGAAGGAGCAAGGGCAAGCCACCTTCGCAGGCAATGGTAACCAAAAATTCTCGATGACCGAATTGATCACGCAGAAGCGGGCGACTCCACCATATTAAATCACTTTTAATGGTCCTTCGAAGCCAGGCGTGTTCAGGCACAGGGTGGTTTATTTCATTAAAAACAGTCTCCCACGCCCAAGAGCCGCCTATATGACACCTTCTCCAAGTTTCTGCAGCAAATAAACTGAATGCTCCTGGGGGTATTGGGGCCCATCGACCTAAATCTGTCTCATGGATCATGGCGCGGAGCTGTTCATATTCCTTGGCGCTGCACTTGTAAGCATACAGAGGACGACCATCTGGAATTGTATTCCTCGTCCGTATAAATAAAAATTTCTGTAGCCAGTCATTCAAACCTGCAGTCGGCATAAACCTCCCCCTTGCCACATAATTGACTGAATACTACAAATTTCCTGTGGAATACCTCAAATAAGCCTTCTACAACCGAGAAGTGCCAACTATCTCTATCGGATCAATGACCTTATCAAATGCCGAGCTAATAGTATCATATTGGTCGCATCGGAATATGTATTGCTCAAAATCTAGGCGATTGATGTCATCGGTTTCACCCTCTTTGCCAGTATCAAGACCATGGAGGAAAGAGACACCGCCGAGATCAGATAATATGTAGCGATTATGGAGACGCTGCCCACCTTTTCTTTCCTTCCATTGGAAGAAAGCCACCTTTAGGCCCGCTGGGATAAATTTCTTAAAGGAATCTTGGATAAATTCCACGTTGTCAGTTTGGATTCTTGAATGGATTTCGATGGATTCAGGGGGGCCAACAGCTCTGTTTTGAACTAAAATTTTCAGAAAAGCCCGTAGTGATGTTTTGTATTCGTGCCTGCGAGGAGAAAGGTAAGGGTCGATGAACTTGACCCATCGACAGCAGGAAAGCATCCCCCTCACGGCTGTAGCCATGTCAATGATATTACGATTGATTTTCAAGCCATGCGGAATGTCCCAACTTGGGCATGGAGTTGTCCCAAGCGCTTCCTCTCTAAGGATTTCCGGGTAATTCTCTGGGTTATTCTTAGCCAAAATACTAGAAAAAGGGTATCTGGCATGCTCATGCAAAGCATTTTCCACCCAGCTCCTTTTATCATCCCAAATGACATCTTTCCGTTTTATCATGGTTTCCTTGAACCTAACCAGGAGTTCTTCAAGCCTCTTCCTGTCCATATCGGTTCCTGTCTCAAAAGAATCCCAAACTTTTGCTGCCCATTTCTTTGGGTAACGAGAGACAATGCGTCCCTGGCCTTGACCAAAGGCTCTTAGGAAAAACCGGTAGTTTTGTAATTCTCCCCAAGTTGCTACCATATCGGGCTCAAGGGCATATTCATAAATCATTAGAATAGCTCCTTGGAACGTTCGGCGAAAAAACCATGAGGCCATAGCTTTTCAAATTCACCATCTTCATTTACTGGAATATGAATAACTTGAGAGCCATTGTCTCCTAGTTGGATATATAGAACAGCTAAATCATCAGGTTTTATAGTGGGGAGGTTTTTGGGTAAATCATCAGAAGCTGACTCGCGTACTCTGCGCAATAGCCTGAGGATCAAGTGTTCAGAATGCGTCTCGATAAAAAAAATATTATTTTTATACCGATCATACTGATGTATCTCCTCTAAAAAATTAAATTTTTCAATTTCCTTGCCGAGCGCCCCCCTTATAAACATATCCCCAAGCTCTGCTTGTAAGGCTGGATGCAAATGCAGTTCTGGTTGCTCTATGAGTATGGTTCTATAAAAATAACCTCTGGCCTGAACAATAACAGGTAAAATTTGACTGAAACCGAAACCAACATCTTTAATACTTGCTGCAACTTCTGTATTATTATTAATAAATCTCAAGTCGAATGCACGGATTAATTCATCATCTTCACTTGTTAACTTTACTATTTTTAACTTGTATCCGGTGTGAAGATAATCTAGCTCCTCGTTAATGCGTTGAACGATTTCATCATTTTCAAAAAGAAAAATAGGACTACTTTCGCCGCTTCGCCCTAAGTCATCTTGGTTATAATCTTCAATGAAATAGAGGCGATCAGGCTGCTTTCTTAACGGTCCAAGGTAGGAAAAACTTTTAAGAAATTTTTTTATTTCAGAAGACAGAAGGGCAACAATTTGACCAGGGTGAATCAAGTCATGGTCATCAACTTCTTGAATTTTATCTATACATTCTGAAAGAAAAAAATCCTGCGCCTTGATTCCAGCAAACCGGTCCGCCAGAAAATTATCTGACGAATCAAGGAAATTTGCATCAGGATTAGCCATATAATTATATAACTCAAGCATGATTTTATAATAACAGTCTCTTTCATTTAATCTTTTTAACAATGATTGAAACAATGAATTATTCACGCGTGGCAACATTGAGTATAATTTAAGAAATTCTTTTAGATTAAATTTTTTGTTTAAGAATGAGTTAATTTTCCGCTTAATTGTTAGAGATAGCACGCGCTCAGATGGTGCAATAATTCTTGTATATGATTCAATCTTTTCTTTAAATTTATTTATTATATCTTCTTCGAATGCTATATAATAGAAACCCCAAAAGTCGTGTTCGAGATTAAATAAATATTCTCCATAATCATTATTTCCCTCGCAGATATATGTGAAGACTGGGGATTCATTTTCTCCCAGGAATAATGTTATTTCGTCCAAGATTATATTAAATTTTTCACTGTACTTGAAAGAATAACCTACCCGTGCAGTTTGGTATTGCTTAAGAATTATTTTCATTTTTTTTGCATGGCGGGTAAGTGTATATTCTTCGCCATTATCCCTAATTTGCAACGCATCAATAAAGGATTCAAAATCAACTTCATAACTAAATTTACATTTAATCTTTTTCGATATATCATGATTATGAACAAAATCTGCGTATCTTCCTAAGTCAACAAAGCGACCCTTCGCCAATAAATTATATCTTCTCTCAATCACGGTCTGAGACAGCATTGCAAAAAATTGTATAATTGCGCTTTTTCCAGAAGAATTAACCCCAAAGATGAGAGTTATGGGCCTAACGGGGATAGTGACTGACTCGCCAAAGGGTTTAAAATTTGTAATTTGAATTTCTTTTATCTTCATAATGTGTCATAAACTAACGAATGATGATTTCTGTTTGAATGTTGATCATTCTGGTGAATGATCAACATCTGAGAGTCGAAGTTTTCTATGGTGATGGCGCTGATCGGCACGATGCTCTCCTATAAGGTAAAATAGTACTCTTTCAGTTTCGCGGCGATGAGCTTGCGTCGCTCGGCCAGGAAGTCAAAATATTCCAGGCTACGCTCATCCATCAGGCTCTGGGGCACAGCGTTTTCTTCCAGATTTTTTCGCAGGTCGGCGAGATCGGTGATACTCCCGTAGACCGGCTGCCCGGTCTGGCATTGTTCCAGGATCTTGGCCACATACTGGGCCGGGGGTTGGTTGCCCACCGCGATATTGATCTCCTGCTGGGTGTAGACGTAGTTAGCCACCTGATTATATTCGGAGCGTTTCAGGCCGAACTGCTTTTTCAGGTAGTCCCGGGGAAAGATATGGTGCACGTCCCCCCTGTGCTCCAGCATCGCGCGGACCGTGATGTCCTTGGAAAGGAAGCCCCGCAGGTTGTTTTTCACCTGAGAGGCCAGATAAGTAACGAAGGCGGCGTGATTGCCGTTCGAGGTGTTCATAGCCTGGGTCAAGCCAAAATCCCAGAAGGCATCGGACAGTTCGGCCGTTTCCACATTGACCAGGAACTCACCGAAATCCCCCTGGTCCACCCTGCGGATATCCTGCTCGAAACGAGTCTCTACCGGCCCGGAATAGCGACCGGTGAGCAGAGAAAAAACAAACCAACGGCGCACGTACTGCTCGATTTTCTCCGGGGCGCAACCGTCCACCCGCAGTTTCAGGTAGAGCGCGTAGGCGAAGTTCAGCGGTCCCTGCCGGTTTTGCAAGAGCGAACTCTCAACGAACCCGGCCGACTTGATGATCATCAAGAAGCGCTTGAAGTTGATTTCGTTCATGAACTCCAGCACACCGGTCTTGAGCCGGGTAAACGAGGCTTCGGCGATGGCGTCCTCATAGGTACGGGTCTCGAAGTTGCGGCCCGAAAGCAGACCGACCAGGTCGGCAAGCTTGCCCCGAGCGAACTGGGAAACAAAGGCCACCCGCAGCATGTCGCTGTAGGACGGATCATAAAGATCGTCGTTTTCATTGCGTAGCCAGCGCATTCTCTGGAAATAGTCGGTTCTGGCGAAATCCTGGTCGTTTGACTCGATAAAGGTATAGAATTCGGGCGCTACGGCCAGATGGCAGAAATAGTCGATGGCCTTCCTCAGCACATTGCCGCCATAGGTCTCGTTAGCAGCGATCTTGCTCATGGCAAAATCGGCTTGGCTCAAAGTCACACCCTCGCGATTGATGCGGATGAAGATCTCGGTGACTGTCTCGATATCGAGGTCGGCGGCCAACTCGATCATACCGATTTGCTTTTTGGTGATGCTGGTGAGTTGCGAGAGCACCCTTTCCAGTTGATCCTCGTCGATGTCCGGGTTGGCCTCGGTGTACTGCCGCACCAGCTTGAGCAAGCTGATCTCTCCCTGCATCACCGGGGCGATGTCGGCGATCCAGTTTTTGTCCTTTTCGATGATCGGAGTTGTGACCTCGAATTTCTCAGTCCGGGGATTGAACGCGATGCGGATGCGCACCCTGCGGTATTCCTTGTTTACCACTTCCTGCCCGACCAGGGCGGCAGAGAGGGCTGTGATACGTTGTTGACCGTCGATCAACACCTTCTTGCCGTAGGAAAGTGAACCGTCTTTAAGTCTCACATCCGGGTTTTTCCAGACAATAATGTAGCCAACGGGATAGCCTTGATAGAGGCTGTCCAGCAAGTCCCGAACCTGGGTGGCGTCCCAAACAAATGGGCGTTGGATCTCAGGGATGGCTATCTCGCCGGCCTTGACCCAGGCGAGCAGGGTTTCGATGAGGTACTGGTTGACGGAATATTTCTGGCTGGCCATTATTTTTCTTCTCTTTGATGAATTCTCAGCTCCTCTTGAGAGCCTATTAAGCTGGGTTTCTACATATAGCCGTAAGGTCGCAGGAGCCACAACTCTCGCACCAGGTGGCAAGGCGCGGCAAATCGTTATTCCGCAAGGCGCGGCCGGCATCAGCCACAACATTCAGGGTTTCCCGCGTCAGCCTTTCGTCAATTACTTCTCTGACTGCTCCGCCCCGGTCGAGGTTATGGATTTCAATCAGGTCGGCCTTGGTACCTGTAAGTTGCTCATAACCGACGGCATAGACCTGGAGCTGGCGCGCGGTTATATCTTCAGCCTGTGCCCGTTCCTGTGATTTGAAGTCAACAACACAAATTTCATTGGTGTCAGTCCGGCGTATCAAATCAATCCTGCCGTTGACCACCACACCATCCGCCAGTTTCAGCTCGACGGTCTTTTCGACATGCTCAAGTCGGTTCAAGTTTTGGCCATGCTCTCTCATGTAACGTGAAAGTGCTCCCCTTGCTGCGCGAACAAGGTTATCCCGCACCTGCTGATTTGCAAAGGGCAGATGAAGGTGCTCGTCAACTAGCCTTTCAACATCGCCCACATCAGGCACTCTCCCGCGAATCGACTCGGCGTGAACTTCCGCTAGTGCGTCATGCAGCGACTTGCCATAACCGAGCGCCCTGTTGATCGGGGCATCAAAGCCGTAAAGAAATCGAAGTTTGAACAGATAGGGACAGGTGAAATAGTATTTCAATTCCGAGAAGGTCAACGCCAATGTCTCGTCCTCATGCCTCGGTCTGGGCACAATCTGAGGTGGCAAAGCCGTCAAAGGATCACGCGTCAAAACGTGTTCGTTGTCAGTCAGGTCCCTGAAAAACTGCGACACATTTCGCTGCTGCGGGTTACCGGCGATTGGAGCCCAAGTGCAATAAAGGTATTTCTCAGCTCTGGTCAAGGCGACATAGAAAAGGCGACGCTCATCCTCTTCGGTGCCCTTGTAGCGGTCGACATCAGCCACGGCTGTCTCCGGAATGACATGCCAGACCGACCGTCCACCCTGCCGCTTGGAAGGAAACCGGTTCCGGCGCAATGCAGGTACAAATACCGCCGGCCACTGCATTCCCTTGGCCTTGTGAACCGTCATGATCTGCACAGCGTCAGGCCGGCCGGCCCCTTTTTCCTCCCAGCCTTCAGGATAATAGCCGGGAGCCTGGTATTGGAGAAAGCTGGCAAAATTTTGATAAAGATCGGGAGGCGCGGTATGGAAATGAATTTGCTCGAAATCCGAAACCACATTGCTAAATTTACCCAGGTTGTAATAGACGACCTCACCGCTCCTAGAGACAGTGTCATCTGTATCAACTGCCTCTTCCCGCAAATTTATCGCGGCCAGAAAATCAAGATAGAGCCGCTGGAGATAAAGTTCGGCATCAATTCTGGTTCCCAGCAATGCCTTGCGTTCATTGAGCAAACCAATGCCGCGATCAATCTGAGCTTCGGATAAGCCAAGGCCCGCTCCTCGCAGGGCATTGCCGAGATCGTTCACCGAGGGGGGCTGGCCGCCTCGGGGGGCAAAATCAGCCATATAGAAAAATACGGTACGCAGGGCGAGGATCTCGGGTGTATCGAAAAGACCGTCCATTCCACCGACAACATACGGGATGCCTGCCCCATCAAGGGCGTCGACAATCGGACGCGCATCGTTTTTGACGCTGCGCAGGAGGATGGCCATATCCGAGTAGGTCAACCCTCTCGGATCTGCGCCGGCTTTATCCTGGTACCTAGTCCCGTGGAGGTCCTGCATTTTCGTAGTGAGCCATGCAGCTTCAGATTCCGGATCATCAAATCGCAGGGCGAGAATATCCCCGCGGTTTACAGGCTGGGCATCCGCGCTTTCCATGGCCTTTTCCAGCCGTCCGGACAACTGCTCGATGAACTGACGTGCTGCTCCAACCACGTTGCGGCTGCTGCGGAAATTGGTATTGAGGGGAATGGTCTCGACATCAGGATAGCGATCGGCAAAAGTGATGATGTTGTTGACGTCACTGCCTCGCCATTGATAAATGGTCTGGTCGTCGTCTCCCACCACGCAGATACTGCCACAGATCTCGTACAGCTCGCGGATAAGTTGCTCCTGCAATGGATTGACATCCTGGTATTCATCGACAATGAGATGGCGAAGCTGTGACGAAAGTTTTTCTCTCAACTCCGAATGGCTTCGGATGGCCTCCAACGCATCAACGATGATGGTCGTATAATCAAGATACCTGTGTTCGTCAGTTAGCTGCCGGTACATCCTAAAACTGTCGCGTACACCATCAGGGATCTGACTCTCATCAATGTCCGCTTCAGCACAGATGCTCAGCGCCTGCTGATACAGTTTGGAATCCTTCCATCTTTGCAAGTTCCCACCCCGCAAAAGCGGGGTGGCGGTAAGCCCGGAGCGCCTGCTGTTTCGGTCTATAAACAACCGCTGGTGAATATCGGAAAGGACACGGTATTTAA
>ENA-OSEO01003779-OSEO01003779.1-sediment-metagenome-genome-assembly--contig:-NODE-3779-length-16965-cov-5.748401_pt1 | contig 16965 bp, 10 predicted proteins | sample MGYA00237883_ERZ534232 | MGnify/ENA metagenome assembly ERZ534232
GCTGATCGCCTGGGTCGAGCGGTTGGGTTTGCCCACGCTTCCTGGCGGGCGACCGTCGCGGGTATCGTTCCGGCCACTGTCCACCGACTGGTGAGCCTGGGCTGCCGGCCGAGCGACCTCGTCGCAGGCATCTGTCCCTCGGCGGGTCCTTGCTGTTACGAGGTCGGCGACGAGGTTCGCGCGGCGGCGCTCCGCGCAGTGGGTCCTCATGCTGTCGCTTTCTTCCACCCTTCCGGGTCTCCCGCCAAGTACCGCTTCGATTTGTGGAACGCCAGTATGGACGCCTTGGTCCGCAGCGGTCTGGCCCGCGCATCGATCCACATTGCCGGTATTTGCACGCTCTGTCGCAACGACCTGTTTCCCAGCCACCGCCGGGAAGGCAATGCCGCCGGCCGCTTCGCCGCCGTGGTCGGTCTGCCCTTGGGATAAGGGGACAATCCTACTATAAGATAGACTGAGAAATCCCCGACGGGGCTGGAACGTTCTCCCATCTCGCGTGTCTGAATGGATGATTGCGATTGTCGCCTGCCTCATGGTCCGGCGGCTCAAGCGGAGTCCAAATCATGTGACGAAGGGAGAAGACGTATGTTCAAGTCCATCGACCTCAAGAGCGTGTTGATTGGCGTTTTGCTGGCCTTGCTGGTTGTGACCTGTCTGGGCGGTGCGCCCTGGTTGCCGCACGAGTTCTTCGGGCGGTTCGAGATCGTAACGATCGATCGCGGGGCCTTCATCCTCGACACGGCGACCGGGCAGGGTTGGGCTCACGTGACGCCTGACAACATCATGTCGATTACCCCAGGGTTCGAGGAGCCCAAGATCGACCCCAACCAGGCGATTGCCGGGTTCTGAGTGAACGCTTCCGACGACATGAACCTCGGCACGTCGTCGCGCGTGGTCGAGCCACATCACGGCTGATGTCGCGAAGTGAAATGGGTCGTGAGGACCTTGTCGAGTTCGCCCGGGAAGGCGGCCTCAATCTCCTCGAGGCTTCGGAGGCCGAAGAGGAACGCGATGGCGATGGGGTCCACGCGGTAGGCCGTGTGGCCCTCGTAGAAGCCGTATCGCATCACGTAGTAGGGTTCCATCTCGCTCGTGAGAATGTGAGAGAGCTTCTTCGCGAGTTCCTCCCTCTGCTCCTCGCTCATGTCCGGGTATTTCTGCTGTAGGAATGCCCGTTCGGACTCGTCCCACTCGCGAAAGAGATTGATCTGGAACGCGCCCTGGATCTCATCGTTGAAGATCGATTCCTGGAAGCCGCGGGTGGGGTGCACCTCGCCGAAGCGGACCTTCTTGCCGTGGTAGAGAACGTATTGCACGTTGTCCCAACGGCGGCCCACCCGACCCAGCTCGTACTCCTTGAGGATCAGGTTCCACATGTGGAAGAGCGGCCGGGCCATGTCCGGATGGGTCAGTCCCAGGCGTCGGACGAGACGATTGTCCCCTTTGAGGACCGAAAGGATATCCTCATCGTCGGCCAGGAAACCCTCTCCGGATGTGCTCCCCGGCCAACCGAGGATTGTGATTTCCTTGAGGGGCGTGCCGGTGATCTCCTCGATCTTGTCCAATCCCTCCGAGGAATGCCGCCCCGTCCGGGCCAGAGTGGGGAAATCGTTGGCGTCGACCAGGAGCTGGTTCCCCTTGCCGATCTTGCGTCCGCCGTAGGGAATGAAGGGCGACGCGTTCTCGACGGTCACGGGAATGAGAGCGTACCGGCCGTCCTTCATGCCAGCGACGACAACTTCCGTGCCATCCGACAGTCTCGCGGGTGATGCGAGTTGCGCCGGCTGTGCGGTCACTTCGGGATACAGAGTCGGCCTGGAAGGACCGTTCGCTACAGGCTTGGCGACGCCAGAACAGCAGAGGAACAGAACGACCGACAACACCATCAGAGGAACGCGTCTCGTATCCATGTTGCCTGCTCCTTTCCAGAAGAGCTACTCGACCTGGTCATGACACGATCGAATCTCACTGAATAGGACGACAGCGACGAGAAGGCGGTTGACAGTCTCTGACGCCGATGGCGAGCTATTCCTTTCGAACTCGCAGCCCGTCTCCGGGGACCGCGCCAAGGCCGAAGGATCCGGCGCGGTCAGTCGAGTCTCGGCTCAATGACCTGTTGGGCGCGGAAGCTCTCGCCGGTGAGGTAGTCGAGGAAGGTGACCTTGACCGTGAGGGGTTCCGAGAGGATCGTGAGGCCCTCGGGCCGGTCGAAGGTGAGACGATAACCGATGGTGATCGAGTTGAACCAGAGCTTCCGCAACTCGGCGGGCTCGACCTTCCACTGGCCGAGCAGGGCTTCGCCGTTGGGATTGTTCAGATTCCAAAGCTGGACGCTGACGCTCCCGGCGGCCTTGACAACATCTCCCTCGGCGTCGACCGGCTGGACGTAGACGATGAGCTTCTCCTGCTTGCCATCGCTGTCCTTATCGAAGAAGTTCGAGATCCTGGCGATCCGGATTGTGGTCAGTTCGTAAGGATTGTTCTTCTGATCCTGAGGCAGGGCCGAGAGCGCGTGGATCTGCGCGCGCAACTGCTCGATTTCCGCCTGATACTGCTGGACGTCGCCGGTCAGGGCGGCCTTCTCCTGCCGGAGTTTCTCGGCCTTCAGCTCGGCGGGGGCTTTCCGCTCGCTGCCGATCCCGCAGCCGGCAACGAGAAGGAGAAGCGTGGACGCGTAGACGCGTAGATGCGTGGTTGCCTGCGAGCTTCTTGATGCCTTTACGGTTCCACGTTCCCACGCTTTCATGCTTCTACGCACCATCGCTTCTACCTCGAATAGCCTTCCGTTGCTGTCCGCCAACCGTGCGCTTGCCACCGTCAGTCCTTGTCGTCGCCTCGGACGAGTTCCGGGGCCTTCTGCAGGATGCGATCCGCGATTCCGTAGCTGACCGATTCCTCGGCGCTGAGCCACAGGTTTCTGTCGGTGTCCTTCTCGATCTTCGCGGCGTCCTGGCCCGTGTGGTGAGCGAGGATCTGATGGAGCCGCTCGCGCAGGCGCAGGATCTCGCGGGCCTCGATGTCCAAATCCGTCGCGGGGCCTTCGAGAATGCCCATCACGTGCGGCTGGTGCAGCAGGACCCGGCTGTTGGTCAGCAGGTAGCGTTTGTTCGCGGCGCCGCCGGCCAGCAGGACCGCGCCCATGCTGGCCGCCTGTCCGATACAATACGTGGCGACGTCGCAGCGCACGAACTGCATCGTGTCGTAGATCGCCAGGCCGGCGGTAATCACGCCGCCGGGCGAATTGATGTAGAAGTGGATATCGCTCTTGCTGTCCTCATTGCTCAGGAACAGCATCTGGGCAATGATCAGGTTGGCCACGGCGTCGTTGACTCCGCCGCCCAGGAAGATGATGCGGTCCTTCAGGAGCCGGGAGTAGATGTCGTAGGCCCGTTCGCCGCGACCCGTCTTCTCGATGACGATCGGCACCAGCGTCTCGTTGTTGTTCATCGTTTCCAATTCTTTGCTCTCCTTGCAGGGGTGGGCGGCGCCCACCATCTCGATCGTGCCTCAGGCACGGGCCCCGAGGACCCGCCTGCTCCTCGACGGACGCTACGCGCCCTGGCTCTTACCCTCTTCGGTTTCACCTTGGGCCGGTTTGGAGGCCTTCTCCGCCTTGTCGGCCTGCGCCTGTCCGTCCTCATGGAGCACTTCATCGATCAGGCCGTAGTCCTTGGCGTCCTGGGCGCTCATGTACCGGTCCCGCTCGGTCTCGATCTGGATCTTCTCGATCGGCTGGCCGGTGTGCTTGGCGAGGATGCTGTTGATTGTCTGCTTGGCCCGCAGGATCTCCTCCGCCTGGATCTTGATGTCGGAGGCCTGGCCGGTGACGCCGCCCCAGGGCTGGTGGAGCATGATCTTGGCATGCGGCAGGGCGTAACGGCTGCCCTTGGTGCCCGCCGCGAGAACGACGGCGCCGCCGGATTGCGCCCGCCCGATACAGTACGTCGCGATGGGCGAACCGACGAAACGCATCGTGTCGTAGATCGCCATCGTGTCGTCCACCGTGCCGCCCGGAGAGTTGATGTACAGGCTGATCTCCCGGCCTTTCTTCATGTTGTCGAGGTACAGCAGTTTCATGATGACCTCGGCGGCCCGGCCGTAATTGATGTCTCCGATCAGGAAGACGATCCGGTTCTCCAGCAGCATGTCGTCCAGGCTCATCTGCCGGTAACGTTGGTACGGCCCGTACTGATCGAAAGTCTCGGGTCTTCCGATATGCTTCAAGTAGTCTTGTGGCGACATTGAATCATCCTTACTCACTCAATGGAGCCGCAGGGCGGAGCAAGCCCCACTCCACGTGCTTCGCATCTCACAATTCCGTTATTCCGCTTTTTCCGACTTCTCTTCGGGGGCCCGTTCGGTGATGTTCGCCGTTTCGAGCAGCTTGTCGATGCACTTGCTCTGGCGGATGTCCAACCGGAACTGGGCGAGGGAGCCATCTCGCTCCATTTGCTCCTTCATCTTCTCCGGCCGCTGGCCGCGCTGGATCGCCACGCGAGCGATGTGGCCGTTGATCTCTTCCTCACTGACCTCGACATCGAGCGTCTCCGCCACCTTGTCCATGATGAAGAACGTCCGGAGCTGCTCCTTGGCCTGTTCTTCGCTGCCGGCCCGGAGCTGCTCCATCTGCTCGTCCACCTGCTGGCGGGTCAGGCCGCGGGTTAGCAGGTTGATGTACTGTCGTTGCAGAATGCTGCCGGCCTGGCGGGCCACGATGTCCATCGGCAGCTCGAACTTCGTGTTGTCGAGCAGATACTGATAGATCTGATCGCTCATTTCGCTGCGGACCTGGTTCTCGATTCTCGCCTGGAGGTTCTCGCGGATGCGCTCCCGCAACTCGTCCACGGTCTCTACGTTGAAGCGATGCAGGAAGTGCTCGTCGAGCTCGGCCAGCTTGAGGTGCTTGACGTCCCTGATCTCGATCTCGACCTCGACCTTGCGTCCCTGGTACTCCTCGCGGAAGAACGTCTGCGGGACCTCGACGGTCGTGGTCTTCTTCTCGCCGGCCTTGGCGCCGGCGAGCAGTTCGTCGAGCTTCTCGACGGGAATCGGGCCGACGAAACCGTTCGGACGGACATAGATTTCCGTGTTGTCCAGCTTGGTCTCGGCCTCGGGGATCGGGGTCTGCTGCGCTCCCTCTTCCGGGGGCTTGCCCTCGGCGATCGCGGTCTGCCGGGCCTTCTCTTCTTCGGTCCGTTCGACGCGCAGTCGGGCGTCGGCGACGACTTGGTCGTCGCGTTGGACGACGCCGTCCTCCCGCGGGGTCCAGATGCCGGACCACCGCTGAAGCTGCTCGATCTCCCGGTCGATCTGGCCTTCGGTCACCTCGAGCTGGGGCCGGTTCACGGGAATGCCTTCCAGCGCGGGCAGTTCGAACTCCGGCCGGACCTCGACCTCGAAATCGAACTTCATCGACCCGGTCTCGGGTAGCTCGATCTGCTCGGGATTGATCTCCGGGTCGGTCAGGACGTCGAGCTTCTGCGACTTCATCGCGGCCTCGCTGGCCTCGGCCAGGAGCTTGAGCTTGATGCTCTCCTGGGTCTCCTTGCCGAACCGCTTCTCCAACAGCCGGCGGGGGGCTCGGCCCTTGCGAAAGCCCGGAAGGACCGCGTCGCGGCGCAGCTCCCGGTACTGCTCGTCGGCCATCTCCTTGATCGTCTCCTGTGGGACCTCGACGATGACCTTCTTCTTGCAGGGCCCGACATCCTCGACCGCCACGGTGTTCTTGGCGGTCCTCTTCTCCTGCGCGGACTGCTCGGTTTCCTGCGTACCTTCCTCGGGCTCAGAGGCCGTTGTTTCTTGTTTTTCTTCCGCCATCGCGGCGCTCCCAAAAGATGAACCTGTTTGCTCAACCCGAGTTCTGCGAAATGGAGAGTTGGGCCTACTTCGGGCAGGAGGGATCAGTATTCTCGATTCTTCCTACCGCCGTCGTGATGATTGGGCGGAGCCCAGAGCAGGTCGATTCCTCACGGAGATCGAAGGGTGAGATTTCCCTGAAGACTAAAGGCCCGACTCCTGATCTTGCAGAACTCCATCACACCAAAACAAAAAAAAGGCTACCGGGGACCGATTCCCCGTAGCCAGGTGAACGTTTCCGACCCGCTGCTCACGCAACAAGGCTTCCACGTATCGACGACCAACGCCAAACTACCACCTAGCCGGTACCTCGCCGATACTATAGGCATCCGAACACCGAATGCTGTCCGGAAGACCCCATCCGTGGGAGGAACAGAACTCCCAAAAGCGGGCGATGAGGCTTGAACTCACGACACCCACGTTGGCAACGTGGTGCTCTACCACTGAGCTACGCCCGCAAGTTAACAAGCAAAGTATATACGTCTGCCCCAGCCCCTGCAACCCCTTTTTCTTCAAAAAAAACTGAACTTTTCCACACCGAGAGCGGGAGTGTCTCAGACGGTGTCTATGGACAGAGCATCCGCTTGACCTCATCGAGCAGGGGCAGTTGGCTCTTGAGGATCTTCTCTCGAGCCTGCGGCAAGGGAAACCACGCGGCGCGGTCCACCTCGGGAAAGGACCGAAACCGGCCGGAGCGGGGCGGATACTCCATCGTGAAGGTATTGCTCCTGGCGGCTTGGGCGTCGCAGTCGCCTTCGACTGCCCAGGCATGAACGATCTTGCCGCCGGCTTGCCGGATCGTCTCGAGGGGACGAAAGTCGCCGCAGACCGTGAAGCCCGTTTCTTCGTAGAACTCACGTTTGGCGGCTTCCAGAGGGGATTCGTCGGTGAATTCTCCTTTGGGGATCGACCACGCCGCAAGGTCTTTGTGGGCCCAGAAGGGGCCGCCGGGATGCACGAGGAACACTTCCACCTGCCCCCCTCGCCTCCGGTACAGCAACAGCCCGGCGCTTTCCCTGAGCATGGTTCCCACGCCCCGTTGTGTCTCGTGCAGGTCGGAAAAGACCGCAGGTGGCAGTCCACTTTGTCGTGAACTGCCACCTGCGACCAACCGTCTCTGATGTCAGGCATCAGGCTCGGGCCAAGCCGGATCTGCCCTCGGGTCGAAGGACCCGGATCGCATCGCGGCAGACAGGCCAAGCCTGAGGTTTCGCTAATAGCGAGGTCTACCGCCGCCGCCGCGGCCGCCGCGATCCCCGCCCCGGTCGCCGCCGCGACCACCACCACGGTATCCGCCGCCACCCGGACGTCCGCCCGACCGGCCGCCGCCGCCGCGAGGTCCGCGGTCACCGCCGGGACGCCGACCGCCGCCACCGCCGAAGCCGGGGCCTGCCGCCTTGGCCCGGCCCATCTCGACGTGCAGCGCATTGCCCTTCAACTCCTTGCCGTTCATCTGCTCGATGGCCGCTTTGGCCTGTTCTTCGTTCGGCATCTCTGCGAAGCCGAATCCGCGCGACTCGCCGGTGGCGCCGTCCCGAATGATCTTGACCGAGGCAACCTCTCCCAAGGCCTCGAAGGCCTGACGCAGTTCCTCTTCAGTCGTGTCGGGAGCCAGATTCCCGATGTAGATGTTCATTTCCCTTCCTTTCTTTAGGGGCTCTGAATTATGGAGGGCATGCCGGCTTTACAGGTCCATACGTCGCCGCGTAGATGTCTTCGCTACTACTAAGATGCCCATTGTCGAATCAATCCTATATCAGAATATCGGGGGCAGGGGAATAGGGAACTACGAATTTTTGGAGTGAATCTGTGCCGTTATTGCCGCCGTACGGCGGGAGCGAAGCCCGGCCCTTCCCGCCTGCGCGAAGGGCCCGTTCTCCTCGTCAGTTACGGCCTTGCTTTCAGGGTCACCTGGGGCCCTCTCAGGTAGAATGGTGTCAGTGTCAAGGGATCGGCGAACCGTCCGGCCCGTGCCTTCTGGCAGCCGAGGAGATGGACGCCGGCGGCACGGGGGCTCCCATACGCTTCCGGCAGGATCACCACGTTCTCCCGGGCAAACTCCTCCCGATGGTAGAGCAGGCCGTCACCGAGGACGCCCAGAGGGCCGTCGGCGGAGGATCCGCCGATAATCTCCTCGACCGTCATCAAGGAATCGGGCTGGACCTTGCGCCAGACGGCGTCTGCCGGAGCGGGAATCCGGTAACCGGGCGTTTCTTCCCCGAATCCCTGCCGCGCGGTCGCCCCGGAAGCGACGCGTTCGTAGATGCCCACGTAAAACTGGCCGCGCTTGGCGTCGAACAGGGCCGCGACCCGGTTGGGGACTGTGATTCCTTGGGCGTCGGCGCACTCCTTGGTGCCCCGCAGCCGGTCGGACAGGTTGGCGACGACCACGTCGAGGGAATCAACCGTGACGATCTGCACGTGGTGGGCCAAGTGCGTGGTCTTGGCCAGCGTGACCGCGATGCGCAGGCCGGTGAAACTGCCGGGCCCGATGGCGATGTGCACCTGATCGATCTGTCGCGGGGACCGCCCGTGTCGCGCCAGGAGGCCTGCGATCGCAGGGAAGATCTCGGCGCTGTGCTGCATGGGACTTGAGAAGACCGATTCCTCGATCAGGGTGTCTCCGAGGGCCAGCGCCACTGATCCGACCCGGCTCGAGGTCTCTGCCGCCAGAATCAGCGGCAGGGCGCCCATGTTGTCTGTGTTGTCACGGTTCTCCATCTTGTTGTCTCGGCACGGTTATCACACGCATTTTTGACGCCCCAATCGTCCCAAGGTCCGGCGAGGATCGCCGGTTCTCCCAGAGGCACTTCGGATTTTATCGGTCAAACAGGCTGGGGGGTGATTTTTTCCTTGCAAAAAATTCGCTATTTTAATAGATTGAGTTCATGACTCTGTCCTTCATCCTTCAAATGGAGGTTGTAAATAACCAGCTCGGTAACAGATTTCCCATAACGAGGGTGACGACATTATAGGCAGGAGGTTAGGTTTTGGACAGGCCAAGTGTGTACGCTAAGTCTGTGCGGAAGGGGACCGTTTCAACAATTCTGGTATCGGTCTTGCTCATCGCGGCATGTCTTGTGCAAGTGACCCCGTCGCCGGCAGCGCAGGGGGGGGATGACGCCACCATGCGTCACATGGTTCAGTACACCATGAGCGTCGGCCAGCGGCAATATGACCGCGGCGACTACGGCGAAGCCCTGAAGACCCTCCTGAGTGTCCACGAGTACGTGCAGTACCTGGAGCCGGTCGAGCAGCGCAAGTTCCAGTCGCTCCGCGAGAAGGCCGGACGGGCTGCTCAGGAACGCCAGCAGATCCTGGAGGCCCGGCAGGTCGCCGATCAACTGACCCGCAAAGGAGATGTGGTGGCGGCGCGTGCGCGCCTCGCGAGCATCAAGGACAGTGAGTTCCTGACCGATGCGGAGCGTCAGGAGATCGCGCGCGCGCTCAATCCTCCCGCGCCTTCCGCGCTCACCGGCGGCGGTGCGCCCTCACGGGCCGGCGCGATTGCGACGGTCTCGGCGCCGACACAGGATGTTCAGAACGGCGCCGGCAGCGCGCTGGAGCAGTACAAGACCGGCATTGCCGAAACGTATCGCAAGAGTGTGACCGCCTATCACGAGGGCGACTTCAAGACCGCCAAAGAGGGCTTTGCGAAGGTTCTGCGCAGCGGTTTGGTTTCCGCCGACATGGCGGATACGATTCGCGCGCGCCTGGCGGAGATTGACGCGGCCGAGACGGGGCAGGCGGCCGGGCGGCCGGTTCTCCCAGTCGAGGCCTCGGCTCAAATCGTGCCGATGGCCGGTACGACGACGCCGGCCAGCACGCCGTTGAACTTCCGTGCGCAGAATTCGACGGCCGGACCGGTGGCTCCCGGTGAGAGAGAGCGGATTCAGGAGTTGTACAATCGCAGTCGGGAGCTCTACATCCAGGGCGAACTGGCGGCGGCCCGTCAGGGATTCGCCGAGGTGGCCCGCAGCGGGTTGATCTCGGCGCCTCCGGGACTGAGGCCCGAGGACTATGTGGCGCAGATCGATCAGCAACTGGCGGCGCAGGGCGCGCCGGCGCCGAGCCAGCCGGCGGCCCCGAGCCAGATGGTTCCGGTAACACCGGCGCCGACGAACGGGCCGAGCGTGACCCCGCCGGCCGGGCAGCCGGTCCCCATGAACAACGGAGACGGCGGATTCATCGAGGAGATCAATCGCCGCAGGAATATCGTTCGCAGCTTCACCGAGAATACGGTCAACGATGCGGTCGACCAGGCCCAGATGCTCATGGCCCAGGGTGACTTCGCGTCCGCTCGGGCGCGCGTCGAGAATGCGACGCGCGTGGTCAACGAGAATCAGGCGTACCTGGGCGCCGAGTTGTATCGCCAGCACACCCAGCGTTTGGACCAGACGGCCGGTCGCATTCGCGAGGCCGAGACCCAGCGCGAGACGCAGTTGGCCGGGCAGCGGCGTCAGGAATCCGCCGACGCGCAGCGCCGTCTCCGGGTCCAGGCGGAGGAAGACCGTCAGCGGAGAATCGACGAGTTGATAGAGCGGGCCCGGGCCTACTGGAAGCAGCAGCAGTATGAGGCGGCCCTCGGCCAGCTTGAGGCCCTCCTGTTGATCGATCCCCTCCACGACCAGGCCTTGACGCTCAAGGATATGGTCGAGGACATGATCTATTTCCGCAAGCAGCTCGAGCAGGAGAAGCTCAGCCGCAAGCAGACGGCGGATATCAAGTTGAATACGGATGAGGCGACGATTCCCTACGCCGACGAGATCACCTATCCGAAGAACTGGCGTGAGATCATCGAGAAGCCGACACGGAAGCCGGAGGCGCCGTTCCAGTTGGATCCCGAGAATGAGAAGGTCTACGAGCAGCTCGATCAGGTCGTGGACTTGTCGACGATCACGGCCCAGACCCCGGTCAGCGAGGCCTTCAACCTCCTGCGCAACTCCATTCAGCCTCCGCTGAATCTCGTCGTGCTGTGGCGCGACCTGCTGGAGAACGCGCTGATCGATCCGACGAGTGCCGTGGAGTTCGACGGGCCCTCCAATGTCCGTCTCGGTACCGCGCTGGACAACATGCTCAGCGCCCTGACCGATCCGCTGGCGGGCTCCGACGATTACCGCGTGGAGTACGTGGTCAACCAGGGTGTCGTCACCGTCGCCACTCGTTTGGGCCTGCCGCGCAGCCGGCTGGAAACCCGCGTTTATGACGTCAGCGATTTGGTCAGCCCGCCGTCCACCGGCATGAGCGGCATGATGGGTGGCGGCATGATGGGCGGCATGGGTGGCGGCATGATGGGCGGCATGGGCGGCATGGGCATGATGGGTGGTGGCGGCATGGGCGGCATGATGAACACCTATCAGAGCATGTCCATGGCCATGGGCCTGCGCGACCTCATTGAGCAGAGCATCGAGCCGGAGAGCTGGTATGACCTCTATCCGGAAACCGCGCAGGGCACCATCACGGTCTATCCGCAGGAAGCCCCGAAGAAGCTGGCGGTTAGTGCGACGCCGGAAGTGCATCAGAAGATCGATGCCCTGCTCGACCAGCTTCGCAAGGCGCTCGGGCATCAGGTGTCGATCGAAGCCCGCTTCCTCGCGGTCACCGAGAACTTCCTCGAGCGTATCGGGGTGGACGTCGACTTCCAGTATAACTTCGGCGGCAAGTGGGGTGTCGCGACCTTCAACCAGGGCTCCGACGTGGTAACTGCTCCGACAATCGGCACGGGCATCGCCGGCAACCTGGGCAACATTACTGCGGACAGCCCCGGCATGAGCGTGGCCGGCGGTTACGGCTCGGTCCTGGACGACCTGCAGGTGGCGTTCCTGATCAATGCGACCCAGGCGCGGTCGGATTCGAAGGCGCTGGCGGCGCCGAAACTGACGGTCCTCAGCGGCGAGACGGCCACGTTCTCCCTGACGGATATGGTGTCCTATGCCCTGCCACCGACCCAGACGCAAGGATACGTCACTAATACGACGGGTACTACGACGGGCTCACAGACCGGGACCTATCAGAATGTCAACTACATGCAGGTCGGCAGCATGCTCACCATTACGCCGACGATCTCGAAGGACAAGAAGTACGTCCTGCTGAACATCCAGACGACGCAGATTGATCTGCTGGGCTTCGCGACCCACGCGGTGGAGCAGGCGAACAACACCACCGGCACCACCACGGGCACGGGTACTACGACCGATGCGAATAACGTCACCGTGACCCACGTCAGCGTGCCGGAGACCGAGACCGCCAATGTCGCCACGCGCGTGAGTGTGCCGGACCGCGGGACACTGCTGCTGGGCGGCCATAAGCTGGCGGTGGAGCAGGACAAGGAGGCCGGGGTCCCCATCCTGAGCAAGATCCCGATCGTGGGACGGCTGTTCACCAATCGCAGTCACACCCGAGACCAGAAGATCCTTCTGATCCTGGTCAAGCCGACGATCATCCTGCAGGAAGAGACCGAGCAGGAGGCGATTGCGGCGATGGAGGAGCCCATTCTCAACGGGCTGCGGCGACAGTAACTTCAGCGGCACTATGGATTTGTCGATAATTCGCACGCGAGGGGTACTCTATACAGTCATAGTACGGACTTGGGCACAATTGAACGGAAGTAGGCATATGACAGAGCAGATTCAGGAGCGACCCGGCGCCTGGCGGCTGCTGATTGGCTCAGTGCTAATCGTCTGCGCGCAGATGGGTTTGGTGGCGGCGAATGAACTCCCCCTTTCTTCGTTATCGGACATTGTCGGCCAGCAGGTCATGGCCCCGGACGGGGACACGACCTTGCTCGTGCGTTTTGTGGACAGGGATACTCCGCCTGTGACCCGTCCGGACCTGGTCGGACCGCGTACCCCGCGGTCTCGTCGGACGGCGATCGCGGAGGGAGTTGTGAAAGGTGCTTCGGTCAACCGCCAGTACGACGATATCGTGCCCGGTCTGACGCTGGTGACGGTGCCGAAGGGGGTTTCCCTGGCCGAGGCGATGATGAAGTTCGCTGCTTGCCCGGATGTCCTCTATGCCGAGCCGAACTATAAGTATCAGCTCAATCGCATGCCCAACGATCCCCAGTTCGTGGACCAGTGGAACCTGAACAACACCGGCGAGGGGGGCGGACGTGTGGATGCCGACATCGACGCCCCGGAGGCTTGGGACGTCACCACCGGCAGCAAGGATATCATCATCGCGGTCCTCGATACCGGCGTGGACAACACGCATCCCGATCTGGCGGCCAATCTCTGGTCGAACCGCCGGGAGGCGAACGGCAAGGCGGACACCGATGACGACGGCAACGGCCGGATCGACGACGTCTTCGGCTACGATTTCCTCCGTGACCGGCCCGCGGCGACGGACGATGTCTACCACGGCACCTACGTGGCCGGCATCATCGGCGCCGTCACGAACAACTCGGCGGGCATCGCCGGCGTCTGCTGGAACGTCAGTCTGATGATCTGCAAGGTGGGCGACAAGGACGGCGTGGACCTGGACGCCGCCGTGGCCGCGGTCGAGTATGCCACCGCCTCGGGTGCCCGGATCATCAACGCCTCCTGGAGCAGCCCCGAATACAGCGAGAGTCTGCGCGACGCCATCAAAGCCGCCGGCAAGAAGGGGATTCTGTTCGTGGCCTCCGCGGGCAACGGCCTGACCAACAACGATCTCGTGCCGGCCTACCCCGCCAGCTACGATCTCTACAATATCATCTCGGTCATGGCCACCAACCGCAGCGATCAGATGGCCCTGACCTCGAACTATGGCGTTCACTCGGTGGACCTCGCCGAGCCCGGCGAGGGCGTTGTGAGTACGATGCCCATGGCCGAAACGTCCGTGATGACTCAGCTCGGCCTGACGAAGGAATACGGCACGCTCTCCGGGTCCTCCGTGGCGGCGCCGCACGTCTCCGGCGCCTGCGCGTTGCTGTGGTCCAAGTACCCCGCGCTGTCGGCCCATCAGATCAAGCAGGTGCTCATGCAGACCGCGGATAAGGTGGTGCCGGGCCTGTGCCAATCGCATGGCCGCGTCAACATCGCACGGGCCATGTCCGTGGTGCCCGCCGGGCAGTTGGGACGCGTGCTCAACACCCGCGATGATCCGACGGACTCCGCCAGCTTCTACCTGTCCATCCAGGACGCCATCAACGACGCCAACAACGGGGATACTCTCATCGCCGAGGGCGGACGCGACGGCGCCAATCGGCTCTTCCTCGAACTGATCGACTTCAAAGGCAAGGCGATCACCCTGCGCAGCGGTGACGTGACCAATCCCTCCGATTCGACCCTCTATCCGGAGACGACGATCCTGATGGGCCTGGCCAAGCAGGGCTCGGTCGTAACCTTCGCCAACGGCGAAGGACGCGACTCGGCCCTCAAAGGCTTCACCATCGCCTGGGGCACCGCCGAGAACGGCGCCGGCATCCGCATCGAGGATGCTTCGCCCACCATCAGCTACTGTGTGATCAGCAACAACCAGGCCCGCGTCTACGGCGGTGGCATCGATTGTCTGGGCGGCGCGCCCGAGATCACGAACTGCGTGATCAGCGACAACGTGACGACCGATCCGTCGTCCTTCGGCGCCGGTCTGAACTTCGAGGATGCCTCCCCCACGATCAGCGACTGCATCATCCGGGGCAACTCCTCCATGAACGTCGGCGGCGGCTTTGCCTTCCTGAACACTTCGGCCTCCCTGTTCAACTGCTTCATCGCGAGCAACTCGGCTGTCGGCGGCAGCGGCCAGATCGACCTGATGGACTCCTCCCCGACGATCACGAACTGCACGATCGTCGTGGACGACGCCACGCCGTCCCGCGACGGCGGCATCTGGGCCTACGGCGATTCTGCGCCGCTCATCACGAACTGCATTCTCTGGGGCAACGGCGACGACCTGTTCGGCTGCTCGGCCTTGTACAGTTGCATTGAAGACCTCGAGGACGGTGGCGATGGCGTCATTCACGTCGCGCCTCAGTTCACGCAGGGACCCCGCGGTCCATACTACCTCAGTCAGATCGAAGCCGGACAGACTCTCAGCAGTCCGTGCATCAACGCCGGGGACCCCAACACCAGTACGGCTGTCAAAGCCCGGCTGTCTCTGATGACCACGCGCACCGACGGCGTCGTCAACACCAGCGGCGTCAACCTGGGCGCGCACTACGGATCGGCCCCGGTCGAGCGCTTCTCGCTGACGGTGACGATCATCGGACCCGACGGCAATCCCGTTACGTCCGACGACATCGGGGGCTCGGTCATGCCCAGCAGCGGCTCGTTCCGCCAGTTTGAAGTGATCCAGATCAAGGCCGAGCCGAAGGACGGCTATCGCATCAAACGGTGGGTCGGCACTGCGGACGACACGAAAAAGGACCCGACGCTCACGATGACGGTCATGGGACCGATCAACATCCAGATTGAATTCGAGCAGATTCCGCTGTTCCGCCTGGTCACGCGCGTCGAAGGCAGGGCCCGGATCGAGGGCGGTGCCGAGACGTGCGCGATTGTGCCGGAGCACAGCCGGGGCGAGCTCTACCAGGACGGCGAGGTCGTGGTCCTCAAGGCCGTACCGGTCGGTCCGTACATCGTGGATAAATGGCAGGGGACGGATGATGACGCTTCCTGGGCTCTCAGCAATACAGTCACGATGACTTCCGACAAGGAAGTCACGGTCAGCTTCATGCTGCCCAGAGTCCTGGAAGTCCCAGGCCAGTTCCCGACGATTGCCGCCGCGATCAAGGCGGCCCGGACCCACGGTGACAAGATCATCGTCAAACGCGGCACCTACAACACGCACTCCCTCGATTTCGACGGCAAAGCCATCACCCTGGCCAGCGACAACCCGGATGATCCGTGTTGCGTGGCCGAGACGGTGATCGACTGCGCCAGCCTCGGGCGTGCGTTCATCTTCCAGAAGGGCGAAGGACCCGACTCGGTCATCGACGGTTTCACGATCCGTAACGGCTCGGCCGTCTACGATCCGTGCTCGCCCACCGATACCGGCGGCACGGGGGCCGTTGGCGACGATGCCTTCGGTGGCGCGGTTGCCTGTTTCCACGGCAGCAGTCCGACCTTGTCGAACCTGATCATCCGCGACTGCCTCGCACGCGGTCGGGATGGTGAAGACGGCAGTTTTGCCTATCCGGCGCAGCCGGCTCCTCCGGCTCCCGCGGATCCGGCCGACCCGGCCGACCCATTGGATCCTCCGCCGGCACGCGATCCGAACGCGCCTCCCGGACCGAACGACCCAGCGGACCCGAATGCCGGTATTCCTGGGCAGCCGGGCGCTGCCGGCGCAGATGGCGCGCCCGGTGCTCCCGGTGCGGCGGGTTCGCCCGGCTATAACGGTGGCCGCGGCGGGCATGGCTATGGCGGCGCCTTCTATTTCGATGCCAACAGTGTCCCGACGATCTTGCACTGCACGATCATGGACTGCCGTGCCCTGGGTGGCCACGGTGGCTTCGGCGGCGTCGGCCAGGACGGCGGCGTCGGTCAGGACGGCGGCGATGGTCAGGACGGCCAGCAGGGCCAGGACGGCGGCGATGGCTATGGCGACGGCGCGCAAGGCGCCGGCGGAAACGGCGGCAACGGTGGCGCCGGTGGCGCCGGTGGTGTCGGCGGTGACGGCGGTATCGGCGGCAACGGTGGCGACGGCGGCGAAGCCCTCGGCGGCGCCATGTACTTTGGACCGAATTGCCGGCCTACGATCAAGTACACCACGGTTCTCAATTCCACCATCCGTCAGGGTATCGGTGCGGCGGGCGGTGCTGGCGGCGCCGGTGGCGCCGGCGGCAGCGCCGGCGTAGGCGGTGCAGCCGGAGATGCCGGTGATGGTGAGCCGGCCGGTCAGCCTGGCCAGGATGGTGCGGCCGGTGCGGGCGCCAACGGCGGCAATGGCGGTCTGGGCGGCAGCATGGGCAGAAACGGCACTCGCTCCCTGGGTGGCGCTGTCTTCTTCGGCGACGGCTGCCAGGTCGAGATGTCGGACACGGTTGTCAGTTACAGCCAGGCTCTGTCGGTCGTAGCGACGGTTGCCTACCCCGGCGGCGCTGGTGGTTCCGGCGGCGCCGGCGGCAGCGACGGCGGCTCGGGCGGCGCCGGCGGCAACGGCGGCAACGGTAGTCCGGTGGGCGACGCC
>ENA-OSEO01003780-OSEO01003780.1-sediment-metagenome-genome-assembly--contig:-NODE-3780-length-16964-cov-4.087168_pt1 | contig 16964 bp, 14 predicted proteins | sample MGYA00237883_ERZ534232 | MGnify/ENA metagenome assembly ERZ534232
CATCGAAAACCCCATGAGCCGTCAAACCGTTGACGAAGCGGCCAGCACACCGCTTTCATGATTCGTCATCCGCAGGTTGCAGGTCCTGGAGCTGTTTTTCGAAAACGGTTCTTTGGGTTTCCAGCGCTTTTGTCAACTGCTCCAATTCATCGAAGTCCCGGTCGATGATAGATTGGCATTGGTGGATCGCTTGGGAGATCTTTGCGATCTCCTGCCCGTTTTTCGTCATGGATGCCCTTTGCATGGCTTCATGGTGCTGTTGAAGCTGTTTTTCCTGGGCTTCGATTTCATTTTCAACAGCGGCGATTCGGATTTCAAGGGGTTTGAGCGCTCGGCCCCGATCGGCGATGATCTGCGAGCGCCTGCGACGGGCCGCTTTGCGCAGCGGTTTTGCCCGCACATTTTCCTCATCCGCCACATGGGGTTCAGCGGGCGTCAGGGCCGCCTCTTCACGCCAGCCCTTTTTCTGGAGGAACTGATGGTACCCGCCTTCAAAAACCTCCGGGCCGTCGTCTTCAAACACGATCAGGCGTTGGGCAAGGGCGTGGAGGAACATCTCGTTGTGGGTGACCACAATGACCGTGCCGGAAAAATTGTCGATGGCCGTAAGCAACGCATCACAGGATTCCATGTCCAGATGGTGGGTGGGTTCATCCAGCAGGAGCAGGTTGACCGGGGTGACCAGCAGTTTGCCGAGCGCCACACGGCTCTTTTCGCCCCCGGACAACACGCTGATTTTTTTCAGCGCGTCATCCCCTGAAAAGAGCATGGCGCCGCAGATGTTCCGGATCATCTGCCGGTCCATCGTGGGATTGGCGCTCTGGATCTCCTCGGCAACCGTTCGTCCCTCGTGGAGGTTCCACACGTTGGTCTGCTCGAAAAAGCCTTTCACCACCCCCGACCGGTAGGTGATCCCCCCGGCATGGGGCGCCAGGTGCCCCGCCAAAAGCTTCATCAGGGTGCTTTTCCCTTTTCCATTCCTCCCGACCACACAGATCCGTTCCCCGTTCCGGACGGAGAAATCCAGACCCGCAATGAGGGGGCGTTCTTCCTGGTAGGCGAAGCGCAACCCGCGGACATCCAGGACATGGCTTGCACGGAAGGGCAGGGATTGAAAAGAAAAATCGAGTGTCTTCAATTTTTCCAGCTGATCGGGTTTTTCCGTTTTCTGCAGCAGCTTGATTCGGGACTGCACCAGATTGGCCAGGCGGGCTTTGGCCCGAAATCTGGAGATGAACTCATCGATTTCTTTCCGCCGCCGCGCGTCGTTGAGCCGCGTTTTTTCGTAAACCTCTTCTTCCTGAGCGATCCGTGCGTAATACTTTTCCGTGCCGCCGGGTATTTTCCGAAGATTCCTGCGGTGAATTCCCATGGTGTGGGTGACCACCGCATCCATCAGGCTCCGGTCGTGGGTGATCAGCATCAATTCCCGGGGCCAGTTAAAGAGAAACCGTTCGACCCAGCGAATCGATGTGATATCCAGGTAATTGGTCGGCTCATCGAGCAGCAGCAGATCCGGCTCGCTGAGCAGCACCTTGACAAGGTTCAGCCGGATCTGAAATCCGCCTGAAAATATTCCGGGGGGCTGCAGCATGTCCTGGGGGGAAAACCCGAGCCCGGAAAGAATCTTTTCGGCCTTCCAGTGGTGGTCGCGTTCCGCAGCCGGCAGACCGGTCATGGCCTCCTGGAGGATGGTCTGTTCCGAAAATCGGAGATCCTGACGGACATATCCGATCCGGTAGTTTTTCGGGATGATGATCGCGCCCGAATCGGGGGATTCTTCGCCCGCGATCATTCGAAAAAGGGTGGTTTTCCCGTGGCCGTTTTTCCCCACCAGACCGAGCCGTTCCCGCGGGTTCAGCTTAAAGCCGACATCCTCGAACAGGACCTGGCCCCCGTAGCTTTTGGATAGATTCTCCGCACTGATCATTCCCGTACTATATCCGATTGCGCCCCTCCGGGCAAGACGCGAAATTCCTGAAGGAATCCGGTGTTGACACGGTTGCTACGATGTAGGATATAGGGTGCCGTAGGTGTGCTTGCTGCGAGGAGATGGTTTTTCTCATCGGAGACGGCGGATCAGCGTTATTCCATGAAAGGAGACCCATTGGACCGAGAAGAATTTGCGCGATTCCGCAAACTGCTCGACAAGACCCAGCGGGAGATGGCCCAGTTGCTCGGCACCTCGATCAAGGCCATTCACAGCTATGAGCAGGGATGGCGTTCGATCCCCCCCCATGTGGAGCGCCAGATGTTTTTTTTGGTCACCCGCAAGCGCCGGGACGGCCGCTCGGTTCCCCCCTGCTGGCAGACCAGGAACTGCTCCGAAGCGCTGAGAACCCGCTGCCCGGCATGGGAATTTCATGCAGGCGATCTATGCTGGTTTATCAACGGGACGATTTGCGAAGGGTTCGTGCACGACAATTGGAAGGAAAAGATGGAAAGCTGCCGTTTGTGCAAGGTGCTCACCTCTCAGCTTTAACCGGATCGCACGGTGCGTCATCCCAAATGCCTCGAAAATTTCGTATTGGGCCATGAGCGAGTATATTGAGCATGATCGGGACGGGGTTTCGGTCGGGTTGGTGGAAAAGAAATTCTTCACCTTCGCCGAGCCCCCCAACGAGTTGGGGCTGGAAAGCGGCGCCCGGTTCGGGCCGATCACCATCGCGTATGAAACCTACGGATCGTTGGACCCCGAGAAGAAAAACGCGGTCTTGCTCCTTCACGCGCTTTCCGGTGATTCCCATGCCGCAGGGTACTACACCAAGGCCGATCCCAAGCCGGGATGGTGGGATACCATGGTCGGACCGGGCAAGGGCATCGACACGGATATTTATTTTGTGATCTGTTCCAACATCATCGGCGGGTGTATGGGCTCCACCGGTCCGTCCGCCATCAATCCGCGAACCCTCCGTCCCTACGGGCTCGATTTCCCCGTGGTGACCATCGGGGATATGGTCAAGACCCAGCGAGCGCTGCTTGCGCATCTGGGGATCGACAGCCTGCTTTCGGTGGTGGGGGGGTCCATCGGGGGGATGCAATTGCTGGAATGGTGCGTCCGGTATCCGGAAATGGTCCGCTCGGCCATTCCGCTCGCCACCACCACCCGGCATTCCGCGTTGGCCATTGCCTTCAACGAGGTCGCCCGCCAGGCGATCATGGCGGATCCGAACTGGAATCACGGCAATTACTATTCCGGCCCCCTGCCCAATCTGGGTTTGGCGGTGGCCCGGATGATCGGACATATCACCTACCTGTCCGATGAAGCCATGCGGCTGAAGTTCGGACGAAGACTTCAGGACAAAAATGATTTTTCCTTCAATTTCGACGCCGATTTTCAGGTGGAGAGCTACCTTCGGTATCAGGGGCGCAAATTTGTGGATCGTTTCGATGCCAATTCATTTCTTTACATCACCAAGGCCGCCGATTACTTTGACCTGGCCAAGCAACACGGTTCGGAGAGCATCATCCAGGCCTTTTCCCGGTCGAAGGCGAAGTTTCTGGTCGTTTCGTTTACCTCCGACTGGCTCTATCCGACCTACCAGTCCAAGGCCATGGTCCAGGCCATGAAAAAAAACGGATTGGATGTGAGTTTTTGCGAAATCATGGCCGAATGGGGACACGACGCATTTTTGCTCCCCAACGAGCGGCTGTCGCGGTTGATCAAGGGGTTTTTGGGGCGTGTCTACCGTGAGACCAGATAGTTCCGGGATGCGTTTCGATCTGCAGCTGATCGCCTCCTGGATTCAACCGGGGTCCCGGGTGCTCGACCTGGGCTGCGGCGAAGGCGAGTTGCTGGAGTATCTGAAACTTCATAAACAGGTGATCGGATCCGGCATCGAGCGGAATGAACACCGGGTTGAGCGGTGCATCGAAAAGGGGCTGACGGTTCTTCAGGGGGATATCAATGCGGAAATTCACGATTATCCGGACAACACCTTTGATTACGTCATTCTCAGCCAGACCCTGCAGCAGGTCTATACGCCGGCGCTGCTGATCCACTCGATTTTGCGCATCGGCCGGCGGGGAATCGTCAGTTTCCCCAACTTCAGCCACTGGAAGGTCCGCATGCAGCTGCTGGCCACCGGATACGCCCCCATCACCGGGCAGCTGCCCTATGAGTGGTACGACACCCCCAACATACGGGTCATCACGCTGAAGGATTTCCGCAAGTTCATCAAACAGGTCGGGTTCCATATCCTTAACGAAGCGGCCATCAACACCGATGCACAAGACCGATGGGGACGGATCATCACCGTTTTGCCCAACCTCAGGGCAAGCTATGGGATCTTTCTGATCGGAAAGGGAAAAGAGCGATGACCGGTACAAGGGAAGATGCCGAGGCGATCACCCTCAAAAAACAGTGCAAGGTCGAAGCCGGGACCGTCTCGAAATTCAAAAAGAAGCTGCCCTCCGTGGCCGATTCGATCGTCGATGATTGCATGGATCCCGGCGGGTATTCGCACATCGACTACGAGCCGATCCCCTCCCGGGTCGCGATCATCCAGGTCATCGAAAAAACGCGGGAGATCCTTTTCCCCGGTTATTTCAGCCGGGAAAAGATGGATCCGGTGAGCCTCAAGTACATGATCGGGCAGGGGGTCTCGACCCTCTATGAAATGCTCGCCGAGCAGATCGTCCACAGCATCCGCTATGAATGCTTCAAATATGAGCGATCCTGCACCGACTGCATCGAGCGGGGGCAGAAAATCTGCCTGGAATTTCTCGCGGCCATCCCTCAAATCAGGAAAATTCTGGCCACCGACGTCCAGGCGACCTACGAAGGGGATCCGGCCGCAAAAAGCCACGATGAAATCATTTTCAGTTATCCCGGTATCTATGCCATCACCGTCTTCCGGGTGGCCCATACCCTGTTGAACCTCGGGGTGCCGCTTCTCCCCCGCATCATGACCGAACATGCCCACAGTGTTACCGGTATCGATATCCACCCCGGGGCGAAGATCGGCGAGCGTTTCGTCATCGACCACGGCACCGGGGTGGTGATCGGTGAGACGACGATCATCGGCAAAAATGTCCGAATCTATCAGGGGGTCACCCTGGGGGCGCTGTCGGTTCAAAAGCACGAGGCCGAGTCCCTCCGGGGGAAAAAACGGCACCCGACCATCGAGGATGACGTGGTCATCTACTCGGGGGCCACCCTGCTGGGGGGAAACACCGTTGTCGGGGCACGCTCGGTGATCGGCGGAAATGTCTGGATCACCGAGCCGGTTCCCCCGGATACCACGGTCATGATGGAAAAACCCCGGCTGATCTACAGATGAGTGTCCGGTTCCGGGTTCAAAGGGGCAATCCCTTGTGCCCGCAAAACTTTGAACCTTGAACTTTGCACCTTGAATCCTCGACCCCTTGAATCCTAAAGCAACCGGCTCAAGCCGGTGGTTCGTTTACCTGTCGAGCGCTTCGCGGATACGGCCCATGGCCTTTTGAACCTTTTCCAGGCTGTTGAACGCGCTGATCCGGATGTATCCCCGGCCGCAGGTTCCGAAGCCCGCGCCGGGGGTGCAGACCACCCCGGCCTTTTCCAGCAGCAGATCGAAAAAGTCCCAGGAATCCATCCGGCCGTCCACCCAGATGTAGGGCGAATGATCGCCCCCCACGCAGGCATAGCCCAGGGCGGTCATCTCCTCCCGGACCAGCCGGGCATTCCGAAGGTAGTAATCGATGCGGTCCCGGACCTGTCTTTGGCCCGCTTCGCTGTATACCGCTTCCGCCGCCCGCTGGACAGGGTAGGATACCCCGTTGAATTTGGTGGTGTGCCGCCGGTTCCACAAGGGGTGCAGGGCATGGGGATGCCCGGTGCCGTCAAACCCCCTGCACGCTTTGGGTACCACGGTGAATGCGCAGCGGGTTCCCGTGAATCCTGCGGTTTTTGAGAAACTTCGAAGCTCGATGGCCACCTCTTGCGCCCCATCGATCTCGTAAATGGAGTGGGGCAACCGGTCGTCCCGGATGAAAATTTCGTAGGCGGCGTCGTAGAGAATCAGCGCCTTGCTTTTCCGGGCGAATTCGACCCATGCGCCGAGCTGCTCCCGGGAAATGGTGGCGCCGGTGGGATTGTTCGGAAAACAAAGATAGATCAGATCCACCGGTTCTGCCGGGATGTCCGGGATAAACCCGTTGTCCCGGGTGCTCTCCAGGTAAAAGATGTTTCCATAGCGGCCGTTTTCGAACACACCGGTCCGCCCGGCCATCACGTTGGTGTCCAGGTAGACCGGATAGACCGGGTCCGGAATCGCGATCCGGGTGTCGACGGCGAAGATTTCCTGGATGTTTCCCGAGTCGCACTTGGCGCCGTCGCTGATAAAAATCTCGTCGGGAGAAATATCCGCGCCCCGGCGGCGGAAATCTTCGGCGGCGATCCTTTCCCTCAAAAAAGAATACCCCTGCTCCGGGCCGTAACCCCGGAAGGTGGCATCGTCCGCCATCTCGTCCACCGCCCGGTGAAAGGCCTCGATACAGGCCTCGGGAAGCGCGCGGGTGACATCACCGATACCCAGCTTGATGACCTCCCGGTCCGGGTGCGCCGTCTGGAAATCCGCCACCCGTTTGGCAATATCTGAAAACAGATACGACGCACGAAGCTTAAGGTAATTTTCATTGATCCGAATCATTTAAATCCTCCCCTTACCCGGTGATCGATCCACTCCTGTGGTATCCTTTCATTTTTTCTTTTCCACCGAACCCAACGCCCAGGCGCGATCAGGACGCATGAATGGAGCAGCTGCGGGCCGCCATGGCCGCTTCCTGCAGGGCTTCGGCAAAACTCGGGTGCCCGTGGACGGTGCGCGCGATGTCTTCGGCTCCCGCGGAAAACTCCATCGCCAGAACACATTCGGCGATCATATCCGCGGCTCTCGGACCGATGATATGGGCCCCGAGGATCCGGTCGGTCTTTGCGTGCACGATCAGCTTGACAAACCCTTCGGTCTCCCCCATGCAGCGGGCGCGGCCGGCACCGGAAAACGGATAGGTGCCGATGCAGTGGGGGATGTCCCGCTGTTTGACCTGGGCTTCGGTCAGCCCCACCGACGCCACCTCGGGCCACGTGTAGATGACCGAGGGGATGGCGTCGTAATTGACCTCCCCGGGCAGCCCCGCAATGCATTCCGCGGCTGCGATTCCTTCGGCCGACGCCTTGTGGGCGAGCATGGGCCCGGCCACGAGATCCCCGATGGCATAGACCCCGGGAAGGGTGGTGCGATAGGCGGCGTCCACCCGGATATGCCCGGTTTTCGGATCCGTTTCAATCCCCAGCCGATCGATTCCAAGGTCCTCGATCAGCGGCCTGCGCCCCACCGCGACCAGCAGCCGGTCGCATCGCACGATTTCCGGATCCGAATCGGTCTGCAGCTTGACCCGCACGGCGTTGGGGGTGGCCGTAGCCTCCATGACCGTGGTGTTGAGACGAAAGACCATCCCCTGCCGGGTCAGGATCCGGTGCAAGGCCCGGGCGACCTGCCCGTCAAGACCGGTACCGATCCGGGGCAGGGTCTCGATTACGGTCACCTTGGCACCCAAACGCAGCCAGACCGAACCGAGCTCCAGGCCGATATACCCGCCCCCCACAACGACCAGATGCTTGGGCACCGCATCGAAGCCGAGCGCTTCGGTGGAGCCGACGATCCGTTTCCCGTCCACGGCAAGATTTTCGGGCAGGACCGGTCTGCTCCCGGTGGCCAGCAGGATCGATCCGGCCCGCAGCGTCCGTCGCTCGGATGGATCCTGGGCCGGCGGGACCACCTCGACCCGTTGCGAATCGATCAGCCTGGCCTTTCCGCGAACGATATCGATATGGTGGCCTTTTAAAAGTTTTGAAACGTTTTCGGTGAGCTCCGCCACCACGCGGTCTTTGCGGGACATCATGGCCGGCAGATCCAGCCGGATCTTTCCGGTCCGGATGCCGTGGTCGGCAATACGACTCCGGGCCAGCTGATAGTATTCGCTGGAATCGAGCAGCGCCTTGCTGGGGATGCATCCCAGATTGAGGCAGACGCCCCCCAGGCGCTCTTCTTTTTCGATGCAGGCCACCTTCATGCCCAACTGGGAGGCCCGGACGGCCGCAACATAGCCGCCGGGACCCGAACCGATCACGATCAGGTCATAGGAAGGTTCCGAACCCATGGTCAAATCTCCACCATCATCCGCTCCGGGGATTCGATGCAGGTTTTAATCTGTTTGAGAAAAGAGACCGCCTCCCTGCCGTCCACGATGCGATGGTCGTAGCTGAGCGCCACATACATCATCGGCCGGATGACGATCTGTCCATCGACGACCACCGGTCTGTCCTCGATTTTATGCATGCCCAGGATACCGCTCTGGGGCGCATTGAGAATCGGGGTGCTCAACAGCGACCCGAAAACCCCGCCGTTGGTGATCGTAAAGGTTCCGCCCTCGATTTCGGCCAGCTCCAGACGGTTTTCCCGGATTTTTTCCACAAACTCGGCGATGGCGCTTTCCATTTGGGCAAAGCTGAGTCGATCCGCATGGCGGATCACCGGAACCACCAGCCCCCGCTCGGCCCCCACGGCCACCCCGATATGGTAATAGCGGTGGTAGACGATATCCGAGCCCTCGATAAACGCATTGATTTGGGGAAACGCCTTGAGTGCATTCACACAGGCTTTGATGAAAAAGGACATGATGCCCAGCGAAACCCCGTAGCGCTCCCTGAACGCGGCTTTGTATTCGGATCTTAAGGCCTGCACCCGGCCCATGTCGATTTCATTGAACGTGGTCAGCATGGCCATGTTCTGTTTGGCCTCGAGCATCCGGGCGGCAATCCGGCGCCGGATGGGACTCATCGGTTTGCGTTCGATCGATTGGTCCCCCGGGGACCGCTTCGGATCGGATGCCGGAGGTTCCGGGGGCTTTGTTTCGGGTGCCGGGGTCTGTTCAAGGTGCAACAGGACGTCGCCCTTGGTGATTCTTCCGCCGGGTCCGGTGCCCCGGATCTTTTCGGCATCCAGCCGGTGTTCGGCCAACAGCCGCCGGACCGAGGGCGCGTGGGCCGTCGCTTCCCCCCGAGGCGGGGGGCTTTCGGGGCGAGCCGGCTTTTCGGGTTCAGGCGCCGGCTCGGGCGCTTTTGGTTCCGGGGGGGCCTTTGCCGGGGGCTCCGTTTTTTTCGAATCCTTTTTTCCAGTGCCGCCCGACGGTTTTTCCGCCGGCACCGGTTCTTCCTTTTCCTTGGGTACCGTCTCGAGGGTGCCCACCACCGCACCGATGGCCACGGTTTGCCCTTCGGCGATCTGGATGTGCAGAACCCCGTCTGCTTCCGCAACCACCTCCAGCGTGATCTTGTCGGTTTCGATCAAAAACAGGGGCTCGTCTTTCTTGACCCGATCCCCGTCCTGCTTGAACCACTGGGCCAGAACCGCTTCGGTTACGGATTCTCCGACGCTGGGGACTTTGATTGGATTGCCCATCACCCCTCCTGTCCGGCATTACGCCGCGTTCGATTTATTGCCGTCGAGTTTTCCCACCGCCGAGTCGATGATTTCGGCTTGCTGCTGCTTGTATATCCGAGGAAAACCGGTTGCCGGGCTTGCGGATGCCGGCCTTCCGATATAGGCGATGGGTTTGCCGGTCGCCTCCCCCAGGACCGGGTGGACAAACCGCCAGGGCCCCATGTTCTCGGGTTCTTCCTGAACCCAGATCCATTCCCCGGCGTCCTTATGGGTTTTGACCATCTGCGCGAGTTCGCCGAAGGGGACGGGGTAAAGCTGTTCGATCCGAACGATACCGATATGGGGGGCTTGCAGTTGCCGGCGCCGCTCCAAGAGGTCGTAGTAGATTTTACCGCTGCACACCAGCATCCGCTCCGGTGATGAGGGCGGGTCCGGATCGTCCAAAACCGGTTTGAAGGCACCCGCGGTCATCTCCCGGAGGGTGGAAACCGCCAAGGGATGCCGCAGCAGGCTCTTGGGGGTGAAAACGACCAGGGGTTTGCGGAAATTTCGTTTGACCTGCCGCCGGAGCAGATGGAAGTACTGTGCCGGGGTCGTCGCATTGCATACGTAAAGGTTGTCATCGGCGCACAGCTGCAAAAACCGCTCGACCCGGGCGCTGGAATGTTCGGGCCCCAGCCCCTCGTACCCGTGGGGCAGGAGCAGGGTCAGCCCGCTGGGCCGCTGCCACTTGGCTTCTCCCCCGGCGATGTACAGGTCGATGATCGACTGGGCGTTGTTTGAAAAGTCGCCGAACTGGGCCTCCCAGAGAACGAGCCCCAGGGGCTGGGCCAGCGAATAGCCGTATTCGAAACCCAGCACCCCGGCCTCGGACAGCATGCTGTCGTAAACGGAAAAGGGCGCCTGGGATGGGCTCAGGGTATTGAACGGTTCGTGGGGGTGACCGGTTTCGAAATCAAACCAGACGCTGTGCCGCTGGCTGAAGGTGCCGCGGCCCACATCCTGGCCGCTGAGCCGAATCGGAATGTCTTCATCCAGAAGGGAGGCAAAGGCCAGCGACTCGGCATTGGCCCAGTCGATCCCTTCTCCGGTTTCCACCGCCTCCCTGCGCGCCTTGAGCACCCGATCCAGCTTCGGGTGCAGGGAAAATCCGGAGGGTGCCCGGGTGAGCGCTTGGGCAAGGGAGACCAGCTTGCTTTCATCCACCCCGGTGTCCACCGCGCCGTGGGGATCATCGGCAACCAGCCCCTCCCACTCTTCGTAGAACCGGGATTCCGGAAATGGGCACTCGGTGCCGTGCACGGCGTCGAATGCCGCTTCGAGCCGGTCGTCGACCTTCTTTTCCATTTGCGCGACCGTGTCGGCATCCAGCCGGTCCGATGCCATCAGCGCATCGGCATAGATCCGGTTGACGGGGGGCCGGTCCTTGATTCTCCGGTACATCTGCGGCTGGGTGAAGTAAGGCTCGTCTCCCTCGTTGTGACCGTAGCGGCGGTAGCAGACCACGTCGATGACGACATCCTTGCCGAAGGCCATTCGGTAGTCGGCGGCGAGCCGCGCCACATGCACGACGGCTTCGGGGTTTTCGCCGTGTACATGGAAAATCGGAACCATCAGCATCTTGGCGACATCGGTGGCGTAGCGGGTGGACCGGGCGTTTTCAGGAACCGTGGTGTATCCGATCTGGTTGTTGAGGACGATGTGAAGGGTTCCGCCGGTGCGGTATCCTTTCAGCTGGGAAAGGTTCAAGGTTTCCGCGACGATCCCCTGGCCGGAAAATGCGGCATCTCCGTGAATCAACAGGGGCATCGTACCGTTCGGGTTTCCGGACATATCCTGGCGGGCGCGGGCAAACCCCTCGACCACGGGATTGACCGATTCCAGATGACTCGGGTTGTTGGCCAGAAAGATGCGCAGGGTCCGGTCGGCTTCCAGGTGAAGATCCGCCAGATATCCGTTGTGGTATTTGACATCCCCGGCGCCCACCAGTTGATCCGGGTCATAGCAGCTTTCAAATTCGCTGAATATCGCCTCGTAGGGTTTGCCGAGAAAGTGGGCCTGAACATTGAGCCGGCCCCGGTGCGCCATGCCGAGGATGATCTCCCGGATGCCGTGTTCGGCCGCCTGACGCACCAGAACGTCCAGCAGGACAAGGATCACCTCGGCCCCCTCGATGGAAAAGCGCGTCTGCCCCAGGTATTTTTTGTGCAGGAACTGCTCGAAGAGATAGGCTTCGGTCAGCTTTTCAAGGATGCCCAGCCGGGTGCGGGCATCCGGATCGGAGCGGTTCCGGGTCGGCTCCATGCGGTCCTCAAGCCATTTGCGTTCGGAAGGATCCTGCAGGTGCATGTATTCGACCCCGATGCTTCGGCAATAGGTTTGCCGGAGCGCCGAAACGATTTCCCGAACGCTCGGGCGCGTGCCGGGGAAAAAGGCGGGTGCCGATGCGGCCTTATCGAGATCCGCCGCCGAAAGATCCACCGTGGAAAGGCTCAGCAGCGGATGGTCGGTCGGGCAGGCGCTCAGGGGGTCCAGGCAGGCCAGCAGGTGGCCGACGTCCCGGTACCGATGGATCAGCGAATCGACCCGGGATTGAAGATCCCCCGCATCGGTTTCGGCTTTTCCCAGGGGCTCGGCGGGCCGCAAGACCCCCAGTTCAAAGCCCTGAAAGAAAAACCGCCAGTCCCGGGGAACCTTTTGGGGGTCCTCTTTCCATAGCCTGTGCTGGGCATCGATATAGTCGGCATCCAGAAAACCGGTAAAATCCATGAAACGGCCCTCTTCGCAGAAGTGATGAATCCGGATCATAGAAAAAAAAAGCGTTTACTGTCAATTGCAAAGTCCATCGGCACGGAGCGAAAGATGAGCCCGAATCGATTTGGCGTAAACCGCTTCGGCGGCGACCCGTTGCCTTCCGGGCATCCGGTGTTTATTATTCTGGTGGTTGAACCCCCGCCGGGGGATAAAGCGGCAGGCAAAAGGCGATATCCGTTGTTTGGCCTTTTGCCCGCGGATATTGGCAGGGCTCGAGGCGTTTGGGTTGAATTTAAGCGCGGGTTGTGAAATAGAAAAAATCAGCCGCGCGGAAGCGGGGCGCCGGGAAAGCCGGGTTTCAGGACAATCGAGGGGGTGCGGGGTGCGCAAATGACCTTCCGGGAAGAAAAAGACACGATGGGCACGGTCCGGGTGCCGGCGGATGCCTACTTCGGCGCCCAGACCCAACGTGCGGCGGATAACTTTCGCATCAGCGGGTTGCGGATGCCGGGGGTGTTCATTCATTGCCTCGGCCTGATAAAAAAGTTCGCCGCCCTGGCAAACAAGGACCTCGGGTTGCTGGATGCCCCCCGGGCCGAGGCCATCGCAGCGGCGGCCCAGGAAGTTGCCGATGGCAGGCTGGACGATCAGTTTGTGCTGGATGTTTTTCAAACCGGCTCGGGAACCTCCACCCACATGAACATGAACGAGGTGGTCGCGTCCCGGGCCAATGAGATGCTTGCGGGCAGGCGGGGGGGGAAGTCCCCGGTGCATCCCAACGACCATGTCAACCTGGGGCAGTCCAGCAATGATCTCATCCCCACCGCGCTTCATGTCTCGGCCTGCATCGGCATAAAAAAACAATTGATCCCGGCCCTGGGGCTTCTCCATGAGGCCCTTGCCGCCAAGGCCGATGAATTCCGCCAGATTCGGAAGATCGGTCGGACCCACCTTCAGGATGCGGTTCCGATGCGGCTGGGGGACGAGTTTTCAGGGTATGCCCGCCAGGTGGAACTGGGCATCCATCGGTTGGAAGCCTGCGAGGAGCGGCTGAGTGAACTCGCCCTGGGTGGAACTGCGGTGGGAAGCGGGCTCAATGCGCATCCGGGTTTCGCTTCGTCGGTGATCCGGCGCTTGTGCGAGCATACCGGATTGGCCTTCAGGGAGGCCGAAAACCATTTCGAAGCCCAGGCGGCGCAGGATGCCGCGGTGGAAACCAGCGGGGCGCTCAAAACCGTTGCGGTGAGCCTCACAAAGATCGCCGACGATATCCGGTGGCTGTCTTCCGGACCCCGGTGCGGCATCGGGGAGATCTTTCTTCCGTCTCTCCAGCCCGGATCTTCCATCATGCCGGGCAAGGTCAATCCGGTCATCCCCGAGGCCGTCCTGCAGGTGGCCGCCCAGGTCATCGGCAACGACACGACCATTGCCTTTGCCGGGCAGCGGGGGAACTTTGAGCTCAATGTGATGCTGCCCGTGATGGCATACAACCTGATTCAGTCCATCGAGCTGCTGTCCGAAGCCGCAAGGATTTTCGCTGAAAAATGTGTCCGGGGGATTTCGGCAAACCGTGAGAAATGCGAGGAGAATATCGAAAGGAGTCTGGCGCTGGTCACCGCTCTGGTTCCGCTGATCGGCTATGACCGTGCGGCGGATATCGCCGGCAAGGCTTTTGCTTCCGGAAAGACCATCCGGCAGGTCGCACGGGCCGAAAACGTGCTGCCCGAGGAGACCCTCGCCGAACTGCTCGACGGTTCGAGCGAGCCCTGAGCCTTCCGGCGCCGCGGGTTAAATTCAACCGGTCGACCCCCAGGACACCCGGCCGCCAGGATCATCTTCGTTGGGTCTTTGCGCCCGGGTGGCTGCACCGCTTAATGTCTTTACCCATCAGGAGGCAGGAAATGTCCAAAAAACGATACACCATCCAAACCGCGTGCCCCCAGTGCGGGTGCAGTTCCGTCAGCCATTTGACCGCGGAAGAAATCCGCGAGCGCTTCGGCGATGTCCCCAATGTTCAAATGGAATGCCGGGAATGCATGATGAAATATACAGCCGAGTTGAAAAGCGCATGTCCCGAATGGGATGAAGATTGTCGATTAAAAGCATAGCCCGCTCTTTGTCAAATTCGATGACGGGTTTTGCAGACCGAATTGAAATGGAATCTTTAAAAAAAATCCCCCTGACCCCCTTTAAAAAAGGGGGAAGCGATTTTTGCCCTTTTCACAAATGGAGTTGCGATTCCATTCCGGCAGGGATTCAGCCGTGAAACACCGATCCACCATCAAACCGGGATCGGGTCCGGCTCGATTCACGCTTTTTTTGGCGCTATCCCGAACCCCCCATGGGATCCTGGATATGGCCACCCCGATCCTCGGGGCCCTGCTGTGGCTGGGTGCGTTTCCGCCGCGACTGGTGATGATCGTCGGGGGAGTCACCGTTTTTGCCGGCTACACGGCTGTGTACGCCCTAAACGATCTGACCGACTTCCGGGTCGATTCGGAGCGGGCTCGAATGGGAACCCTTGGCGGCGGAGAAAACTATCTGGATGATATGCTGGTCCGCCATCCCATGGCCCGGGGATTGATCCGCTTCCGGGAAGGTGTCTGGTGGACAGCGTTCTGGGCATCGGTGGCGATGGCCGGTGCCTATTTTCTGAATCCGGTCTGTGGGGTCATCTTTCTGTGCGGGTGCGCCCTGGAGGTGATCTACTGCCGGTTGCTCAAGGTGAGTTACCTTCGAACCTTTATCAGCGGTGCGGTCAAGACCTCGGGTGCGGTGGCCGCGGTCTTTGCCGTGGACCCGTCTCCCTCGCCGATTTTTGTGCTTGTCTTGTTTTTCTGGTTGTTTTTCTGGGAGGTGGGGGGGCAAAACATTCCCCACGACTGGGCCGACATCGAGGAAGATCGGCGGCTCGACAGCAAAACCGTACCGGTCCGGTTCGGCCCCGCGGGCTCGACATGGATGATCCTGATTTGCCTTGTGCTCACGGTGGCATTGGGCACAACGGTATTTTACGCCGCCACGGCGCGCTATGGGGTGCCGTTTGTGTCCGCGGCCGGTATGGTCGGGGTCTATATGCTGCTGATCCCCGGGGTTCGGCTCTTCAAAACCAGGGAACGGGCCCGGGCCATGGCGCTTTTCAACAGAGCCAGTTACTATCCTTCGGCGTTGCTCGGGATGGTGATGATCCGGTTGATATTCATCGATTTTACTTAGCAAGGAGCCCCGTATGAAAGCATTCACCCCCAAAGAACTTGAAGCGTACACCGGCAGGGACGGAAAGCCCGTATACATCGCCCACGAGGGAAAGGTGTACGATGTCAGCGCGAGCCGGTTGTGGAAAACCGGGCTGCACATGAAACGGCATGCATCCGGGAAAGATCTCACCCCCGACATCCAGGCCGCTCCGCACAATGCCGAAGTTCTCGAACGGTACCCCCAGGTCGGGACCCTGGTCCGGGAGTATGTCATCGAGCCGAAGATGCCGGTGTTTCTATCCAGGCTCATCGCCCGGTATCCGATGCTCCGACGGCACCCCCACCCCATGACGGTCCATTTTCCCATCGCCTTTATGATTTCCACCTCCCTGTTCAACCTGCTCTATCTGATCACCGGCGTGCGATCCTTCGAGACGACCGCTCTGCATTGCCTGGGGGGGGGGATTCTGTTTTCGGTGGTCGCCATCGGCACCGGATTCTACACCTGGTGGATGAATTATCTCTCCCAGCCCATGCGAGCGGTGCGAATCAAACAGCGGACGGGGTTCATCCTGCTGGGGGTCGCCCTGATCGTTTTTATATGGCGGATGGCGGTGCCGGATATTCTCGATTCGATCACTCCGGGCAGTTTCGTTTACCTGCTGCTCGTGCTCTCGCTGTTTCCGCTGGTAACCATCACCGGCTGGTTCGGCGCCTCGCTCACCTTTCCTGCGGAAGGGGCGAAACGATAAGGGGCCGCAAGGTATTAGGGACTTGGAAAAATCTAAAATACCGTTTATAATGTCTCCATACTACTACACAGGAGGCATTACTATGAAGACATCGACCCTGATCCGGAACGAAGTGTCCCGGCAAATGGTGGACTTGATCGCTCGTTTGGTTGATTTGATACCTTGGCCGGTTAGACGCTCGGCAATGGGGGATGTGACTATGTCACTTCTGGATGCCAAACCCCGAGTTGCTGAAGATGTATTTGGCTGGAGTCGGGCTACGGTGGAGTTGGGCATGAATGAATTCCGGACTAAAATATTGTGTGCCAATGACCTTTCAACCCGACAAAAACCAAAGGCCGAAGACAAGGATCCCCGGTTGCTGGCCGATATCATTGAAATCATGGATCCTCATAGTCAGGCCGAACCGCGGTTACGCACCACACTTTTGTATACCAATATGACGGCTAAGGCGGTATATAATGCTCTTGTGCAGAAAGGGTGGCCCGAAGAGGCATTGCCGACAGTAAGAACGATATCCAACCTTTTGGACCGTCACAATTATCGCTTGCGTACCGTGGCCAAGACGAAGGTTCAAAAAAAAAGTCGGAAACAGACGCCATCTTCGAGAACGTCTGGGAAGTGAACGCCTTAGCGGATGCAGATCCCGAAACCCTGAGGGTAAGTATGGATATAAAAGCAACAGTGAATGTCGGGGAATACTCCAGATGTGGACGCTCACGTGGTCTCACGCCGGTCAAGGCGTGGGACCATGACATGCGGCCTAAGGAGAAGTTGGTACCTGGCGGCATTCTGGAACCGGTAAGCGGGAGATCCTTTCTCTTTTTCACGAGTAG
>ENA-OSEO01003783-OSEO01003783.1-sediment-metagenome-genome-assembly--contig:-NODE-3783-length-16943-cov-4.243567_pt1 | contig 16943 bp, 16 predicted proteins | sample MGYA00237883_ERZ534232 | MGnify/ENA metagenome assembly ERZ534232
CAACGCTCTCCTGCGGGCCGGCGTCAACGTGGACATCGTGAACTGCCGGGCGGGCCTCTCCCGCTACAAGCTGGTCTTCACACCCGACCTGTCGATCATGCCCGATGAGACCGCGCGCAAACTCGATGGCTTTGTCAAGAATGGCGGTGTCCTGCTGGCCGATTGCCGGACTGGGATCAAAGACGAACGCAACCTGTGCCACGAGAGGACCCTGCCGGGATTGCTGGCCCCTGCGCTGGGCATCACGATCGAGGAATACAGCAGCCTGGGGGCGGATTCCTCGTACAAGGTCGTCGGTCGCGGGGGTCTCAACGGCGAGTACACCGCGGTCCAGTATGCGGATTGGGTCATTCCACAGGGCGCCGACGCCCTGGCAGGGTATGTCGATTCATGGCACATGGAGTCCTTCGCGGCCGTCACGCACAACAGCTACGGGAAAGGAAAGGGCTGGTACGTGGGGATGGTCGCCAAGGAGGACGCGTTTTACGACCATCTGAGCGGCCGACTGCTCGAAGACGCCGGCATCCGGCCCGTGGTCCGCCCGCCTCTCGGCGTGGAGGCCTCGGTACGCAAGGGCCCCGCCGGGACGGTGCTGTTCCTCATCAATCACGCGGACGAACCCAAGACCATCTCGATGCCCTCGGGCGGCAACGACCTGCTCCGCGGGACCAAAACCGGTGAATCCGTCACCCTCGACAGGTTCGGCGTGGCGGTCATCAAGATCGAGCAGTGACCGCCTTCCAGAAGGCGAGACCGAGCCGCACGGACGCGCGCCGACGGACACGGACATTCACGGACCTGTGGCCCCCCTGTCTGTGAGTGTCCGTGTTGGTCCGTGCAGGCCCATGTCACACACTCCCTCGACTTCCGTTTGCACGGGTTTTGCAGTCGCGTCCGTCTATCCTATACTTTCCTTGGACGGCCGTCACGTCTGGGGGTGCCTGTCCATACCATCCGCCTCTGGCTTGGGGAGAAGTGATGAGAGTACGCAACGGCTTCACACTGATCGGGGTCATCATCACGACGGTGGTCTTGTGCCTGGTGGCCGTGGCCATGGTTCCACAGTTCAGTTCCGCCGCTTATGACGGTCGGACGGCAGCCCTGTGCAACAAACTCCAGGACGTCCGTCGGCACATCGAGGTCTACCGTCGCCGGCATGAGGGGCAGATGCCCGCCGCGCCGGGCGACACGGGGGAGATCTTCGCCTCCAGAATCACACAAACCACGAACGACAGCGAGCCGGGCAGTTCGGATACGAATCCTCGGCTGCAGCGCATGCCGGTCAATCCATTCAACGATCTCGACACAGTACGGGTGGGCGGAGCCCCCGCCGGAGCGGGCACTCACGGCTGGCGGTTCGATCCCCTGACCGCCGACTTCCAAGCCGACGATGATCGCGACGTCGACGGTGACGGCTCACCGGAGCACGCACGCCTGTAGCACTCGCGACAACCGATCCACGCGTTTCTGCCTTTCGTCGAACGACTCCCCTTGTGTCGAGGGAGGAACAGGCTCCTTCTCCTCGTCGCCTCCGACGCAATTATGGTCTGTTCCTACAGCTTCCACGGGCTGCGGGTCGCGCGGGCGAGCATCCGGTCGGCTTCGAGATCGTTGACGAACCTCTCGGCGACTGGATCCCAACGAAGCTGGCGACCCAGGCGCAGACAAATATTCGCAATATGACAGGCCGTCGTCGAGCGGTGAGCCGCCTCGGGATGAGCGATCGTCCGCGCCCGCGTCCGCACGCAGTCCAGGAAGTCGCGATGGTGGCCCTCCATGTACTCGTAGCCGCGTTGGGCGGCATTGAGTTTCCGCATAATCGTGTCGCTGGACGCGGTGACTTTGCCGGTGTCATCGACGCTGACCCAACCTTCCGTCCCGACGAACTTGTTGCCGCGCGGCCCGCGGCCCGGCTCGGTCTCATCGTGCATGATCATCTTCACGCCATCCGGGTAGGTCGCAATGACCTCGAACCGCACGGGCGTATTGAACAGGCCGTCCTTGGGGAACTCGGCCCACCCTTCGTACTGCATCGGGCTGAGGTTCTCGTCGCCGTGCGCCCACTGGGCCAGGTCGGCGAAGTGCGCCCCGAGGTCCGTGAGCTGACCGCCGGAGTAGTCGTAGATCCAGCGGAAGGTGCCGTGGCATCGTCTCGGCGTGTAGGGCTCCAGCGGCGCGGGCCCGAGCCACATGTCGTAGTCGAATCCCGCCGGCACCGGTTGCGCCGGCTGCAGTGGACACGTCGGGCCGTTGTGATAGTAACAATGCAGCTCTCGCAATTCACCGAGCGTGCCGCTGCGCGCGATGTCCACGCCGAACCGGAAACAGGCGATGCTCCGGCGTTGGGTGCCGCTCTGATAGACCGTGTTGTACCGGTTCATCGTCTCGACGACCGCCCGCCCTTGGGCCACGGTCAACGAGATCGGCTTTTCGCAGTAGATGTCTTTGCCCGCCTTGGCCGCCTCGATGGCCAGGATCGCATGCCAATGGTCCGGCGTCGCGATCAGGACCGTGTCGATGTCCCGGCGGGCCAACACGTCGCGGAAGTCCGCGTACGCGACGCAATCCTTGTTGCCGTAGGCGGTATCCACCGTTTCCTTCGCCCGCTCCAGGTGGTTTGCGTCCACGTCGCAGACGGCCAGCACCCGCACATCCTCGAACGTCAGAAAGCTCTTGAGATTGTGCAGCCCCTGGCCGCCCAGACCGATGGCGCCCATCGTGATCCGCCGGCTGGGCGCGCTGCCACCCAGGACCGCCGAAGAAACCACATAGGGTAGCGCCAGCACCGCTGAGCCGAGAACCTGCCGTCGTGATATTCGCTGATCCATAGTCGATCTCCTACTGCCGCGTGCTCTCACACCCAGAGCCGGCTCCGCAGTGTCCTGGCGGCCGCACTCATTGTACGCGTTGCCTGACCAACTGCAAGGATTTGGGCGATGGGCCGTCAAACAAGGTCGAACAGCCCAGATCTCGCCCATCGGGTCTCCTGGGACACATCTGGTTGATGCGCATACTCTTCTGCAATAGAATAGCCGCATCGAGGATCGTCGGGCAGTCGCGTGGCTGTCGGACGGACCGGGGAGTGAATGCTGACGAGGTTCTGCCATGAGAACACGAGATGTTCATGTGCGGCTTGTTGCAGTTCTGACATTGCTGGCGGCGAGCACGGCGGGGTTCGCCGCCGGGCAGACGGAGAACGAAGAGGGATTCGTGGTGCTGTTCCCCAAGGACGGCGTACCGGAGGGTTGGCTGGTGCGGAGCTGGAGCGACGTAAACAAGCCGCCCGCCGCAGCGAATACCCGATGGGTCGTCCAGGACGGCATCCTTCACGGCGGCGAGCCACGCGGGAGCTGGCTGCTGAGCAAGAAGGAGTACGGAGATTTCGTCCTGAAATTCGATTTCAAGCTGGGCCCCACTGGCAACAGCGGCTGCGCCCTGCGGGCCCCCCTGTTCGGGGATCCCGCCTTCGACGGCATGGAACTCCAGATGGCCGACTATCGCTACAACACTCAGGCCAAGGACTCCGAACTCGCCGGCGGCATCTATCGTGCCATCGCGCCGCGCAAGCAGGTCTACAAACCGACCGAGTGGAACACCTACGTGGTCACGCTCAAGGGCCCACGCCTGCACGTCGTCCTCAACGGCGAAGTGATCCACGATCTGAACCTGGACGAGCAGGAACAGGTGGTGCTGCGTCACAACGGGCAGCCCTGCCCCAAGGTCAAGGACCGGCCGCGCAAGGGCCACATCGGTTTTCAGGAGCTCAGCCGGGGCGCCGAGCACGCGCTGATCCGCAACGCGCGCATCAAGGTTCTCGACAGCGCCAACGAGGCGAAGACCGATAAGAAATGACGGGACGAGGCCCTCAAAGTCCCCAATCGAGCTTGTCCTTGTGACGCCAGTGGTGCCGACCGAGCAGGTGTGCCGCGACAAGCAGCAGGTACAGGCACGCTGCGTTCGAGAGTACCCGTCCCATGGGTACGTATGCCGAGACACGGCGAACGACGATGGCCAGGAGCGCCAGCAGACCGAGTTGGAGCACCAGCAACAGGTAGGCGCGCAGCGTCATCACGATGGAACGCATGATAAGCAGCGGATTGAGGGCGTCGATGCCGTCAAAGAGGATCGCGATAAGCAGTGCCATCGGCCAGAAGAACGCGCATGCGGCCGCCAGAAGCACGCACCACGTACTGAGTTGCCCCATCAGGCCGTAGCAAACGGCGGCCGGCCAGAAGCTGATCGCCGTGCTCGCCAGAAGCAGCAGCATCTGTGACAGCACTTCGGCGCGATCCGGCGTCGGCGCCAGCGACGTGGAGGGCGCCCGCCTTCCGCCGCGGGAGCTGTCAAAAACACTGTAGCTCGTGTAGAAGACCACGTAGCCGATGACCATGACCCGGAGGATCAGGACGAGAACGCCGCCGTAGGGTCTCAGGAGGGGAGCGACGAACCCCCTGAACAATGCGATCGTCCCCAAGGCAACCACGATGGCACCGATCTGGACGAGGCCGTCTGCGTTGGCCGGGTACAGGAGCACATCGATGGGTCCGGCCGGGGGTTCTGTGCAAGCCTCCTCGGCCGGCTCCGTATCCGCAGGCGCCTCGGCCGCCGGAACGCTCGGGCCATCTTCCTCCGTCACAGGGGAAACCTTGCCGGGCAGATCCAGGAAGGCTCGGTCCTTTGCGGAGAGTACCACCGCCGATCCAGATACGTCAGCGCCGGTGGGCTCTCCGCCGGCGGACATCCCGCCCGATGGGGGCACGTGCATGGCGTGCCCGCAGTGCGGACATTTGCCTTTTCTTCCGGCTCGACTGTCCGGCACGATGAACCTTCGACCGCATTGCTCGCAGGCGAATCGAATCATAGCGCTAGCCTACGGAGGATTCTACAGAAAGGTCAACCGCCGCCATCGGGGTCGCCAGGCATTGCCGCGCCGGGCTTCACGGATCTTCCCGTCTGGATCCGATGCCACAGGTTCACCAGGCCGCGAGCCTGCAGGAACAGGATGATCGCGAGCACGACCTGGATGCCGCCGGATAGGCTGGCCGGCCAGAGGCCCCGAAGCGTCATCGCAGAAACGCGGTCGGACGGGGAGCGCGAAGCGAGGTACAGCCCGTTGACAATCACCTGGACAAGCTGCGGGACCGCTTTGAGGAAGATCAGAACGGCCACAACCGAGAACCCAATCGCCTGCACATCGTCGCCGGTCAGGACGCTGGGCAGAGCGAGTGGCTTGTCCTCCCCCATCAGCAGCGGGGCCAGCTCCCTGCTGTAGACCAGAAGCAGGATGCCGGCGAGTGCGGTCAGCACCAGCGGGAGCAGCCCCGTGAGCATCCAGAACCCCGCCATATCTCTGCCTTGTGGCAATCTCAGCATCCCCAGCATGCCGCCAAGAAACTGAATGAGCGGGAGCAACTCGATGATGGCATAGATGCCGAGCAGCTTCAACGCGAACGACGCCAATTCATGTCTGGTCATTTCTCACCTCCAGCAGACAACAACGGACCCTGTCCCCACCTACCGGGCCAGAACTTCGCTCTCGCGGTTCTTCATCAGCTCGATCATCTCAGCCGGGGTTTCAGCGGCTTCCAGGCGGGCGACGAATCTCTCGTCGTGGAGCATCCGGCATAGACGCGCCAGGATGTGCACGTGGTGGCGGTCGTCCTGAGAGGCCGTCAGGAACAGAAGTGTGGTCATGCGGCCGTCGGGGGCGCCAAAGGCAATTCCTTGCGGGGTCTTGGCCACGACCAGAATCGGCGCGGAGATCCCATCCGGCAGCGGCCGGCGCGGGTGCGGGATCGCAAGGCCCCCTTCCATGGCCGTGCTGCACAACTCCTCGCGGTGCAGAACCGCCTCCAGCAAGGCGCGGTCGTCCACGACCAAGCCGGTCTCCTGAGCCAGGGCCACCAGCTCGCGCAGGGTGCTGTCCTTCGTGCGCGAGCCGAGATTTGTGGTGACAGCCTCGGGTCTGAGCAGCGGTGTGATGACCGCCTCATCCTGCTCGGTCTGTCGCTGCTCGGTCATGCCCGCATCGACACCGGCCAGATGGTCGTGGCTCATGCCGCCCATCTGCTGCTGGAGCCATTCGGTGATCTGGGCCCGGTTGAAGCGGAATTGGCCGCCGACCTTTTGGCAGGGAATCTCTCCCCGCTGGGCCATGCGTTCCACGCGGCGCACATCTGCGCCCAGCATCCGGGCCACCTCCTGAATGGTCAGATTCCTGTAAGGCATAATCAACCGACGATTGATTACTGACGATTCTATCCGTGAGGGGGCGTCTCTGCAACGCCGACGACATCGACCCTACCGCCAGGCACGAACTCGGCTGCCAGTGGACCGCGGCATTAAGAGCCTATCCGAATAACCCTTGATCTGCCGATATCCCTCTGGGGGGCATGGTGGCCCCCGAAGGAGATCAAGGATGAGCAACAATCGATATCGAGTCTCCGATGAACTGTGGGAGCAGATGGTACCCTTGCTCCCCAAGCACGTGAACACCCATCGGTTCGGGGGCGGGCGGCCTCGGGTCGACGACCGCAAGTGCATGGACGGGATCTTTTTTGTCTTGCGGACGGGGTGCCAATGGAATGCGTTGAACGAGACGGGCATCTGTCCGAGCAGTACCGCCCACGACCGGTTCCAGGAATGGGTGGCGGCCGGAGTGTTTCAGAAGTTCTGGGCCGCGGGTCTGCAAGAGTACGACGAATGCCAAGGAATCGACTGGTCCTGGCAGTCGATGGACGGAGCCATGACCAAAGCTCCACTGGGCGGGGAAAAAAGTCGGTCCCAATCCTACGGATCGAGCCAAGGACGGTGTCAAGCGAAGCGTCCTGACAGAAGCCTGCGGCGTGCCGATCGGTCTGGCTATTGAGGGGGCCAACCGGCATGACAGCAAGCTGGTGGAAGCCACCATCGAGAGCATCCCGGTTCGCCGTCCGAGAGCGACGCGGAGACATCCGCAGCGCCTTTGCCTGGACAAAGGATACGATTACGATTCGGTACGCGACTTGGTGAAGGAGTTCGGATATACCGCCCACATCAAGGCCCGAGGCGAAGAAGCCCAGGCGATCAAGCGACAGGCTGGCTTCAAGGCTCGCCGGTGGGTGGTGGAACGGACACATCGTTGGATGAACCGCTTTCGCCGCATCTTCACGCGGTGGGAAAAGAAGGCCGCGAATTATCTCGGTCTGCTTCATCTGGTTTGTGCGGTCATCACGTACCGCTGCGCTGGGTTATTCGGATAGGCTCTAAGACGCTGTCAAATAGGGGCGCCGCCGCGAGACATCGCGGCCAGGAACTCCCGGTTGGTCGGATATTTCTTCAGCAGCTTGAACAGGGCTTCCACCGCGTCGCGGGGTCCGTAGTTCGCCAGAACCCGCCGCAGAGTGATCAGGCCCCGGCTGTGCTCCGGACTGTAAAGCTTCGCTTCCTTCCGCGTGCCGCTGGCGGGGATATCAACTGCAGGAAAGATCCGCAGTTCCGCCAGAGAACGGTCCAAGACCAACTCGCTGTTGCCAGTACCCTTGAATTCCTCGAAGATCAGTTGATCCATGCGGGACCCGGTATCAACCAAGCACGTGGCGATGATCGTTACGGAGCCGCCGTCCTCGATAGTCCGGGCCAGGCCGAACAACCGACGCGGGATCTCGAGCACACCCGCCTCGAGCCCCCCGCTCATAGTGGGCCGGGAGCCTCCGCCGCGACGGGTCCGGTTGTTGAATGCCCGGCCGACGCGCGTGAGACTGTCGATCATCAGGACGACCTCGTGGCCGCATTCGAGCTCGGTTTGCACGTGCGCCAGCACCAACTCGGCCAGTTCACAATGTTCGTCGGCCGTGTGATCGCTCGTGCTGGCGACAACCTCTGCTTCTTTGCACGCCCGGCGGAAATGCGTGACTTCCTCGGGCCGCTCGTCGATCAGCAGGACGATGATCCGCGTCTCGGGAGATACATGCTTGATCGCCCCGACCATCTGCTCCAGGAGGATGGTCTTGCCCGCCTTCGGCGGCGAGACGATCAGTTGCCGCGTGCCCTTGCCGATGGGCGAGATCAGGTCTACGATCCGCATGCTCTCCTGTCCGCAGGCGCCCAGATCGAACCGCACGGTCGGGTCCACTGCCACCAGATCCGCGAAATGGGGACGGTTACGGAACTCCTGCGGCGGGAATCCGCCCACGGAGTCGACGGAGACGAGCACGCGTTTGCCCTTCTTGAGGCCCACCTGTCCGGTGATGCCGGCGCCTTCGACGAGGCCGAAGCGTCGGACGAGATCCGGGGGAACCGTCGCGGCCAGCGGTCCGGTCCGGAACGAACGGTCGGCGGTGCGTAGGGAGAACTGATCTTTGCTGATGCGCTTCAAAACTCCAGTAGCCGTATCACTCATGCATACCTTCCATTGGGATTGTGCGACCCTCTTGAGGCCCACCCCATACACATGACTCCAAGTGTGGGGCTCCGACCTCCGCTATCATAGCACAATCCTCCGGCTTGGCAAGAAACCCCAATATGAAATTTTGTAGCATGGTCTCGGCCCCCTGAGACTACAACGGCAATCGCCGAACAGGGCAGGAATTGGCGAATTGATTTCCCGTGGACAATCGCCGCAATCGCTCCTCTGTTTGGGAGACGAATCCATGCAGCAGCAGAAAGACACTGCGAGGGAAGAGATCGAAGCGCCGCGGGCAGCGTCTCCGCAGCAGACACTGGCCGCCCTGAGCCTCTCCGACGACGACGGCCTGGACGACGCCGAAATCGGACGACGACGCTCCCGTTACGGACCGAACCGCATGCACCAGGCAAGACCGCGGAGCGCCGGTCGCGTCCTCATCAATCAGTTCAAAAACGCGGTCGTATGAATCCTGGGGCTCGCGGTGGTCCTGTCCTTCGCGTTCGGCGAACTCGTCGACGGCATGGTGATCCTACTGGCGGTGGCCATTAACACCCTAATCGACACCCAGAAGCAGGCCGGGGCGGTCGTCGCCATGATCCGTGACGGGGTCAACGACGCCCTGGCACTCAACAAGGCCGACATCGGTGTGCCCATGGACATTCGCGGCAGCCAGGTCGCCCGGGCGGCGGCGGACACGATCTCAAGGACGACGCCTCTTCCCCATCGTCCAGGCCATTGAGGAGGACCGGGGCATCTTCAACAACATCCGCAAGTCCGTGATCCATCTGCTCTCCGGCAATGCCAGCCAGATCCTGATCGTGTTCATCGCGTCGCTGTTCAACTGATCCTTGCCGATCCTGCCGCTCCAGATTTTATATCTGAACATCGTCAGCGATGTGTTTCCGGCTTTGGCGCCGGGCCTCTCGGGCCCGGGGCTCCGCGGTTGGGCGGTCATCCTGGCCATGAGCCTGATCCCGCTGGCGATCGGCCAGACAGTCAAAGCCCTCCGCGACCGACAATCCGATCCGGGGCTTGCGTGACGCAGAGATTGAGGGTACAATGGCTTCTTGAGTGTTTGCTGGGATTGGTCCGGACCGATGGGTATCATCTGAAGGAAGGAGCAAGGGATATGAGACACCGACACGCCTTTACGCTGATTGAGCTGCTGGTTGTCATCGCCGTCATCGCCGTGCTGATGGCGATCCTCATGCCGGCCCTGAGCCGGGCGCGGGAACAGGGCAAACGTGTCGCCTGCCTGAACAACCTGCGGCAGATGATGACAGGCTGGATCCTGTACGCCGACGACAACACCGACAAGATCGTCGGGGCCAACCCTCAGGGTAATGCCCCGTGGGTGCGGTACCCGAGCAGCGGCACTAGCGCCAGCCTGGATGAGAAGGTCAGTGGCGTCCGGGGCGGCCTGCTCTTCACCTACTGCCCGGAGGTCAAGATGTACAAGTGCCCAACCGGGGTCCGCGGCGAGATCGTCACCTATGCCATCACGGACGCCATGAACGGCTACGACGGCATCCCGGGCACCAAGGACCTCATGGTCAAACGAAGGATGCAGATCAAGGCGGCTGACCAACGGATCGTCTTTCTTGACGAGGGCCGCCTGAGTCCGAACAGTTGGACGCTCTGGTACGACCAGGAGCGATGGTGGGACCAGATCACCGCCCGCCATGGGGACGGAACGGACTTCGGATTCGCCGACGGACACAGCGAGTACTGGAAGTGGAAGGACCCACGGACCATCGAGGTGGCCAAGATGGATTACAACTACTGGCAGGGCACCGGGCGCAACGGCGCCGAGTCCAACTCGCCCGGCAACGAGGACCTGCATCGCGTCCAGCGGGCCGTGTGGACCCGGCTTGGCTATACGCCCAGCAACTGAGGGAATCCTGGCGAGGTTGACGGGCCGCGGAACATATGGCATCCAGGGACAAGCAGCGGGGCGTAATCTTCGACATGGACGGCGTCCTAGTCGATACGGGCTGGGCCCATCGGCAGGCATGGTACGACCTGGCGGCCCAGGAAGGTCTGGCCATGACCGATGAGTTCTTCCGCGACACGTTCGGCATGCAGAACGGCGCCATCCTGCCGATGCTCCGGCCGGGGATTTCGAAACCAGAAGTAGACCGGCTCTCCGACCGGAAGGAACAGCGCTACCGCGAGGTTGTGCGGGAACGGCTGGAGTGGGCCGAGGGAGTCGAGGCCCTGCTCGGGGATCTCAAGCACAGCGGTTTTCGCCTGGCCATCGGCTCGTCCGCGCCACCGGAGAATCTGGACGTCTTCTGGATGGGTCTGCGCCTGGCCGACTACTTCGATGCACGGGTTACAAACGAGGAGATCACCGAGAGCAAACCGTCGCCACAGACGTTCTTGAGGGCGGCGCAGAAGATTGGGCTGGCCCCGGCTCGGTGCGTCGTCGTCGAGGATGCAGTGCAGGGCGTACAGGCGGCTCGGGCCGGCGGCATGGCCGTCGTGGCGGTGACCACGACGCGCACACGCGACGATCTGGGGGATGCAGATCGTGTGGTGGCGAGCTTGGCCGAACTGCGGGCCGGCGATCTCCTGACCATGCTGAAATAGGAGCGGGATGGCGGCCCCGGACACGGACTACGACGGACAAGCCCAAGCGGACGCCCGGGCCCATGTGCGCCCAACCGTCTACGCCAAGCTGTTCCTCACCGCCCTGTTCTGGGGCGGCACGTTCATCGCGGGCCGGCAGGTCTCCCAGCATCTCGATTCTTTCACCATCGCCTTCCTGCGATTCGCGATGGCCTCGGCGCTGCTGCTACCGTGGATGTGGAGGACCGAAGGCAGGCTGCCGGTTCTCCGTCGGTCGCAGATTCTGCCTGTCGTACTGCTGGGCATGACCGGGATCTTCCTTTACAATTCGTTGTTCTTCAGCGGTCTGCGCCGGATCGAGGCCGGTCGTGCCGCGTTGATCGTCGCGACCTGTCCGGCGTTCATCGCCGTCGCCACGACACTGTTCCTGCGGGAGCGGCTTCGCCCGATCCAGATGGCCGGGATTCCGCTCTCGATTCTGGGAGCGATGGTGGTCATCTCACAAGGAGACGTGTCTCGGATCCTCTCCGGCGGCGTCGGGCTCGGCGAACTGCTCATCCTGGGCTGTGTCCTGAGTTGGACCGCCTACTCCCTGATCGGCAAGTCGGTTATGCGGGAGCTTCCCCCGCTGGTTGCCGTCTGTTATTCCTCGATCATCGGCGCGCTGGCGCTGGCGATCCCCGCCGTGCTGGAGAATCCCGCCCGGAATCTCACCCGCACCGGCTGGCTCGACTGGGTCTCCATCGCGTATCTCGCGGTCTTTGGGACCGTCCTTGGCTTCGTCTGGTTCTACGAGGGAGTCAAGCGTATCGGCACCACCCGCGCGGGTCTGTTCATCAACTTCGTTCCCATTTCCGCCGTGCTCCTGGCCGCCCTGATTCTCCATGAGCCCATCACCGGATCCCTGGCAGCCGGAGCCATCCTGGTTCTGATCGGCGTGTACCTGACGAATTCGAAGAGTCCGTGAATCCAAGGAGCGGGCATGCCTATTCGACCGATCATTCCCCCAACTGGGCCCAGAGGAGACGTCGGAAGGAGCCGAGGACAACGGGCAGGGGGACGACCTTGACCTCGACCGTGCCGAGCGTCCCGTCGATCTGCGCGGAGGCGGCCCCCGTCTGGAAGGTGGCCAGAAGACGATCGAGGGACCTGACACCGGGCAGGGTGATCCCTTTGAGGACCCGCGTCGAGGCGACCGCAAAACCTTCGATGGGACTGTCGGCGCCGAGGCTGACATCCTTGATCTGTCCGGCCCCGCGGATCTCGACGCCCCGATTGAAGTAGGAGAAGCTCGGGATCACCACCGACGGCCCTTCGAGCCGGACCGTGACTTCGCCCGAGCCGGTCGGCTGCCGCTCGCCGAACTGCAGATTCAGGGAATTGTGAAGGACCTTGACGATGGGATTTCTGACCAGATCAGACTCCGCCAGGCTGATCCTCGCTTCGCCCCCGAAGGAGTCCCATCCGGAGGACGCCAGTAGCGTGGCCGTGCCGGAGAGATTCCCGATGTACTCCCCGGCATTGGGATCGATCGTGTGGACGAGCTGTTTGAGGTTCAGGTCGTTGAAATCGACCACCAGGGACCCGTAGTACCGGTCCGCATGCTTGCTGACGCGGGCCCGGGCATCGAGCCGGCCGTCCAGGACCTTGAGGCAGGCATTGTCGATCAGCAGGCGGGTCGCGCCGAGGTAGCCGGTGATCTGACAGATATCAACGGTAGCCGGACCAAACCGGCCGTTCTCGATATCCGCATCCAGCACAAACCGCATTGGCTCCGGCGGTCGCGCTTCCTTCGCCATCTGATCGATAGCCAGGGTGCCCGAGACCACCCCTTCAAAGCGTCCCAACTGCGGTACCCACGTCTGCAACTGCTTGGGCTCGATCCCCTGCCACCGCAACTGGGCTTCGCTGTTCCTCCACTGATTCAGCGCGATCGTGGCCCGGCCCTCCACGGAGCCGCCCAGGGTCTCGGCGTAGAGTCCCTGAATGTCCAGCGTCTGCTCCCGGACGAGCGTAAGGGCACGAATGCGCGCGAAGCTCTGCTCATTCAGCAGGAACTTGCCGGAGACGCGTGCCTCCCCCGTGGCTGTGCGGCGGACCATGTTCAGACGCAGTTTGGCTTCGCCATCCGCCTCGAAAAACAGGGCCGGCCCAGCCTCGTTCCTCGTTCGGCGTTTCTCGTTCGGATTGACCACTTGTGGAGCTCCCACCTGGCCTCTCCGCTTGAGCGCCGAGCCACGAGCCACGAGCGACGAGAGATAGACGGGCCACTCCTCCGCCTTCAATTCGAACAGGATCTCCTGAGGATTGTCGAGCCGGAATTCCATGTTGGCCTCGGCGCGTCCCTGTTTCTGCTGGAGCACGATCTCATCGAATCGAACCAGGCCGTCGGCAATGCGAAGCTTGCCGCGTGCTCGCTCCGCCACCAGCGGCGGGATGTTGACGTCCGAGGCGCTCCAACTCCCCGTTGCGACGGCCGAGTCGAGGTCCAGGCCCTTGATGGCCAGTTGAATCTGCGTCTGTGCCTGCCCGCGCGAGGTCAGCGGCAGACCGGCCATCCCTGCCGCCGCCTCCAGGGAGAGATCATCGGCCACAACCGAGACCTGCGTCTTGCTCAAGGACAGATCATGCTGCCCGCTCAGTTGCCAGATCCCTCCGAGCAGCTCGAATGAATCGGTGGCCATCCGAATCTCCCCGGGGTCCGCGTCGGCCCGCACGGGTACCTCCAACCGCTTGATTCGCCGTTGGCCCACGGCGATGTTCTGGCCCGTCAACTGGCCTGCCATGTTGAGCGTCCGGGGTTCGAGTCGCCCAAGGATATCTCCCTCGAGATGCCAACGACCAATCGGTTGCTTCGCCTGCGATGCTTGCGGCGGGGCCGAGCTGGCTGGCCAGTCAGCCGTGACCCGAACATCCTGGAACCCCCTCTCATAGAAGGACAACTCGCCTTCGGCCGTGACGATCCGCTCGCCCTGCGTCACGCGGAACTCGGAAATCACCGCCGTGCGATCATCTCCCTTGGCATTCAAGCGGAAATCCAGGGATTCAAGCCCCCACGGCTTGAGTTGGCCCGCACCGTCCGCCGCCATGTGGGCGGACCACTGCCGCGTATTCACATTGAATCGCGCATCGGCGTTCGCCGTCTCGGTGCCGGGCAGCTTCAAGGATGCCAATCGAATCTCGGGCCATGCCACGTGGACTTCGGCCGCGGTCCCGGTCAGGTCTACTTGCTTGCCCTCCCGAGACCAGAGCATGGCGGGAACCGAGACGAGCCACTGCGACTGCTGCCAATCGGCCCCCGAAGCCTCGACATTGACCGCAAGGTTCACTTCTCCAAGCGAGGTATCCGCGTCGATGGAAACGGTGGCCTTGGCCGCCTTGCGGCCGAACTGGGGAGACTTCACGGCCACCGCGAATGTCCCATCGTACCGCGGCAACTGGCCCTGGCCTGCCGCCGCCCCCGAGAGTTGCTGCTCGTTCGGATTTCGCGGGGTCGCGGCCGCCAGCGAACCGGAGAACTCCCCCGTCCGTGTGTTCCAGTCCCAATGGCCATTGAGTCGAGCGGTCAACAGGTTCGACACCGCCGCAAGCTGCTCAAGCTCGACGTGTTCCCTTGTGATCCGAATCGAGCCGCCGGCCAGCCGAATCTCCCGCCCGGCAAGGTTCGGCTCGCTGAACGTCAGCCCGCGAGGGCTGACGGTAACCTGGCCGGCGGTTGCCTGTACACGCACGTCGCCGCGTGCGGCAACCGACCCGACGGCAAGCTTGTCCAGACGAAGCATGCCGCTCACAGAGTCCTGCAACACCTTGCCCTCCCAGCAACCTGTCATCTGCAGGGGAGACAGGTCGCCGCCGAGCAGTTGATGGATCACGGGTCCGATGTCTCCCACCTCAAAACCGACCGCATGGGCCCAGTCGCCGCCCGGCACCACCTGCCCCTTCACCCCCACAACCTCGGGCCACTCCAGATCAAACAGCCACAGCAGCCGCCCCTGGGGGTGGGCCCGAAGATCCAGCGGGCCCACCGTCTGGGCCACCGCATCCGGTTCGGTAATGTGCAGCACGGCATCCTGGATCACGATCTGCGGCCGAGCAGGCCGCCCTTTCTGTTCCTCGGAGGAATCGAAGCTGGCACGCAATCGTGTCCAGACATCCTGCACGTTCCACCGACCGCTCTCATAGTGACGCAGGTTCACTCGGGGGCTGTCCACCTCCACCGACTGCACGTTGACCGGCCGTCCGAGGATCAGTAGAGGGATAACCTCATGCTTGACTTCGATCCTGTTGGCCGAGAGCACCACCTCGCCCGTCAGCGGCATCTTCACGGCGGCCTCTCGGATCGTCGTGCTCCCCCCCCACCCCACGTCGAGGGATTCCGAGACGACCTCCATGCCGAGAGCCTCACTGGCGCGTGCAAGGATCATTTCACCCAGCCACGCGCTCCGGAGAACGAAATGGACGATCACCGCAGCCATGATGATCAGAACACTGAAAAGAAGAAGGATCCGTATCGTCCAGCGTAACATACACCACTCTGAGAGATTGGAAAACCGGAGTCAGGGAATGTCGGAGCACGGGGAAGCGCGGGTGGTTGACCCATCCTTCCCCGATGCCAATACTCCCCTCTCCCACGCTCTATAGCTATCAGCTGTCGATAGGGTTCGGGCCGCGATGAAGACATCATTCGATGTGATGGTCCACGGGCGGGATGTCGCCCAGGGTGCGCGGGCCGAAGCCGAAGAGCCACCAGTCGTCCCGGTAGGCCCGACCAATCGACGGTCCCGAACTGGCCACGACCTCTCCGGTATTGGCCCAATAGGCCACGTAGGCGACGCTGGCAAAGCTCACCTGCCGGATCTCCTTGACCAGCGCGATCTCGGGCGTCATGAAGCCACCCAGAGGCACGCCGGCCGCCGCCGAGGTGGGGCCCGCTCCGGCGCCGATGGACGGAATGCCGAGGATGCTGTCGTAGCGGTCGATGCCGATCCCCGGGGTGCGCACCTCCATGATGATTTCCACGTCTTTCACATCCGGCGCCAACTGCACCCCCGACAGCAGCAGCTTGGCACGAAGTTCGCCGAGAACGAAGGCCTTTTCCGTCGCGCTGAAATACCGGTCGTCCACGTAGACTCTCCGTCCGTGGAGCACGTCGAAACTCAGGGGCGCCACCGCCTTGATCGCCGCCTCCGAGAGCAGGAATTGCTCTGTGGCGGTTCGCGGGGGGTCGGTCACGCGCTGGGTCGCGCAGCCGCAGAGCAGGAACGCCAGGAGCATGCAGACCGGCACCCGCCGATCCCCCCCATCAATCGTGAGTCGTCGATCCAATCGCCGTGCACACTGCCGAGTCAATGCCATGCCTGCCCTCAGGATCTTCTCTTGGACTGCGCCGCCATCACAATTGCTTGATAAGGATATTCCGGAACTGGAGAAGACTGGGCGGACTCGTCCACTGCCCGTTGCGCATGGCCCCGTGATGCTGCAAACCGATGGGCCCTCTGGCAGGAACGCCCGGCATTTGCGCGTTTTCGATGACGGTCTTGCCGTTGAGCACGACACTCACGCGGTCACCTTTCACGGTGATTTCAAAGCGATTCCACTGCCCTACCGGGTGATCGGCCTGCGTGCGAGGCGTCGCTCCGGCACGGACCTCCGGCGGCTGCTTGGCGTCCATCCGGTAGCCATACATCTCGCCTGAGCCCGCGGGCCAGCACCAGATGTTGATCTGGCTCTTGCCGGTGCCGCGCAGCATGATGCCCGAATCCGAATCCGGCAGGCTCATGCGCATCTCCTTGCCGTGGATGTCGCGCGCGTGGGTCCCGTCGGGCAGAATGTAGGGGACATTTGGATTCACATAGGGCGTCTCCTTGATCCGCCAATCGACGCGGAGCACGAAGTCGCCGAACTCCTGTTGGGTCCAGAGGCTCTTGTCGCCCGCGGCCTCGCTGCGGGCATCATAATCGATGACCCCGTCGATGACCTTCCAGTG
>ENA-OSEO01003785-OSEO01003785.1-sediment-metagenome-genome-assembly--contig:-NODE-3785-length-16939-cov-10.405053_pt1 | contig 16939 bp, 15 predicted proteins | sample MGYA00237883_ERZ534232 | MGnify/ENA metagenome assembly ERZ534232
CCACTGAGATCTTCGAGTTGTCGATTGCTGAGTTCGAGCAAACGCGCCAGCATAAGTTCTTGAACTTTCTTTTTGATATCGGCCTCACCGGCGGATTCAAAAAAATCTTTTTCTTTCAGTATTCGATCACATATTTTTTCCTGTTCTTCCATCTCCTTAATTTTTTGTTCATATCCTTTTTGCGAGGCTTTCTGGTGCTTCAGTCGGTTTGTCGCTGCGGTAAGCGCTTCTTCCAATTCATCCTTTCGTTTTCCCGCGTCTTGGATTTGCAGCCTTAAGGATTCCGTAGATTCGATGGTCATTTCCTTTGTTTCTTCTTCGCCAAGTTTTTCCCGGATGGCATCCAAACTTGCAACGCATCGGGCGATATCGTGATCTATCGCTTCCTGTTTATCCTTGATGGTCTGCTGTTCTTCGAGGCTTAAAAAGCTATTTTGGGCTTCCTCTATCGTACTGAAACCCGAGTCTGCCAGCCGGATCGAAAGATGGTGTTCAAGTTCTTCACATTCTTTTTCAATGTGCTGAAATTTATCTTCCGAAATCTGTTTCAATTGCGCTTTTTCCGACAGGGCTTTGTGAATCTTTTGGCGTTGTTGCCGGATGGTTTTCGCTTCTTCTTTCTGAGCGTGTAGTTTTTTTTCCGTTTCTTGCTTTTCTTGAAGCGGGTCTCCGGTTCCGAAAATGTTCATTCGTTTTTCTTTCAGCGCATGCAAGGCGTCTTGGTCGGTTTTAATCTGTTCTTTAAGACGTTCCGCTTCCTTTTTCAATATATCGAGTTTTTGAGGCAAGGCTTCGCTTTTGCTCTTCAACAGGATGACCTGTTCTTTCAGTTCGTTTATGGCTCTCAAATGGTTAAGGTAATCGACCCGCCTGGATTCCAGTCGACGATTTAATTCATCTTCTGTTCCCGGATCCGGGATTTTTTCATTGAATAACTTAAGGGGCTGTTGAAGGTTTTGTATCAGTTCTGCTTCCCTTTGTTTGATGTTTTGATTTTTCTGTTGGAGTGAAGATAACGTATTTCGATGGGCATTTAAATCATATTGAAGTCTGTCCGAAAAGGCTTGCATTTCGGCTATCTTCTCCGATTTTTTTTGAAAGACCCGATCAATCTTTTCAACCCTTTTAAAATGGTTTCGAATTTTTTTGATTCGTGCCTCTTGTTTTCGCAAATCTTTTTTCAACATCCGGATGGATTTCTTGACAGCATGGCGATTCTTAATGTCCCATTCGGCTTTTGTCGCCTGACATAAAGAATTCCAATTTTTTTTCATTTCCACCAGGGGATCATGTTGAGCTTTAAGTCGGGCGATTCTGTCCAGCAGGTTTTTTATTTGATTTTGGATTTTTTTGAGTTTGTCCTCCTGCATTCGAATGGCTTCCGCCGGTTCTTTCCCGAACGGAGGTCCAGTGGTCACATAAGGATGTTCCGGTGAACCGCAGAGGGGACAGGATTCCTTTTCTTTCAACTGTTTTCTGTATGGCTCGAATCTGGCAATATTTTGAATGACGGTCAGAATGCTGTTTTCCAGTTTAAACATTTTCTGCAATTCGGCGTGTTCTTGTTCAGCCTGTTTCAATGCGCTTTCCAAAGCTTTTTCGTCCGCCGACTCCCGTTTGGCATATGCTTTAGAAATCTTTAGCATTGAATGCCAGTTCGCCAGCCGATCTTTCTGCTCGGCACATATTTTTTCGAGCGCTTCCAGGGAATCGTTTCTCAAAAGGGATGTTAATTTTTTATTCCGTTCAGCTTTTCTGGCCTTGATTTTTGCTGCTTTGTTCCGGAGTTTTTCGATTTTACGGGAGGTTTTGGTCAGCAATGCAGATGCTTTTCTTTCGGCCTTCAATTCGGCCTTCTGCTGACCGGGGTGCTTTGACATACTGACACGGACCGATCGCAACTGTTCCAGCGTGCCTCTGATGATAGAAATCTGTTTTACCAGGTTTTCATATCCGGCATGTTCTTTCAGCCATTTTTCCGTATTCTTCCGGCGGGCCTCATTTTCGGCGATTTCCTTCTTGATCGCCAGCTGTTCCTGTAAGGTCTTGTTCTGTTCTTTTTCATTGGATGCCTGGTGTTCCGATAATGTCCGAACCGAAGCGCTTGCCGTCTCGATTCTTTCATCGATTTCAAGTGCCTGCTCAATCAACACCCGGCGTTCCGACCAGCTTTTTTGAGCTTGATCCAGTTCAAAGATATGCGCCTCTTCCGTTTCCGTCAATACCTTGTGTCGGTCTTTTAGGTCTGCAATTTCTCTTTCAAGTTTCTTTAGCGTATCCAAATTCATGGGCGCTTTGGCTTTCAGGCTGTTGAGCCGCTTAATGTCTTCTTCAAATAGTGTTGCGTCCATGGCCTTGTTTAGTCTAAGAAGATCCGATTGAATTTGCGCTTTTCGGTTCTGAGCTTCTGCAAGAGCGGCCTGATTATCATTATATTCCTTTTGTAATTGACCATGGAGTTTGAGCTGTTTTTCTTCTTCATATAACTTAAAAAACAAGTTTTCGGTCTTTTGATAATCTTCTTCGAGCTGCTCAATGTTTCCCTGAAGGTTCTTAATTTCCGAAGTGTGCATCAGCGGAAAATCATGAATCTCTTCTTTGAGTGCATCAAGTTTTTTTAACGCTGTTTCAGCATTGTCAAAGATGGCTTTTGAATATTCGGCATATATTTCTTTGCCAGTAATTTTTTCTAATATTTCGGCCCGTTCGTTATCGAGAGCATTTAAGAATGCTGCAAATTCCCCCTGCGTCAACATGATGGATCGGGAGAAACGCTTAAAGTCGAGACCGGTCAGTTCTGCGATACGGTTACGAACCGTGTTGATCTTTTCTTCGATCACCTGTTTTTTACCATTAATTTCGAGCAGTTTCATTTCCGGGGGCAGCGTTTTTCCTTTGATGCTGCGCAGAGACCATGTGGAACAATAAACATGGTCGTTTGTCGAGAATGTTACCGTTGAATAGCAGTCAGAGGTCTGCTTGCTCATAATTTGCTCCGGCGAATTTCTAAGTCGGGCCGTCTCGCCGTAAAGTCCGAGTGAAATCGCATCAAAAATAGTGGTCTTCCCGGAACCGTTGGGACCGGTAATGGCAAACAGTCCTGATTCCTTAAGTGGGGGTCGGTCGAAGTGAATCTCCCATTCTCCCTTCAAGGTGTTTATATTTTTAAACTTTACATTTAATATTTTCATAATGATTTTTAATATCCCGACCGCTTTCAGGAACGTAGTGGAAATCCTATTTCAGTGAGGCATCGGGGAGCTTGATTGTTATTTGTGGCGTCACTTTCGTTATGGGTATCCATTTTATGCTTTGGTTAAAACCTAAGTTTAAATTAAACTATTTTGAATTTCAAGGATTCAGTGACGCTTCTACAAAAAGCTTTTCAGTTGGTGTTTATCATGTTAACCTTTTATGATACAAAATCGTTGTATATTTTCCTATAAGGACCTCGTTGGTTTCTTTAATGACCGATAAAGAACACATGCCGGCAAAGCTCAAGTTTCAGAGAAAATTTTCTGCATTACTGGTTTACGGAAGGCCACCGCTCGTCTTTTGCGGAATGTTTTGCGCCCTGGCAGTCATGTGGACCCGCAACCCGCTGCTCTATACCTTAGGGGTGATATTACTTGTTATCTCCATGAGCTTTGATCTGATCGACGGGTGGTTTTCAAGCCGGTTCCAGCCTCACTCTACACTGGTCCATCTTGCGGACAGGGTCATGGACAAGATCGTATATTCGATTATATTCCCGCTTGTGGCTGTCGGTATGATGTGGCGCCTTCTTTTTACCCCGACCCCCGGAACCAAGGCTGAATTGTTTCATGGCATTTTTGTCCTGGTTTTGTGCGTAACAGTCCTGATCCGTGACAATTTTGCGAACTTCATGCGTTTTTTCGCCATGCGAACAGGGCCGGAAGCGGAAATAAGAGAGTTTACACGGCTGAGGACCATCGTGGCCGCACCGGTCGGGACCCTCTTGTACGCGCATGCTTTTTATGTTCCAGGGGATTTGAATTTTCAGATTTACACCTGGATATCCTGGTTGGGAAATCTTCCCCTGCGTGTTTTGTTTTTAATCGAAATCGTATTTATGATCATAAATTTTGGATCTATCGCTGCAAACTGCCGGAAATACGGTGCCTACTGCCTGGATGAGATTTGCGATGAGGATGAACGCTTGCGGCGAAATATTTTGTCCTTTTTCCCCAACACCTTAACCATCATGAATGCCATGATGGGGTTGCTGGCTGTTTTTTTTGCATATCAGGGGCGTATTCGTGAGGCGTATCTTTTTCTGATCGGTGCCGCCATTTTTGATAAACTTGACGGGGCTCTGGCCAGAAAACTGGGCCTGACAGAATCCCTGCCCGAACAAGACCGGCCCAAACAGATCGGCTTTGGAAGCATTCTGGATGACATCGCCGATGCCGTCAGCTTCTGCATTGTTCCGGCCTGGATATTTTATTTGTTGCTTGGAGGTGTTTCGGATCCTGTAATCCGGCGGCTTCCCTTAGGGCTGGCGGCTGTGCTGTATACCCTTATGGGGATTGCCCGGTTAATTTACTTTACCTTTGACCGGACGCCTATCCCAGGATTTTTTAAAGGGATGCCGACCCCGGCCGCTGCATTGCTGGTGGCCGCACCCTTGATCATGTTCAACCATGCTGTTCGGGAAGCATCGGAATTGGTGCGTTATTGGGGCATTTTCTGTTTCGGGCTGATGATTTTTTCAGGAATTATGATGAACCTTTATCCCTTGCGTTACCTGCATCTCGGCCGCTTTATCGACAGGCATTCCTGGTTTGGTCGCCTGAATATGCTGTTACTGGTCATCCTCATATTTACTCCCTATCTGGGATACGCTGCGCTAATTTACATGTTGCTGTATGTCCTCTCACCACTGGTAACCTGGCGCATCCTTCCGAAACGGGAAATTACCAAAATCGATCCGTCGGCAACGGAATTGGAATCCCGGCAACCTGAAACCCACAATAAAACTCCTTGATCTATAATGACATTCAGGTTATTAAATAAAGTTTAATCTATTATAAAAGACTTGTTTTTTAATTATTGGCTCATATGAAACTCACTATAAACGAAGTTGCCCAGTGTCTTCGGCTTTCGATAAGCACTGTTGAACGATGGATTCGCCAGGGCAGGATACCCATACAAAAAACGGACACCGGCTATCTGTTTAATGAATCAACTCTGGAAAAATGGGCGGCCATGTATAAGCTCCCGTTTTCACTGCCGGACAAATTTGAAAAAAAGTTTAAGGAAAAGAAATCAGAGAATCTTTTGCCTGCAATGAAACGCGGCGGTCTGTTGTACAATATTAAAGGGGACAATGTCGAAGCAGTGTTGAAAGACGCCGTGGAGAACATATATTTTTTACCCGTCAGCTTCAAAGAGGAACTTTATCGTCGATTGCTTGAAAGAGAGCATCTGACATCAACAGGTATCGGTAAAGGGGTCGCCATTCCCCATCCACCCGATCCTTTGCAGGATACACTATCGAACGCCTTGATTTCCACATGTTTCCTGGAGAAACCGATAGATTTCAATGCGGTGGACGGAAAACCGGTATTTGTCATGTTTATTCTCCTGAGTCCATCGACAAAAACACATCTCCATCTTCTTTCAAGGCTTTCTTTTTGCATACGTGACGATGCATTCGTGGAGTTTTTAAAAACTTCCCCTGACTCAGCAGCGTTTTTTTTAAACATCGCTGATTTCGAAAACCGGCTCATAAAAGGAGAGGGGTATTAGGTGTTGGCAAAATGCGCATTCTAAAATCGTGGCGCTACCCCGGGAACTGGCCATTTTTCCGGTTTGATGATCGGCTTCTGCTCATACTGATGGCCGCTATTGTGGGCAACTTTTCCGGCTTGGCTTCTGTGGCGCTCAACAGGGGCCTGTTGTTGATGTCCGAGTGGCTTCATCATTTCCGTCATTACTGGTGGGTTTTTGTACTTCCTGCCATCGGCGCTGCCCTTTCTTCCCTGTTTCTCGAAAAAATCGTCAAAGAAGGTGCCGGACATGGGGTGCCGGAGGTGATTTACAGCGTGTCCCGTTACGGCGGTCTTTTGAGGTTCCGTTCAAGCTTTTCCAGGTTGATATCGAGTTGCCTGACCATCGGCTCCGGCGGATCGGCCGGTCCTGAAGCCCCTGTTGTTATCAGCGGGGCGGCCATCGGATCAAATATTGCCAAATATTTTTCTTTAAACGATCGGCAGCGGGTAACATTGGTGGGTTGCGGTGCCGCCGGTGCAATTTCCTCCATCTTCAACGCACCGATTGCCGGGATGGTATTTGCCATTGAAGTGATCGTGGGTGAATGGAAATCGGTCAATATTGTCCCCATTGCCATTGCCTCAGTTGCCGGGACAGAAATAAGTCGTATTCTTCAGGGAAATCAGATTCCTTTCCGCCACCACCTGTTCAAGATCGACCTTTTGAATATCTTTGCCTGTCTTGGATTGGCTGTTCTTTCGGCGGCGGCGGTTATTCTTCTGACGCGTATGCTCAGATCCATGCATACCGTATCGCACAAGGTTTCAGCTCCGGCATGGATTCGAGCCGCCATTGGCGGGTGTGCGGTGGGTGTCATCGGCCTTTTTCTTCCGGTGGTGCTGGGAGAAGGCTACCATTCGGTCAAAATTCTGATCGAGGGGGAATACGGTCAAGTACTCACTCTTGTTGCACTGGCATCATTTGCAAAGATTGCAGCAACTGCGTTGACCCTGGGATGGGGCGGGTCCGGCGGGATATTCGCACCATGCCTGGTTATCGGGAGCCTTGTCGGAGTGACCTACCATCATCTTCTGGCGTTGTTCATGCCTTCCATATCATGGGTCAACGAAGGATACTTTGCGTTGTTGGGAATGGCGGGGCTGATCAGCGGCATGCTCCAGGCGCCGTTGACCGGAATTTTTTTGATTATCGAGATAACCGGTGGGTGGGAGGTTATTTTACCCTTAATCATGGTGTCTGCTGTTACAACCACGCTTTGTCGTTATTTTGAGCCGGCATCCTATTACCTGAAGGATCTTGTGGAGCATGGACATCTGTTAAGACCCGGCACCGACGCCCGGGTTCTGTCCGATTTGACCGTTCCGGAGCTTATCGAAAGGGACTGCATTACTGTTAATCAGAATATGCTTCTGAGAGATTTTATTGCCATTATCAAAAAATCCCACCGCAACTATTTTCCGGTGGCGGATGAAAAGACCGGTGATTTTCTGGGAATTATCCATTTGGATGATATTCGGCCGCACCTGTTTAATCCGGTAATGTATGATGCCGTTTTTTTAGGACAGATCATGGATACCCAGATTGAAACGGTTCATCCGGATGACGATTTGTTGGATGTTCTTCGAACAATGGATATGAAAAGCCTGTTTTCAATGCCGGTCGTTTTAAACAACAAATTCCTCGGTCTGATTTCCAAGGCGACGATCTTGGATCAATATCGGAAGGAACTTATGGTTCAGACCAGCCATCAAGAGTAAGTAGGAAGTGAGCTTAAAAAGTATAAAAAATTTAGAAGGGAGATCCAAATGGAAAGCCGACTACTTCATATTTTTAGAAATAATCCTTTAGGAAGAGAAACGCTTTTTCAATCGATCTATTTTTGCAAGAAGATCGGGGCATCTCCGGTGTTATACATTCCAAAGACCACAAAATTTTTGATGTATTTTGATAATGATGTCGTCCAGATCGATCTTGATGCTTCATATCTCACCTCCCCGGATACCGCAGAAAAACATGCCGCCGAAATTTTGGAACAAGCAGGGTTGCAACCCAGATTTCTGGATCCAAAACATTATACGGCATCGACCTTGCCGGACATCCATACCAATTTTGATTACATGTGCTGCCCGCGAGCCATCAGCGACATGTCTTCAAAGATCGGGCTTGGGTATATCGGTCCCAGAGTGAGGCGGATTGTAAACGCAGCCCGTTTTCCGGTTCTAATCACAAGTCCTGTTTATAAAGAGTGGACGCGTATCGCGGTCTTTTTTGGAGGTTCCGCCAATGCGGTTAAAGCCCTCAGATTGGGATTTAATGTCAGCAGGTTTTCCGGGATAAAGCTCGATATTTTTACGCAGACAGGGAAGTCCTCCAAAGAAGACTACAAACAGGTTGTAAAAGATGAGAATCTTGAAAAAGAAATGGACCTTTATGTCGATCAATGGCATTTTTTTGAAAACAGGGAATTTGAAGAAAACCTTTATGATGTCCCGCACGATGCACTCGTAATTCTCGGTGCATATGGGCACGGTATCATTAAAAACTTTGTATTCGGAAGCATGATGGAGAAGATACAATCCACGATTTCAAACAACTTGTTGGTCGCAGGGCCCAATTTTACAATATTACGTTAATTTATGACAAAAAGCCGCATTCTTGTTATCCACCATGGTGCATTGGGTGACATTGTTTCCACCTTTCCCGCACTTTTAAGGCTCAAGAATGGTTACGACCATATTGCAATTGTCTCTCAGAGCAACATCGGACAGCTCGCTGCGGAGCTTGAAGTTGCAGACCATTATTTTCCTTTGGAGTCGGCGACATTTTCGACCCTCTATTCGAACCATGTTGATCAGTCGATAAAAGATATTCTGTGTGCCTTCCGTAAAATCATTCTCATTTCCCGTTCCCATTCGCTTGAAAAGACGCTGTTTTCAATTACGGGGAATGAAGTTCATCGCATTCAACCCCGGCCGTCTAAGGATCAAAAAATCCATATCACTCAACACATTTTATCGAATTTTATCAAATATAAGCTCTTTGAACCGCAGAATGGGGATTCCGATTCCATCCCGTCTTCGATCCTTCACACGGATCGGAGAGATCCGCAATATGAGCCGGTTAAAATTTTTATTCATCCCGGATCAGGAAGCCGGAAAAAATGCTGGCCGGCTTCCAATTTTATTGAAATTGCCTCGTCAATCGAGGCAAACGGCAAACGAGCGGAGTTTATACTCGGTCCCGCAGAATATGATTTATCCAAATTTTTGCGTCGGCAGAAAATACCCAATGCAAAAGTTCACACAATCGATACGTTAACGAAACTGGCCGGTCTGCTCAAAACCGGTGGCGGCTTTATCGGAAACGATTCCGGTGTCAGCCATCTTGCAGCATTTATAGGCCTTCCAACAGTGGCTGTTTTCGGTCCTTCCGATCCTGAAATATGGAAACCGATGGGTCGATCCGTAAAGATTGTTCGCTCCACCGTTGAATGCAGCCCCTGTTTTGAAACAGGCAAGGTGGAATGTGAAGAAATTGAATGCCTTAACGGAATATCCCCGAAGGATGTTTTGGCGGCATTTTATTCCGCATAATAAAACTCCCGCATCGCGGGAGTTAGCGATAGATGGCTCTGCTTTGGAGTATTATGACAAAAATATTTGGGATTTGATATTTGACACACTCGTAAAAAGTCTTTTGTGAGCGACATTTGAGCATTTGGGGAATCAACGTTTCAATCGGTGAAGCGTTAAAAATTTCAAACTGTTTGAGGCGCTTGCGCCGAGTTTTTGAAATTTAGCGGCACCGATGGAAACGCCCCCAAATGCTCACGGAGCGAGCAATATCGACTTTTTACGAAACCATCAACATTCCATCGTTCCAACCGAGGCGAAGCCCCTAACCTGTAAATATTCGGGATTGAGCCGTAGATTTTAAACCATGTCTTTAATGCGTTTGCAAAAATTTCTTTCAAAAGCCGGCATCTGTTCAAGAAGAAAAGGAGAAGAACACATCAAAGCCGGACTTGTGCGTGTGAACAACACGGTTGTTACCGAACTGGGCACAAAAATAGATCCGTTAAAAGATCGCGTGGAATTTAATGGTAAGGTTGTCAGACTGGAATCCGATCTTGTATATATCGCACTCAACAAGCCGGAAGGCTATGTTACAAGCTGCAGTCAGTCGGGTGAAAAGATTGTGCTGGACCTTATCGATATCCCTCAGCGTGTTTATCCCATCGGCAGGCTTGACAAGGACTCAACCGGGCTTTTAATTCTGACCAATGACGGAGATCTTCATCACAGGCTTTTGCATCCATCTTTTGATCATGAAAAGGAATATGATGTCATTTTATCGAAACCCATAACAGACGGTGTGCTGCAGCGTATAGCAAAGGGTATGCCGATGATGGGGACGAAAACAAGACCCGCGGAGATCACCAGAATTTCTTCAAAACGTTTTCGCATCGTACTCAAAGAAGGAAAAAACAGGCAGATAAGACGCATGGTTCGAAAGGTTGGAAACCATGTTACCCATTTAAAACGGTTGAGGATTTCAAACATAGAACTGGAGGGTCTTGAAAAGGGGACTTGGCGTTATTTGACTGAAAAAGAAATAAAAGCGCTGAAGACCTGAATGGATTGGTGGAAACATGTATTGACATCGGTATACTTATAAGTTAAGAATACAACTATCGGAAATATATTGCATACCTTAATTATAACCCTGAAAGGGACACGCCATGCTTAGAATGGGACCGCCGCCTGGGGAGATAAGAAGTATGTCGATATTGGATATTTTCGGGTCACGATTGAAACTTCTTATCATCATGGCAAAGGCCTATCTAAAAAGGTGTCCCATGGGAAAGTATCGGAAACAAGCCATCATAGAAAACGCACGCAGCGTTTTTTATCATTCTCTGCAGGCGGCCAATGAGACGGCCACTATCCGGGACTTCGATTTAAAAACCCAAGCCGGTATTGATTTCACGGGTGACATTCACGAAGAACATCTTTTTCATCAGAGGGTCCAATTGCTTGCAGTTATGGCTACGGCAATGGCCGAAGGCCGGCCTTTTGGGCATTTCAGGGAAAAAGCCCTTAGTGACAATTTGGATAGAATCTGTGAAACTCTAATCTTCAACTTCAACGTCAATAATGCCAATTTCCTGAAGGTAGCGTGAGCCAGGTCAAAATTCCAAACGTTAAAATAGCCGTAATTGATGGCGACATGATGGTCCGGGATTTTGTGACCACTGTGTTAATGTATTGCGTAAACAGGGATGTTATGTCTTTCGATAACGGCATGTCGGCCTGGAGATACATTGAATCCACAGGAAGCCCCGACATCGTCATTTCAGAAATCGACGTGGCCGGGTTGAACGGATTTGAACTCCTCGCCAAATTCAAAGAGAAGCATCCGGGCAAAAAATGCCTGCTGATGTCCGCCAATCCCGACGATGAGCAATCCGCCAGGGATTCAGGGGCGGATGCCTTTCTTGCCAAGCCCGTGAGTATAAATGATCTATTCGGCGTTGTGGAAAACTTTATTGTTTGATGTCAGGGGATCTTCATTATTTTCCGACAAACTCACCGTCCTCAAACATACCCTCCATCTTTTTACCGTCGGATGACGTCAGCGTCCCTTTTCCATGCAACTTGTTGTTCTTGAATTGTCCCACATACTTGAGGCCATTGGGATGAACAAGAACCCCGTGTCCATTCATCATATTGCCCTTAAATTCACCGACATATTTTTCACCCTGATGAGAAGTAAGGGTTCCTTTCCCCTTCATTTCGCCTTTTTTGAAATGGCCGACGTATTTATCTCCGTTATCAAAGACGAAGGTCCCTTTTCCATTGGAACAGTCTCCGCTAATACACCCGCCAAAGGAATGCAAAGGCGCAAAGCAGACTATGAATACTAAAGCTGCCGTAAAAAGTTTCATCTTGTTATACCTCCCGGTTTTATTATAACTCAGGTTGAGCGGTTCAGGGTTCAACGTTCCGGGTTGAAAAACTACAAGCTATCTCCTGTCAAAGGGATCCCGCCTTCATCGTTGTTATAAAGCCCGTCCACTCAATGAGTTATGTCCGGCTTGCGAATATTGAACAAAATTGCAAACCATGTCAATTGGTTTTAACCTTTGAACCTTGAACTCTGAACCTGGAACCAATCAGTCTAATATAAAGTTATCCTGCTTCGATAGGTATAATGACGATGCTCACCCTTCGATTCGCGGCGTCATCTGAAGATATGGGTTGTGATTCGCCAAAACCGACGGTTTGTATTCTTCCCGAATTCACACCCCGCTGTACCAGTGCATACTTGACCGCCTCCGCTCTTTTTTCAGACAAAACCTGATTGTAGTCTTCAGAACCTTTTGAATCGGTATGGCCCTCCACTCGGATGGTTGTCTGAGGGTATTTATTCAATATACCGGCAACCCTGTCCATTTCCGAAAATGCACCGGGTTTGAGCGTTGAAGAGTCAAAGTCGAACAGAACTCCGGATTTGAACGTAGCGGTCAAAATATTCTGTTCTCTCTGAATGCTCGCGGCTTCGCTTGCGGCCATCGCCGATCTCAGATCTTGTTCCTGCCGGTCCATATAAGCGCCGATCTGATTGCCGGCAATTCCTCCGATGGCGGCGCCGATTCCCGCTCCAACGAGTGTCCCGGTTGTATTTCTCCCGATGGCTTGACCCAGAAGTGCGCCACCGGCGGCTCCAATCAATACACCTGTTTTTGTTCCACTTTGTTGTTGTGTGGGTCCTGCGCAGGAAAACATTAGTGTGACAAGAATCAGACTGACAAGTATTGAAGTGATTTTTTTCATTAAAAAGCTCCTTATGATTGTTTTTGGTGTTTTCATCATCCATACATTCAATTTGAACGGCCTGCTCCCATCGACCCCGTCCTTTAGGCCGGGAAAACTTCAATGTTAAATTCTACGACAAAACGAAAGGCATTGTCAAGGAATCCAATAACCCGTATAAGATAGTATACATAAAAATTAAATACATATCCCGAATTTGGATATACGCTGTATCCGGAAACCAACCGGGTAAACTTTATGAATACCATTTCGTCTATATGTATGAGACTCGAAAAACTTCAAAAAGATTACTTCGAGAATCGAAAAAGTATTTTTTATTTCCGGTCGGAGGACTCAGCTCGTGGATAACCTCAATTGAGGTGCTATAGGGCCGTCAAATATAGTAACTATTTTAAATTATTAGCGTAAGGTTGGGTTCTTGCTTGCATGGGACCAAAAATTAATATACATATAAGTCAGGAAGAAACACCGGTGCTGCTGATGATGACCGGGATCAATGACTTCCGGGATAAAAAGCCAGGCCCGCTAAACACGTCAACCGGAGATTGGTTTTTGTATAAAAAGGCAACAAGAACCGTGAACAGAAACGTGCAACACCCAAAAGCCAAAATGGCGGAACCCTCAATAGCATTTATTGATGATGCGCTGGTTGCCCGGGCGCAGGACGGTGACCAGACGGCCTTTGAGGATCTGGTGAGACGGTATCAGAAAAAGGCGTATGCCATTGCATACAATATGTGTTCCGGAGACGGTGAGGAGGCCCGGGAACTCACCCAGGAGGCTTTTATGCGTGCCTTCCGGAGTTTGAAAAAATTTCGGGGCCAATCATCTTTTTATACATGGTTCTATCGAATTCTCATAAATACGTGCCTGGACAGCCGGCGACGGCGCAGCAGATGGGAGAAAATATTTTCCTTTTGGCGTTCAGACCGGCCGGAAAAATCGACTTCGGATGAGATAAATGCGGAGTATCCGGATCCAAAGGAATACTCAAATCCAATGACCGCGTTAACCAATAAACAGCTTTCAAAAGAAATTAAAGAGGCGTTGGAGGCTCTTCCTGAGAATCAGCGTGTGGTTTTTCAATTGAAAGTGCTTCATGGAATGCGGATACGTGAAATCGCCAAAATTATGGGATCAGCGGAAGGAACGGTCAAAAGCCATCTTTTTCGGGCAACGCAATTCATGAGAGACGCTTTACAGGAATGGGCTCAGCCATAGGAGGTGAGTGTATGGATTATTGTCGCGAATGGCAAGAGACGCTATGGTTGGATGTACATGGAGAGTTAACGCCGGACGAGCGTCTTGAATGGGATAAACACCTTGAAATATGCAGACCCTGTTACCAGGAGCGGGAACGGCTGCTTTGGATGCTGAAAAACGTTACGGAAGTCATGCCCGAACCGACTCTGTCCCATGAAGACGCCGGCGCTCTCTACAATGCCGTTACGGGGAAACTCCAAGCGAAACACCGCGGCAAAGCCCGGTTTCGAGAATGGTTTTTCGATGGATATATCAAGCCCGTTCATGCGCTGGCCGCGTGCTGCCTGTTGATCGTGGCTTTTGGATGGTTCGGCTTAAGGGGACCGCAACAGACAACGCGAGTCGGGATCATCTCGGATATTGGGGGCCAAGAACAGTCGATTGTTCAAAATATCGACCTGCTTGAAAACCTGGAACTGTTGGAAGAAATGGATACCATTGAAAAACTGGATCGGGTACTAAAAGGTTGAGAAAGGAACATTCAACAGAGAGATTCTTCTCTGGGGGTAACCTAAACATCGTCCTCCTCCGCAATGAAGGACCGAAGGTAGGTTCGTATTATTGAACAATGAGCAAGACGTTGGAATTATCGATGATGGAACATAAACATCTATGGTTAAAAGGGATTAAGGCCCATGCCGCTGTTTTGGCGCTGATGCTGGTGATATGTGGTGCTTTCCCTGCTTTGGGTTGGAGCGGGTCAAAAATGCAAAACAGAAGTGCCCGCTTTCAAGAGGCAGAAACATACGATCAGAATATGCGACAGAACCATCCGGGCGGTTTTATCCTTCCGGATAGACATTGGTCTTACGCACCTTCAGACAGGATGGGTTCAACCCTGCTACTGGCTAAAAATTACAATAAAAGATATGACCGCCTGTCCCCTGAAGAGAAGCGTATGCTGAAACAAAGGTATCAGGAGTGGGAGTCATTGCCTGAGGAAAAACAGCAAATGTTGCGTCGTCGAATGAAGAAGTACGAACAGCTTCCCCCCCAGGAGCGCGAGCGCTTCCGGGAAAGGTATCGGCAATTGAAAGAGCTCCCGCCGGATGAGCGCCATATGATTCGGGAAAAACTTCAAAAATGGGACCGCCTGCCCCCTCAGGAGCAAGAACAGATCCGTCAAAGGTTCCGCAGGCCCTGACCATTGTTTGTTTAGCCGGTTATCCGGTATTAAATTACATACCAACGGGCTCAACCGGCTAACGAACAGAATTCCGCTGGATCAAAGGTGGTTCAGGATAAAATTGACGCGAGCATTGACCGTCTCAAGGGGGACAACAATAATCTCATAACCCAGCATCCGGTAACTTTCCTTTAACAGACCATCCAGCCTCGATGCGGTCTTATCGTCTTCCGAACGCACCGGATCGTGTTCAAAGGGTATTCTATCAAAGAAAAATATCTTTTTATACCGCCAAAGTGTGCTCTTTTGAATGGGGTCGGCAGGATCTAATCCTTCATGGATGTAATACCCGATACTGTCGGGCACCGCACGGTCCAGAAAAATGGTTTCCTCTTTTGGCAGAGACCGTTCGATCTCGATTTTTTTGTACAAAATGTGACTTTCAAAGGAAAGTATGTCTCCTTTGATCCGGTCGATGGTCTCCCCCTTTTGTAGTTTTTCGTCGATATATATCCGGGCTGCTTCATGCACCACCGGGTAACCCCGTTTCTCAAATTCACGGATGACGGTGGTTTTTCCCGAGCAGGGCGCACCGGTAATGACGTTCCAGTTTGTCTGCTGCATAATTTGCTCCGGATGCTTATCGAATCTTTACGGCGGCTTTATGTTTTTTGAAGTGCGAAGTTTTTAATAATTAAATTAAATGTAAGCGTTTAGCCTTTTGAAAATGAATTGCTTCAGGTGTGCTTAAATTTTTTCTGAAAGAACTCGTATTTCTAAAACGACCACCGGATATTCAGCATTCCCCCGAGATATTCCGTATCATTTTCCGGCCATTTGACGAAATTTTCGAATGAGATCATCTGCCAACCGCTCCCTTCCCAGTGCACCTTTCCGCCGTAGAGTAACGCCGAAACGGATACTGTGGGGGAGACGGCATATTCCACCTGACCTTCAAACTCGAAGGCATATCCGTCTTCATCCGTGACCTTCCAACCCGGAAGATTGGTGTTTGTCACTTCCGAAGAAAAGGGTTCAAAATAAGATCCTGAATAGATCAGCCGCCATTGGGGGTTCAAAGGGAGGTGTCCCGTGGCGCCGAAAAAGAAATACCATGCCGTGACTGTTTCCGTTACAGCCCCGAAGACCGGTGAGCCGTTGACGACAAAATCGGTTCTTTCCTGATCGGATTCAGACCATCTAATTCCCAGATAGGGATTAAAGAAAGGGGTCAAGGGAAAGCCCACATAACCGTCAATCCGTGTCCATCCATATTCCAGGGTATTTTCCTGGATCATGGCACCGGATTCGCGCCACTGTTCGGTGTCGTCACCGCGGGTGATCGGAACACTCCCTTTGAGTCCGTAAAAAACGGATTTCCAGCGCATGACCGCCTCGGCCCTGAGCATCCAGTTGGAAACGTCCGCATCGGAATCGAGATACGTATTCGGCTCATGCTCCGAGTAGTTCAGGGTTTCCATTCCTATGGCCACTGAAACATGGCTGCTCACGCCCGGATACGGTTCTGAGGCAAAGCAAGGAGATAACACTGCAATACCCAAGACACAGAACAGACAAAACACCATTTGCCAAAACTTTTTCACCAAACGCATCGCCATCCCCTTTCCAATTTATTCCGCAGTATAAAACCCCCGCATTGCGGGAGTCAGAGTTCTTCGGCTTTGCCGTGGGGGTTTGTATTTAAAATTACAAATTCCAAGCACCCCGCCAAAAAGATGGCGGGCAGGCAAATTACAAATTAACCCGCCTTAGGCGGGTAAATCTCAAATTTAAATATTCAATTCAGCCGTCGTAGCCAAAGGCTACTATGGCGAAGTCGACTGACCAAAACCTTAAACCAGAAATAGGAAAGAGAAAAAAGAAAAGAGGAAAGAGGACAAAGGAAACCACGGAAGAACACGAATAACAAATTAAAAAATAATATTTATGTTCATCT
>ENA-OSEO01003786-OSEO01003786.1-sediment-metagenome-genome-assembly--contig:-NODE-3786-length-16937-cov-4.316963_pt1 | contig 16937 bp, 14 predicted proteins | sample MGYA00237883_ERZ534232 | MGnify/ENA metagenome assembly ERZ534232
CCCTTGGATGTGATGCCGCAACCATTGCAAGACCCAATAGGAAGAAGCCGCGTGCTCTTCCAAAATCCATCGAAAGGAGTATCAGAAAAAGGCGATACGGTTCTTTATATCTGCGGATCTTGCTCAACACCAATTCTAACAGAAATTGAAATGATAAAATTTTCTGTCACCATAGCGCCAAATACTGAAATTGTTATACGCTGCAATAAATGCGGGTCCTATAATGATGCGACGAAATACGTAAAACGATAACAGCATAGGAAATGGGAGGTTTTGCACAAATTGCACAAAATCCTGATCGTAAAAAGCGAAAACCTTTCTGAAAATTCCATACTTGGCTTCGTTTGGGGACGCGCCACACATTTACAGTTTGGAAAGATAAACCGAAATTGGGACTGTGGATTATCACGTTTTTAAACAACCCATTCAGGTTACCGTTAAGTTTATGAATAATTATCCTATGCATAAAAGTGTAGAAACTCGGAAAATTAAAAACTATCAGATATATGTTTGGGTGGTCGATAATATCGTTCAGGCCATCCGGCCGGATATTTCTCAGGGAGAAACACCCGAAGTGCCGAAATATGAACGGCATCGCAAGCCCGGTTCCACAGACGAAGTTGATTTCTGGACCAGCCGCGAGGTCAGAGAAGTTGTCCAAAGCCATCTCAACTACGTAGTCGCCGATACAAAAAAATGGGAGCAATCCGCTACTTATTTTATCGACACCCATGCCGCTACAGCTGCCTTTGTAAAGAATTCAGGTCTCGGTATGCGGAAACTTCCGTAGATAGAGGTTTTTCTTTTATGCCCAATATGATAGCGTACTTGCCAACCGAACGTAAATTTAGCCAAAGAATTTTAATAGAAGACTTTAGCTGGGAGCATACAGTCCCAAAAGGGACAAGGGGATATTTTAATTGGCTTCGGGCCTATCTTGCAGATGAAGGAATAGTGTCATGCTGCTGACTGATGAAGAAAAGCGCATGCTGGCAGGCGAGCAGTGCCCCGGCATACAGAGGGCCATGGACCTTTTGGTCAAGCTGGGGGATTCGTTCGGCGCGGAAAAAATGGTTCCCATAACTTACGGACACATCAGCTATGATTTCACCCCGGAAAAGTTTTGGGACCTCATCACGGAAGGGGTCGACCAGACACCCCATCGCGTAACCACGCATCCTTCCTTTTCTCCCGAGCTCTGGAAAGAACAGGGATTGTCTCTGGCAGATCGCTGGATTGGCGAACACGAAAGGAAGCTGAAAAGATTCATGAAAATGGGGTGGCTGAGAACCGAAACCTGCGCCGAATATCTTTTAGGGATCGCTCCCCGAAAGGGCGACGTCGTTCCCATGGGGGGAAGCTGTATGCAGGTCGCCAACAACAGCCTCTTCGGAGCCCGGGTGGATCGCATGGGAATTCTGGTCTCGCTGGCAGCCGCCGTATGCGGCCGGACGCCGCTGATGGGGCTTCTGCTCAATGAAAACCGTTATGCCAGACATCTCGTGGTGCTGGAAGATCTGGATGTAAGCAACTGGACCCTTTCTCACTATCACTGTCTGGGGTACTACATCGGCGATCAGGTTCCGGGATTCAAGCCCGTAGCGGTCAGCGGCCTGCCGCCGAATCTTCCCTTTGACTACGCGCGCGCGCTGGTCATATCGATGCCGACGTCCGGGTCGGTGACCCTGTGTCATATAGTGGGGACCACCCCGGAAGCTCCCACCCTGGAGGCTGCCCTGGGGGGCAAAAAACCCGAGCAGATAATCCGGGTGGGAAAGCGAGAGATGGCGAAAACCTGGAAGCGGCTCAATGTCCGGGATGATGATAGGGTCGAACATGTCGCCTTCGGCTGCCCGCATGCCACTATTGATGAAATCGGCCGCATTGCCAAACTCATCGATGGAAAGAAAATCAAAACCACCCTGCTCATCGGTGCTTCGGCGCCGGTGGAAGCGCTGGCCCGACGTCAGGGGTGGGCCGCAGGCATTGAAAAGGCAGGGGGCCATTTTGAGCCGGTGTGCGCCTCCATAACCAATCCCTTTACCCGCCCTGATATTGCCGGAGACCGACAGGCCAAAAGTGCGGCCACCGACTCTGCGCGATGCGCGCACTACCTGTCGACAGTAAGCGGTGTGAAGGTTTTTTTCGGAACCGAAGAAGAATGCGCCGAGGCGGCCGTCACCGGAAGGTGGCAAGGGAGGATACCCCGATGGTAATAACAGCACACACGGTATGCGCCGGAAAGGCGGAGGGAGAGGCCGTAGTTTACAACGGTCCATTTTCCTTTTTAGGAGATTTAAATCCGGCGACCGGTAAAATACAGGCCCCGCGGCACCCGCTGGAAGGCGTCCGTCTGGCCGGTCGGATATTTGTTTTTACCACGGGCAAAGGTTCCAGCGGGGGAGATTTCGCCGCCTGGGCCGCCAAGGAAAACAATCAGGCGCCCGCCGCCATAATTTGTCTGGAAAGCGAACCGGTCTTGACCGGCGCGGTATTGGTCACCCGGATCCCCACGGTGGATCACCCGGAAAAAAATGTTCTGGAGCTGATCAAAACGGGGGATTATGTGAAGGTGGACGCAACGGCAGGCCTGATTGAAATTACGGGGTAAGCGGGCTGTTGTTGAATAATTAAATAACGTTCGCCTCCTATAATGGGGATTTTACCCAAAAAGGTGACAATGTATTGGTCAACCCCCGCTTCTGTTTGCCTCTTCCGGTTCCGGAGTTTATCAGATCATGGCGCCTGAATGCGGTCGGCAAGTGTTCCGACGGCGATGGCAAAGTGGTGCGAACGGTTCCATCTGAGAAGCGCGCGATAGTTGGTGTTTACCAGATAGGCCGCTTTGTTTTGTCCATCCGGCGCCAGAACAGACCAGATCAGGGAAGGATCCATCGGGATTCCGGCCTTTTCGGTGTAGCGTACGCCGGCAGACTTCCATTCGGCCATAGGTTTTTGCACCTCCAGACCGACTGAAGACGGGCTGAAGTCTGCCGGAAGGCTTGCCTTAAGGCCCCAGCTTTCGTCTTTCATCCAGCCGGATTTGGACAGGTAGTTTGCAGCAGAAGCAAATACATCGTTGAGAAATGGAGACGTCCATGTTTTTATACTTATCTTGCTGATGGCTTTATCGCCAAATGATTCAAAAGGCTTTCAAGGATTATCCTATGCATAAAAGTCTAGAAATTCGGAAAATTAAAAACCACCAGATATATGTTTAATTGTTCGGAGGGTCAGGTCTCCGGCTATTAGTCCAACTGCTTTATATGAAAATGTGAACGAGGATTATCAAAGACAATTCAAAAAAAATTTACAGGTAGCGTGTAAACCAGTGTATCCAGGTTAAAAGGCATTTTCGGGTAAGAAGGAAAAACGGACAACAATGAAAACCATAAACAGAACAGTCGTTATCATAATTCCTAAGCAACCATACGTCGATTGGGCCAATAGCTTTGATGATAATGGCCCAGGATTAGATCCTTCAGAAATACACTCCACAGCTTTATTGATACCCGACAAATATGATGAGAAAAACTTCGAGACCTTCATCAAAAAAAAATACATCTTGATTTTTGAACATGAGCTTGAATCGTGGATGGCTGATCAAGTGGTCTGGCCTAAAGATAGAACCTATAAGCGGTTTAAAGAGTGGTTTGAAGTCAAGGTGTCAGATACGGTCATTGATTTAGGTGATGAGCGCATTGTAGTTGAGGAATATTAAAAATGATTTTAATGGGGGGAAAGTCGCCAGGCTAATTCCATCAACGAGGAAGCAACAAGGCTGTTGCCGCCGGATGAATTTCAAAAAATGCTGGTTTTTAATCTGGCCGTTTGTGGATACCGTGGATACCATGGATACCGGGACGCTGGTAAGAAAGTAAGTAATTGCTAATGAGGGTGAAGTAATTTACTTTCTTACCAGCGTCCCGGTGGAGCTATAAAAAAAGGTAAAGGCCACATGATCAAAAAAATTCGCCAATTATTATCCTTGCCGACGACCGCGAGCAAAAATGCGAGGTGATCCGGCCGCGACGAACTGCAGAGTGTTTACGGCATTGGAAAAAATGTTGCTGACAGGATCAAATGGGCCGTCAGCGAAGAGATAAAAATTTATGGAAAAGCGAAAAACAGATAAACTTATAACATGGAGAGGACGGAAGATATGAACAACATTTTTGAAGCCGGTCCGTCGGCAGGGCCCCCCCAGTTTAATATCGAAAACATCGATTTTTCAGCGTGGAACAGAAAAATCAAATTTATTTTCATAGCGATTCTGCTGCTGTTGGTTCTGGGCGCATTGCTCTGGGTCCGTTCGTTTTACACGGACTGGCTGTGGTTTAGCGAGTTGGGCCAAGAAGCCGTCTTAGTTAAAAGGGTGTCAGCGCGTATCTGGCTGTTCCTTGCGGGGGTTGTTGTCTTCGCCGCGCTGGCGGCGCCGAATCTTTACGTGGCCTTGCGTTCCCTTGGATCCCGGCCCGAAACGCTCATACCCGGTCTTTCACCCCAGGCCTATGACAATGCCCGCAAGCTGCTTGTCTGGACTGCATGCGCAGCAGTAGGCCTCGGGGCTTTATTCCTGGCCGGCAAGGCCGGATCGGAATGGGAGAATATTCTTTTATATTTAAACAAAGTGACCTTCAGTCAGACCGAACCTATTTTTCAAAAAGATTTTTCTTTTTATATTTTCACGCTTCCGGTTCTTGAGTTTATCCGATCCTGGTTCATGCATGCAGTTGTGATAACCCTGCTGATTGCCGGCGCCGTCTATTATGTTTCCGCCCTCCTTAACGGTCGCGAATTTGCGATGGACGGACAGATCCGGAAGCACATGACCATCCTGGGAACGATCCTTTTCCTGCTGATCGCCGCAGGCCACTGGCTGGGCCGCTATGACCTGCTCTACTCTCCGACCGGTGCGGTATACGGGGTGGGCTACACGGACAGATTTGTTACGCTGCCGGCCCGCACCATTTTAACGTTTGTGGCCGTTGCCGGCGCTGCCGTGCTCATCGCCTGGCTGATCCGGGGCGGCCGGTTTCTGATCATCGCCGCAATCGGAGGCTATGCAGCGCTGGCCTTACTCGGAGGGACCGCGATCCCGCTTCTGGTTCAACGCCTGCACGTGGAGCCGAGCGAGCTGGCCAGAGAACGCCCCTATCTGGCAAACAACATTTCATTTACCCGGCTGGCTTACGGCCTGAAAGACTTACAGACAAAGAGTCATCCGGCCAAAGGCGCGATCGATCCTCAAACCGTTGCGATGAACCAGGGAACCATCAAAAACGTTCGGCTCTGGGACGAGGGGCCGCTGCTTCAAAGCTACAACCAGATCCAGTTTTTCCGGCTGTATTACGATTTTCTGGCGGTGCATACGGACCGTTACCTGGTGGACGGCGAACTGCGCCAGGTCATGCTGGCCACCCGGGAATTGTCCGCCGAAAAGCTGCCCCCAGAAGCTCAGCGCTGGGTAAACCGCCACCTTCAATTCACCCACGGCTATGGTGTGGCCATGACGCCGGTTACCGAAGTCGATTCCGGCGGACGGCCCGGCTTTTTGATCAGCGACGTTCCACCGAAAGGGAGAATACCGCTTAAGCGGCCCGAGGTTTACTACGGACTCAAGAGCCAGGACTTTTTGATTACCCGCAGCGGCATGGAGGAATTCAATTACCCGGGACCCGGCGGACCGGTCTATACCCGCTACGAAGGCGACGGCGGCGTTTTGTTGAAATCGTTTTTCCGCCGAATCCTTTATGCCTGGCAATTCGGCGACTTAAACATCCTTATCTCCGGTGAGATCCGTCCGGAGAGCCGGATTCAGTACCGGCGCTCGGTCCCCGAACGATTCTCAACGGTGACGCCCTTCTTGGTGCGGGACAAAGAGGCCTACAGCGTAGTGGCCGACGGGCGGATTTTCTGGATTCAGGATGCCTACACGGTCACCAGCCGCTACCCCTACGCCACACCGTGGGAAGGGCGGTTTAACTATATCCGAAACAGTGTCAAAGCTGTTATCGATGCCTATCACGGAACCATCGATTACTATGTTTTTGATGCCGCTGATCCATTGATCAAGGCATATCAGGCTGTTTTTCCGGGCCTCTTCAAGCCGGCCGATGAGATGCCGGAATATCTCCGGCAGCATGTTCGATACCCGCTGGATCTCTTTACGGTTCAAACCGAAATGCTGCTCCAATACCACATGGAAGATCCCGTCGTATTTTATAACAAGGAAGACCAGTGGTCCATTCCGGTGCAGTCATCGTTTGGCCAGACCCAGGCGCTGAAACCCTACTACATTGTCGCCCGGATGCCGGACGGGGAAAAAGAGGAGTTTCTCCTCATCCAGCCCTTTACACCGAATAAGCGCCACAATCTCGTCGGCTGGATGGCTGCCAGAAGCGACGCAGACCGTTACGGCGAACTGGTGCTCTACCGGTTTCCCACCGGACGGCATGTGGACGGCCCCAACCAGGTGGAGGCACGGATAGACAACGACGCGGTGATCTCTGAGCAGTTCACATTATGGGGGCAGGTGGGTTCCGAAGTTTTCCGGGGCATCCTGCTGGTCGTCCCAGTCGGAGATGCGCTTCTCTATGCCGAGCCGGTTTTCTTGAAGCCGGATACCCTTGAATTTCCCGAACTCCGGCGCATCATTCTGGCCGATTCGCGCCAGGTGGTGATGCATCCGACCCTGGACGCCTCCATCATGGCCCTGTCGGGGGCGTTGCCGACAGTCGCCCCGGTCGTTGCTGAGGCGGATACGAAAACGGAAGAAACCGGGCTGCCGGCAATCGCGGCGGAGGGCCTTGAGGCCGTCCGCCGGGGCCTTCAGGAAGCAGTGGACAAACTCATGGAAGTGCTGGAACATCTCAAGCGCATGTCGCCGTGAGATGACCGGCTTTTTCGGCTGAAGCGATTTTCAGGGTATTATAAGTGTCAGGATTTACCTGCCGGCAATGCGGTCGGCAAGTGTTCCGACGGCGATGGCAAAGTGGTGCGAACGGTTCCATCTGAGAAGCGCGCGATAGTTGTTGTTTACCAGATAGGCCGTTTTGTTTTGTCCATCCGGCGCCAGAACCGACCAGAGCAGGGAAGGATCCATCGGGATTCCGGCCTTTTCGGTGTAGCGTACGCCGGCAGACTTCCATTCGGCCATAGGTTTTTGCACCTCCAGACCGACTGAAGACGGGCTGAAGTCTGCCGGAAGGCTTGCCTTAAGGCCCCAGCTTTCGTCTTTCATCCAGCCGGATTTGGACAGGTAGTTTGCAGCAGAAGCAAATACATCGGGCAAACTGTTCCATATATCCTTTTGTCCATCTCCGTCATAATCCACGGCGAAATTCTGGAAGCTGGAAGGCATGAACTGAACCTGGCCCATGGCGCCGGCCCAGGACCCCCTCATCTGCTCCGGTGAAATGTGACCCTGGTCTATAATGCGCAGCGCGTGAAGCAGCTCCTGGCGGAAAAAAACCGTGCGACGCCCCTGGTAGGCCAGGGTGGCGACCGCATCAATAACCCGATAGGGGCCGATACTGCGGCCGAAATCGGTTTCAATTCCCCAAAGGGCCAGCAGGAAGGAGGGCTGAACACCGTACGTCTGGTAAATGCGGCTCAGGAGATCGCGGTTTTTCTCCTGCGCTTCCCGCCCTTTCATGACCCGGCTGTCGGAAACGACGCGATTCAGATACTCTTCCACCGTGAGTCTGAACTCCGGCTGGCTTTGCTCCAGCTCCGTTACGCGGGTAACGAGCTTGACGTCGGAAAGGGCCAGATCGATAGTCTTCGGCGAGATGCCCTCGGCTATAGCCTCGGATCGAAATTTTGCCAACCATGTCTGAAAGTCTGGTGGCGTTTGAGCAGGGATGGAAGCTGGAGTGATCAGCAGGTACAGAAGGAAAGCGAATAAAAGTGGGAGTTTTCGAATCATCGTAAACCGGTCCTTTCTTTCAAAAACCATAGTATGTTTGCACGCCGCCTGTCAAGTGAACAGGGGATCAAATAAATTTTAACCCTGCGGGCCCGCCGGGGGCTTTCATCTGCTGCGTTATTAAGGGGTTGCAATAGTACACTAGGGCTGCACCCTTAAATGCCTTGCAGATGAAAGCCCCCGACGCGTGAAAAATTCAGGTATTTAATTGACGCCGGTTCGTCGAATATGATAGCAGATTTTACGGCGAAACCGTTATGCATCAGATGAGTAGAAGAACTCGACCATGAAAAAGGATGCCTTTATTACCAAAAAAAAAGACAACGTCGCGACGGTCTTGCGTGATATCACGGCGGAATATGATTCAAAGCCAATATGATGTCGTCATAATCGGCGCGGGACCCGCGGGTCTAATCGCCGCCATTGAATGCTGCAGCCCCGCTAAAACCGTACTCATTCTGGAAAAGATGCACAAACCCGCTTTGAAACTGGGAATCTCCGGCAAGGGACGCGGCAACATCACAAATGATGCGAAGATAAAAGACTTTATCGCACATTTCGGCAGAAACGGCCGATTTCTGCAGCATGCCTTCGGCAGGTTTTTCAACACCGACCTGCTGAACTATTTCGAAGATCTCGGCGTTCGGTTCAAACTGGAACGGGGTGGAAGGTACTTTCCCGAAAATGACGACGCCCTGGAAATTGTCGGCGCCTTACTCGGCAAAGTTAAACAACTCAACATTCCCATTGAAACCCGCTGCGAAGTAACTGGCCTGACAAAACTCCCCGGCGAAGAATTCAGACTGAGCATTCGTCATACCGCCTCCGGCGCGAACCCGCTCCCGGAACCTATAACGGTCAAAGCCGGCAAAGTCCTTCTGGCCACCGGCGGAAAATCTTATCCGAAAACCGGTTCCAGCGGCGGGGGCTATCGGCTTGCGTCCCGGTTGGGTCATACCATTACAGCGCTTTTCCCCGCGCTGGTCCCCATAGCGACCGCCGGCGATGTTGCCGGAAAACTTCAGGGGCTGGCCCTGAAAAATGTTAAAGCGAGTGTCTGGTGCAGCGGCAGAAAAGTGTCCGAGATGTTCGGAGAAATGGTCTTTACGGAAGACGGCGTGTCCGGACCGATAATTCTCTCCTTAAGCCGGACAATTGTGGCGTTTCTCAATAAAGAGCAGAGCGTAAAGATTGTTATCGATTTAAAACCCGTGCTGGCGCATCAAGTGCTGGATCAGCGGCTTTTAAGAGAAATCGGCCAGAACGGCAAACAGGAATTTAAATCCCTGCTGAAACGACTCCTGCCGATGAAATTAATCCCGGTTTTTATTGAAAAACTGGGGATTCCGGCAGAAAAGAAGCTCTGCGAGCTCCGTCTTGAGGACCGCAAACGGCTGCGGCTGCTGCTCAAAGAGTTTGCCCTGGATGTTAGCGGGCATCGCTCGTTTAATGAGGCGATCATCACTGCCGGCGGTGTCAGCATCAACGAAATTGACTCCCGAACCATGGAATCAAAACGGGTGAAAGGCTTATATTTCGCGGGCGAAATTATCGACATCGATGCCGATACCGGCGGGTTCAATTTACAGGCGGCTTTTTCAACCGGCTGGCTGGCCGGCCGATCGATGTAGGCCGTACGGGATTCTAAATACATGTGTTTTTAAAAAGGGTGTACGTTTGATCTGAACCGGTATTTCCCGGTTCAGATAAATTCATTCCCCCCCTTTTTCAGGAAATTCAGTTGACCCACTTTGATGTCATCATTATCGGTGCAGGCGCTTCGGGCCTGATGTGCGCTGCTACTGCCGGCCGGCGGGGACGCCGGGTCCTGGTCCTCGAAAAAAACCGCCGGGCGGGGAAAAAAATCCTGATATCCGGCGGCGGACGATGCAATTTTACCAATCTTTACATGGAGCCCGGCTGCTTTATTTCGGCCAATCCGCATTTCTGCAAGTCCGCGCTTAAATGTTATACCCCGCAGGATTTTATTGCGATGGTCGAGAAGCACGGCATCCCCATTCAGGAGCGGGGGCAGGGGCAGTTGTTCTGCCGGGATTCGGCCGGGGATATACTCCGGATGCTGCTGAAGGAAAGTGAACAGGCCGGCGTTCGCATCCAGGCGGATTGCGATATAAATTCCATAGGGGCGAATAAAAAAGAAATCAGCGGCCCCCAGCGGTTCAGGGTATCGACAGGCAAGGGTGAATTTTCGGCAACCTCTTTGGTGGTTGCCACCGGAGGGGTGTCCATGCCCGGGCTGGGGGCCAGCAGTTTGGGGTATGACATTGCCCGGCAGTTTGGACTGCGCGTGTGGCCGACCCGGGCCGGCCTGGTGCCGTTTCGCTTCAGCGACAGTTTTAAAGCGGTGTCGGAACGCCTGTCCGGTATTTCCCTGGAAGTTACACTGAGCGTCGCCGGAAGGACTTTCAGCGATAGCGTGCTCTTTACCCATCGCGGTCTGAGCGGCCCGGCGGCCCTGCAGCTATCCAATTACTGGCTGCCCGGTGAAGCCATAACCATGAATGTAGTGCCGGGGATCGATCCGGTGCAGTGGTTCAGGTTACAAAAGCAGGAACACCCCAAAGCGCTTCTACGCAACCGGCTGGCGCAGCGCCTGCCGCAGCGCCTGGTCCGGGAATTGCAGATCTTTTTCTGGCAGCCATGGGCGGACACGCCCGTTTCCGGGTTGCCGGATTCCGCGCTTGTCCATATCGCCGAGGGGCTCACGCACTGGCAGTTAAAACCTTCGGGAACCGAAGGCTACCGAACGGCCGAGGTAACCCTGGGCGGCGTGGATACCGCCGACCTGTCCTCCAAAACCATGGAAAGCCGGATCCAGCGGGGTCTTTATTTTATCGGCGAGGTCGTCGACGTTACGGGGCATCTGGGGGGCTATAATTTTCAGTGGGCCTGGTCATCGGGATTTGCGGCCGGCCGGCATGCGTAAGGGACAGGATTCAACCGCTCAGGGGCTTAACAGCTTATCAGCTCAACAGCTTGCAAACGTATCAGCCAGGATATTGCAATGACAAAACGACTCAGTTCAACCCCAAAATTTCTTCCCAGGGGACTTGTGATTCTTCACGAGGATCGGGATATCCTGGTGGTGGCTAAGCCGGCGGGTCTCCTGACGGTGGCTACGGAAACGGAGAAACTGCACACGGTGCACTTTGCCCTGACGGATTATATCCGCAAGGGAAGCGCCAAATCCCGTAAAGAACTTTTCGTGGTGCACCGGCTGGACAAGCAGACTTCGGGGGTGCTCATCTTTGCCAAAACCGAAACGGCCAAGCTCAACCTGCAGGGCCGGTGGAAAAAAACAGAAAAGGAGTATTTCGCGGTGGTTTATGGCCGGCTTGCAGAGCGCTCCGGCGCCATTACGTCCTATCTGACGGAAGACAGGGCCAGCCAGGTGGTGTATGCGACCACCGACACCGCCAAAGGGAAGCTGTCCCGCACGGCGTATCAGGTGCTCCGGGAGACGAAAAGATTTTCCCTGCTGAAGGTTCATCCGTTGACCGGGCGAAAAAATCAGATCCGCGTCCATCTTGCCGATATCGGGCACCCGGTTGTAGGCGACCGCAAGTATGGAAAAAAAAATGAACGCTACGATCGCATGGCCCTTCATGCCCGATCGATCCGCTTTAATCATCCCTTCAGCGGCAAGCGTCTCTTTTTTGAAACGGACGTGCCGGAATACTTTGACAGTCTGGTGGGCCGGATCGAGCGGGGAAAAATTTAAATATATAGTTTCACAAGCGGAGGTATCGATGGACATACTGAAAGGGTTTCAGAAGAAATATCTAAAGGGGCTTGCCCATGGCCTCAAACCGGTGGTTTTTGTCGGGCAGAAGGGAATCACGCCTGAGGTTGCCAACGCCGTTGATGAAGCTTTAAATACCCATGAGCTGATCAAAGTAAAATTTGTTGATTTCAAGGAAAAAAGTCGGAAAGAAGAGATCGCCGGCGCTATTGAAAAGGAAACCGCGTCCCAGCAGGTGGGAAGGATTGGTCACATGGCGATTTATTATCGACGTCAGAAAGATCCTGAAAAAAGAAAGATCTCCCTGCCTAAGCGATGACCGCTATTCAAACGGATCGAAAGGAGGTGTTTGAATAACGGTCTCATCCTGGAAACGGAGAAAGCTTGGCCGTTACCCACCGGACACAGGACCTTGCGGTTTGAGAATGCCCTGAAATCTTACTTTCCAGGGCCATGGCGGCGGCATTTTTCTCATAATGCAAAACGGGTTCATAAGACCAGCCCCGGGCCAGGCGTTTTTCTTCCCGTTTCAGCATCAAATATATAAAGCGACCCGCCGATCCGGCAAAAAGCCGTGTCGGCCAGCCGAACTCTCCGTAAAGACGCTTCAGAAGACCACTTAATTTGGTTTCCATGACGCCGCTGCCCCGGTAATATGTTGCCAATGCCCAGACGGCGGCGCTATAAGCGGTTCGCAGCATGTTTACCTTGGCGCCGAAGCGTTCGCGGATGCGTTTTTCAGGATGGTTTTTATAGCGCTGCCACCCCTTCAGGGTCGTATCGATCAGGCGGGCCAGACTGGGTCCGTTGACCTCAAAATCGCGCTGGAACGCACTGAGCAGAAATTGCTCTTCCCGGCCGTCGCGGATGTGGGGGTGTCGGTAATTGAAGCGGTATTGCCCGTGGGCGTCCGCCAGGGGAAACTGCGATTCGGAAAAGAGCGTTCCGGCCTGACGGTGCTCTTCGTAAAGCGGGGTGCCGGCCACCGGCGTATAGAGCATGAATTGATGAAAGACCGTATCATGGGAAATGGCATAATCAATGATCCGGTCGATGTTCTCGGGCGTATGGTTTTCCATCCCGATGATCGAAGAGCCTAAAACCCGAATGCCGTGAGATTGCAGGGTTTGTACCAGATGATGCGTATTGACCCCGCTCAGTTTGGCATAGCGGCTGTCTTCGCCTTCAAGCCCCATCCAGACCCAGGAAATGCCCAGTCCCACCAGCTGCTCGATGCTGTAGGATTGCAAGACGCGGGCGGAGCTGAAAACATACAGGGACCAGCTTTTGTCGTGTTGCTGCATCAGCTCCAGGAGGCGCAGGGCCCGCTGGCGATGAAACAGAAAATTTTCGTCCATCACAAAAAATGACCGCACCTTGAGTTTAGACTCAATCCGGCGCATGACGGTAAAGAGTTCGTCGCCGCTTTCATAAAAATTGATAAATTTACCTTTGCCGCCGAACATGGCGGACGTGGAACAAAAATTACAGCCCAGGGGGCAGCCCACCGACGGAATCAGGATCGCGGCGGTCGACCCGGGCGTATCCTTAAAGGTGACGCCCAGACTGCGGGTGCCAAAGCCGGAATAAACCAGCGGGTGACGAACGGGCGCCTCGGGGTTTTGGGCCAGAAATTTCCGGAACCAGCGTACGCCGTCGCCCTTGACGATATGATCGGCGTCGATGAATTGTGCAAGGTCGGACCGGTTGGCGATATGACCGCCGATCACGATAATGGCCCGGGGCTGATGCTTTCGGACCAGCTCGCACATCTTTTTGACTTTAGCGGTATTGACCAGGATTGCGCTGATTCCCACGATATCATAGGCATGTTGCTGGATTTCTTCAGTGAAACGCTCCAGGGTGGGGAAATCTAGGAGGGTGCAGGGGGCATCGATATTGGCCTGCAGCAGCATCAGACCGAAAGAGCGGTGAAACATGCGCAGGGAAAAGGCTCCCTGGGTCCGCGTCACCTGGTTTTGATAAAGCTCCATGGGATTGATTTGGCGGCTGCCGTAGGCGTCGTCCCGGGCGTAAGGCCCGAACACGCTGCTTAATAAAATTTTTGCTTTTTTTCCAAGCGGATGAACCGTTGTTGCGGTCAATGTCATGAGTAAACTCCTTATCGAACAATCTGAATTTATTTGCAGTTGAATTTGTAAAGCCAATTTAATAGAATATCGGGAAGAAGGAAAGACCCGGCCGCCTCTTTTACAATAGTTTTACAAACCGCAGTTACCCCTGAAAGCGGAGATTGCCATCATGTATCTGCCGAAGTGGAAGTGGGTTGTCCACCCGATTATTGTCTTTATTTTCTCGATTGTGGCCCTGTCCCTTTCCCTTATTCTGTATATTTACTGGTATGTCGAAGTCAGCGCCGGCCTCAAGGGCGTTATTGAAAGAGCCAAGCTTGATCCCGAACAGATTCTGGCGCCCCAGACCTGGGTGGTGATTCTCGTGCTTTCAATCCTGGTAGCGATCATCCTGGCGGGGATATTTATTATTTTTGTCTATAACCTGAAGACATTGAGACTCTATCGGCTGCAGCGCAACTTTATCAACAACTTTACCCACGAACTCAAGACCCCGGTGACTTCATTGAAACTGTATTTGGAAACATTCCAAAAATATGAACTTTCCCGGGAGGATCAGCTCAAATACATCAACTACATGATTCATGACACCGACCGTCAGGCCGACACCATCAACCGCATGCTGAATCTTGCCAAGATTGAAAGCAAGACCATGAAGGGTAAGTTTGTCAGCAGGGACCTGGTTGCGGTTGCAAAACAGTTTTACAAAAAGAACCAGCATGTCTTCAATAGGGGTGAAGTCTTTTTTCATAATCCTTCCGGCCGGATGCTGGTCTGCAGGATTGATCTTTCCCTGTTTGAAATGCTCCTGATGAATCTGCTGACCAACGCTTTTAAATACAACGAATCGAAAGTTCCCCGGGTGGATATTACCTTCATGCCCAAAGGTCGGAAACTGTATATCTGTTTTGAAGATAACGGCATCGGCCTGCGCAGACCGGAGATTAAAAAAATTTTTCGTAAATTTTACCAGACCGGGAAGTCGGAAAATATGACGGCCAAAGGAAGCGGGCTGGGCCTGTATCTGGTGGATAGCATCATCCGGCTTCACAAGGGCAGGATCATGGCCGCCAACCGGGAAAACAACCCGGGATCGGTTTTTACCATCATTCTCCCCTTGAATGCGCCGGCGCCGGCATCTTCCCTGCGGCTTCATGAAAAAAATGACATGGGTTAGAAAAAAAGATAATAGCAAAGCATATGAAACCGTTCGGATGCAGGTTATCCCCGGCTGTTGCAACAAAGGGGCGTAGAAAGGAAAAAAATGTCTTTTTTTGAAAAGAAAAGAATTCTGGTTATCGAAGACGAGGCGCATATCGCCGAAGGGTTAAAGCTGAATCTAGTCCTTAAGGGCTATGATGTGAAAATTTCCGCCGACGGGATCAGCGGTCTGCAGGATTGGAAGGACTGGCCGCCGGACCTGATCGTCCTGGACGTCATGCTCCCCGGTATTGACGGTTTATCCGTGCTTCGCAGTATCCGGCTGGAGGATGAGCGCATTCCGGTCCTGATTCTGTCGGCCAAGGGGGATTCCGAAGATAAGATCAAAGGCTTTTCCTACGGCGTGGACGATTACCTTGCCAAACCCTTTAACCTGGAAGAGTTTTTGCTGCGGGTGGACCGGTTGATAGTGCGGGCGTCGCGTTACGACGCCGAGGGCGAACGTGGGGAGGGTGATCTTTCAGACCGGAATTGGGTTTACACCTTTGCCGGCAACCGGATCGACTTCGGAACCCTGACAGCTTTTGGCCCGCACGGGGAGATACACCTGACGGAACAGGAGGTGAAACTCTTAAAACTGTTTATCACCAATCGGGGCAAACCGATTTCGCGAGAGAAGCTTCTGGAGATCGGCTGGGGCTACCCCCGCGGGACGAAAAGCCGAACGGTTGATAATTTTATGGTACGGTTTCGCAAATATTTCGAGATTGATCCCCAAAAACCGCTTTTTTTTAGAAGCCTGCGGTCGGTGGGGTATGTTTTTGACCATGATTCCGGTGAAAAAGGAAACGACAGGTAAATCAGAAAACGAAAGAAAGGATGTCAGACGATGAATATTAAGAAATGGCAGGGGGATCTGATCACCATCCAGGTGGATTATGATAAATGCAAGGGGCATGGCGAATGCGCCCATGCCTGCCCGGGCGGGGTGTATGAACTGAAAGAGGGTAAAACCGTTGCGACGCATATCTTTGACTGCATTGAATGCTGCACCTGTATCGAGGTGTGTCCGGAACATGCGATTGAACATAGCTCATGCGAAGAACACCCTTGACAAAATCAGGCATTTTGGTATTCTCCCGGTTAATTCCATTTATCGTTCAATCCAAATACCGCTTCTAAGAAAAGACCTTTGAAAAATGTCTACTTTTGTTCAAGTTCAAGGCGTCTAATCGTGCAAAAGGGGCGTTTTGCATAGGTCTTGGAGGGTGTTATCCGGGGTGCTTCAGCTTTTTCATCCAAACCGTTCCACCAAAGAAAGGAAATAGGTTATGAATCAAAAGTTTATCGATCTATGTGATGAGTATCTGCAGGAGCATTTGGACCGGCGCGACTTTTTTAAGCGCCTGACGGTTCTGGCCGGAAGCTTTGCGGCCGCCAGCGCGCTGCTGATGCTGCTGGAAAACAGCTCTGCCAGGGCCGATATCGTTTCCAAAGACGATCCCCGCCTGCAGCCCGCCGACATCCATTATCCGGGGGCCACCGGCCAGGTTGCAGGCTACCTGGCAAAACCCAAGGGAGCCGCCAAACTCCCGGCGGTAGTGGTGATCCATGAAAACAGGGGCCTCAATGCCCATATTAAAGATGTGACCCGGAGAGTAGCCCTGGAAGGGTATCTGGCCATGGCGCCGGATGCGATATCGCCCCTGGGCGGGACGCCCGCCGACCCTGACCAGGCACGCGACCTTATCGGAAAACTGGATGATAAATCGACCCAGCAGAATTTTGTTGCTGCGGTAAAGTTTTTAAAGACGCATCCGGGGTCTACCGGCAAGGTGGGTGTTATCGGATTCTGCTGGGGCGGGCGTATGGCCAACCTGGTGGCGGTAAACTCACCGGATCTGACGGCGGCGGTCCCTTATTACGGCAGCCAGCCGGCGGCAGCGGATGTTTCCAGGATCAATGCCTCCCTGCTGCTGCACTATGCCGG
>ENA-OSEO01003787-OSEO01003787.1-sediment-metagenome-genome-assembly--contig:-NODE-3787-length-16935-cov-3.431012_pt1 | contig 16935 bp, 17 predicted proteins | sample MGYA00237883_ERZ534232 | MGnify/ENA metagenome assembly ERZ534232
TAAACCCCAAACAGAGCCACCATGCCTATCTATGAGTATCGCTGCCGGGACTGCCGCCGGATAGAAAGCTTCCTGATCCTCAATCTGAACGAGCCCTTCACGCCGGTTTGCCGGAAATGCGGCAGTCAAGCCCTGGAGCGTATCCTCTCCCGGGTGCACGTGCGCCTGTCGGAGGACACCCGCCTGGAGCGTTTGGCTGATCCCTCCCAATGGTCTGGAGTGGATGAGAACGACCCCAAGAGCGTGGCCCGGATGCTCAAAAAGATGGGCCAGGAGATGGGGGAGGATTTTACCGGGGAAGTGGATCAGATGGTGGAAGAAGCCATGGATAGCAGGGGAGAAGAGAGGAGCGAGTCCGGCAAGGACTAGGGGGGCTCCTGGCAGATTAAGACCTTTGCGAACGAACTCCGTGTTTTTCTTTAATTTTTTAACCAAAAACCAAAAACTGTATTAATGGCGCACTCCCGCCTGCCGTTTGGACTTTTTTCCGTCTGATTTCTTCGCCTTCTGGGCCAGGCCCACATTTCCCGGGGCATGTTTCACCGGGGCCTCCCGGTAAATCTCGTAAACCATGCCCTTCTTATCCTTCCCTTTTTTCAGGGTGACCTTTTCTCCCTTTTTCTGTAATTCCGCCATCCTGGCCTTGGCGGCTTTTAAGTTGCGGAATTGGGCCACCCGCACCTGGCGGGAAGGTCCTTTCTGGTCGTTGGCGGTCTTGCCCCGCTTCTTCTGAGCTTTGTGGGCGTTTTTCGAGGTTTCCCGGCCTATGGTGTTTTGGAATGTCAGTTTCTTGGCCACTTCCCGCCGGAGTTTCCGCAGTTCGGCTTCCTGGGCTTTATAGTCCCGTTGGGAAAATCCCTTTTTGGTTTTCTTGGCAGGGGGGGAGGCGACCCGGGAAGGCACGGGAGCGATGGAGCCCTTTACCGGCGCAGGAGTCCCGGGCGGCGTTGACGGCGGCGAAGCTGCGGGTTTGGCCCCGGCCACCGGAGGCACAGGCTTGGTTGACGGCGTCCGGGGGGCATCCGGGGGCGGCGACCAGAGAGCGATATTGGCGGGTCCCGGGGTGATTATCCCCCAACTGCTGAGCCAGCGGTATATGTCCCCCCGGCCTGCCAGCACTCCCAGGATGAAGATAATCATCATCATCCAGGTCAGCCCCAAGGCGCCGCAGAGAACCTGCTTCAGCCCCAGGGTCAACTGCCATTGGGGCTTTTTGGTCTTCTTCCCCCGGCCTGTCGCCACCTCTCCCCCTATGGTTGGTGAGCAGTCAGCAGTAAGCAGTTAGCAGTAAAAAAAAAACTAATTTGCCATCCCCCGGTTTTTTCTGACCACTGACCACTGGCCAATGACCACTCTAAGTCCCTATCCCCGAAATAAAAGGAGCAAGTAGTAAACAGTAACCACTAAAAAAGGGGCTTCTTTTACTGCTTACCGCTCCCTGCTTGCCGCTCACCCCCTCACATCGTCTCCGGGGCCTCCACGCCCAGGATTCCCAGGCCGTGGGCCAACACGGTTTGGATGGCCTGCACCAGGCAGAGCCGGGCCTGGGTTAAGGCGGCGTCCTCGGAGATGAACCTGTGTTTATAATAATAACTATGTAGTTGGGAGGCCAGGTCCGTCAAGAAATAAGTGATACGGTGAGGCTCCAGGTTCCGGGCCGCGGCTTCCATCAGTTCCGGGTAATGGGCCAGCATCTTCAGGAGGGAGGTCTCCTCGGGAAGTTGCAGTAAAGGAAACAAGCCCGGGTCCGGCTCCGGTAGCGGAATCTCCTGGGCCTCGGCCTGGCGGAAAACGGAGGCCAGCCGGGCGTGGGCGTATTGCACGTAATAAACGGGGTTTTCCGGGCTCTGGGTCTTGGCCACCTCCAGGTCGAAGTCCAGGTGGGAGTCGGGCCGCCGGGTAAGAAAGATAAACCGGGCCGCGTCTTTGCCCACTTCGTCAATGACTTCCCGCAAGGTCACGAAGGTCCCCCCCCGGGTGGTCATGGCTACCGGCTCGCCATGGCGCAGTAGGGAGACCAACTGCACCAGGATCACCTGCAGACGGCCCTCCACGCCCAGGGCCTCCACCGCCGCCTGCAGCCGGGGCACGTAGCCGTGATGGTCCGCACCCCAGATATCCACCACCAGGTTATAATCCTGCTGGAATTTGTACAGGTGATAGGCGATATCCGAAGCGAAGTAAGTGGTGACTCCGGTGGAGCGGCGCACTACCCGGTCCTTGTCATCCCCGAAGGCCGTGGATTTGAACCAGAGGGCGCCGTCTTGTTCATAGAGAAAGCCTTTTTCTTTCAGGTGTTGGAAGCTTTTTTCCACTTCCCCCTGGTCGTAGAGGTCGGTCTCACTGAACCAGCGGTCGAAGGAAACCCCGAAATCCTCCAGGTCTTTTTTGATGCCGGCCAAAATGACGTCTCCGGCGTAACGCCCCAGGGTGACAAAGTCCTCTTCCGTCGGAGAAGGGGAGGGCGGGGGATTGCCGGCCGCCAGGTAGTCCCGGGCCAGGTCTTTCATGTAGTCGCCCTGGTAGCCGTCTTCGGGAAAGTCGATCTTCTTCCCCTGGAGTTCCCGGAGCCGGAAATACAGCGATTTCCCCAGGGTGTTGATCTGGTTGCCCACGTCATTGATGTAGTATTCCCGGACTACTTCATGGCCTGAGGCAGTGAGGAGATTAGCTAACGCGTCCCCCAGGGCTGCGCCCCGGCCATGACCGATGTGCAAGGGTCCGGTGGGGTTGGCGCTGACGAACTCCACCTGCACCTTTTGCCCCCGGCCCAGGCCGCTGTTGCCGTATTCCCGGCCTAGACTGTAAATCTCGGGGATTACTTGCCGCCAGTAGGCTGCGGCGATGAAGAAGTTGATGAAGCCCGGCCCGGCGATCTCCACCTTCTGGAGCATCCCCTCCGGAGCGGCCAGGTTGTTAGTGATGATTTCCGCAATCTTCCGGGGGGCCATCTTCGCCGGCTTGGCCAGGACCATGGCCAGGTTGGTGGCCAGGTCGCCGTGATCCGCCTGCTTGGGCTCCTCCACCTCAAACGCGGGGAGGGTCTCAAAAGCTATCTCGCCCGAGGCTTGTGCCTGTTGCAGGGCTTGAATAAGGATTTGTCTTAATTGCTCTTTGGGTCGCATGTTAATGATACTGTTGGGGATGCAATGAATATGTTTCTTTCAGGCGGCGCATAAATTCCGCCGAATCATGTTCATAATAGGTCTTACGCACCCGCGGCCAGATGGCGTCCAGGTAGCAATCCTCGCACAATATTCGGGAGCGGAATTCCCTTTCTTCACCGGCCTCAATCGTCCTGCGGCATTTATCACAATTTGCCATGTTTATGCTTCCAGCCATCGACCGGCAAGCCAAGTCCGTCTAATAAGCTGATCACTTTTTTTCCGGCGGCGCTTCCCCCACCGGCTTGGCCTTCAAAGTCATGTCCCGGGTAAATTCCTGGCAGTGCTGGCCGGTGAAGGAGAATTTCTTGACGCAATTCTCCCGCCAGGCGCAAACCAGGCAGATGCTGGGCTCTTGGGTATCGGGTTTCCTATCCATATTGACCTCTGGTAACCTGAAAAGGTACGGCTCCTAGGCGGAGCACTTTAAAATCCCCCTAAATCCCCCTTAGAAAAGGGGGACTTAATATCCCCAAACATCTTGATGATAACGGAATTCCCTGTATTTTTTTCTCCCCCTTTTTTAAAGGGGGGTAGGGGGGATTTTTACTACGCCCATTCCCCACTTCTCCCCTTTTCAGAATTCCTTGTCATCCTCCCATATGGCGCCGGGGATTGGCGTTCCCCAGGGCCAGGTAAATTTCGTAGCTGATGGTCTGGGCCCACCCGGCCAGATCGTCGCCGGTCAGCCGGTCCTCGCCCATTGGGCCCAACAGCACCACCGGCTCTCCGGCCTGGACCCCCTTAAGGTGGGTAACCTCCACCATGGTCAGGTTCATACAGACCCGGCCCCGGATGGGGGCGCGACGGCCCCGGATGAGCACTTCCCCCCGGTTGGAGAGGAGACGGCTGTAGCCGTTGGCGTAACCTACCGGCAGCACCGCCAGATCGCATTCTTCCCGGGTGGTATAGGTGCGGCCGTAGCTGATGCTGCACCCGGCAGACAATCGCTTCACCTGTAAGACTCGGCTGGTATAAGACATCACCGGCTGCAAAGCCACCGGCACCGGGCGTTCCGCTGCGGGGGGCGAGCCGTAGAGCATGATCCCCGGCCGCACCAGGGCGAAGTGGGCTTCCTTTAGTTCCCAGAGTGCGGCGCTGTTGGCGATATGGCTTAAGGGCAGCTCCCAGCCCCGGTCCCGGGCGGCCCGGATGACCCCGGTAAATTGCTCCAGTTGCCTTAAGGTATAACTTTTATCTTCCTGGTCCGCCACCGCCAGATGGGAGGTCAGGCCCAGGACCTCCAACTGGGGGCAGGCCCGGAGACCCTCCAGGAAAGGCAAAACCTCGTCCGGAATCAACCCCAGGCGGCCCATGCCGGTGTCCACCTTCAGATGCACCCCCGCCTTTTTCCCCTGGGAAGAGGCTGCGGCGGCCAGGGCTTGGGCCACGTCCAGCCGGAATAAGGCCACTTCCAAATCGGCCGCTACCGCCGGGGCGGCTTCCTCCGGCAGAATCCCCAGAAGCAGGAGCACGGGTAAATTCAGGCCCGCCTGGCGCAGGCTGAGCCCCTCTTCCAGGGACCCCACCCCCAGGTAGTCCGCGCCTTCATCCGCCAGGGCCCGGGCCACGGGCAGGAGCCCATGCCCGTAGGCATCGGCTTTGACCACGCCCATGAATTTCACCCCGGGGTCGCACAACCCCCGCAATTGCCGGTAGTTGTGCTTGAGGGCCGTCAGATCAACGGCCAGGTCCGACATGGAGGAGACGATCATGGGTTAAACCTTAATATTTTTGGGGGAAAGGGGAAAAGGTTAAAAGGGGAAGAGGGTCAGGTTGCTAATCTTAAGCCTATATTTTCCCCTATTTCCCTAAATTTCCATTTTAACCCCTCTTTATTCTTTGTGCCGGTACTCCTCGGGTATCTGTTCCGCCTGCTGCACTACCTTTTGCTCCAGCAGCAGCTTATGGCCGCTCAGGATGTCCCGGATTCTCGGATCGCTTAAACCCAAGATCTGGGCGGCAAAGATGGCCGCGTTCTTGGCCCCCGCGGCCCCCAGGGCCATGGTGGCCACCGGCACCCCCGCGGGCATCTGCACGGTGGCCAGGAGGCTGTCCAGACCCTTGAGGTCCGAATTGGGCAGGGGCACGCCGATTACCGGCAGGGTGGTCTCCGCGGCCAGGACCCCGGCCAGATGGGCCGCGGCCCCGGCCGCGGCAATAATGACCTTTAAGCCACGGTCCGCGGCTTCACGGGCATAAGCCAAGACTCGCTTGGGGGCCCGGTGCGCGGAAGCCACCGTTACCTCCACGCCGATACTCCATTCCTTGAGCAAGGCCGCGGCCGGCTCCACGCTGGGCCAATCCGAGGCGCTGCCCATGACGATTCCCACCACCACATTCTCGGCCATATTAGGGTCCTTTGCCTAGGGTTAACGGAAGGATGGCATATTTGTTAGCAGTGAGCAGTAAAAAACCAAGTATTATCAAGTCATTTTTTTTCTGCTCACTGCTCACCGCTTACTGCTTACTATCATGAGATCAGTACCAGTTGGCCAGGCGGAGGATGGTGTCCACGTAGGCCTCGGAGTGATTATAGCTATAGACGGCCCGTCGCCAGGTGGAGCGGTTCTGTTGTTTAAAACCGCTGTTATGCAGATAGCAGGCAATGCTGTAGATGGCGTCGGCATGGGTGAAGAGGTCCACCCGGCCGTCGCCGTCGCCGTCGGCGCCGCAGTTTTTCAGGCTGGTGGGGAGAAACTGGCAAAACCCCATGGCCCCGGCCCAGGAGCCGTTAAAGGAGAAGGGGTCCAGCTTCCGGGCCCGGCAATATTTCAAAAAGACTAGCAGTTCCCGCTGGCCCCAGGCCGCTTTCTTGTGGAGCCGCGCTTTCAGGGAGGGTTTCAATCCCACTTCCCGGATGACCTCCAGGGTATCCATGACCGCCAGGGAGGCAAAGACGTTGAATACCGAGTAACGCCCGGTGGCGTGCCCCAGATTGCTCTCCACGGTGAGGATGGCGACGATCACTTCCGGGGCCACCCCGTAGCGGGCCGCGGCTTGGTCTAATTCGGAGCGGTGCTCCCGCATATAAGCGCGGCCCTTATCCACCACCTGGGGTGTGAGAAATTTGGCGTAAATGTCCCGGGTTTCTTTGCGCAGGCAGGCGATCTTGCGGACCACGTCCGGCAGGAATTGGTTGCGGGGGTCGGCGAAGACCTGGTTGACATAGTTCTTGGGCAGCCCCTTGCGGATCAGTTGATATTTCAGATTAACATAGGCTATGGGCAGGGGTTCGGCCGGGGCCGGAGAGCAAAGCCACAAGAGGCCCAAAAGGGCATAAATCAATATTCCCCGTAAGCGCGGCTGTAACATTTTCTCCCCCCCCTTTTCTGGCCCTCAAGCTACCCTGTTTACTTGGTTTTGTCAAGGCGGGGCGGGCATTTCCCCAGAGAAAGAAAGCAGACAGTTTTTCCAGAAAACCTTGATTTTTGGTTGACATCGGTTTATGTTTATGTAAACTGCATTGCATGCCGAAGAGAGAGGTATATTACGTAGGTAAAATATATACGATGGAGCTTGCTATCAGAGCGGACGGCAGTTGCCCGGCAAAAGAATATCTTGACCAACTTTTTAAACGTTCAAAAATCGATTGGGAAAAGATAATCCGCCCCATAAAGCGGCTTGCCGATTTTGGAGAAATCAGCAATCGTCAACAATTTAAGAAAATTGAGGGAACGGATTTCTGGGAGTTTAAATCGTACCAGATCAGAATGCCCTGTTTTTTCTTACCTGATAGTAGGGTGGTGATAACGCACGGATTTTCTAAGAAAGAAGATCGAATCCGCAAGCCTCAATTAGAGCGCATGAAAGCCATACGGGATGAACATTTGTTAAAGGAGAAGATAAGATGAGTCTTCTGGAAAAATATATGGAGGACCCTGAAGTTGCCAGGTTGGTGGTCCAAGGCGAGTTGATCATGGAAGTCACCGAAACTCTTTGCGAGCTTCTTGAGAAAGAAGGAGTTTCCAGGAAAGAACTGGCCGACCGGCTGGGGAAATCCAAGGGCTTTGTCTCACAACTGCTGAACGGCGGCCGTAATCTTACCCTGCGCACTGTGGCCGATATCCTTCACGTTTTGGGATACAAAGTTACCCTCACCCCTCATAAAATTGAGCCTAAAGAAGGCCGCAGCGCGTTATCCTCCCGGAAGGGAGCCCATGCGGCTTAAGAAACTCGATGTTTGCTATTTCTACCCCCGATAAGTTGGTATAATGGCCGCGTTATCAAAGCGGCCTTTTTAATTTTATGCAAAAAGTACCCATCTTCGAAAACCAGCCCCTGGCGCCCCTCACCACCTGGAAGATCGGCGGCCCGGCGCAGTTTTTGGCCGCACCCCGGGACCTGGAGGAGGTCTATGCCCTCATGCGCCTGGCCTTTGCGCGGGACTGGCCGCTCTTCTTCCTGGGGCGGGGCTCCAATGTGCTCATCGCCGATGCGGGCCTGCCGGGTCTGACCTTGCATCTGGCTAAAAGCCTGCAAAAGATTGAGCGCCAAGGAGAAACTTTACGCGTCGGCGCGGGGGTGGCGCTGCCTAAGTTGGCCCGGGCCGCCATGAACCTAGGGTTTTCCGGCTTCGAATTCCTGGCGGGCATCCCCGGCACGGTGGGGGGCGCGGTGCGTCTCAATGCCGGCGCGGACGGGCAAAACCTGGCGGGGCTGCTGCGCCGGGTCTGGGTGGCTACCCCGCAGTTGCAGCTTTTGGAGTTTAAAACCGGGGAGCTGGGCCTGGGCTACCGTTCTTCCCTCCTTCTCAGCTTCCCGCACTGGCTGGTGGTGGAAGCGGAGTTCGCCCTTAAAGCGCCAGCCCCGGTCGCAGCCATCGAGGAGAAGATGCGCCGGCTGATGATGGCCCGGAAGGCCCGTCAACCCGCCAACCCCAGAAGCTGCGGCAGCGTCTTCAAAAATCCCCCGAACGGCCCGGGAGCAGGCGCGCTCATCGACCAGGCGGGCTTCAAGGGACAGCGCCGGGGCGAGGCCCTGGTTTCCCGGAAACACGCCAACTTCATCCTCAACCAGGGACAGGCCACGGCGGCGCAAGTAAAAGCCCTGATCAGCGATATCCAGGAAACTATCTGGTTGATCAGGGGAGTAATGCTGCAACGGGAAGTGGTTTTTCTGCCGGAGGATTTAGAGTGAAGCTATCAGCTATCAGCGGTCAGCTAAAGATAAAAACCACAGAGACACAGAGGGCACAGAGTTTCACAGAGTAATAATTTTTGGCCCTTGGGACAAAGCGCCAAAGGCCAAAAAAACTCTTGGTATCTCTGTGTTCTCTGTGCCTCTGTGATGAAGAATTTTTAAGCTGATAGCTGAAGGCTGAAAGCTGACAGCTTCTAAAGCTCCTTACTCATGGTCGCTATTCTTTGGGCCAGGGCGCCCCGGGCATTCCGGGCCACTTCCGGCACCAGTTCCAGGGTGCTTCTCTTCACGGTTTCCAGGTAGGGGAGGATGCCCAGGTACCTGACCCTGATGGCCAGCATCTTCCGGGAGACCTCTTGGATACGCCTGACTATGGGAGCCACGTCCTGGACGTCGATTACCTGATTGACCACCAGAAAAGGTTGGTAAGTCTCCAAGGCTTTTTGCAGCAGGGGCAGATAATCGGGATGCTGGGCCTTCACCCGGGCCAGCAGGGCGGGGATATTTTTGGCCTTGGCGCCGTTGGGGGACATGGTGGCTTCATGGATCAACTGCTGCAAGGGCAGGTTCTTTTTCCCCGCGTCCGGAGTTTCCTCCCCGAATAAGCGGTTAAGGCGGCGCAGCAGCCCCACTTTGATAAAATTGTAGGCTTCCAGATAAGATGCCGGTTCGCAGGTGGTGACCACCACGTTGGAGTCCGCGGCCAGAAAAAAATCCAGAATATTAAAGGAAGTGTTGCTCCCCAAGTCGAGGATCACATAGTCCGCGTCCATCTCCCGCAGGGATTTGATCAGTTTCATTTTGGCCGAAAAACTGATGTTGGCGGAGCCCAATTGGGAACTGTCGCCGCCGATGAGCCAGGGGCCGAATTTGGTGGACAGCATCAGGTCCTTCAGGCTGGGGACCGAACGGTTGACATAGTCATTGATGCAGGTTTTGATGAAGGTCTTCCCCAGATAGAGATGCAGGTTGGCCCCCCCCAAATCCAGATCCACCATCACCGTGCGGTGGCCCTGGGACGCCAGAAAGACCCCGAGGTTGGTGGTAAAAGTGCTTTTGCCGATCCCCCCTTTGGCCCCCCCCACGGCGATAATTCTTTTGGAGCGGACCATGGTGGGTTCGGGTTCAAAGGTTTGAGAGGTGACAAAGTCTTTCAGAATTTCGTAAGATTCCTTGACCTTGATGAACCATTGGCGGTTTTTCTCTACTAGATCAGCAGACTGGTTTGATTGGAGATCAGGGTGCAAACGCCGGGCCTTGGCCCGGAAAGCCTTTTTTATGGTTTCCAGACTCAGTTTGTTGATAAAGTCAGACTCAAGGGCGCGTTGCGGTCCGAAGAGATAGATGCCGGCGATGCGTACCTGGTTCAGTTGTTGGGGAGGGAACTTCTGATTCAAATCATCCATATCCGGCCTTTTCGGAATTAAGTTTCCATGTTAATGCTATCGGTAGGTTTCTAAAAAATCAACAGTTATGACTTGCAGATATTATGCCAGAAAAGGAGTGAAGTCATGATCACCCGGGAGACCTATTATTTCCCCAAACCCGGCCCGGAAAATACCGGGTTCTGCCTGGACCTCCTGGAAAAGGCAGTGGGTATGGGCTATACCCACCTGGTGGTGCCTTCCACCACCGGCGCCAGCGGGGCCCAGGCCGCCCAGCGCCTGGAGTCGTCAGCCGGTCTTAATCTGGTGGTGGTGGGCCACTCCGTGGGTTTTAAAGGTCCCAATATCGATGAGTTCCAGGAGGAGCATTATAAGGAAATCCTGCGGTGTGGCGGCAAGGTGCTCAAGGCCACTATCCTCACCCATTCCCTGGAGACCAGTTTGGTGGATCTGTTCAAAGGCAGCGAACCCACCTTGCTCATCGCCAACACCCTGCGCCGATTGGGCCAGGGCATAAAGGTCTGCTGTGAAATCGTCATGGAGGCGGTGGACGCCGGTCTCATCCCCGAAGAAGAAGAAGTGGTGGCCGTGGGCGGCACCGCCCGGGGCTGGGACACTGTGGCGATCATCCGCTCCGCCGCGTCTAAGCGCTTTATGAAGCTTGCAGTCCTGGAGATTTGGGCAAAGCCGAGGGGATGAAAGACATCTGTCAGCTATTAGCTTTCAGCTTTCAGCAAAAGAATTGGAGTTAATTTTTTAAGCTGACAGCTGATAGCTGATAGCTGATCGTCACACCCGGCCCGCCCGCGAATCCTTCCCATTGACAGGCAGGTCCGGGAGCGGTATAAGCTGGCTATGGCTAAAGAAAAGCCGCTCCTGGACCTCATTGACATCAGCTCCTACATCTACCGGGCCTATCACGCCATCCGGGGCCTCACCAATTCCAAGGGTTTTCCCACCAACGCCGCTTTCGGGGTCACCAACATGCTCCTCAAGGTCCTGAGGGAGCGGCAGCCCCAGTATTTAGCCCTGGCCTTCGACGCCAAGGGGCCCACCTTCCGGCACCGGGAATATGCGGAATATAAGGCGCACCGGCCCCCCATGCCTGAAGAACTGGCCATGCAGCTGCCTTACATCCACCAGATCATCGAGGGCCTGAATCTGCCGGCGGTGGTCCAGGAGGGATTTGAGGCGGACGATCTCATCTGCACCCTGGTGCATCAGGCCAAGGAACAGGGATTCCGGGTGGAGATTATTTCCGGGGATAAGGACCTCCTGCCCCTGGTGCAGGAAGGGGTGTCCATGTGGGATCCCATGAAAGACGTGCGCTACGACCCCGAGGTCATTAAAGAAAAATACGGCCTCACCCCGGAGGAGTTGGTGGACGTCCGGGCCCTGGCCGGGGATGCCAGCGACAATATCCCCGGGGTGCCGGGCATCGGGGAAAAAACCGCCCTCAAGTTGATTGCCCGCTACCACAGCCTGGAAAATCTGCTGGCGAGCCTGGAGGAAATCAAGGAAAAGAAACTGAAAAGCCGTCTGCAGGAATTCGCGGACCAGGCCCGCTTGAGCAAGAAGTTGACGCTCCTGGAGAGCCGGGTGCCCCTGGGTGTGGACCTGAAAGACTTGCAGCCCGGGCCGTTGCACCGGGAGGCCCTGCGCCGGCTCTTTGTGGAGCTGGAGTTCAGCAAGTTTAATAAGGAACTGGGAGTTGACGCATCTCAGACCGGCGCCTTCTCTCTGGTAGCCAGCCTCGAAGATCTGGAGCGGGTGGCCGCAAGTATCCGCCAGAGCGGCCGGATGGCCCTGTTCTTCGTCCTGGGGGAGCAGCATCCGGTCCTGGCCCCGGTGGCCGGGCTGGGTCTGGCCTGGGGGGAGGGGGCAGGGGTCTACCTGCCTTTTGCTGAGGAACTTCAACCCCTGGATATGTGGGAGAGATTGGCCCCCTTGTGGACCGATGCCGGCATCATGAAGGTGGGGGCGGACTTAAAGGCCGCCATGTTGGCCGCGGGGCGCTATGCGCCGGAGCCGGCCGGGATCGAGGGGGATATCCTCCTGGCTTCGTATCTGCTCAATCCGGTGCGTTACGAGCAGAATCTGGAGAACGTGGCCCTTCATTATCTGGGGGTCAATCTGCCGGGACCCCGGGAATTGGCGGGGCGGCCTCTGGCCGCCACGGAACTGGCCCCGGATTTGGCCTGCCGCTATGGGGCAGAGCGGGCGGAGACGGCCCTGCGCCTCTGGCCGCGGCTGCAGGCCGATCTCCAAAAAGAGGGTCTCTGGGAGCTTTATGCCGGCCTGGAATTACCCCTGCTGACGGTGCTGGCCCGCATGGAAGCCCGGGGTATGCTCCTGGACCAGGAATGGCTGCGGCGCTTCGGCCAGGACCTGGAAAAGGACATGGACCGGCTGGAGAAGGAGATCTATACGGCCGCGGGGGAGGATTTTCTCATCCAGTCTCCCCAGCAATTGAGCCGTATTCTCTTTGACAAGCTCAAGATTAAGCCCCAAAAAAAGACCAAAGGCAAAACCGCCTATTCCACGGATAGCGAGGTCCTCCAGAGCCTGGCCCCGGACTACCCCATCGCCGCCATGGTTCTGGAATACCGCAGCCTGGGAAAACTCAAGGCCACTTACGTGGACGCTCTCCTGCGGCTGGTGGATCCGGAGACCAGCCGGGTGCATACCACCTTTGTGCAGTCCGTGGCCGCCACCGGCCGGCTCTCCAGCCGGGACCCAAATTTGCAAAATATCCCGGTGCGGGGGGAGTTGGGGTCCCAGATCCGCCAGGCCTTTGTGGCGCCTCCAGGCCACGTCCTGTTGAGCGGGGATTATTCCCAGATGGAGCTCCGGTTGCTGGCCCATTTTTCCGGGGAACCGGTCTTGCTCAAGGCCTTTCAGGAAGGGGTGGACATCCACCGGCAGACCGCGGCCGTGGTCTTCGGCATCCACCCGGAGCTGGTGACTTCGGAGATGCGGCGCCAGGCCAAGGTCATCAATTTCGGCATCATCTACGGCATGAGCCCCTTTGGGCTGGCCAAGCAACTGGGGGTGGGCCAGCGGGTGGCCCAGGATTTCATTCAGCGTTATTTCCGGCGCCATGCCTGGGTCCAGGCTTATCTGGAGGAGACCCGGGAGGCAGCCCGGCAGCAGGGGTGGGTGACCACCATCCGGGGACGGCGGCGGCAGATTCCCCAGATCAACAGCAGCAACCGCATCCTGCGCCAGGAGGCGGAGCGCGCCGCCATCAATACTCCCCTCCAGGGCTCGGCCGCGGACATCATCAAGCAAGCCATGCTGGAGATGGAGCCGGCCCTGAGAAATGCGGGGCTGGCCGCCCGGATGTTGCTGCAATTACACGATGAATTGCTCTTTGAAGCGCCTGCAGAGGAACTGGCAGCCACCGCCCGGGTGGTGCGGCGGGTCATGGAAGAAGTGGTTCGACTTCAGGCCCCTATGGTGGTGGAACTAAGGAGCGGCGAAAATTGGGGGGAAATGTCCCCTTATGGCCAAGGGATCTCCGTTATGTAACTAATTATATTAATTGATAATTATAATTGATGGGAAAAATGTCAGGCCAGCAGGTAAAAAAAAATTCCTTTAGGTCATAATTTTTCTTGATATTTTGCGGTCACGATATTAAATTGTGGGCATCTTACTAACCTTTAACCATCTCTTTTGAAAAGGGGGGATAGATGATGAGGAAAGCTTTGGTAAGGAAGGGTTTTGCTTTCGCGATTCTCATGGCTTTTGTCCTCGCCATGGGAGCAGGCTGCTGCGATGTCTGCAAAAAGAACGTCGACGAGGCCAAGATGTACGCCGATCAGGCGGCGGCCTCCGCGTCCAAAGCAGATAGCGCGGCTCGCAATGCCGAAATGGCGGCTGCGGACGCTAAAGCTTCGGCTGACAAAGCTGAGGCCGCGGCGGATCGGGCAGAGGCTGCTGCTGCTAAAGCCGAGGCCTGCCTGATGAAGAAGATGCGGAAGTAGCACCTGGGGTAGACTCAGCAAAATTCTGGAGAGGCTAAAGTTCTCTCCGAAAGGGGGTAATCGATGAGGAAGGCGTTGATGAGCAAAGGCTATGCCTTGGCGCTCCTCGCGGTCTTTGCCCTGGTGCTGGGAGGTGCTGGCTGCTGCCAAAAGTACTATGATCAGTGCAAAATGTACATGGAGCAGGCCAAAGCTTCTGCAGATCGGGCTGCCGCGTCGGTTGTAAAGGCGGAAGCGGCTGCACAGGATGCTAAAGTCCCCGTACCGCGGGCTTCCGCTGCTGCCAACAAGGCTGAAGCGGCCGCCGCCCGGGCGGAAGACGCAGCAGAGAAAGTCTGTGCGAAGGTGAAGTACAAGAAGTATAGGAAGGGCAAAAAGGCCAAAAAGGCCAAAAAAGCCAAGAAGAAAATGTAATCATCATGAAGTCCTTGGGGGTTTGACCCCCGTCCAAAGCAGTCAGAGGGTGTGGTCAGAGCGTGAGCTCACCACACCTTCTGCCTTTTTAGGCCGCGCCAACTCCGTCTTTGCATCTCGCCCCTACAGCCTTCGTCCGGTTCAGCTGTCCGCCGGTCGTCTGTCCGTTGACCCGTGCATCCCGCACCACCATTAAAAAATGAGCCATTTGGCCCCTGCCAGGAAAAATATCTGGCCGTTTGGCCCCCTAGGGCGGCGTCGTAATCCGGCATCGGTGGCCTAGGGGAATTATTGGGGGAGATTCTTTATGCGGAGGAGGAGGCTAAGAGGTATTAAAACCCAGGGGCGAACCTGGTGTTCGCTCCTGGGGAAAATATCTACTTGCTGAGGAATTGGTATCAGGCCTTAAAAAAATCCCGGCCTAGACAAGATGGGACCATCAGAGGGGGCGCTGCCAACCGCTGTCCGGCGCCCCGCCGGAGCCGGTGATATCCACCGGCATACCCGTCTGCTCCTCCACCGTTTGCAAGACCTTGGTCATGTTTACCTGGTCCGTCAGACCCCGCTGTTGGATCATATTCAGCACCTGCAGCAGCATGGAGCGAATCTTGAAGTAGACGTCCGTATGCACGGAAAGAAAGACCCGGCCATCCCGGAAACCGATCTTGGCCGGCTCGTAAATATATTCCACCGACGCGCCCACCGGCACCATGGGAAATAATTTTTTGATATGCTCCGGATACATGCGGGTGCAGCCGTGGCTCACCAGCCGTCCAACCCCCAGGGGCATGGCGGTGCCGTGGATGCCGTAATCACCCCAGGACAGGGTGAGCTTGAATTCCCCCAAAGGGTTATCCTCCCCCGGGGGCATCACGGCCATGCCGTATTTCTTTTGCAGAGACTTGGGGATATGCCAGGCCGGGTTGACCTTTTTATTGATCACCTTGAAAGTGCCCGAAGGGGTCCGGAAATCCAGCACCCCCATGCCGATGGGAAAGGTGTAGACCTGGGTGGGGGTTTTGAAGAAGTAAAGGCGCATCTCCCCGGTATTGACAATGATCTGTTTACCCCGGCTATTGGGCACGATCCACCTGGTGGGAATCACCATGTCTACGCCCGGGGGAGGCAGGAAGGGGTCCCAATGGCGGTAGAGCGCGCCGATCTCCGTATAGCCCAAGCCGTAGTCCCGGGCGATTTCCAGGAGATCGTCACCCTTTTTCAGCAGATGGTGCCGGGTCCTGCCCACCACCGTCACCGCCTGGGGGTCGATGCCGGTGGCTGAAGCCGGGAGGTGAATGGTAAAGGGGCCGGCAGCCTCAGCCGGCAAAACCGGAGAAAAGAGCAGCCAGGCTGCCAAGAGCAACAACATTTTCGCCATGTGCTACCCCTTAGACCTCCTCAGGGTCTTCAAACTGCTGGCATAAGGCGGCTGGGCCACGCCCTCTTCGGTGATAATCCCGGAGATCAGGTCGTGGGGGGTGACGTCAAAGGCCAGGTTCAGGGCGGCGGCGTCCGCAGGAGCGATGGCTTGACCCCAGAGGTGGGTAATCTCTTCCCCGGCCCGTTCTTCCACCGGGATCTGGCTACCGTCGGCCAGGGAAAAATCAAAGGTGGACAGGGGCGCGGCCACATAGAAGGGGACGCCGTGATAATGGGCCAGGACCGCCACCCCGTAAGTGCCGATTTTGTTGGCGGTATCGCCGTTGCCGGCGATGCGGTCCGCGCCGACGATGGCCAGGTCCACCAGGCCCTTGGCCATCAGGGCCGCGGCCGCGCCGTCCGGAATCAGGGTATAGGGGATGCCGATTTTCCCCAGTTCCCAGGTGGTGAGGCGGGCTCCCTGGAGGAGCGGCCTGGTTTCGTCCACCCACACGGAAAAGCGTTTTCCCGCCTCCCAGGCGGCCCGCATCACCCCCAGGGCGGTGCCGTAGGCGCCGGTGGCTAAAGCCCCGGTATTGCAATGGGTGAGCACCCGGGAGCCTTCGTGGATTACTACCTGTCCGGCCTGGGCCATGCGCCGGTTAATGGCCTCGTCTTCCTTGAGCATGGTCTGGGCCTCGGCCACCAACAACTCTTTCAGCTTCCCCACCGGCTCGGCCGCGTGGGCCTGGGCCAGGGCCTGCATCCGGTCCAGGGCCCAGAAGAGGTTCACCGCCGTGGGCCGGGCCGCGGCGATTTCCCGGCAAATATAGGTGAACTGGATGGCGAATTCCTTTGGGTCCTCGGTTTTCAGCGCCAAAGCCCCCAGGGCCGCGCCCATGGCCGCGGCCACGCCGATGGCCGGCGCGCCCCTGATGGCGAGCGTCCGGATGGCCTCGATGACTTCGTGGTAATCGGTGATCTCCAGGTAGATTTCTTCCCGGGGCAGCTTGCGCTGATCCAGGAGCTTGACCTTGTCGATATCCCAACAGATGCTACAGTAGGGGATCATTTGTTCTCCTAAATGATTATTTCTCACGCAAAGACGCCAAGCCGCAAAGACGCAAGAATTATTGTTTTAAAAGCCGCTGGAAAATTTCGTTGGCCATTTGCGGATTGGCCTGGCCCTTGGTTTGCCGCATCAATTGGCCCACGAAGAAGCCCATGACTTTGGTTTTGCCGGCCTTATAATCCGCCACTTCCTTGGGGTGGGCATCGAGGATGGCCTGGGCCGCAGCCTCCAAGGCCCCGGTGTCGCTGATCTGTTCCTTTTCTTTAACGATGACTTCCGGGTCTTTTCGGGTATCCACACTCTCTTTTAAGACCATCTTGGCCTGCTTGCTGCTGATGATACCTTCTTCAACCAGGGTGAGCAAGGTCGCAGTGGCTGAAGAAGCTATTTGTACAGGTGCAGTAACTTCT
>ENA-OSEO01003788-OSEO01003788.1-sediment-metagenome-genome-assembly--contig:-NODE-3788-length-16931-cov-4.739528_pt1 | contig 16931 bp, 14 predicted proteins | sample MGYA00237883_ERZ534232 | MGnify/ENA metagenome assembly ERZ534232
GAGGCATACGGGGAAGGTGAATACACGACCAGTATTCACAGGATTATTGGCAAGAACCCTGTAATAGCACAGGTGACGGGATTTAATGCCTTCAACGGAGAAGCGTGGACGCCGGTGCCTGAAGGCGCAACCTTCAACAACATCCCGTTGGGACTGGCTGATATAGACTCCCAGGAGGACGCGATTATCCTGTTTGGCCAGGAAGGATATCGGAGTTGGTTAATTACCAACATGGTCCAGCAATGGGTGAAGGACCCGACAACAAACTTCGGCCTTTTGCTGCAGGGAGTGCCAGCGGAGGAGGAGACAGCCAGGATTTTTGCCTCTGCCGAAAATCAGAACGAGGCAATCAGGCCGGCACTGGTTGTCCGGTATAAATTAACCCAGCCTGCTCCTGTGTTAAAATTGATCAGGGAGATAAAGTGAAAACTCCGGCTGGAGTTGTAACAGAATGAACCCAGGCTTTTGCCGGAGGAGTCTATTGCCCGGATTACAGAATTTTGGTGCCATTGAAGACGATTTCAAGCATAATGATTGTTATAATCAGCAGCAGGCTCGGCGCAGGATACCGAACGGGGCAAAAATACATTTTTCATCAGGGGAACACTTCAAAAGAATATTAGAGGCGGTGTTGATTCTTGGCATCATTAGCCTGAAATGAAAGAATGACTTTCAGTGCATGAGGGCTCAACTAATTTCAAATCATACAGCAAATGAGTGAAGCAAGCCCAATATCGTGCTGTAAACACAAATGTGTAATGATTCTGTCAGATAAGTCCTCAGGATCTACCATTTTACAGAATGAACTTCTCAAAAATGAGAATATACAAATAATCCAGTATACAAGACATTTTGAGCATGAGACCCTTTTCTGGAATAAGGCAGTTGCAATCCTGGGACTACCGCAAGAACAATTAAAATACAGTGAATTACCTCTGTCCCGTGAATTTGCAAGTGAAGATCTTAGAACTTTTCTTAAGATGAATATTCCTGGGTACCCTTATACCAAATTTGATAAGGAGTTAATCTTTGATGCATGGCAACAGCTTTGCTTAAGATATGGTCCTGTGTTTTTGGAGAAATCTCCGCATCACCTCCATTATGCAGAAGCTTTAAAATTGATAGTCGAAATGACGCAAAGGTCCGAAATCGATTTTTATTTCATTGGTTTGGTTAGAAATCCAATGGACACGCTCTACTCGAGCTGGCTTCGATGGGGAGCTGACCCTGAAAAAAATCAATACGAGTGGCAACGGGCTTATACCAACTTAATGAGTTTCAAGGAAATGGTTTCGGAAAGGACATTAATTGTCCGATATGAAGAGTTGATGTCGGATAGAAAAGTAATTAAAAAAATTTGTGATTTTTTGGGAATAGATGGTGAAAGTAACGGGATCGGCAACGGCTTTCATCCGAAATCAATTCAGAAATGGAGAAGGGACAGGTTTTTCACATTTGAGATTTCAGAGAGTACAAAAAGTCTTGCACGCTTGTTTGGATATAACGACTCTGAAATGAGTAACCCGAAAGCATCACCACTGTTGTGGACAATCTACAAACCACTTTATGATTTTTACTTAAAGGCGATTCGAACGAAGAGGCGTTTTTTTTCCTGAATGATACATCAATAAGCATCAATAAGATTAATAGTCTGATAGGTCGGCACAACGTCTGCCGAGCCTTATGCTTCATTATATATGCGTGATATGGGAAAGAGCACAGTTGACATTTTGATTGTAATTCGTTGGCCTGTAGGAGGAATCATTTCTTTTCTCGGCAATTTATATGGTTATTTCGACCCTGCGCGCTACAGGTTTACTGTGCTTGCACCGGACCTCCCTGAAATCAAAATACTTCTCCAGCGGTTGAGTAACCACCAAATCAAATATGTACCGATTGCGTCCCGCCCCTCTTTTAGTTTGTTCTGGAAGGACACCATGCGGTTAATTTTCAAGAACAAATTTGACCTGGTTCATTCTCAGGGTTTGACGGCAGGTGTTTCTTCGGTATTTGCTTGCGTTCTCAGAAGAACTCCTCACCTGTTGACACTGCATGACATGTTCCAGGATAACAATTTCAAGGGATATGGGAGATACCCTAAGATTATCGTTCTTTCAATCATGCTCTCATTGATCGATTCCATACATCTGGTCAGTAACGATGCACGTGAAAATCTACTTACTTATTTACCATTTCTTAAAAGGTATAAAAAAAAGCTTTTTGTCAGTCAAAATGGAGTTCAAGTCAGCCATTTTTTAAACTCTCCAGGGCTTGACTTGAGGAAAGAGTATAGAATACCTGAAAACACTTTCATTATTGGTTTTCTTGGAAGATTCATGTCTCCAAAGGGATTTCCCTATCTGATAGATGCCATTAGGCAGTTGTCCGTACGAAAGGATATACCTCGAAACCCTTTTGTTTTAGCCTATGGCCATGATGGTTTCCTTGCCAATGAAAAAGTAAACATCAAAAATCAACACATTGAAGAGTACTTCAGTTTTTTGCCATTTGCAGCTGATGTAGCACCTATCCTTAAAGGAATAGACGTGCTGGTAGTACCATCGGTTTGGGAGACGTGCCCAATTCTGCCCATGGAAGCCATGGTCGCCGGAACACCGATAATTGGCAGCAATTGTATAGGATTGCGTGAGGTTTTGTCTGGGACCCCGAGCAGAGTCATTCCGCCTCGAGACAGTAAGTCTTTAGCTAATGCCTTGGTAGAAGAGATGTATCATTCATCGAAGGAAAAGGCTGAAGAATTTAGAATGAAGGCGGCTCAAAGGTTTGATGCTAAAAAACAATCAGAAACAGTAGAGAGCGTCATCTGCAGTTTAATTAAAGCCAGATTATGCGACAACACAAAACATTAAAGTCGATTTGGATCTCCTGGCAGGATCATAGAAGGACGAGTGAACTTTGCAAATACTTTGGTATCCAACTTTGGATTTTGAAAAGTCCATTTCACGGAGTTATCCGATACCCTCTTAATTCGTTCAGGACACTCCTGCTTCTTTTGCGATATCAGCCTGAAATTCTTTTTGTTCAGAACCCTTCGATTGTTTTGACTTGCCTGGCGTGCTTGCTTAAACCCCTATTGGGCTATCGGCTGATTGTAGACGCCCATAACGCAGGAGTTTCACCTGATGGGCGTTATTCGAAATTCGTTTATTTCTTCTGTAAGTATGCACATCGCAAGGCTGATGTAACCATCGTGACAAATCCTGGTTTAGCCCAAATAATAAAACAAAATAAGGGAGAGCCTTTGATATTACAGGACAGAATCCCACAACTTGATATTCCTTTGCATCTGTTTGATTTGCCTTTCAATGGCAAACCGAACGTAGTTTACATTTGTTCTTTCGGCAATGATGAACCGTACCGTGAAGTTATATCTGCTGCTGGCAATCTGGTTTCATCAGTAAACTTGTACGTTACGGGAAACATGAAGAATTGCCCCCGGGAGGTAATTCAGAACGCTGCGTCAAATATCCATTTCACTGGCTTTTTGCCCGATGAACAATACCTGTCATTGATTCATTCTGCCGACTGCATAATAGATTTGACAGAACGCGAGGACTGCTTAGTCTGTGGCGCATATGAAGCTGTTGCTGCCCAACGACCGGTCATACTTTCCGACACGAAGGCTCTGCGAAATTATTTTTATAAAGGTGTGATCTACACGGAACATTCCGTTTCCTCCATTGGCAATGCCATCTTGGAGTGTATTGTAAAAAGAGATGAACTGGGGAAGGATATAGTAAACTTGAGGACTGAATTGGAGGAATCATGGTTGAAAAAAGCTCAAGAACTTAATCGTATGATATACGACTTATAAATGAGGTATTCTTTCCAAATTTTGTGATGGAGTGGTATTCAAAGGATCGAGCCCAGTAAAAACAGATATTTAGAGTTAGCCGGAGATTTGAATACGGTATGTTTATTGCGTATGCAAAAACAATGTTTTTTCGAACGGGTGTGAGAAATCTCCTTGTGCCGAGGACGTGAGATTACTCCCTTTGTTCGAAATGACGGAAGGGCGATAAAAATGCCAAAAACACACAAGATCAACTGCTTGTGAATCACGACAATTTCACAACTGAGGATTAGTGGTAATCATTTAATTTTATGGTGGAAACTGTTTATTCGTTTAGTTAATATGTGTCGTGTTGAAATTGACAACCCGTTTACTCGTATTACCTCACATGAAACAATGAGGTAGGTTGAAAAAAGAGCGAATTGTATTTCAGCTGAGGTTCAGTGTTTGAAATAAGTTTTTCCCCAGAAAGAAGCGGATGAGAGGTAATAACATGCGGCATTTTAATTATATGATAATTTTCCCAACACTTTATTTATTGCTTATATTTAGTCCGGTTTTTGCACAGACCATTACTGGAGTCTCTGGAACTCCTTCCAACGGTCAGAATATTTCAATAACTGGGAGCAATTTTGGTAATGGGCCAAACGTGTTACTATTCGACGATTTTGAAGGAGGAGTAAACGGAAATCCATTGGCTACCGACCTTGCGCCGTTGGGCGCATGGGATTCAATAAATAGCGCTGCATGGACAAGCTATTCAAATGCCAATGCAATAAGTGGCAGTTTGGCGGCAAGGTTTGATTCTTATAACTACCCTCCTGATAATCACCCTGTAATCCGGGTTGACGCGCCAACAGGATTTGACTCTTTCTATGTATCATGGTGGGCATTAATCCCAACGGGCGATGTAATTCCTGGTTGTGGTACGCCGGATGGCTGCAACTGGAAGACTATATGGATTGCTGATAATACTGGCAATGTTAACGATGCCGATATTACAATCAACTCAAACGGAACAAGGGCATGGCAGATATTTGGTAACGATTATCCCGGAGTATATTCGCTATATTTGAAAGACCCCTGGAATACAAATAATGACCCATCAATAGGAGTTGCTGGAGTATGGCACAGGTTTCAGTTTTACATCAAAGGTGGTGCAACTCCTGAGACTGGTTATGAAAGAGTCTGGCTGACAACAACCACTACTAGAATGATGAAAAACCGGGCAGTGGCAACTCTGACGTCTGCTGATGATACTGGTAAGCGTCGGCGTTTCTACGTCAACGGCTACGTCCGCAACACCCCCAATTCCCACCCCACCTTCGATGATGTCTATATCGCATACGGTGAAAATGCCCAGGCTCGTGTGGAAATTGGGAATGCCAGCACCTACAACGGTTGTGGCAGTCTGACCATGTGTACCCCTACATTTTGGGGTACTTCTTCAATAACATGTACTCTACGGCAGGGGAATCTAACGGCAGGGGATGCTTGGGTCTACGTAACTGATACGGCAGGAAATACTAGTCCCGGGTATCGAATAACGATAGGCGGAACAATGGCTCCTCCTGGAGGTCTTAGCACTCCAGCGGCTTTTCAACTAGTTCAATAAATGCTGATTTACATATTCGAATTTGATTACCACTAATCCCCAGCATCGAATTTATCAGGATTTAGAACTGATTGAACTTACGTATATTTGTCATTTCAACCAGAGTAGGAAATCTTACGTCCAATCAAGGAGATTTTTCACATGCGTTCGAAACGACGGTCTTTTATTTGTCTAAAGAGACATATATAGGTTCTTAACTTTAGATATTGAAAATCTATATTTCCCTGAAGGTTCTTGTTTTATGCCGTTCACAAAATTGATGTGAATTGTGATGTGCGAACCAACTGATTTTTTGAATTCTGCCTCCAGTCCCTGCTCAATCTCTCGGCTGTAGGAATCATCCTTTACCACATTAAGGACAATGTTGTTCAAATCCTCTTGGACGATCTGCATCTGCCTGATACCAGGATAGGCCGTCAAAGTCCTTTCTACAAGGGACACCCCTGCAACCAGGCTGCCATCCTTTCGAACTAGAAAATCAGCAACACGTCCGGACACCTCACTCATCAACGCCAAGCCCCGACCGCATTCACACTGTGCTGTACATGGTACTCCAACATCTTCGAGTTGATAACGTATGATGGGCATGGATTGGTTGAAAAGGCTGGTTACAACGATGGCCCCCCTCTCTCCATCAGAAGCAGGTCCCCCCTGCTGGTTAATGAATTCGACGTAAACGTCTTCCATGTTCAGGTGGAAACCCTGGTGTTTTTCACATTCACAGCCAATAAGTCCTACCTCTTCACAACCATACAAATTTGTGACCTTGGAGTGGAAAATTTCCTCGATGGTTTCTCTTTCATGGGGTAAAAGCATCATGGAAGTTGAAATGATGCCTTTGAGTTTGATATCGTTAATATTTTTTTTCTTGCAGAACAAGGAAAAAATGTAAAGAGAATGGGAATGTCCATGCAGTATACTTGGTTTTGTCCGTTGTAAGGTTTTTACAAACTCGAGCATTGAATTGTCATTCATACTCATCGTATCCAAATAATACATAGGATGGATGAGATGGTGTAAGAGTTTTTGTTTTATTGTTTCGTTTTTTGGGGGGTTCCCCCAAACGCGTCCCCAAGCTTCGCCAATTTCCCAACCAGCCCAGCGAAATACCCGTAACCCACCACCGGCACCAAATTCGACTGTCTTTTGATCTTTAAATACAGTTACCGGCCTGCCGGTTGACCCCCCGGTCTTAAAGGCTGAAAGTTTGGAAATATCAAAACCAGCAGCTATCATATCGGTTCTGTGTTCCAAGATATCTGTCTTGGAGAGAAAAGGAATTTTTTCAATATCGCTGCTCGTTTGCAATAGCCGGGGAGTAAAACCCGCATCATCAAAACGCTTGCGATAGTAAGCTGTATTCTGGTACGCATGAGAAATAATGCTCTTAAGCTTTTTGAATTGAAGGTTTTTGAGAGAGTCCAAGCTGTAGTATTGGGATTTATTCAAATCTCTCATATGCCTAAGACGTGGACTGTTATCTTTTGCAATCCAAATAGGCCAAAATAAATTCCTTCTTAAAGTTGGCATCAGGTTCATGTTGCAACCCATTCAGTTTAAAAGAAAAAATTTGTGAGAAGGCGTGTACCCTTCTTTGTGTCGTTGTCTATTGTGTGGAGCTCAATTTTTGCAGTACCGCTGCAAGACCTCCGAATAAGTACCATTCATAGCTGGTCAAGCCATAACTGGCAAAACTGAATATTAAGTTCATTAGGAGCCAGACTTGTAGCGAATCTCTTAAATTAATAAAATACTTGTTAATTTCAACGGTACTATGAGATTTAGTGTCATTATTCCATTGAAAGCTCTTCACAATTGACCAAATAAAACCTAGAAATATGATCAGGCCAAGAATGCCAAGTTCTTCGGCAACTTCAACGTACAAGTTATGCGATCTGATGCTGATTCCGGCGAAATGCCAGTTTGCTTCAGGAGAAGTTCCCAACCCGTGACCGACTAATGGACGGCGCAAAACTACGTTTTGTATTTCATTCTGAATTCCTTTGATTCGACCTTCTGCAGTTGCAGAGCTTTTAGTGTCAGAACTAACAATGGACAGATATCTGTCCTGGAGGTTTTCTGGCAGATAAGAAAAACCTATTACCAAAAAAACAAAAAAAAGGGAAACAAGGATGAAGCCCATTTTCTTGTGTTTCAACACTATTCCAAATAGCACGATTACTAAACCGATCATTCCCGATCTTGAACCAGTCAAGATTAAAGCATAGAACAAGACTGGCATTAATCCGATAAAAAACAGTTTGCCTTTTATACCCGATCGAAAAACCAGATAAAACATGAATGGCAGTACAGTCAGAATAACGAATGCGAGCCCATTTGGGTTTATAACGTCATGAGGCCCTCCGGATAATCTATCTAAACGATCTCCTTCCATACTGGCGAAAGAGCCCCAGTAACCGGTTGTTAAATGGAGATAAACCGGCTCAAGAATTCTGAATATCTGGCAGCCGAGAAAAACAGAGAGAAATGATTTAAGTTTTTTTTCAGTGGTAATAAAATGGATAGTGAAATAATAGAACACAACCACTTTTACAAATCGAGGAATTCCAGTTTGAATTACACTCCCCGGCCATTCTACAAAAGGGATCGTAACGATAATATATATGATCAGGATTTGCAGTCTTTTTCCAACTAAGTTTTCGGTGTTTAAGGTTTTAGGAACCTCATTTTTCTTAAAAAAAGCAAAAAAAATCAATAAAACTGTTAATAAAAGGTCAATTCTGATAATACCAAGGAAAGGGATTCTGGAGGGCAAGTGCAGGAACCAGCTTACAATAAGGAAGAGATATGTATAAAAGGAAAATGGTTCCATTGATGAATGGTTGGGAGGCTTAAATGATCAGTTTTCAATTATTTGGTGGCTTCCAGTATCATACTTTGCAATATATTGAATTCATCCGTAATAGAAATTCCATGTTGTTCCAATCCTCTCAATTCATGTTTTTTACTCTCGTTAACAGCACATCTACGAATATCATAAAAACCGGAAAATTTTAATGCTTCGCTGAGTATTTCACTATCGTAAATGAATTTGTGTCCCCATTCATGCGTGAAATAGTTTAAAAGGACAGTAGGATGACAAAATTTCATATCAAGTTGGGCATTACGTACAACTCTTTCAAGATATTTTATTTGTACTTCACTCAACTTATTTAGTTTGTAATAATCAAGTAAAAATTGCATATCAGGGGTTGATATTCTAATAGTTCCCCCATGCTTTAAAACCCGAAGACATTCTTTCAAATGATTCAAGCCACATTCAAAAGGTATATGTTCGATAAGGTGTTCGCTATAAATATAATCGAATGATTCGTCAGGCAATGGAAGCGGTTCCATTATGTCAACATAAATCACGGAAGGTGAGACCGACCGAATATCAGTATTCAGCCAACCAGATAATTCATTTGGCCCGCAACCCAAGTGCAGTTTCCTCGTGGGGGATGATTGCAAATAGTGTTGTATTGATTTATGCCTTTTCCTTAATAGGGCAACTCGAGCAATTTCAGATTTCAAGAGTCGAAGATCAGCCTTAACAGCTTTTCCTATTGTATATAAAAATCTATTATTTTTAATGTTCATTCCTTTCCAACTTAATGAATCTGTTAAATCAAAATAAAATTCTGATTACCATCAATCCTCAGCAACCGGGAATTGTTCCTGTTGTCTTCTGACCTCGAGGTACCTGTCATTTCGACCGGAGGGAGAAATCTCAGTCCTCAAAGCAAGGAGGTTTCTCACATAACATACGTTCGAAATGACAGCCTTTTTTCAATCACCAACAATTCATTTGCTGAGTTTCAGTGGTAATCACAAAATAAATTGTTATTAATGAGTTTTATTCGCCAAAAAAGGAAAGAAAAGGCATTTAATTAAGCCTTTGTATGCATTGAAGTTGTGCCAGTCCTGGTAAATTGCTGCAAAAAAGTACTTGATGGCTTTTCCTGGTATTCTTTCTTGAAAACTGTAATAATTCCCACGGTTAGTGTAATTATATGACAGGACCCGTTTGATCCACTCTTTAGTCAGCACATCTGGGTGATTTGTGAGAAATTTTTCAGTTATCTTATCTGCGCAAAGCAATCTTTCACCTTGTCGTTTCGACATTTGCCCTGTGTGGCCTTTTCTGTATATAAGTAGCGGTTCGTCTACGTAATCAAATTTATAGAAAACAGCAATTCTGAGCCATAGGTCCCAATCAATCCCCATTGAGAGCGACTCGTCAAAAAGTCCAACCTTGGTAAAACACTCATGGCTGACTATCGACGAAGAAAAGGGTACAAAGTTATCAAAAAATAGATATTGAACTACATCACCCGATCTAAAAGCTAAATGAGGGTTGGTGCGCTGAGAGTCAATTTTATTGCCCTGTTCGTCAATAAAATTTAGTCCGCTGTAAACAACTCCCACCTTAGGGGATGTAAAAAGAGGCATTTGCTTTTCCAGCTTGTCTTTGGTCCATAGATCGTCGGCGTCAAGAAAAGCGATGAATTTTCCTGATGAATTTTTTATGCCAACATTTTTAGCGACAGCTTGGCCGGAGTTTTTTTGGTTGATGTATTTTAAATTTTTCAAACCATGATATTTGTGCATCACATCATCGGTATTGTCTGTTGAACCATCATTCACTACAATTATTTCGAAATCCTGAAAAGACTGATTGAGAACCGAATCGATGGCAGTTTGGAGGAAATGGCCATAATTATAACAAGTTATGACAACACTGACGAGAGGTTGGTTCATATCGTTTGATCCTGTTTTTGAAATATTGAGAAATGTAAAATAAAAGTATTTAAATGGATCAAAATATTGCAAAATGTGTTTGAAGCCATTTCTCAATGATTTTATTCAACTCAACTTGGCTTTCTTTTAGTGAAAAAATATGGTTTGCATTTTCAATGACATATATTTCGTATAAATTATCGTAAGGGTTATTCGGGATTAGAACTTTATCCTGGAATTCACTCTTAAAAACCCAGGTCATGTAGTCTAGTTTTCCAAACACGAACAAAACCTTTCGTTTGCTGGAAAAGTAGTTCAGTATCGATTTATGAAATAAAATATTATATCTTTTATGTTTTGACAGAATGTTTTTATTGTATATTTTATCATTCTTTGTGAATGACAATCGTTTAAAATTCTCTGCAGTTATTACCTTGATAGATTTGAAAAAAACTTTAAATTCATCTTTCCACTGAATTTTGTTTCTGAATATTTTAGACCAGGTTTCTGTATTCGCAAGCTTTTGCAACATGGGAACGAGTATTGATAGTGCATAGTTGCTCGATGTAATTGTTGATGCTTTATCAAATTTTTCTTTTTTCTCTTCCACAAAATCCAAAAGTACAGGTATTCCCAGCAATATTAATCCTGCAATTTCTTTTTGTTTTGATGCGGCAATAAGACATGAAATTGCACCCCCGCAAAGCCCAAGAAGGACTATTTCATCCAATTTGCATTGTGATTTGAAAAAATTTGCTGCATCAATTATATCTTCACGAAATTTACCTTTCTGAATATCACAATAGTGCTCGAAAAGGTTTTTTTCTTCAAAAACACCTTCGCTGTCTCCTATACCTGCAGGATCAAAGTTCATAACATAGTAGCCAATGCGGCTAAGATGCCTGGCGATCATTGTATGATAACGAAAAGACCCAATCCTGTACTTGACGGAATTTACACATATCACAATTCCTACTTTTCTTTCGATCGACTGTTTTTGGGTTTTGTATATCATTCCAAATAGCCTTTCGCCACTGGAATTCACAAAAATAACTGGCTTTTCTAAACAATTATATTCAGAATTAATAGAAAAATCGATATCATTGGTATTGTAAAGACCTATTTCATGTTCTTTATTTAACATGCGTAATTTTTTTAAATTAATATATTAAATTGATTTGAAATTGATAAATTAGTAATTTTGAGCAATATTAATATTCTTACCTGCTGAGAACAGAGAGGATCCATTTAATAGTAGAATTAAACAATTCTGTACAGGGAGAGTATATACGTTTTTGAGTCAACCAAAACCTGCTTTCTTCGAAATTTTTAAATTGTTTATTTTCAACATTTATACTATCAACAAAATTTTGAAGCATTTTATCTGGTACTTGTTTTTCATTGATTTGACAAACAAAAACAGGCTGGTTAAATTGATGTGCACTCGTTAATAAATTAATATGTACAGCTTCATTAAACAAAGGATTTGTGAGCTCATACCCTTCTATATTGACGGATCCACCTGACATAATTTGAGAAATCAGCGCTTCGCGGTTATACTGGATTTTTTTATGAACAGTCAACTGGTAGCTCAGATTAATTCTTAACAATTCATATAAATATTGTTTTACGTCAATAATTGGAGACCAGGCAACAATTCCATCTACTTTTGGAAGGCTTTCTCCAGCAAGAACAGCTAATGTTCCGCCGAGTCGCAATCCTAATAAAATTATTAGGGATGGATTTACTTGATTTTTTACGTATTCTACTGCTGATTCAATATCATCGATTCTGCTCTCAATTGAAGCTTCTTCAAAGAGCCCTTCACTCTCTCCATCACCATAGTAATCGAAACGGAGCACGTGGATGCCCTTGCTGGCAGCATACCGTGAAAAGTTCACTAATACCCTATGGCTATGTAACTTTTCTTCAAAAATCGGGCTGCAATATATTATAGTGACAACTTTGGCTAATTTTTTTTCCGGAGTATGAAATATGCCAAAAAGCCTTTGATTTTTATTATTCTTGAAAAAAAAGGAATATTCCATAATGAAATTATCAAAAAACTAAAAAAATTAAATTTGATAAGTTTTAATCCATTAAAAAAATTTAATTCTTAATAAAATTTAATTTATTAATTAAATTATTTCCAACAAAACAAGTTGCCCTTAATGGATCTAAAATCCCAGAAAGGACGAAATATAAAAAACTTTTTACATACTGACCATGTAACAAATCATATTCCCCTAATCTATAATATAAAACTGAAAGTCGTTTGCGGCGTATTTTTGACGGATATGGGTATCGTTTGCATGCGTCGTTGAGAATGGTAAAGCCATCTTCCCATTGCCTACGGTTAAGGCTTTGTTGGTTAGGATGGCGTCTATACCCGATCAAGCACTCTGGTAGGTAGAAAAAATTGGTGACCTCGCTCAACCTGATGAACATATCATGATCCATAGATTGATTATTAACTTTAAATAATCCAATTTTTTTAAACAATTCGGCTCTTATCATTACATTCGTTGGTGAGGTTATATAGCAATCAAGCAGAATGGACCCGATCAAATTTCGTTCTTTAAAATCTTTCTTGAATAGTATATATAAATTATTATCATATTCATCTATTGCGTATCCATTAGTATACACCAATCCAATTTTTGGGTATTGATTCAGAGCTGAAACCTGTTTCTTGATTTTTTCTGGATACCAGATATCATCTGAATCTATAAATGAAATAAATTTCGCGTCAGTTTCTGATATTCCCAAATTAATAGAAGCGGCTTGACCAAGATTTGCATTATTAGGATGTGTTAATATTTTTATGAAAGGTGAGTACCTATTTAAAATTTCTTTAGTTTTATCGATTGAGCCGTCATCTATAGCTATAATCTCAATTGGATTGTAATCTTGTGCAATAACACTATCAATTGTTTTTTTCAGATACTTTTCACTATTGTAACATGGTATAATTACCGCAACTTTTTCATTTACTACAGAGAAATTCATGATAAATATCTTTTAATAATATTATGGAGATGGAATAAATTTATTTAATCTTATTATTTTCTTTATTGAATGTTATTTGATTCAATTCAAATTTTGAGTAATATTTGTTTAAGCAATCCATAATAATTTAAAAGTTCAATATTAGTCCTTTCGAACTTTGAAATGTATTCCTCTTTTTTTTTCAGAACGAAATCTCCCGGCTGGTTACTTTTGAATACTAAACATGATTTTTTTGGCAACACGGAAAGTATGATTTTATCATCCTTGGAAGAATGAAGTTTATTTCCCTGTGCGTCAATTAATTCCATGCCTTTGGGGCCATGAAGGGTTAGGCCTGGAAGGTCTGCTTCGTTTTCATTATTTATCACTATATCTAAACCTTTCCAGACGATCGACACCTTTTTTATTATAAGGAGTCTATCTAATAGGCCGGAAGCCGTCGGGAACCATGCGTTCGTATTTTTTGCAAGGAATTCAATGCGGCTTTGAAATTCTTTATTGAGATAAAATTTCCCCATTTCCCTTTCGCAAAACCCTTTGGCAAAATGTGTGTAAATAATACATGCGCCCCTTTCTTTCTGAATTTTTTCTATATTAAACGGGGACAACAACTTTAAAAATCGTCGACAATTTGAACCGTCTGATGAGGCAAACCAGTATTTCACAAAAGGCCTTTTTCGGTCCCGGAAAGGCATGCTGGGATTGACCTTAAGGGTATTAGGTTCCAGGATTGTATGAAAAGGAAGGCGAAAGTAATCTAATGTACGAAAAGCAACATCTCCCCAAAAATAGGAACTTTTCTCATGGTGTCCCTGATAAGCGCTTCTGTCCTTCACCCATTCGAGAAATTTTAATGGTGGTACGTCAAGTTTGTCTCTACCTGCATATAGGTTTTCGATATTTGTTTTGTGGAAGGCATTAATTTTCGGGAAGTTACCGAAATAAGCTTTAAATCTGTTGATTCCTTCAACTATTTCCTCCCTTAGCGAATTGCCGGCGGCTACGTTGTGCAAGGCAATTTCAAAGCCCTTTTTTTTAAGTCCTAAAACAAAGGATAGATAGTCGGGGTTTTCCAAGCTGTCTCCTTCGATTCTGGCCAAATCATGGGGCAAATTTTTTTCCTCATTTTTCCTGAAAGAAGAGCTTCTCTTTTGGTCGAAAACCCAAACTGTCTTTGTTCCCATCATGCCGGCGTTTGCAAGCAGATCGTAAACAGGTTCAGTGTTTTCTCTCGTGGAGTAATCAGTGTCATCTACGAAAGTTATTGCAAAATCCTTTCCATCTGGAAAAGGAATTATCATTATTGGTTTTTTGGTCATGCTAAGTCAGGGATTTATATAAACATACGAATATTTAATGTCTTTGACGGGTCAGGCTAAGCATGTTAGCGGTTTTGGAAGCTATTATAGTCCGCATAGATCAGAAAAAAGGTGATTGTATGCATCCACCATTTTCTCAAAGTTGCATTCCTGAAGTATGAACGTCTTTGCTTTGTTAGTAAATTCTTTTCTCAATTCTGGTTTTTCAAGAAGAGTAAGTATAAGTTCGCTAAGCTCTTGGTCGTCATCCAGTTCAAAACTGTATCCGTTCACCCCATGGTCAATTAATTCCGTATTTCCGCCAGCTCTTGAAACAATACAAGGTACCTCGAAAGCCATATACTCCATTATTGCATTTGACATGCCTTCATTTGCCGAACAATTAACCCCTATATCGAAAATGGAAAGAAAAGGTGTAACGTCTTTCTGCCACCCAGAAAAATGCACTTGGCTACGAATACCAAGCTTCAAAGACAAATCTTCCAGCTCGTCACGCAAAGGGCCGTCTCCTACCAAGACAAAATCTACATCACTTCGAAAAGATAACACTTTTTGTGCAGCTTTGAGGAAAGTTTCATGGTGTTTCATGGGCCTCAATCCTGCAATGATCCCTACAATCATGTTTGTCTCAGGAATGCCTTGCCCAATCTTAAAACTGAGTCGATCTGGGTTGGAATTTAAAGAATTATTAAGGGCGAGACCATTATAGATCACCCGAATTTTTTCCGGGTCAAACCGTTCTTGTTCGGTAACAAGTTGTTTTACTGATTGAGAATTTGTAACTATTTCACTCACATACTTATTTGCAAACCGAAGAAGGTAAACACTTCTATTGTCCAGCCATAAACCATAATCCCTCCGGGTCGAAACAATCTTTGATATTCCTGCCATATGGGCAGCAAGGACGCCGAGCATGTTACTAATCTTGAAAAAGCAAATGACGATATCTGGTTTAACAGACCGAAGGTACTTCCATAGATTTAAAGTTACTTGTATGTTTTTTAAATCCTTGTGATTTATTAGGTTATATGAAAATGCATTAACATGACATTTAAGAATGTGCATGTTCTGAGATAACCATGGTGTATTGTGAAGGCTGACAAGATAGATCTCATACTTCAACGAGTTCAGGCCATGAATGAGATTGATCAACTGGACTTCAGTTCCTTCTGTAATTCCAAATATGAAATCTATGATGATGCACAATCTAATTTTTTTATGACTGATTAGATTTTTCATTAGAAAATATTTATAAATATAAGGTTATAAATAAAAACAAAACTAATTTTCTTTTATATAAGTTGTTATGTTTAATTCAAAATTAATAATTATTTTATTCTAAAGTTGTTTGAATAAACATTTTAAAAATATAAGTTTATGAGATCAATTCTTGTTCAGGCTACAGAATATAATCGCCTTTAAGATATTGATAAGAATTGTTAATGGTGTATCGAAACCTCCTACAGCAATTCTTGGGATATTCATAGGGTGCGTGAAACGATTCACAACTTTTGGGATAGTTGTATATCCATATCGGAATCCACCTTGTTGGCAAAATCGAATTACCCGTTCATCAAAGTTACCATTCGGATAAGATATATGTTCTACTTTGCGCCCTGATATATTTTCCAGCAATATTTTTGACTTCTCTATGTTTTCTTTCAGTTCGGAATCATTCAAGTAAGTAAGTATCTCGTGACGATGAGAGTGCGAACCAAGATGACAGTTCTTGTGTGCAGACATTTTCCTTATTTCTTCAATTGAAAGTGGTCGAGATTCTTCCTCAAGTCTTTTTAACTCTTTCCCGTTTAATTGGTCAAAATAACGAAGAATATTTTCAAACTCTTTATTTTTCCCATGAACCGGTCCATACTTTTTTTTGATGTCTGCAAGTACCTTTTGTATGTCATCCCATCTTTTTTGTTCACTTTTTTTTTGGAAAAAATAATTTCCAAGACCATAGTGTTCCAGGTTTAATTTGGATAATCGTTTTGTTTGTATGGGAAGAATGATTCTGTCAAACCAAAAAAGTTCACCGGACATAACATTATCGGTGCTAACAAAAAATAGTGCAGGGATATGGTGTTCATTCAGAATTGGGAGAGCGAGTCGATAATTGTTGACTTGACCGTCATCAAATGTCAGGAGCATTTTAAGTCTTTTGCTATTAGAATTCATAGACCCTAAAATCTCTTCAGGGACTATAAACATAGCAATCTTACTGAGAAATTTTATTTGGCGTCTAAAATTACTCTGCCCCACTTTGAGCCATGATTCAAAACTATCATCTCTGCGTAAGTCATGGTACATTAGGACGATATTAATGGTCTTCCTTATATAGTTTTGTTTATTATGCATATTAAACCTTAATCCGTGACGAAACAACAGTAATTTTTGTTTGCTAAATCAATTAACATTTTGATTTTTATCATAA
>ENA-OSEO01003789-OSEO01003789.1-sediment-metagenome-genome-assembly--contig:-NODE-3789-length-16926-cov-4.292243_pt1 | contig 16926 bp, 15 predicted proteins | sample MGYA00237883_ERZ534232 | MGnify/ENA metagenome assembly ERZ534232
TTGCCGGTGATACCAATGGATGGCAAGATATCTTCCTGCACGACCGTACAACTAGCGCCACCACGCGCGTCTCTGTGGCTTCAGACGGCTCTGAGGGAAATTCCGATTCTGCTATAGCTTCAATCTCCGCGGACGGGCGCTATGTAGTGTTCATGTCACGTTCCACCAACCTGGTGGCCGATACCAATGGCGAACTTGATGTCTTTGTCTATGAGCGCTCCACCGGCGCCACCACGCGCGTCTCCGTAGCTGCAGACGGGACAGAAGCAAATGGTGCCTCCCAATGGCCTCATATCTCCTCTACTGGGCGCTATGTAGCGTTCGTTTCCTCCGCTACCAATCTGGTGGCAGGCGATACCAATGGATGGCAAGATATCTTTATGGTTGACAGACTATTCTCTTCTACCTCTGCTTCTGTTGCCCCAACTCCAACGCCAACCCTGCGCCCCGGAAGCTTGCCCGCCTCCGGCTTCGCTCCCGACCGCCTGACAACCCTGCGTGAGCAAAGCGTGGCTTATACCTCCATCGACAATCCCACCTTGAGCATCCCCTCACTTGAGCTTGAGATGACCATTGTTGGCGTACCGCGCCAGGGCGACGGCTGGGATGTCTCATGGCTGGGCAGCGACGCGGGCTACCTGGAAGGCAGTTCCTTCCCGACCAGCGCAGGCAACAGCGTGATCACTGCCCACGTCTGGAACGCCAATAACCAGCCCGGACCCTTAATCAACCTGAAACAACTTCAATTCGGAGATCAGGTCATTATCAACACGACTGTTCACCAATATTTTTACGAAGTTCGCGAAAACAAGCTGGTCAACCCCAACAGCATCCAGGCCGTCATGAAACAGGAGCAATCCTCCTGGTTGACGCTGATCACCTGTGAATCTTTTGATGAAGCCACCGGCACCTATTTATCTCGCCGCATGGTCAAAGCCGTGCTGGTTGAAGTAAAATAAACTATCCCATTAAGCCATTAAAGCCCCGGCAGCAAATCCGTTTGTATGCCGGGGCCTTTTTTGATTGTTTGCTACTCAAGACCATTCATGGATTAAATAGTAACTTTCTTTTCGTGGCTTTTCAGTTGAATTTCCGCTCTGATTCGTCTATACTCATTTTGGAGACACAAAGATGAAACCGATCTTGCTTCTTGACGAGAGTCTGCAGGTGGAAATTTTTTATGAGCCCGACGATTGCGGCTATGAAGATAACATCTGCCTCAAGGTGATTGAATCCTGTCCCGAGGCAGAAAAAGTATTTCTCCACGACGAAAGCCATCTCTACCTGACGCCCGAACAGGCGCAGGCATTGGTCGACGCTCTGCAGAAAGCGATTCTTAAAAGAAAAAACGAAGAAAGCGCCGGGCAGGCTACGCCAGCTTAAGCGCCTCCTCGTGCAGGGCGATCTCTTCCGGAGTGGAGGGAACGAAGTCCAGGCCGTGAGGCAACGGTTTTCCCTGCAGGTCCACGTGGATGAAAGTGATAAATCCGCGTACGGCCAGATTCCCGTTTACGTGCACTTCGATCAGACTGACCAATTTGGTATGTCCCGTCAACACGATCCTGCTGCTGAATACGGGCAGTTCCCCTTTGCGGATGGGGTGCGTGAAGGTCATGCCGTGGATTTTTAGGCAGACAATGTTTTCTGGCTTGGTCATGGATGCGGCCGAGATAAAACCACTTTCAACGAACCATTCGGCCGTTCGTCCGGCGTAGAGGGTTCCGTGATGGTTTAGGTCTTCACCTTTAACGAGATGTACACTGGTAAAAATTGGGAATTCCATATTTGATCCTTTCGATTAAGTAAAAAACATTCTATCTCGAAATTTTTCAGAATCAATCGTGATGAATCACACATTATTAATAATACATCGCCGGTTTTTTCTGTGTGCTTTAACTTGACAAAAATTATTCTAGTACTATAATATTCGTATGACAGAATATATACTTACCAACGCGGAATTGGCCATCCTCAGCCTGATCGCAGAAAAACCCCGCCATGGCTACGAACTGGAAGGAGTTATCGAAGAACGCGGCATGCGCGATTGGACGGATGTGGCTTTTTCTTCCATCTATTTCATCTTGAACGGTTTGGTAAAAAAAGGGCTAGCCTCTTCAACGCTGCAGCCCGCAGCCGGGCGCGGACCCGCGAAAAAAGTCTTCCACGCCACTCCGCATGGACACACCGCCCTTCACGATGGCATTTACCAGGCGGTAGCCAGCGCAGAGCACGATAACCGCCGTTTTCTGCTGGGTCTTTCCTGCCTGCCGCATCTGAATAAACCAGAGATCGAGCAGGCTTTTAATGACCGTATTGGCTTTCTGAAGAGCAAGGCGGATGAATTCTCAATGCACCCGGCCCTTACCGTACCCGGATTTCCAAAACACGTACGCGCCATGTTTGAATACTCGCTCAGTATTATCCGCGCCGAGCTTGACTGGTCCGAAAATTTTCTACGAGATTATCTGAAAGGAAATTGATCATGGAAAAACTTGATCTCAAAAAACAATACAAGAAGCTTTACTCCCCCTCTTCCAAAGAGTTCACCATTCTTGAGATCCCGCCCCTGACATATATCATGGTGGACGGCCACGGCAACCCGAACACCGCCCAAATGTATAAGGATGCCCTGCAGACGCTCTACGGGCTGGCATACACTTTGAAATTCCACTGCAAGAAAGTCCTTGAACAAGACTTCACCGTCATGGGGCTCGAAGGGTTGTGGTGGGTGCCCGACATGCAGGATTTCAGCACCTCAAGTAAAGAGGATTGGGACTGGACGGCCATGATCCTGCAGCCCGATTTCATTACTCCCGAACTCTTCGAAGAAGCCCGCCGACAGCTCACCGCCAAGGGGAAAGGCCCGCTGGCCGATAAAGCCCGCCTGGAAACCTACAATGAAGGGACTTCCGTGCAGATCATGTACTTTGGTCCCTACGCGGATGAAGGGCCCACCATCGCCAATATGCACGCCTACGCCATTGAACAAGGCTATGCATTATCCGGCAAACACCACGAGATCTACATGAACGATGCCCGTCGCGTGGCTCCTGAAAAACTAAAAACCATCATCAGGCAGCCCATCAAGAAAGCCAATTAAACAAATATGGACCGCGTTATAGTCTAATCCATGATAATCATCGTGGCTGCCGGTATCTTTACCAGTAGCCACGATTTTTTTAGGATTGTATGGCAAAAAAAGCAACTCAGCTTACTACCCGTACTTGAATTGTTGGAGTGGTGGCTGGTTTATGAAGGAGCAAACGCCAGGCTTCTCTTAGCAGGCCAGCCGATATGCGGCCAAAATTCAAAAAATTGACCGATAAACCGTTTTTTCCGTTCGTTGCGGAAGAAGCCATCCATACCATTTTTCGGGCCGGGATTTCCGGACGGTTCCCCCATAATCGGATCACTGTATTCAAGGGCAGCACTTTGTCTTCAAATCCGGCCACCGTATCCACCCGGGTGAGCATATCCGTGATCACCAGCCCCGGATTGAAAGACATCACTTCCACGCCATTGCCGGTCGTCTCCTTGGCCAACGCAGCAGTAAAGTTTTTCCCCCAGGCTTTGCTGGCGGCGTAGGCTGTTTGATATGGAACGGGTCCGTCAGCGCCTCGTCCAAGCAGGTTGATCAGCTTTCCTGATCCCCGGTCCTGGAAGTATTTCAAGGCGGTGTAAGAACCGTAAAAAACTCCCTGGATGTTCGTATTCACAACCTTATTGAAATAATCCGGGGAAAAGGAAAGTATTGGTCCATAAGGTGCACTGACCCCGGCGTTGTTTACCCATATATCAAACCCTCCGAATGTGGAAATGGCGCTCTGAGCCAGATTTTGCACATCCTCCTGTTTTGACACATCGCAGACCTGTCCATGGACCTCAACTCCCTGGATCCTCAAGTTCTCGATCGCTTTCGTCAATGTTTCTTGCGTTCGAGCGGCCAGCATCACCTTTGCCCCCTGTTCCGCGAAGGCCTGTGCGATTGCAAATCCCAGACCGCGGCTGGATCCGGTAATGACCGCAGTTTTTCCTTCCAACAACTTCATTTTGATACTCCTATTCGTTTTACGTATTAATAATATAACTGATTCATCCGGTAATAAGTCTCAGGCCTTTTTCGATAACCATAGGTTTTGATAGGCGATGAATGCCACGGCCAAATAGGCCAAGGTTTTCGGAATCATCAACATGCCGATCATGGGTACTTTCTGAGCGAAGAGAATCACCGGCAAATAGAACACGAACGATACAACGATCATCCAGGCAATTGTCAGAAAAAGCGTGTCGTTCTTGCGGACAGCAGAACGAAAGAGCAATACCAACAACCCCACGCCTTGAAGAATGAGAAACAAGTTGCGATAGATGCCGATCGGTTGCGGCGGCACAACGTTTCCCCATTGATTGGCAGGTAAAGCCATAAAAACAATGCGCACAATCCCGATGGCAAGCAGAAGCGTGGTCAGCCAATTGTTCCCCTCGTGATTCCTGGCCTGCCAGACAAACACAAACACCATGTAAAACATGGTCACCGTGAATGCCGTGGTCATCATGCCGATTCCGATCAGGTTCATCGGTTCGCCAAACACCTGGATCGGTTTCTCCATCAGCCCCAAGACTTGTGCGACCACCCTGAAACCCACATGGCCTGTATCTCCGGCCGCCAGCAATATGAACGCCAGTCTGATCCGTTTGGCAGTCGTCAGGTCTTGTTCATGCACCTGAGACATTTTATTGGTCATCAGAATAATCAATCCCCAGATGACCAATAAATAAGCAACGTCGAAAATAGTTTCAAAGAGTGCGGTAACGGAAGTGTTCATTTTTGATTATTCCTTCCTTGCATGTTGTTGTATGCCATCCAAATGGATGTTAATCACAAGTTGGATTTCTTCTTGATCCAGCGTGAAAGAACCGACATGGCTGGGATAAAGATATGGATACATAATTCCCAACAGTGACCAGGTGGCAATATCAGGATCCACCTCTTTAAAATCACCGGACTGCATCCCGTTAATAAAAATTGTTTTTATTTTTCCTATGAATTTTGCATGATAGGTCTCGTCAAATTCTTTGCGGGCTTCCTGGCTTAATTGAGAAATCTCCTGTGTCCCAAGCCTGATCACGGCGCGCTGTTCGGCAGGTTGAGTGAGAACAAATTCCATGAACTGCCTGATTTTCTCTTCGTTTGAATTCGACTTTTTCTCGATAACGTCAATCTGTTGTGAGATCAAATCGAGGCCGCGATTAAGTACTGCAACGAATAATTCCTCTTTATCCTTGAAGTGATAATAAAGCGCGGCTTTGGATACTCCCACAGCCTCTGCTATTTCCCGCATCGAGAGGCCGTGGTAACCGTGCTCAATGAAGAGACATTTGGCATTCTCAAGGATCGTATCCCGCATATCATTTTCTTCAGTTTTCATATCTGTTCCCTCCCGACCAGCGCAAAGAACTCAGCTTCCATTTGTTGCAGACGTTGACTGGTGGTCTTGTCTTGTGGTCAGTTCTAGTTGGCGATTTTTTAACCCCAGCGATAGCAGGATCATGATCACTGCCACGATCGCGATCACGCGATATGCCGCGCTGTAACCGCTGACGCCGCCGCCGGCTGAAGCCGCCACGCCGCCAATTAATGCACTGCTTGCCAATTGTCCAACGCTAGTAAATAAAGAGATCAATCCTTGGGCCGATGTACGGTCTGCAGCGGAGGCTTCATTTAACATAATATAACGCATCGGCGCACCCAATAGAGAAGAAAGGCCAAAACCGATAATGACGGCTGCGAGGATAAAGCCCCAGAGTAGGGCTGAAAACTGACTCGTACTGAGCAGCAGCATCCCGACGGCCAGCAGTAATGTCCCGCTGAAAACCATGACTTTGGAACCGACTTTGTCCATCAGCCTTCCAACCAGCGGAGAGCCAATCGACATAGCCAGTACCACCGGCATCAACATGTAACTGGAATTATGTGTATTGATGACACTCGGTATGGCGGCCACTGCGAGTGCCGGAATATAGGCCATGCCCGATTCGCCCAAACCGGCGCCTGCTGAAAGCAGACTGGCAAGTTTTGTCTGCCGTCCCTGAAAGAGGTTCATATTAACAATTGGATCGGCAGCTTTTTTCTCGATGCGTGGAAAAACGATCAGCAGGATCAGCCCGACCAACAAAAACGGAAGTACATTGACTGAAATGAGACTGGATAAAAAGTGCTGTGTGTCAATCTGGTTTAAACTGAACGCCAGAGAAGCCAACAAGACCCCGAGCGCCAGGAGCCCTGGCCAGTCAAATTTCTTGCCGGTATCAGACCCGTTTACTGGAAGGATTTTCCATCCCATTATGATCACTACCAGGGCGATGGGAATGTTGATGATGAAAAGCCACTGCCAGGTCGTAAATGACAAGATCACGCCGCCCAGGATCGGACCAACAATAAACGCCAGTCCAAATACAGCGCCAATCAAACCGAGCGCGCGGCCGCGTTTTTCCGGTGGAAAAATATCACCGATAACTGCACTGGCAACCGGGAAGATTCCTCCGGCACCGAACCCTTGCAGGGCGCGTCCGGCCAGTAATTGGCCGAAGGCATTATTCGATGAAAGAGCCACCACCAGCGAACCTGCAGTGAACAACATTACATCGATCATATATATACTTCGGCGTCCATATCGGTCAGATAATTTGGCCATCAGTGGAGTGCCGATCAGATTGAAGAGCACATAGATGGTAAACGTCCAGGCCAGGATACGGTCGCCCACCCCAAAGTATTTTTGGATGGAAGGAAGTGCTGGCGCTACTATAGCGATATCCAGCGCGCCCATCAGGACACCTAAAAAGAGTACCCATAAGATTTTTTTGTTTGTTTTGTCGTTCATTTTTCACCTTTATTTCAATACTTACTTACCGGTCGGTAAGTATAATATCAAAATCCTTCCCCGCTGTCAAGAGGCTACCATATGATCTTTATAAGAATTTGGCTCTTTAAAAATAGATAAATAAATTTTTGAATCAAATATGATTCAATATCCTCGCAGCCAGGCCTGGCCCTTCATAGACCAAACCGGTATACAACTGCACCAGTACCGCGCCGGCATCCATTTTTCTCTGATAATCATCAACGCTCATCACCCCGCCGCTGGCCACGATGGGCAGTGCGCCGCTGGTACGTTTGAACACCGCTGCAATCATGCGGGTATTCAACTCATTCAACGGACGTCCGCTCAAGCCGCCCTCCTCGCCTGCCTTGACTGAAGATAACCCCTCCCGGCGAATGGTGGTGTTGCCGATGATCACTCCGTCCATGCCCGCGGACTGGATCACGTCCAAGGCCTGGTCCAGTTGCGCGTCATCAAGGTCGGGAGCCAGCTTGACCAGCAGCGGTAGTCTCTTTTTTAACACCGTTGCCTGCCTGGCTCGTTCCACCGCGATGGGGTTGAGCAATTCCTCCAGGGCGGTCCGTTTCTGCAGGTTCCGTAGTCCGGGTGTATTGGGCGAACTGACGTTGACCGCCAGGTAGTCGGCAACATCAACAAATTTTCTCACCAGTTCAATATAATCATCTGCGGCCTGTTCCAATGACGTGCTTTTATTCTTGCCGATGTTGATCCCCAGCACCAGGCCTTTGGGTTTTGTATGTCGTAAATGGCGCAGCATGGCCTCCGCCCCGTTGCCCGGAAAACCCATGCGGTTGATCACTCCCTCATCCTCAACCAGACGGAAGATACGCGGTTTTGGGTTTCCCGGCTGCGGACGCGGGGTGACCGTGCCCACCTCAACGTGGCCGAACCCCAGGCTGGCCAGTCCGCGCCAGGCGGTGCCTTCCTTGTCATAGCCGGCGGCCATCCCCAAAGGGTTCGGAAAGGTCAATCCAAACGCCTGCACGACAGTGTCACGGCTGTGGACTGGAAATAGCGAGCGGATCAGAAAACGTCCAAGCGCACTGCTCCCTCCCAGACGGAGCAAGCTGATCGTGGCGTGGTGGGCCTTTTCAGGGTCACTCATGAACAAGATCGGACGCAAGGCCTGATACAACGAAAAATGTGCTGAATTGGCGTATCTCATGAATCTTCTTTCTGTTCTCTCTGACCGATTAGTGGCTGGAAAAAATCATCTTCATGAACCCTGCGAAGTTTGAATAAACTCTTTTACGATTCTGACCTTTGCACTCTCGACGGAACCATTTGCCTCCCAGTGATCCAGCAGCTCACACAACCTGAAGACGCTGTGCAGCCGAACCCCCGCCCCGGCCAGCGCTTCAGACGCGCCCGACTGGCGGTCGATCAGGACGACCACGTCTTCCACCTGAAGTTCCGCGGATTTCAGCTTGTCGATGGCTTCAAATTTACTCCCCCCGGTGGTCGCCAGGTCGTCGATGACCACAACCCGCTCGCCGGGCTGATAAACCCCTTCGATCCCGGCCTTTGTACCGTAAGCCTTGACCTCCTTGCGCGGATAGATCATGGGTTTTCCGTTTTGCAGGCTGAGCGCGGTGGCGATGGGCAGCGCCGCGTACGGCAGGGCCGCCATGCGTGAGAATTCCAGCCTATCCGTGATCTTGGCATAAGCCGCGGCCGATTCGGCCAGCAGTGCGGGATCAGACGCCAATCTTCTCAGGTCAATGTAAATCGGGGACTGCAGCCCGGATTTCAGGGTGAAGCTGCCAAACTGGACGCAGCCCGCTTTCAACAACCCGTCGGCCAGTGAGGCTGAAAATTCAGTGTAGGATTCTCTGCGGGTTTTTCCGGTAAGAACGTCTCTGCGCACCTGCCGGATGGCGTCACAGATTTCCTGCGAGGCTTGCCGGGGATCGGCTGCCCGTGAGATCTGCCGCGAGACCGGCACCAGCATACCCAAGCCGTCTGCGCGCAGACCGGCTGCAAGAGCAGCCTTCAGGTCACCGCCCTGCGCGCCCACTCCCGGCGCCAGGATCCACAGGTGCGGTACAAGGCTGCGCACTCTCCTTAACGCATCAACCTGAGTCGCGCCTACCACCAGGCCGGCATTATCATGTGAATTGCAGCGCGCCGCCAATAACGCCGCCTGCTCATATACTGTGTGTGCCTGGCCGCTGCCGGTCACTGGTAAATCCTGCAGGTCACCCGCCCCCGGGTTGGAGGTCTTGCACAAGATGAAAGCGCCGCGCGCCGGGTCCTTCAGGAAAGGCTGCAGCGCATCCTTACCCAGGTAGGGATTGACCGTCAGCGCATCCGCTTTGAGTCCATTGAAAGCGGAATCCGCGTAGGCGTCAGCCGTGGAAGAAATATCCCCCCGCTTGGCATCGAGAATTACAGGGATGCCAAGCGGGACCGCCGCGATCACCTCTGCCAGCGCCCGCCATCCCGCCGCGCCGTGGCGTTCAAAAAAGGCGGCATTGGGTTTATAAGCCGCTGCCAGATCGGAGGTGGCTTCAATGATCTTCAAGCAAAAATCACGCGCCGCCGCGGCGCTGTCTTCTGCCAATTCCGCCGGGTGCGGATCAAGCCCCACGCACAGCAGCGAATCCACCTCGCAGGCGCGCGCTTCCAGACGGGAGAAAAAGGATTGTGTCTCGCTCATTTTCTTATGCCTTTCCGAGCACCAGGGCCAGCAGCGCCATACGCACATAAAGCCCATATTCCATCTGCCTGAAATAAGCCGCCCGGCTGTCATCGTCGAAGTCCATGCTGATCTCGCCCACACGCGGCAGCGGGTGCATGACGATCATCTCCTCTTTGGCCTTGCGCATCAACTCGGGTGTGATCACGTATGATCCCTTTACCTTCTCGTAGTCTTCGGGGTTCTCAAACCGTTCCTTCTGGACCCGGGTCACGTACAGCACATCCGTCTCGGCCAACACATCCTTCAGGTCGCTGAACTGCGCCTGCGGAATGCCCTTTGCCCCAACCTCGGCAATCACCTCTTCAGGCATGCGCAGGATGTTAGGTGAAACATAGTTGATCCTGAAATTGTAGAGGGTCAGCAGCCGCGCCAGGGAATGCACCGTACGGCCGTATTTCAGGTCGCCCAGCATGGTCACGGTCAGACCATCCACGCGACCCATTTCTTCCAGGATGGTGAAAAGGTCCAGCAGCGCCTGGGTGGGATGCTCCCCGGTACCGTCCCCCGCGTTGATGACGGGCTTTCGGCCGTATTGCGCGGCCAGGGCGGCCGACCCGGTCTCGGGGTGACGCAAAACGATCACGTCCGCGTAACATTCCAGCGAGCGGATGGTATCCGGCAGGGATTCGCCTTTGGAAACGGAAGAATATCGTACCTCGTTGATGGGGATCACGCTGCCGCCCAGCCTTTCCATGGCCGCGGTAAAGGAGGAGGAAGTTCGCGTGGAAGGTTCGTAAAAAAGGTTCGCCAGGATCTTGCCCTTGAGCATATCGAAGGTACCCACACGGCGCACCATCTCCTGCATTTCATGCGCGACGCCAAAGATAGTTTTCAAATCTGTCAGTGTGAATTGTTTGACCGAAAGGATGTCTTTGCCGTAGAAGGGTGCGTCCTGGCGGTCGCCAAAAGGCAAATATGGATTTACTTGTCGAATGGTAACGGTTGGAAGTGTCATATCTATTCTCCTTGAAAAATTATTTATTACGTTGTCGAAGATTGATACCTGATCCCGGCACGGCGAGGATCTGTCCATCCCGATAGGCCTCACATCCTCGCAGCACTACGCGCGTGACCCGTCCGCACACCTGTCTGCCCTCAAAGGGCGTCCAGCCGCAGCGGGAATGCAGGTCGGCCGCCTTGATCTGCCGCGTGTCGGTTTCGTCCACCTCCACCCAGGTCTCAGGCTGCTCCGGCAGGTGAAAGATGCGCATTGGGTTTGTATGGCAGCGGGCGATCACGTCCTGCAGGGTAAGGCGTCCGTCGCGGACGGCCGTCAGATAAAGAGGAAGCGCCGTTTCCAGCCCCGGAAAGCCCGGCGGCGGACTCTCTGAATCCTTTTCTGCCAGCGTATGCGGCGCGTGATCGCTGGCAAAACAGTCGATTACGTCCAGGTTGTCCCACAGCGCCTGCTGGTCATCCATGCTTGCCAACCGCGGACGCACTTCCGCCCTGCCCGCACCGATGGCCGGAATGTCATCCTCAGTCAAGAAAAGGTGGTGAGGCGTCACCTCGCAGGTCACGGCCGCCCCCCTCTCTTTAGCCGCCCTTATCAGCAGGATCTCCTCCCGGCGCGAGACGTGACAGAAATGGACGGGACGCTTCATGCCCTCAGCCAGTTCCAGTGCGGCTGCCAGTGTTTCCCTCTCGGCATGAAGGCACAACGGCAAGTCCTTCGGCCAATTGACAAAGTGTTTCTGCCAATCCTCTTGATGCGCAAGGCGCAATGGACCATAGGTCTGGTCCAGATACAACTTAAGGCCGGCAACCCTGCCGGCCATTTTGTGGACATCTTTGATGTTTTCCTCTCCCCCACCTGCTAATTGGGCATAATCACAGCGGGTTTTCTGCCCTGCCAAACCCAGAGGAAGCCGCAGGGCATCCTCATCGCAGATGGGTGGAAGTGTGTTCGGCATGGCCAGCACCATCGTGAACCCTCCCGCCAGGGCGGCGGCGCTTCCACTGTCCCAATCCTCTTTGTGTGTGGCGCCGGGTTCGCGCATGTGCACGTGCGGATCGATCAATCCGGGTAAACGCAGCATTTTCTTTTTCCTCCGGTTGCTGGCAAAAAAAGAGAGCCTTTCGAGGCTCTCAATAAAAAAATCAAAGATTGGATGGCGTTACGTCTGCGGGGACGATTCTCCCGGGTTTCAGACGGTGTTTGATGAAGAACAGGTTTCTCATATCGGGTCAATTGTATGCAGAATGGCATTCCTGTCAAGGGTTGTCTGGACAACTTGTAGATTCTCAATTTACATTGACAGAATATATAAACCAACCACAAGATGTCATTCTTTAGGGCTGATAAAAAGACAGGTTCTTTGCATCAGCCGAAATTCAGGTTTTTCTAAAGAGAACATTTGTTCGGAAAAATAGTGTAAAATAAATCAGACGATGTATAAAACCTTTCAATACCGGCTTTATCCAACTGCTTCACAACGTAAAACGATGGAATCCACCATCGAAAGCTGCAGGCGTTTGTACAATGATTGTCTCGCTGAGCGTAAAGAGGCTTACGAGGAACGAAAAGAGAGTATTGGAAAATTTGCCCAACTTCGCAAAGTAAAAGTTCTCAAAGAATCCAATCCATACGCCAAAAACATTCATTCTCACGTGTTGCAAGTAACAGTTGCTGATTTGGATAAGGCGTTTCAAGCATTTTTCCACAGAGCGAGGGCAGGTGAAAATCCTGGTTATCCGAGGTTCAAGGGCAAGAATCGCTTTAATTCATTCGGGTTCAAAGAATACGGTAACGGTTTTAAAATAGATGGCAGGCGGTTGAAACTATCTGGAATTGGAAGGGTTGCTATCCGTTGGCACAGACCGCTTGAAGGTGAAATCAAAACCCTGAGGATTTCGCGAAAAGCTGGAAAGTGGTATGCCTCATTTACGTGTGAAATTGAAGAAAAAATCTTACCATCAACAGGACATGCAATCGGCATAGATGTTGGTATCAATTCTTTGATAGTAACTAGTGAAGGTGAAATAGTCGAAAACCCAAAGTGGTATCGGGATGGACAGGCAAAGTTACGAATATTACAGCGTACCATTTCCAGACGAAAGAAGGGTGGAAGTAATCGTAGGAAAGCTGTTCACGCTTTACAAGTACACCATGAACACATCGCCAAGCAGCGCAAGGATTTTCTTAACAAGTTTGCAAATGAATTAGTCATGAACAACGACCTGATTGCGATCGAAGATTTACAAATTCAAAATATGGTCAAGAATCACAATCTTTCCAAGAGCATTTTGGATGGTGGCTGGGGATACTTCGCACAAAGACTTTCCGACAAAGCGGTGGAAGCTGGTCGTGAAGTCGTGCGGGTCAATCCTGCAAACACATCCAAGACTTGCTCTACTTGCGGGACGATCTTCAAAGAAATGGATTTGTCTGTACGTTGGATAAAATGCAAATGTGGTGTTTCGATGAATCGCGATGTGAACGCCGCAGTCAATATTTTGAAAAGAGCATTACAAAACCGGGACGGACAGTCCCGTTGGGAGTTAACGTGGGCGGTTACGTCGTGCGTGTCCCAAAAAGCCACCTCACTTTAGTGCGTGTGGAGTGTCACTATGGTAGAATTGCGTCCAATATGTCTAGACAACTCATTAACCGAGAGAACCGACGATCATAACCCCTCTTCAAACGAGAAGGATGGTGTCTTCGGTTTTTTAAAGCGGATTAAGTCCAACAATGGTCACACGATCGCACCCTGACAGCCCTTCTCTCCGAAGGGCTGTTTTTTTGTGTATAAAGCGCAAAAGATACAAAACAAAGTAGTATTGGAAAGGTGAAAAATGAATACAACAGCCATACTCGTATTGGAAGACGGCACCATCCTGCAAGGCCAGGCCTTTGGCGCCGCGGCGGACAGTGTCTTTGAACTGGTCTTCAACACCAGCATGACCGGTTACCAGGAAATCATCAGCGATCCCTCCTACCGCGGACAGGGCATCCTTTTCACCGTCCCGCACATCGGCAACACAGGGGTCAACCCGCAGGATAATGAATCGGAGCGACCGCAGGTCTCGGCGGTGGTGACCAGCCGCATCAGCCCTGTCATCTCCAACTGGCGCGCGACTCAATCCCTGCCGGACTGGCTGCAGGAACACGGCGTGCCCGGCATCAGCGGCGTGGATACGCGTTGGCTGACGCGTAAACTACGCGACGGCGGCACGCAGAAAGCTGCCCTTTCCACCCGCGGCACACCCGCCGAAGAACTACTCAGACAGGCTTGCGCCTGGCCCGGCCTGGATGGGCGCGATATGGTCGCCGAGGTTACCTGCCGTCAGCCATACCGCTGGCAAGGCGACGCGGGTTCAGACTGGCTCACCCCCAAATCACAAAACGGGAACAAGCTGCGTATCGCGGCTTTTGATTTCGGCATCAAGCGAAACATCCTGCGCCACCTGGCTGCTTCCGGCGCGGAAGTGACGATCTACCCGGCCGGTACGACTGCCGGTGAAATACTGGCATCCCACCCGGACGGTGTCTTCCTCTCCAATGGGCCGGGCGACCCGGCCGGTCTGCCCGCGCTGGTGGAAACCACCCGCGAGTTGATCGCCAGCGGACTGCCCATTTTTGGCATCTGTCTCGGGCACCAGTTGATTGGAAGGGCGCTCGGCGCGCAGACCCGTCGCTTGAAGTTCGGACATCACGGCGGCAACCATCCCGTGCGCCAGGAAGCCAGTGGAAAAGCCCTGATCACAGCCCAGAACCATAATTATTGTGTCATCCCTGAAGATCTTGACCCTGACCAGGTGGAGATCGCCTACCGCAGTTTGAATGACGGCTCACTTGAAGGCATGCGTCTCAGGCACCGCGCGGTTTTCAGTGTGCAGTTCCACCCGGAGGCATCCCCCGGTCCGCATGACGCCTATCACCTTTTTTCCGAATTCATCCAGATGATCCAAACAGGAGGAAAACATGCCTAAACGTACCGATATCCATACCATTCTGGTGCCCGGATCGGGCGCGATTGTCATTGGACAGGCGGCCGAGTTTGATTATTCCGGCACGCAGGCTGTCAAGGCGCTGCGCAATGCCGGCTACCGGGTGGTACTGGTGAATTCCAATCCGGCTACCATTATGACTGATCCCGAGATCGCGGATGCCACTTACATCGAGCCGCTGACCTCTGAAGCGCTCGAAGCCATCATCCGCCAGGAGAAGCCGGACGCCATGCTGCCCGTCATCGGCGGTCAAACCGGATTAAATCTGGCGCTCACCCTGAGTGAAAACGGGATTCTTGAAAAATACGGCGTGCAGTTGATCGGTGCCAACCTGCAATCCATCAAGGCTGCCGAAGACAGGCTGACCTTCCGCCAGACCATGCAGAAAGCCGGCATCCCCGTCCCCCGCGGCGGAGCGGCTCATTCGCTGGACGAAGCCAAGACCCTGACGCAGGAGATCGGCTTCCCCCTGTTGGTACGCGCGTCCTTCGCGCTGGGCGGCAGCGGCGCTTCCTGGGTGGATTCTAAAGACGCCCTCAAAGATGCCATGCAAAACGCGCTTTCCGAATCCCCCATCCGCCAGGCCTGGCTGGAAGAAAGCCTGCTGGGTTGGAAGGAGTTCGAGTTGGAGGTAATGCGCGATAAAGCGGATAATTTCGTGGTTATCTGCACCATCGAGAACCTGGACCCAATGGGCGTGCATACCGGCGACAGCATTACCGTGGCCCCCGCCCAGACCCTGACCGACCGTGAACTGCAGCGCCTGCGCGACCTGGCTCACCGTGTGCTGACCGCTGTGGGCGTGGAGACCGGCGGATCAAACGTCCAGTTTGCCGTCCACCCTGAAAGCGGACGCGTGGTGGTGATCGAGATGAATCCGCGTGTCAGCCGCTCTTCCGCGCTGGCCTCCAAGGCCACGGGGTTCCCCATCGCCAAACTGGCCGCCCTGGTGGCCGTGGGCTGCACCCTGGATGAGATCAGCAACGATATCACCGGCGTGACCAGGGCATCCTTTGAACCGTCTCTCGATTACGTGGTGGTCAAAATTCCACGTTGGAATTTTGAGAAATTCCCGGGGGTGGATTCCCGCCTTGGTCCGCAAATGAAATCCGTCGGCGAGGTTATGGCGCTGGGCCGTACCTTTCCGGAAGCGCTCAACAAGGCCATCCAGTCACTGGAGATCGGCGTCGACGCGCCGGACGGCAGCGGACCAGCACAGACCGACAATCCTGTTGGATTACTGCCCGACACATTGGAAAAACCGACTGCCGAGCGGTTGTTCGCGGTCTACCGCGCGCTCAGACAGGGCATATCCACTGAAGAGATACACCTCTCGACCGGTTACGACTTCTGGTTCCTTTCAGAGATGCAGGAAATGATCGCATTGGAAAAAGAACTGGCCGCCTGTGACCAATCCTCGATACGGTTCGTCCCGCTTCTTCGTTCAGCCAAGCAGGCCGGTTTTTCAGATGCATTCCTAGGCCGCCTGCTGGGACGCTCTGCAGGGCAGATCCGTGAGACCAGAAAAGCCGTCGGGATGCTGCCCGTCTTTCAGCGGGTGGATACCTGTGCCGCCGAGTTTGAAGCCCGCACCCCCTATCTTTACAACACCTATGAGACTGACGACGAAGCCAGATCTTCCAACGCGCAGAAGATTCTTATCCTCGGCAGCGGGCCCAACCGGATCGGCCAGGGCATCGAGTTCGATTATTGCTGCTGCCAGGCCGCCTTCGCGCTGTCCAAAATGGGCTTTGAAACCATCATGGTCAACTGCAACCCTGAGACCGTTTCAACAGATTACGACACCGCCGACCGGCTCTACTTCGAGCCGCTCACGCTGGAACACGTGCTCAATATTGTTGAGCTTGAAAAACCTGTGGGGGTGATCGTCCAGTTTGGCGGACAAACCCCGTTGAACCTGGCCGAAGGGCTTGAAGCCGCCGGAGTCAACATTTTGGGTACTTCCTCAAGCTCCATAAAGCTGTCCGAAGATCGCCAGAAGTTCGCGGAAGTGCTCGCGGAGATGCAGATCCCCCAGCCGGAGAACGGGATCGCCCGTACCCTGGCCGAAGCTCAACATATCGCCCGCCGTATCGGCTATCCGGTGCTGATCAGACCATCGTTTGTTTTAGGCGGCAGGGCCATGGCCGTGGCGGAGAACGAAGAGGCGCTGGCCGGGTTCATGCAGAAAGCCGTTGAAGCCGCCCCTCATCAATCCATTCTGATCGACAAATTCCTGGAGGATTCCTACGAGATCGACGTGGACGCGCTGTCTGACGGTCAACAAGTGGTGATCGGCGCCGTGATGCAGCACATTGAAGAAGCGGGGGTTCATTCAGGTGACGCCGCCTGCGTGCTGCCGCCCTACAAGGTAAG
>ENA-OSEO01003791-OSEO01003791.1-sediment-metagenome-genome-assembly--contig:-NODE-3791-length-16922-cov-3.547225_pt1 | contig 16922 bp, 20 predicted proteins | sample MGYA00237883_ERZ534232 | MGnify/ENA metagenome assembly ERZ534232
GCGAGAGGACATGCCTGTCGCGCCAGCCTCCGTGAACACCGCTCACCGGACGACCGCTCTATAGCGTGAGATGCCACTGCGGGCAAGCCGTAGGGGGGCGTTGAGGCACGGTGCCGTTGGCTATACCAATGCGGGAAAATCGACGCTTTTAAATTGTCTTACCAATGCCCATGCCTATGTTGAGGATCGATTATTTGCAACACTTGATCCCACAGCTCGAAAGGCATTTTTGCCGGGGATTGGATCGGTGGGGCCCAGTCCATTCTGGCGGCGCGGCGGAGAGAGCGCCTGCGTTCTGTTGAAAGCCTGAAGGCGCTGGGAGTGCGTACCAGTCGGGCTGTGCCGTTTATCCTGCTGGATGGCAGAAGGCCGCCACAACAGCTCAGCCTGTGGTAAGATTTCGTTATCTTTCACATCTTTCACAGGCTGCCAGCAATGGAATGGATCAGTTTGCATTTTATTGGAGAACCGATTGAGGTTGGGTTCAACCAGATACCGGTTTATGAGAAGAAACCGCATTGTCCGGATAGTTTCACCTGGCGGGGCGAGGTATTCAGGGTGGTAAGAAGTACGGGGGAATGGCAGGATTACCAACGGCGCGGCAGGATGGGTCGCAACATGCAGCCGGAACATGCCGCGCGCGCCCGGCGGATAGGCTCGTGGGGGGTTGGCCGGTTTTATTTTCGGGTGGAGGTGGAGGGCGGCAGGATGTTTGAGTTGTATTACGACCGCGCTCCCAAGGGGATCGATGAGCGCAAGGGGGTGTGGATCCTCAAAGGTGAAATGAAATCAATTTAGACGAAATATTCAACAAAAGGCTGGCGAAAAATCAAACCAGCCTTTTGTTTTATTTATAAAGAAAAGCAGAAATATAAATAAAATCAATTTAGCTATTGACAAAATTAAAATAATGACTAAAATAGAGTCAGGAATTAAAAACACTCTTTTAAGTTTTCGAGAAGAACGGGAAGGTCTGGCATGTATTCACAATTTTTAGAGTCAAAACAGGATTATCAGGTTCATTTAGAAGGCTGGCGGGAAAGACAGAAAATCCACCGGTTTGCTGCTGAGGCTCTGTCCCAAAGAAGAAGCTTCAGAGCGTGGCTGGTTTACCCGGCTGATTGGCTGATCCGGCTGGGTTTGTATTTGAAACATTATGCTACCAGAGAATCCGGACTGGCAAAATCTGAAATGATCAACGGCCTGGGATTCTGAGAGACCAAAAGGAGGGCTGATGTACCCACAATTATCGAAATGTCCGGTTTGCGGAGAAGATCTGACGGTTACCCGGCTGCACTGCCGGCAGTGCGACACCACGCTGGAAGGCCATTTCAGCCAGGTGACCGGACCATTTTCGCAGTTATCGCAAGAACAACAGAATTTTGTACTGGCTTTTGTGCGCTGCGAAGGACGCTTCACCCGGCTGGAGGAAGAGTTGAGCCTGTCATATCCGACGCTCCGGAACCGGTTGAATGAAGTGATTCGCGGCCTGGGTTTTGAACCCCGCAAGGATGAAACCCCCGAGGTGCTTACCCCGGAAAAGCGCCGTGAGATCCTGGATGAACTGGCCCGGGGAAATATTACGCCGGGAGAAGCGCAGCGTCTGCTGCGTGGTGAGGCTGTCTGATAAAAATGGTAAGGGCTTGATATAAAGAATGATCTGGAGATGAAGTGATGGCTACGATAGAAGAGAAAATGCAAATTTTAAAAATGCTGGAAGAGGGGAAGATCAGCGCGGACGAAGCCGCCGGGCTGCTGGAGGCGCTCCAGGTTCGCAAGGAGACCGGTTCCCGGGAAAGCTTCTCCGAACCGGCTGGCGGCGGTAGTGCTCGCTGGTTCAGGGTAATGGTAACGGATACCGATACCGGTAAATCCAGGGTCAATGTGCGGCTGCCAATCGGGATGGTGCGGGCGGGGATGAAGATGGGGATGCGTTTCGCGCCTGAGGTGGAAGGCATGGACCTGGACGAGCTGACGGAGTTCCTGCGTACCGGCGCGTTGGGGAAGATTGTGGATGTGTACGACGATGATGACGGCGAACATGTTGAGGTTTTCATCGAGTAAGCTGGTTTAGAGAATTCCCCTGATCCGAAAAAAGAGTATTGTAAATTTCCCAATGGGTGGAAAGTATTTCTCACCCATTGGATGTTGCGCGCCTGTTGTGGTTTGTGAGGAGAGACTAATGTTTAAAAAGCATGCGATCAAGGATGATGGAACGACCAAAGAGCGGCCCTGGAAAAAGAAGTTTTTTCTGATCTGGTGCGGGCAGATATTTTCCCTGATGGGGAGCAATGTGGTCCAATTCGCTTTGATCTGGTGGCTGACCCAAATGACCGGTTCGGCGAAGGTCCTGGCGCTGGCAACCACGGCCGGGTTCCTGCCGGAAATTCTGCTGGGGCCTTTTGCGGGCGCGCTGGTGGACCGCTGGAACCGGAAGCGGGTGATGATCGCAGCTGATGCTCTGGTCGCGCTGGTGACGGTTGGCCTGGTGTTCCTGTTCTGGAATGGGGTGGAAGCCATTTGGCAAATCTACGTGGTGATGCTGCTGCGCTCGCTGGGGGCTGTGTTTCACTTTGCCGCGCTGCAGGCCTCAATCTCGCTGATGGTGCCGGAAAGCCAGCTTTCACGGGTGGCAGGGTTAAACCAATCGCTGCGCGGGATGGTGAATATTGCCGGTCCGCCCCTGGGGGCGCTTCTTTTGAGTTTACTGCCTTTTTATGGGGCGCTTTCTGTGGATGTGATCACTGCGATTCTGGCAATCGTGCCGTTGTGCCTGGTTGAGATTCCCCAACCCGAAAACGCAAATCGCACTGGAACCATCGCTTTGAGTGGATTATGGGCTGATGTGCGCCAGGGACTGCGGTACGTGTGGAGTTGGCCCGGGTTGAGGGGGATCATTATCATGGCTGTGGTTATCAATTTCCTGTTCACACCGGCTGCCACTCTGCTGCCGCTGCTGGTGAAGAATTATTTTCAGGCTGGAGCTTGGAAACTGAGCGGGCTGGAGTCGGCCTGGGGAGTGGGGATTGTGCTGGGTGGGCTGGGGTTAAGCGTGTGGGGAGGGTTTCAGCGCCAGATTATCACCAGTCTGGTTGGGATCGTGGGTATGGGAACAGGGTTTTTGATGGTTGGATTGGCCCCGGTTCATTTATATCCTCTGGCGGTGGCAGGATTCTTTGTGTCCGGATTCATGAATCCGATCGTCAATGGGCCTTTCTTCGCAGTGATCCAGAAAAAAGTGGCTCCGGAGATGCAGGGCAGGGTGTTTACGATGATCAGCAGTCTGGTCAGCGCGATGGTTCCGCTGTCGATGCTGGTTGCCGGGCCGCTTTCTGATCTGCTGGGTGTGCGGGCCTGGTTCTGGATCGCGGGTGGTGGGATCATGCTGACCGGGGTGGCAGCTTTCTTTGTTCCGGTAATCATGAACATGGAAAGTGATTCGCCTCGGGTTGAATCGGCTGTGTATGAGGCAGCTATGTCAGAACCCTGACGCGTGGTTAGTTTACCTTTTTCATATGCGAAAGCCAGTGCCATATCAGCGGTGCTGGCTTTTTTGTTCAGGTTGTTTGTAACTTTTGAGGTCCCGGAAGCGGACCAGCTTCTTGTTTTTCTCATCCCACAGGGCAAGTCCCAGGGTATTCAGGGAAGAGCGCAGTGTCAGGGTGCGAGCAACCCGTCTAAACTCTGGCAGTTCTTCGCAGCATTTTTCAAGGTTGTAATTGGGTATCCGGGGACTGAGGTGGTGGATATTGTGGAACCCAATATTTCCGGAGAACCACTGAAGGATTTTTGGAAGTTGATAATACGAAGCGCCATACAGAGCAGAGGTGACATAGTTCCATTCGGCATCCCGGACCCAGTACATATTCTCAAACTGGTGCTGAACATAGAACAGCCAAATCCCCATCACGCCGGCGAACCACATCACAGTCAGCTGGATGAGGATAAACGGCCAGAAGCCAATTGTCAGGCTCATTACAACCGTGATCGCGGCCAGCACCACATTTGTCAACAGGACGTTCCAGACCGCTTTTTTCCCCAGTTTTAAGTTTGGAAAGCGATGCGCGATAACAAAAATGAAAAAGGGTCCGATGCCAAACATGATCGGTGGGAAGCGAAAGATGCGGTAGGAAATCTTTTTGAACAGGGAACTGTTCTGATATTCCTCAATCGTCATGGTTTCCACGTCCCCAACCCCACGTTTATCAAGGTTGCCGTTGGTTTCGTGGTGGATTGCATGCGACCGCCACCAGTGTTCGCTGGGGGTCAGCGCGAACAGGCCCAGGAAAAAACCGACAATCCGATTGGCCTTTCGGGAAGGGAAAAAGGATTGGTGGCCGCAATCATGGAAGAAGATGAATATCCGGGTCAAAAAGCCGCCCGCCAGTAAGGCGATGGGCAGGGTGAGCCAATAGGAAATCTGGAGGGTGTAGATCATCAGCGCCCAGAGGCAAAAATACGGAATTAAGGTGTTTGCCAGCTGCCAGAGGGCTTTTTGGGTGCTGGGATAGCGGTATGGCTTGATCATACGCTGGACTTCTGCCATGGTGGGAATGGAATATGAAACAGTTCTTTCTTTTACACTCATTTTGCACGCTTCTCAATCTGATAAACGGATCATTGTGAGGATTGTGGTCGTGAAGTGTTTCTATCCCGCCTGTAAACCGCTGTGATGCAAAAATCCCTTGCTGTAAAGTTGAATGGTTTTGATTCTGTCGTACTATTTTTAGACCTTCCTGGAAAGGTCTTCAACAAAATGATAAATACGAATTTGAGTTAAAGGAAGAGGATATTCGCGATCACAGCAATCGAAAAGATCGCAATGACACCGAACGCGGAGATCCAGGCCTGGGATGGGGAGCGTTTGTCTTCGAGCCGGAAGCTGAACGCGTCCTGGCGCAGTTGAAGAAGAGGCCCGGCCAGCCAGGAATAGGCCAGACCGCCGAGCAGACCTCCCAGGTGACCCATATTGTCTATGCTCGCGGAGGTTCCCAGCATCAGATTGATCAGGATGATCATCCCTATGTTGCTGAGCATGCGCTGGGATTGCTGTTTTCCAAAGAGGGAACGATTGTTGAAAATGAAAACACCTTCAGCGGCAATGAGGCCGAAAATTGCGGTGGAAGCGCCCAGGGAAGGGGCTGTGGTAAAGAGGAAAGAAACCACGTTCCCGGCAAAGCCGGCCACGATGTACAACAGGATAAAACGGAAATGCCCGTAATAGCGCTCCAGGCTGCGGCCGATCGAATACAGCGCGTACATATTGAAACCGATATGAAGGGGGGAGCCATGGAGCAGCATCGGGGTGAATAACCGCCAGACCTGCCCCAGCTGGATAAATTCGTTGATCTTCATCCCGAAATAAGCCAGGTAATCGACACCCAGTAAAAGGTCGCTCAGTACCTGCATGAGGTAAAAAATGATGGTCACACCCAGGATAACGTAGGTGACCACGGGGCGCTGCACAGGTAATTCAACCGGAATACGGGCAGGCTGCTGCTGGGTAGGAGGTGGGCTGTTGGAGATCTCGTTTTGTGGGTTTTTGGGTGGTTCTTCAACCGGTGAGTATGTCATAAGGTGATCTTTCGGGTTTGAACGCGAAGGTGTTCAACCTCGATTATGGCCTGAATTTTATCCACCGCTTCTTCCAGATAATTTTCAGGATTGTAAACAATATAATCAAATTCGGATAAATACTTCAATTCTTCTTTAACCGTTTCCAGGCGAAGATGAAGGCTCTCTTCTGTCTCCGTTTTGCGGTTTGCCAGGCGCAGGTACCACTCCTCTTTGTTGGTGGGTGCCAGAAAAACCAGAATGGCATCCTGACAAAGCGAGCGAATTTTTTGAGCGCCCTGGACATCCAGTCGCATGATCACATCCTGGCCACTGTTCATAGCCTCGCGGACCTGAGATTTTGGGACGCCTTTGTATTGATCGTAGACATTGGCATACTCCATGAGTTCATCCTGAGCGATCATTTGTTCAAACGCTTCTTTAGATACAAAGAAGTAATCCACGCCGTGCTTTTCTCCGGCGCGGGGCGGGCGCGATGTGGCTGTGACAACAAAATGCAGTTCAGGGTCGCGCTTGAGGAGCTGTTTTACCACCGCGTCCTTTCCAACCCCAGAGGGCCCAGAGATTACGACCAGTAAAGGGGAGGTTTTCAGTAAGTTAAAAGAGATGGAATCTTTGAGTACACCGGAGTTTTCAGTCATTGATCAATATTTTCCTGGGCATAAAATTGTTTTCTGCGGCAGAACCACGCCGCAATATGATTATAATTGATTAACTGAACTAACCAGAATCTGTTATTGGAGTTTTTAGCATGCCCAGTTATGAATTTCGCTGTTTGGATTGTAAACGACGGTTTGATGTTTTCATGAGCTACTCAGAATATGGAAACAAAACTGTTTCCTGCCCGTTCTGTAAGAGTGAGAATATTCAGCGGAAGATTGGACGGATCCGGGTCGCGCGCACCACAGAAAGCCGGATGGAGAACCTGGCTGACCCCTCAAAACTGGCCGCTCTGGAGGATGATCCCAGAGCCTTAGGGAGCATGATGCGGGAGATGAGCAGTGAAATGGGGGAGGATATGGGGTCGGAATTTAGCGAGGTGGTCGACCGGCTGGAGGCGGGCCAATCACCAGAGCAGATTGAACGCGACCTTCCGGATATAGGAGGGGATGGCGGTGGGGATGATTTTGGAGGAATGGATTTCTAAGGCTCCCCGACCAGGGCTTTCTGCTGAATTAAAATCGCTTGTAGCCGGTCAAAGGAGGTAACCCAGGCGATTTTATGCAGGAAGGCGGCCAGGGAATCGCTGTTTTCCCGCAGCTCGCGCACGGCAGGCCCCACCGGGTCGCTGCCGGCCGCGCCGCCCGGTTCGTCGGCATAAGCTCCATGGAAAGCAAAATAGGCCTGATTCAGCTTGCGGATGCGGTAACCGTTCGCGACAAATATCTGACGGCGTTGTTCCATGTAGTGTTCCGCCTCTTCAATTTTCCCTTCTTCAAGCAGGGCGTCCACCGTGACCCGGGTCTGGTGCATTTCGGCCCGGAAATCGAAAGGCGGCGGGTCCTGCGGGGATGAATTTTCTTCGGCTGCTGGAGGGGTTTCAGGTGTCGTGACTGGTTCAGGGAGTTCTTCAGGATAAAATTTTTCAAACACAGCCTGCTGAATCTCTTTACCGGACAGGTTGGCGGTGGTTTCGTTGATGGTGCGCAGTTCCGGTGAGGTTTCGTAATTCAGACCAAGAGGGTGGAGTGTCAGGTAGTTGTGAATCCATTCGTGGGAGATGACTTCGATCAGAAATGGAAAGTTGGAAGTACTCAGGATCATAGTGGGGTAGAGCCCCATACCGCCGATATTGACCACGAGAGCAGACATATTCAATTCCTCTTCAACCCGCTTTTCCAGATCCGTAATTTGCTCCAGCGTCAGATCCGGCAGCAGCGAGATGTCCGCATCCTGGCGGATTTGATCCCGCGGAGAAACAATTAGTGCCACAGGCAGGGGAGTCGAATGGAACAGAAGGGGGGGGATAGGCTGGCCGGCGACCGCAATGTCCAGATCATCCAGCGTGGCGCTGATTTGCTGTTGGAGAACTGATTCCACGAGCGGCCCCAATTTGTTCTGGAAACCATTTTGCCGGGACAGTTCTTGCAGTAGGGGTGCGGCCACTTCATCCGGGTTTTCTATAGAAGGATCGGCGTAAATGGTTTCAATCTGCGTTTCGGTCTGGTTGATCTGGTTGATCAGAGCAAGGTATTCGAGCACCAAATCTTTTTGTGTTCCATCATCCAGATAGCGTGTGGGGTTAAAAGCGGATTGAGCCGCTTTGAGGTATAGCGCGTCGAGGGTCCAATTCACATAATCGAACTCGATTTGGCGGGTAAAAGCACGGATATTTTCGATATCGTCACCTGGCGGCAATACGCTTTTGGGCAGCAAGAGCACGGCGATACAGAGGACGAGTGCGTTGCGAAGGAGGGTGCCTAACTTCATGTTCTTAATGCTATCCTATGGATCTAAAAATTGTATAAGAAATTGTTTCAATCACAGGCGTTTTTGTAAAATAGATTACAATACTAGCATATTTTTATGCGAGATTTCTGCATTTGTACAAAAAGTTTATAGTGGCAGGTGTTCTTAATTGTGCAATGTCGGATTGCATAAGGTGAGGCAAGTATGAAGCGTAGGACATGGTTTATCATCATTGCGGTTATTGTGTTTGCCGTTGTTGGGTTTATATTGATTCAGGCACAGCGGTCCAGAGCGGCAGCTCAGAATGTTTTCCAAACCGTTTCGGTTGAGCGCGGCGAACTGGTGGCGATTGTTGGAGCAACCGGTACAGTGGACGCGAACCAGACCACAATATTAGCCTGGCAGACCACCGGGCGGATTGGTGAAATTTTAGTCAGCCTGGATGAAGAGGTGGGCAGGAACCAGGTGCTCGCGGAATTGGATAAAGCGTCTTTACCGCAAAACATTATTCTTGCCAAAGCGGATCTTGTTGCTGCCAGGCGCTCTTTAGAAAATTTAAAAGACTCCCAAACCACAAAAGCACAGGCCGAACTCGCCCTGGCGCAGGCTAAAATTGCGCTGGAGGACGCGCTGGATGACCGGGAAAGTAAGGATTATAAGCGAGCCAGCGACAACACGCTGGATGGATTAAGGGCCAATTATTATCTGGCAGAGGACGCGGTAGATGAAGCGGAAAGACTGTTTACCGCGCTCGAAGACCGTGCCGAGGATGACCCCGGAAGGGCTGTAGCGTTAAGCGCGCTGGTGAACGCAAGAAAAAACAGAGACCGCGCGCTGTACAACCTGAATTACGCGTTGGGGAAGCCCAACGAGGATGAAGTGGCGGAAGCCAGCGCACGGGTTGAACTGGCGCAGGCCAACCTTGAGGACGCCCAGCGGGAATGGGATCGTTTGAAAGATGGACCAGACCCGGATGATATCGCTGCCGCCGAAGCACGGGTCGAGTCGATTGAAGCGACAATCGAATTGGCCCAGCTTAAAGCTCCCTTTGCAGGTCAGGTGACAATGATCGAGTCTAAAGTAGGAGATCAGGTATCTCCGGGAACAACATCTTTCCGGGTGGATGATTTGAGCCACATGCTGGTAGATGTTCAGATCCCGGAAGTGGATATCAGCCGGGTAGCAGTGGGACAGGATGTGCGCCTGACTTTCGACGCCATCCGGGATAAAGAATACAACGGAAAAGTGATTGAAGTGGCCCGGGTGGGAACCATCAGCCAGGCAGGCGTGGATTTTAAAGTTACCATTGAGCTTAGCGATGAGGATGACGCGGTGCGGCCAGGAATGACGGCAGCGGTCAATATTGTGGTTAACAGGTTGGATGATGTTTTGCTCATCCCGAACCGGGCGGTCCGCTTCCAGGATGGAAAACGGGTCGTCTATGTACAGGGAACGAACCCGCTCATGCCGGAACAGATCGAAATTGAGATTGGAGCTTCCTCAGATATTTATAGTGAGGTGCTGGAAGGCACATTGAAGGAAGGTGACCTGATTGTATTGAACCCACCGATTGAATTCTCACCTCCGGCTGGCAGGCCTGGTGGAATGGGAAATTAATGATGGATGAGCAGGTTATTGTAACCAAAGACCTCACGAAGGTATACAAAATGGGTGAGGTGGAGGTGCATGCGCTGCGTGGAGTTTCCTTCACCATCCAGCGTGGTGAAGTGGTGGCGATCATGGGGCCTTCGGGGTCGGGTAAGTCAACGGTGATGAATATCCTGGGGTGCCTGGACCGTCCCACTTCCGGAGAGTATTACCTGGATGGTGAACGGGTTTCAGAACTCTCGGATGACAAGCTCGCTTTGATCCGCAACCAGAAGGTCGGGTTTGTTTTCCAGAGCTTCATGTTGCTTCCCCGGCAGACAGCCCTGGCTAATGTAGAGCTGCCGATGCGGTACGCGGGAGTCGGGCGGGATCGCGGCGCGCGGGCGAAAGCTGTCCTGGAACAGGTTGGGTTGGGAACGCGGATCCACCACCGCCCCACAGAGCTTTCGGGTGGACAGCAGCAGCGGGTCGCTGTTGCCAGAGCGCTGGTGAATAACCCCGCCATCCTGATGGCCGATGAGCCTACCGGCAACCTCGATTCGATCTCAGGGCAGGAAATTATGCAGCTTTTGCTGCAATTGAATGAAGACCGCGGCACAACCGTGATTGTTATCACGCACGATCCATTGATTGCGAAGCAGACCCAGCGCGTGCTGCGGTTGCATGACGGCCGGTTGAGGGACGATTAATGTCATTAACACAGGCACTGATGGAGGCGCTGGAAAGCCTTACCGCTAATAAAACCCGGGCTGCTTTGACCATCCTGGGAATTGTGATTGGCGTGGCGGCGGTGATCGCCATGCTGGCGGTTGGGCAGGGCGCTCAGAATACAATTACCGGTTCGATCAGCGGGATTGGCAGCAACCTGCTGTTTGTGTTTTCCGGGAACTTCCAGGAGGAAGTCCGCAACGTTCAACCACTGACGATGGGAGACGCGGACGCGATTGCTGATCCATTCCAGGCTCCGGCGGTGATGGCGGTGGCCCCTGTTCTGAGCAGCACTTTACAGGTTTCCTATTCTGGTGAGCAAGCCAGCGTTGAGATCAGCGGGATAACACCAGACTATGGGCCGGTGCGGAACTACACCTTGCTGGACGGAGATTTTATCAACGAGGAACACATTCTGGGCAGGGCGTCTGTGGCGCTGGTTGGTGTGGAAGTAGCTGATAAATTGATCGGTCATCGGGATGGGTTGGTTGGAGAAACCATCCGGATTGAAGGACAACCTTTCCGGATCATTGGCGTATTGGAGCCAAAAGGAGGCAGTTCTTTTGGCAGCCAGGATAATGTCGTTCTGATCCCCTTTACAACCGCCAAGACCCGCCTGATCCGCCGCAGCCAGGACAGAGTAGATGTGATTACGCCCAGGCCGTCAGCGCGGATGATGTTGAACGAGCCGCTGATCAGATCTCTCAAATCCTTCGAAACCGCCACCGCATCATGCTGGGGCCAGATGATTTTACCGTCTTCACCCAACAAGATTTTGTGGCAACAGCGCAAACCATCACCGGGGTCTTCACCATTTTTCTGGGCGGAGTGGCTGGGATCTCGCTGCTGGTAGGCGGTATCGGCATTATGAATATCATGCTGGTGTCCGTCACGGAGCGCACCCGGGAAATTGGCCTTCGGAAGGCGTTGGGAGCACGCAAAACCGATATCCTGCTCCAGTTTTTGACAGAATCTTCGCTGTTGAGTTTGCTGGGTGGAATTTTTGGGATTATGCTGGGATGGCTGTTATCTTTCATTGTGGGACAGATTGCCGCGGCCAATAACACCCCGATCAATCCGGCCATTGGGCTGGAAGCGATTTTGCTGGCCACACTTTTCTCGACGGCTGTCGGCTTGTTTTTTGGGATTTACCCTGCCAACCGGGCCGCGAACCTTGAACCTGTAGAAGCACTGCGGCATGAGTAATTTGCAATAAGATCAAAAGGATATTTTTCAAATGGGTTTTCTGGAGATAGTGTCCGGAAAATCCATTTTTATTTTCGGTTTTGGGTGGATTGGAGAAGCTTCTGGTATTGTTCATCCCCAAGGAAATAACGCAGTTCTTCTTCAAAGGTCACTAACAATGGGGTTGGCTGCGCGGAAGGGCGCAGGCAGCTTCCTGGCTCATCCAGCAGCAATCCGGTCTGGTCCAGGGTAATGCGCCCCTGTTCATCTAAATCAAGTGGGTGGAGAATGCAGTAAAAGGGTTTGAAATGCCAGGGATGAACCCCGGCGGTATCGGCCGCGACCTGGAGGGCGCATTTATGATCCCGGCGTAAAAAGACGCAGGCTGTGCCCCCATAATGGTTTGGGCTTTCAAGTACTGTGCTGTGAACGGCCTGTTTGCTTGGCAAAAATGGATCCGGCTCCTGCCTGCCATCGAACCAGGTGTCTGGGTCCTGATGGGCGGGTGGCATGTGCTGTCTGATCAGGAAAGCATTATCCTGTATACGCCGGGCTTCATTTAAGTCGAGCCAGACACCGTGCAGACAGCAGGCAGCTTCGCATTTCTTCAGCTGGCAGCGTTTCATGGGTTCAGAACAAAGTAATCGTGGGTTAAGTTCCATATAAAATCCAGCTTCGCAATTGATTTTGAGCTTTAATGATACCAAAGAATAGGAGGCTTAACTGAGGCTGGATGTTTGGCCTGGATTACTATAAAATTTTAACGGAAGTACGTGATGGATCAGCAGGACGCTGCATGGTAATGGGAGGTTCCGGTGAAAATTTCAGTTGGAGCGGACGAGCGTAATCACACGGTGGAATGGGTTTTAAAGTACCTTGAGGAACAGGGTGACCAGGTAGTGTGGTATGGACCCCACCCAGGGGGTACTGAGCCCTGGCCAGAGGTGGCGCGGCAAGTCGCGTCGGATGTTGTGTCCGGAAAATCGGAGCAGGGAATCCTGTTTTGCTGGACAGGCACCGGGGTCAGCATTGCTGCCAATAAAGTCAAAGGGATTCGGGCGGCACTGTGCGGGGACGCAGAAACAGCCCGGGGCGCAAAGCTGTGGAACAACGCGAATGTGTTGTGCCTGTCATTGCGCTTGACGACAGAAGCGCTTGCTGAAGAGATTTTGAAAACCTGGTTCGCGACGGAATACCAACCGAACCCCGGGGATGACCTGTGTTTAAACATGTTGGCTGATCTGGATCAGAATTACTGATACAAAATTGGGGTAAAATGGAATTAATTCAAGTTCAAAAAACCATTGGTTAAGAACAGGTGGAGAATGCAAAATAAATTAAAAGAATTGAAAACAATTTTAGGTGAGGTCAGTGATCTGGAATATGCCAGTGCTGTTTTAGGCTGGGATCAACAAACCTATATGCCCTCTGGCGGCGCGGAAGACCGCGGTAATCAGTTGGCGACCCTGGCGAGGCTGGCACATATCCGGTTTACCTCAGACGAAGTCGGCCAGCTTCTGGCTGATCTTAAACCTTACGCGGAACAACTTGATCCGGATTCGGATGAAGCGCGGCTGGTGAAAGCAACCCGGCGAGAGTATGATAAACGGACCAAAGTGACCCCGGAATGGGTGTCGGATTTTGCCAATGAGACGACAATCGGGCAGTCGGTGTGGGAAAAAGCCAGGGCGAAATCGGATTTCAGCCTGTTCCAACCCAACCTGGAGAGAATCGTGGCGCTGCGCCGGCAGTACGCGGAGTTCTTTGCGCCCTATGATCATGTTTACGACCCGCTGCTGGATGATTTCGAGCCGGGGTTGAAGACCACTGAAGTCAAGGGGATTTTTGAAGCACTTCGCCCCAAACAGGTGGAGCTGATCCAGGCTATCAGTGAAAAACCGCAGGTGGATGACTCGTTCCTGCACTTAGATTTTCCCGATCAAAAGCAATGGGATTTTGGGGTGAAAGTCATTTCCGATTTTGGGTTTGATTGGGAACGCGGGCGGCAGGATAAATCCGCGCATCCATTCACAACCTCTTTTGGTTTGAATGATGTTCGGATCACCACGCGGGTCATCACCAATCTGGGCGGGTCGGCATTGTTCAGCACCATGCACGAGGCCGGGCACGCGATGTATGAGCAGGGTTATCCCGCTTCGCTTGGCCGCACCCCACTGGCTGATGGCGCTTCGATGGCAGTACATGAGTCCCAATCCAGAATGTGGGAGAACCTGGTGGGGCGGTCTTACGCTTTCTGGACGCGATATTATCCGATCCTGCAGGCATTTTTCCCGACACAATTGGGGAATGTTGATCTGGATACCTTTTACAAAGGGATCAATAAAGTGGAGCCTTCCCTGATACGGGTGGAAGCGGATGAGGCCACCTACAACCTGCACATTATGCTGCGCCTTGAACTGGAGATCGCGATGATGGAAGGCAGCCTTTCTGTGAAGGACCTGCCAGAGGCCTGGAATGACCGGGTTAAGTCTTATCTGGGGATTGTGCCAGAGAACGACCGGGTTGGCGTGCTTCAGGATGTGCATTGGTCGGGTGGTATGATTGGGTATTTCCCAACATACGCGTTGGGAAATCTGGTATCGGTGCAATTGTGGGAAGCGATCCAGAAAGATATCCCGGACCTGGAGAGCCAGATTGCCAGTGGTAAATTTGAAAACCTTTTGGGGTGGCTGCGCAGCGCGATCCACCGGCATGGGGCAAAGTTTGAACCTCAGGAACTGGTGCAGAAAGTCACGGGCTCAAAGATTGACCCCGCGCCTTATGTCCGTTATTTGGATAAAAAGTATAAAGCGATATATAATTTATAGAGGTCTCAGGGGAAATCCGGAACCGGATTTCCCCTGGCAATTGCGTTTTTACGAGCGTTGATCCGGCTGATAACAGAGCAAACCAAGGGGATAGTATGGCCTGTTTAATGTTTGTGGATGATGACATAACAACATTGGAGTTGATGGAAAGGGCGGTAGATATCCTTGGACATAAAGCCCTTTTGTGCGCTTCAGTAAGTGAGGCGCTGCGAACTGCGGCAGATTGCCGCCCTGATGTAATCCTGGCAGATTTAGGGCTTCTCCGGGATGGGGGCGGCAGATTGTTCATCAACCAGTTTCGTGAATCATCCTCTATCGCGGGTATTCCGGTAACCGTAATGTCTGCGGGCTGGACAAGAGAAGATGTTGAACAGGTGAAACGGGATGGTTTCTGCCAGTATCTGGAAAAGCCGATTCATCTGGATACTCTATCAAAAATAATTCAAACCTATGAACCCAGGTAACTCCGCGATGAAGTTTGGTGTGGTTCTACCTTCTTTTGGAAAAGGTGGGGATCAGGAAAGCCTTCTGTCAACGAGCCAGGCAGCGGAGCGACTCGGTTTTGATTCGATCTGGTTAACAGATCACATCGCCCTGCCTGAATCGGACGCGGAACGGTTTGGGCATATCTATGAAGCGATCAGCACGTTGGCATATTTAGCCGGGACAACGCAGAGAATTAGTCTGGGAACTTCAGTTTTGATCCTTCCACAACGAAACCCGGTAGAGGTTGCCAAACAAATCGCAACGATAGACGCGCTTTCCGGCGGGCGTGTGGTGCTGGCGGCTGGTGTTGGCTGGTCGCGTGGCGAATACGCCAACCTCGGATATAACTTTCACAACCGCGGGCGCCGGATGGATGAAGCCCTGAAAGTGTTGAAAACCTTGTGGTCCGCGACAAATTTTGTCTCTTTTCATGGAAAGTTTTATCGTTTTGAAAGAGTCATGATTTCACCGCTACCTGCTCAGCTGGGCGGCCCGCCAGTGTGGATTGGCGGCAGTTCTCCAGCGGCACTGCGGCGAGCGGTTACACTGGGAGATGGCTGGCATCCAAACGCGCATTCACCTGCCGCGCTGCGGGAAGCGCTGAAGACGATCCAGCCTGGACTGAACGGAAGAGATTTCAGGGTGTGTCTCAGGATCCATTTGAAATTTGATCAGGAGAATTTGCCGGAAAAGGTGTTGCATGGCACCAGCCATCAGGTCGTCAATCAGATTCTGGCCTATCAGGACGCGGGAATGACTGACCTGGCTATTGATTTCGAGGCTGAAAATATGCCGGCCAGGCTGCGCGCGCTGGAACGGTTTGCTGGTGAGGTTATGCCTCGATTCCGATGAGAGCTGGCGCGACAGAATTTACAGGTGATCCAGATGGTTTTTAAATTGACGAGAAATATCAACTGCAGGTTCGTTTTAACCATTATTATGGGAATACTGGTGGGACTATTCCTTGCGGGCTGCGGGACGACCCTGCCTGAAATTACCAGTCTGTTAATATCGCCAACCGCCACCCTGACGGCAGAGCTGGTGACCGCGACGGAACAGGAAATTTTTGTGTCTCCGGTAGTGCCAGATACGGCCACACCTGAACCACCAACCGCGCTCCCCCCCACAGCGACCTACACCGCGACATCCACCCAGACCCTGGAGCCCATCAGCACAGTGATTGCCACCCTGTTTTATCAGGGGACCCCAACCCCCGGGCCAACCGCCACCCGGACGCGCCCTCCTACGGCGACCCCCACTGTCACACTCACGCCAACGCCTCCTTTTGCTTATCTTCATATCACCCGTCCAGGCCTGTTTTCCAAACTGATCTCTCCTTATCGGATGGAAGCGATGGTGCAGCCTGGTGAAGATGGGCTGGTGCGGATTGAATTGATCGGGGAAGATAACCGGATAATTGCCAACCAGGTGCTGGATTACCGGGACTACTTGAACCGCCGGTTCTGGATCGCGCCGTTTTTGGAGTTTCAAATCGCGGGAGCGGCTGAGACAGCCCGGCTGGTAATGTCTGTGGAAGATCAATTTGGGCGCAAAATCGCGCTTTCGTCAGTGGATCTGATCCTGATGGCATTGGGTGATAACGAAACCTCGTCGTCGGTTGTTGACCTGGAACCGTATGTTATCCGCTATCCCTATGCGGACCAGACCATCCAGGGAGGGAAGTTATGGGTGAGTGGAGTGGCGCGCGGGGTGAATGACAGCCCATTGATCATCGAGTTGATCAATGAAGAGGGCAATGTGGTCGGGGCGAGTCGGGTTGAAGTGCCTCCGCCCACCGAAGAAATGAGCCACATGCCCTTTGGCGTTGAAATTCCTTATTTTGTTGAAGGGACGACACCTGTTCGATTGACCATTCGGCAGGACAGCACCCAGCGAATTCCCGGTATTGTGGCTTTATCCAGCATTAAAATTGTCTTGGAGCCCTGACGTTTCCTGCCGCGGAGTAAAGCTGGTTCCGCAAAAATCAGCAAATGGAACGATAGACGAAAGATAAAGCCCGGTCGTGGGCAACTCGCCTTCCCTCTACAGCTGGTTTGGGTTGTCTATCCAGTTGAATTCTGTTGATTAATTGGTTAGGATATGTTTATTCAAGAATGTATTCCT
>ENA-OSEO01003792-OSEO01003792.1-sediment-metagenome-genome-assembly--contig:-NODE-3792-length-16918-cov-5.660531_pt1 | contig 16918 bp, 7 predicted proteins | sample MGYA00237883_ERZ534232 | MGnify/ENA metagenome assembly ERZ534232
GGACCTCCGGATCACGCGATTGCCACCGGCGAGGTCTGGAGATTCACCGCCGAGCCGTTCGCCTATCCGATCCAGGGGATCCAAGCCGCCGCTTCTACCGCGCAGCCGGGCATGGGGCCGGAGAACACCATCAACGGCTCCGGCCTCAACGACAACGATGAGCACTCCACGACTCTGACTGAGATGTGGATGACCACTAACGCGAAGCCGCACTGGGTCCAGTATGAGTTCGACAAGGTCTACAAGCTCGACAAGATGCTGGTGTGGAACTCCAATCAGTTGATCGAAGCCTTCCTGGGTTTCGGTGCCAAAAGCGTCACTGTTGAATATTCCGCCGACGGCACGGCCTGGACGGTGTTGGAAGGCGTGCCGGAGTTCTCCCGGGCGACGGCCACGCCCACGTATGCGGCCAACACCACGGTGGACTTCGGCGGCGTGATGGCCAAATTCGTCAAGCTGTCGATCAACGCGAACTGGGGAGGTCTGACCGCGCAGACCGGTTTGAGTGAAGTTCGCTTCTTCTATGTCCCGGTGCAGGCCTACCAGCCCCAACCGACGGCCGCCGCGACCGGTGTTCTTATCGACACCGACCTGGCCTGGCGCGCCGGACGGGAGGCCGAGTCGCACAAAGTGTATCTTGGCACCGATCAGAACGCACTGGTTCTCGTGGACACGACGGCGGAGCAAAATGCCTCGGCTGGCTCTCTGAACTTCGGGACCGCGTATTTCTGGAAGGTTGACGAGATCGGGGGCGCCGGTCCTTATGAGGGCGACGTCTGGACCTTCACGACTCAGGAATACGCAGCGATAGACGACTTCGAAGGCTACAACGACGACGACAACCGCATCTACGATGCCTGGATCGACGGTCTGACCACCGGCGCCAGCGGCTCACAGGTCGGATACGATGTGTCGCCGTTCGCGGAGAAGAAGACCGTTCACGGCGGCAAGCAGGCGATGCCTCTGATCTACGACAATTCGGCCGCGCCGTTCCTCTCGGAGGCTGAGCGGACGTTCGACGCGCCGCAGAACTGGACCGTCGGCGCGGCGGATTCCCTGTTGCTGTACTTCCAGGGCAACATGCCGGCCTTTGTCGAGACGGCCCCCGGCACCGTTCTCATGAACGGTCTCGGCACGGACGTTTGGAACAACGCCGACCAGTTCCGCTATGCGTACAAGACCCTCAACGGCAACGGCACGATGGTCACGCGGGTCGATAGTCTCTTCAACAGCAACGCCTGGGCCAAAGGCGGCGTCATGATCCGCCAGAATACCGAGCCCGGCTCGACCCATGCCTTCATGGCCCTCACCCCCGGCGGCACCGGTGGCGGCAACGGCGCCAGCTTCCAGCGTCGGTTGCTGGCCAACGGCGCTTCGACCAACAATGACAGCACGACTGTCGTCGGACCTCCCTACTGGGTGAAGGTCGAACGTAACGGCAACAACTTCACCGGTGCGATCTCCCCCGACGGCAAGACCTGGACGCAGTTGGGCACCGCTCAGACGATCACCATGAATGGTCCGGTCCTGATCGGCTTGGCGCTGTGCAGCCACGACGCCAATATCTCCACCGGCGCGGAGTTCTCCAGCATCGCATTCACCGGCAACGTGACGGGAAACTGGCAGGTGGCCGAGATCGGCGCGGTTCAACTGGCGGGCAACTCGGTCGAGGGTCTGTACATCACGATCAAGGACAACTCCGGCAAGTCCGCGACGGTTGCGAACCCCGATGCCGCCGCGACGGTGAGAACCGGTTGGCAGGCATGGAGGATCCCGCTGAGCGAGTTCACCGCCGCGGGTGTGAAGATGAACGCAGTCAAGTCGATGGTCATCGGCGTCGGCAACAAGGCCGCCCCGGCCAAGGGCGGCGCCGGAACGCTGTTCATCGACGACCTTGGCTTCGGCAAGCCGATTGCCGATCAATGAAGACTGTGATCCAGGAACGGGGGCCTGTCTCATCGAGGCGCAGGCCTCCGTCCTGGAACCGGCCGCAAAAAGCGTTTCGTATCGGACGACGATTGAGTCGGCGACGGGTTTGGGGTATGTGCCGAAACCCCATGTTTCAATCCAATGCACACCTTCAGAAGGAGGAACAGGAATGGTAGCTAAGAAGTGGTTTCTGGCGGGAATGCTCACTCTGCTCAGCCTGAGCCTGGCGGTAGCCGCCCCGCCCGCGGTGCACCCAACAACTGGAGAACCCCTGATCATCACATGCTTTAGGGGCACCCCGGTGATCGACGGGGATCTGAGCGACTGGAACCTGGAGGCGATGACCCCGGCCGTCGTCGACGCGCCGGCGCAGGTGTATACCGGACAGACCAGTTGGAGTGGCGCGGAAGATTGCAGCGGGCAATTCTATCTAATGTGGGATGACACACGGATCTACATCGGCGCGATCGTGAAGGACGATGCGTTGTCCATGAACAAGACCGACGGCAATATCTGGAATGCCGACTGCGTGGAAGTGTTCTTTGGCACGACCGAACTGGGAACCTCCGCTTCGGATCACGCGCAGCACTATCAGTACGGGTTCAACGCCAACGACCAGGTGTGGAACTGGTGCAACATGGACAGTGGCGGTCAGGCATTGCCGAACTACATGGTGTGTGTCTCCAGCCGCACGCCCGATGGGTACGTCTGCGAAGTCGCCATCGAACACGGACGCATTGCGGCGTTGGACTTCACGGCGGGCAGTACCCTGGGTTTCCACCCGTGCATCGACGATACCGAGGCGGCAGATCGGGAACTCCAGATCACCTGGACCGGCCGGGAGGCCCATGACCAGAGCCTCGGATTTGGGTATGTGATTCTCTCGCCCGATCCTGCGGTGGCGAGAGAACTCGCTCAGAATCCGAGTCCCGCCCACAAGGCGGTGGATGTGCCGGTCAGTGCGGCCCTCTCCTGGAAGCCGGGCCAGTTCGCCGCGACCCATGACGTGTACCTGGGCACGAACCTCGAGGACGTCAACAATGCTTCACGGGCCAATCCCGGGACTGTATTCCTCAGCCAGGGCCAGGCGGACGCCACCTACGATCCGGAAGGCCAGCTCGAATATGGCCAGACCTACTACTGGCGTGTCGATGAGGTCAATGCGGCCCCCGACAGCACGGTCTTCAAAGGACAGGTCTGGAGCTTTGCCGCCGAGCCGTTCTCCTACCCGGTGACGCCCATCGCGGCTACCGCCTCGAGCGGGCAGCCCGGCATGGGGCCCGAGAACACCATCAACGGCTCGGGTCTCAACGACATCGACGAGCACTCCACCGAATCGACGCATATGTGGATGAGCACGGCTGCGCAGCCGCACTGGATCCAGTATGAGTTTGACCAAGCCTGCAAACTCGACAAAGTGACAGTCTGGAACTCCAACCAGTTGATCGAGGCCTTCCTCGGCTTCGGCGCCAAAACCGTCGCCATCGAATGCTCAGTCGACGGCCAGACCTGGACGCCGGTGGAGAACGTGCCTGAGTTTGCCAAGGCGACGGCCTCCCCCGCCTACACGGCCAACACGACCGTGGATCTGGGCGGCGTGACCGCCAAGTTCGTCAAGCTGATGATCACGGCTAACTGGGGTGGCATGGCGGCCCAGACCGGCCTGAGCGAAGTCCGCTTCTTCGCCGTCCCGGTTCAGGCCTTTAAGCCGCAGCCGGCAGTCGCCGCAACCGGTGTCGCCATCGACACCGACCTGGCGTGGCGACCGGGCCGTGAGGCCGAGTCGCACCAGGTGTACCTGGGCACCGACGAGAATGCCCTGAACCTCATCGGCACCACGGCAGAGCAAAGCGCTGCGCCCGGATCTCTGAACTTCGGGACCACGTATTTCTGGAAGGTCGATGAGATCGGCGGTGGCGGTCCCTACGAGGGCGAGGTCTGGAGCTTCACGACCGAGGAGTATGCGGCTGTCGACGACATGGAGAGCTATAACGACGACGACAATCGCATCTACGACACCTGGATCGACGGCTGGGTCAACAACACCGGCTCGCAGATCGGATACGAGGTCTCACCGTTCGCGGAGAAGAAGATCGTTCACGGCGGCAAGCAGTCGATGCCCTTCATCTACGACAACGAAAGCTCGCCGTTCTACAGCGAGGCCGAGCGGGAGTTTGCCACCGCTCAGAACTGGACGATCGGCGGGGCCGACGCCCTGTGTCTGTGGGTGCAGGATGCCCCGGCGAATCTGTACGTGACCGTGCAGGACAGCGCGGGCAAGAGCGCTACGGTCACCAACCCGCCCGCCGGTACGGCCAGCCAGTGGACCCAGTGGGTCATCCCGTTCAGCAAGCTGACGGGCGTGAACATGAGCCGGGTCAAGAAGATGACCATCGGTGTGGGCAACAAGGCCGCTCCGGTCAAGGGCGGCGCCGGCACGGTGTTCATCGATGACATCGGGTTCGGCAAGCCGGCACAGTAATCGTGCCGTGTTGTGCGTAATATGTTGTGCGTCCTGTCGGGCGCATGTTGTGGTGTCGGAACACCCAAGTGGGGTCCCTGTCCGCGCGGCGGGGACCCCGCTTCTTTTTGAGTCGCCCACAGAACGAACCTCATGATGTCGTTGCGAGGGGCGCAGTGACGAAGCAATCGTAGTCCTGTGGGAAGAGATTGCCTCGCTTCGCTCGTGATGACGTGGAGGCGGTCCGTACCGCCGTTCTCTGGGCCGGGGGACCCCTGATGATCCTCACGGAGGCGGGCAGGTCGCGATTTGGCGTACGCCGGAGAATATAGCGTCGCCGGATTGACGCGTTGTCAGGGACCTTCTACTCTATTCCTGTCGGGTCGCTGGTGGACCCGTGGTATCTCGTGAATGAGGGCAATGGATGGCGGACTGGTCCGTGAGAGAATCAGGAAGCAGGAGGTCTCTTATGAGGCGAAACTCAAGGGGTATGGTGGTGCGTCTGGCAGGGTTCTTTTGGCTGGGGGCAGTGTTGATCTCGCCCTGGACTGGGGTGGCACAAGCCCAGGCCGGTGCCGCGAGTGCGCAGGATACCGGTCCGGCGTCCGTCGTGACGCTGCACGCGGGTCGGACGGGCCCGGCGATCAATCCGTTCATCTACGGCCAGTTCATCGAGCACCTGGGCCGGTGCATCTACGGCGGGATTTGGGCCGAGATGCTCGAGGACCGCAAGTTCTACTTCCCCATCGCCGCCGACTACAGACCGTATCGCCAGTTGGAAGATTCGTCGTTCCCGGTGGTGGGGGCCTCCCCCTGGCAGATCATCGGGCCGGCCGACGCGGTCACGATGGTGGAGAAGGACTCGTTCGTCGGTCAGCACACGCCGCAGATTCGAGGGGGCGCCGGCATCCGCCAGCGGGATTTGGCCGTCGTCGAGGACAAGGATTACGTCGGATACATCTGGCTGGCGGCGCCCAAGGCCGAGGCGTCGGTGAACGTGGCCCTCGTCTGGGGTGAGAGCGCCGGGGCCCGACAGACCGTGCGTATCAAGAATGTCAAGAGCAAGTATCGGAAGCACTCGTTGAAATTCACGGCCGGCGCCAGCGCGGACAAGGCGATGCTCGAGATTCAGACGCAGGGCGGTGACGTGCTCGTGGGCACGGTGTCGCTGATGCCTGCCGACAACGTCCGTGGCATGCGGGCCGATACACTGGCGCTGCTCAAGCAGTTGGGCGCCACGATGTATCGCTGGCCGGGCGGCAATTTCGTCAGCGGTTACGACTGGCGCGACGGGATCGGCGATCGCGACCGTCGACCGCCGCGCAAGAATCCCGCCTGGACCGGCGTGGAGCATAACGACTTCGGAGTGGACGATTTCATCGGCTTCTGCCGGGAGGTGGGGGCCGAGCCGGTGATTGCGGTCAATACGGGCTTCGGCGATGACTACTCGGCTGCCCAGGAGGTAGAGTACTGCAACAAGGGGACCGACACGATCGGCGGATCCTGGCGCGCGAAGAACGGCCACAAGCAGCCGTATGGCGTTAAGTACTGGTGCGTCGGCAACGAGATGTTCGGGCCCTGGCAATTGGGCTTCATGCAGTTGAGCCACTACGTGCAGAAACACAACCGCGTTGCGCAGGCCATGTGGAAGGTGGATTCGGCCATCAAGCTGATCGGCGTCGGCAGTCTCAACGAATTCAATCCCAAGTACGACCCGGACCAGAAGGTCGGCTGGACCGAGGGCATGCTGCGGAACTGCGTCGACTTCATGAACTACATCTCTGAGCATTTCTATCGCGGCCGGACACCCTGGGCGCCGGAGAAGCCCGACATCATCGGACACGTCGGCCTGCTGAAGCAGTCGATCATTCAGAAGGCCGAGGGGCATCGCAAGCTCCAGAAAGAGCTGGGCCTGCTCGACACGCGACCCGTGCCCATCGCCATGGATGAGTGGAACTACTGGCACCAACCCTACGTCTATGGCGAGCTCGGCTGCGTGTACGATCTCTCCGATGCGTTGGGCGTCGCGGCCGGCCTGCACGAGTACTATCGCAACAGCGATGTTATCCAGATGGCCCATTACGCCCAGACGGTCAACGTCATCGGCTGCATCAAGACGACCAAAACCGATGCCTTCTTCGACGCGACGGCCCTGCCGTTGATGTTGTATCGCCATCATTACGGGTCGATCCCCATCGAGGTGGCGGGCGATCACGCCGACGCGGCCCTGGACGTGGCCGCTGCCTGGACTGCCGACCGCAAGGCGCTCACCATCGGGGTTGTCAATCCGAACCGCCAAGCCAGGGCGGTAGAGGTGAAGTTTGATGGAGTGACACTGGCGGCCCAGGGCACCGGCTGGATCATCGCGGGCGACGACCCGACGCTGCGCAATGATCCGGACAACGAGCGGATCAGAATTATCGAAGTGCCCGTGCAATGGGATGAACCGATGAAGGTGGCGCCGTTGAGCGTAACGTTAGTGCGATTCCCGGTTCGCTGAGGGGAACGTTGGCGTCGTGGTCTTGGCTCGTAGTGTGCCCGCGAGGGCATATCTTCGGTGCGGAAGATAGCGCTTCACGGCGTCACTGCAAACGAGCTTCGGCCTTGACGCTGCCACCCGGAGAGTGTGCACACGCACCCCTGCGTTCTGGAGGGCAGAACTATGGGCCATCGCGTCAAGGCCGCAATGGCCGCTGTTGTGCTTGTTGTTACCGCTGGGTATGGAGCGGAAGATGCGTCGAAACGCCGGATCGTGTCGGCGCCAGAGACCGGCAAGCCCGTGCCCCGCGCGGTCATGGAGCGAGTCTACGAGCAGGTGAAGACCCCCTACAAATACGGCGTGATCCTCGCCGGCGAGAATAGGGCAAGCGTCGACTGTCCCAGTGTCTTCCGCCATGGAGACCGCTGGTACATGATGTACATCCTGTTCGCGGGCACGGGCTACGAGACCCTGTTGGCCGAGAGTACGGACCTGCTCCACTGGACGCCGCTGGGCAAGATCCTGCGGTTCCGCGACGGCACCTGGGACGCCCGGCAGGCGGCCGGCTACATCGCGCTGCAGGACCACCATTGGAGCGGCTCCCACGAACTGGGTACACACGAGGGCCGGTACTGGCTCTCCTACATCGGCGGGGCCCTGGAAGGCTACGAGACCGATCCGCTCTCCATCGGCATGGCGTGGACGCACGAGCCGACCAAGGCATCCGAGTGGAATCGTCTCGATGCGCCGGTGCTCTCGAAAGACCAGGCGGACGTGCGCCCGTTCGAGTCTGTGACGCTCTACAAGAGCAACATCGTCTACGACGAAACCCAGACCCTGGGCTATCCCTTCGTCATGTTCTACAATGGCAAGCGACCGAAACGCGAGTGCATCGGCATGGCTGTCTCGAACGATATGCGGAAGTGGCTGCGATTCGGCCAAGACCCGGTCATCGACAATGGCGATGGCATCTCGGGCGACCCTCAGATCGTGCGTATGAACGACCTCTGGGTGATGCACTACTTTGGTGCGTTCTGGAAACCCAAAGCGTTCGATACCTTCGCCTGCTCCTACGACTTGGTCCACTGGACGAAGTGGGACGGCCCACACCTGATCGAACCTTCGGAGCCTTGGGATGAGACCTTCGCGCACAAGCCGTGGGTGATCCGCCACCAGGACATCGTCTATCACTTCTATTGTGCGGTAGGGAATCGCGGCCGCGTGATCGCGCTGGCCACCTCCAAACCCATTGAACGTCAAGATTGATCGACTCGGGCCTATCGAAACTGATAGACCGCGGCCCATTTCGCAGACTGCGCCGAAGCAGGACCGACCGCCTTGTCATTCACGCCGGCCAGTGCTCTGTCCGGGCACTGCATCACGCGGATGAGTGTCTCCAAATCGCAGTCTTTGAGCAGGTACGCGGAGGCGCCCGCCTCGAGCATGCGGGCCACGTAGACCGGGGAATCGTGTACCGACAGCCCGACGACACGAACCTGCGGCTGATTCAGGACGATTTGCCGCGTGGCTTCGATGCCGTCGAGCACCGGCATGACGACATCCATGAGCACGACGTCCGGCTGAAGTCGCTTCGCCAGTCGGACGGCCGCAGCGCCGTCCGGGGCCTCGGCAGCGACCTCGATCCCGGACTGACCCCGGAGTACCTGGGCGAGACTTCGTCGCACGGCGGTGTGATCATCCACAATTAACACGCGTAACTTCGACACAACGCTTCTCCCATGAACATCCATAGTGAAGTGCCAGTACCATACTGTTGTTCGACCGGCGGAGCCCCTTGTGAATTGCGGGATTTCCTTATGGATGGAACGTAGTCAATCCTCCTGCTGCCCAAAGGGTCCGACCATATGATCCGTTCCGATCTCGTCCAAACACGCGCGGAGGACAAAGGCCCGAAAAGAAGCCCGCGATTGACGCGGATACGCTGTTTCCGCTAAGATACGGACCTTGTCGGAACGGTTGACGTATGGTTGCGCCCGGACCACGCTGCAGAGCCTGAAAAATCTCGGGATGAGGACGGATCGGAGGCATGGAATGAGGTCAGCCACAGAAAGACGGAAGTCGGGAATCGCTCTCATCGGAGATCTGCCCTGGGGGAGCCACTTCTGCCAGTTCTACCAGACGCAGGAGGATCTGCTCGACACGCTGATCCCTTACTTCCGGGCCGGGCTGGAGAACAACGAGTTCTGTGTCTGGGTCACTTCGGACCTCCTCACCGCGGAAGATGCCATCAGAACCATGAGCAAAGAAGTGCCCGGTTTCTCGGAGTACCTGGCGCGACGGCAGATCGAGATCCTTCCCTACACAGACTGGTACCTCAAGGGCGGCGTGTTCGATCTCAAGCGAACGCTCGACATGTGGATGGCGAAGCATGACGAGGCCCTGTCCCGGGGATTCGCGGGCATGAGGGTATCCGGCAATCCCTACTGGATCGACAACAAGAAGGACTGGGACGACTTTGCCTGTTATGAAGCGGAGATCAACAACGTCATCAAGGGCACCAACGTGCTGGTGTTCTGCACCTACTCGCTCCAGAAGTGCGGTGTCGTGGAGATCATGGATGTCGTCACGAACCATGAGTTCGCGCTTGCCATGAGCCATGGCGCCTGGCAACTCGTCAGCATGCCGGCCCTCGGTCACCCTTGTATCTCATAGCTCACCATGCAGAACACCGTCGGTACACATTTCGATAGACGACAATCGGGCATCTCCCTGATCGGCGAGCTGTCGTGGGGCAATCACCTCTGTCAGTTCTACCAGACAAAGGAGGATCTGCTGGAAGTCCTCGTGCCGTACCTGCAGGCCGGGTTGGAGAACAACGAGTTCTGCGTCTGGGTTACGGACGGCCTGCTCAATGTGGAGGAGGCGAACAGGGTCTTGAGAGAAGCCGTGCCCCGGTTTGAGGAGTATCTCCGAAAAGGTCAGACCGAGATTCTCTCCCGCGATCAGTGGCGCGCCGGCAACGATGACCCCGGTGCGGTCATCCTCTCGAAACTTGACCGGGCCATCTCCCAGGGTTTTGAAGGCCTGCGGCTCGCGTGCGACGCTCTTCCCGAGGAAATGTGCGGACAGGACGCTCGCGATATCGCCGATGCGGTATGTCGGTACAACGTGCTGGCGGTCTTCGCGTATCCCCGCGACCGGTTCGATGCCATCGGACTCATGGCGGTCGTGAAGAGCCACCGGTTCGCGCTGGTCAAGAACGCCGGCCGGTGGGAGGTCATCGAAAGTTCAGAAGCACAGAGCCTGAAGGAGGCCCTGAAGAGGAGCGAGGAGGAACTCCATTCGGTCTTTGCCAACATGTCGGAGGGGTTCGCCTATCATCGGATCGTGCTGGACGCTGAGGGCACTCCCTGCGACTTCGTTTTCCATGAGGTCAATGCGGCCTTCGAGCGGCTCACCGGCCTGAAGAGGGAGGACGTTCTTGGGAGACGGGCCACCCAGGTTCTGCCCGGGATTGAGAAAGACCCTGCGAATTGGATCGGAACCTACGGAAAGGTCGCGCTGAGCGGAGAACCCGCCCAGTTCGAGAGCTATTCCCAGTCGCTCGGAAGGTGGTACGCCGTTTCCTGTTTCAGTCCGCACAAGGGTTTCTTTGCGGTGACCTTCAGCGACATTACAGAGCGCAAGGCAACCGAGCAGGCCATGCAGGAGGCCAATGAGCGGCTCCAAGGGCAGGCCGAGGAATTGCGGGCACAGACGGAGGAGTTGAACGTCCAGGCAGAGGAATTGAGGGCCGCCAACGAGAAGCTTCATAGGCGCGAACAAGCCTTGCGCCGCGGTGAAGAGCGGTTCAAGCTGCTCTCGGAGACGGCCGGCCGATTGCTGACCGTGGAGAATCCCCAGGAGATCATCAACAGCGTGTGCCGCAAGGTGATGGAGCACCTGGACTGCCAGGCCTTCTTCAACTTCCTGGTCGATGAGCAGACCGGCCGGCTGCATCTCAACGCCTGCGCCGGCATTCCCGACGAGGAAGCAAGCCGGACCGAGTGGCTGGACTATGGCGTCGCCGTCTGCGGTTGTGTCGCCCGCGACCGAGTCCGCGTCGTCGCGGAGGAGATCTCCGCTCATCCGGACCCGCGAACGGACCTCCTCCACTCCTCCGGCATCGAAGCCTATGCCTGCCACCTGCTGATGGCCGAGAGCAGGGTGCTGGGAACGCTCTCCTTTGGCACGCGGACGCGCGCGCACTTCAACGAAGACGATCTGTCGCTGATGAAGACGGTCGCCGACCAGGTGGCCGTCGCCATGCAGCGGATTCTCGCCGAGCGTGCGCTGCGCGAGAGTCAGGCCCAGCTCCAGGCCGTCGTGGAGAACCTCAATGAGGGCGTGGTCGTGGCCGACCTGGAGGGGCGGCTGCTGCACTGGAATCGGGCCGCCCTGGAAATGCATGGATTCACCGGTCTGGAGGAATGCCGGCGCCGGCTACCCGAGTTGGCCGACGTTCTCGAGCTTTCGACGCTGGATGGGGCTGTGCTGTCCGTGGGGCAATGGCCGTTGGCCCGCATTCTGCGCGGCGAGGCCCTGCAGGACTGGGAGGTGTGTGTCCGGCGCCTCGACAAGAAAGAGCAGCGGGTACTCAACTACGGCGGAACTCTGGTTCGCGACGCGCAGGGGCGACCCTTCATGGCGGTTGTCACCGTCGGAGACGTCACGGAACGAAGACGCGCGGAGGCCCATCGTGAGCATCACCTGGCTCTGCACGTCCGGTTGGTGCAGGCCACGCAGAACATCCTGGACGTGGCTGATCTACCGACCATTCTTCAGAGAGTCACGGACGTGTCGCTGGAACTCACCGGCGCGCGTCTGGGCGTGACCGGGCATGGGTTTGTTAACGGACGGCCCCAGGTGCAGGCAGTCTCTCACGCCGCGGAGGTATCCCCCTGTCGGATGGAAGGTGGTTTTGCGCTGGTCAAAGGCGGCGTGCATCTGGACCTCCTTCAGAACAGAGAATCCCTCCGGTTGACGGACGAGGAACTGCAGGCCCATCCCTCCTGGTGGGGTTTGCCGCAGGGGCATGTGCCGCTGCGTGGACTGCTGGGGGTGCGCCTGGTCGATGCCGACGGACGGCCGAACGGCATGATCATGGTCAGCGACAAGGCCGACGGCGATTTCACTGAGGAGGACGAGATTGTCCTGCGCCAGCTTGCGAGCATCACCTCTCTGGCCATCCGATTGATTGAGGCACGCGACGAGGCCCGGCAGCGGGCGCGGGAGGCCATCGCGGCCGGCACCGCCTTGCGGGAAAACGCAGAGCGTCTTTGTCTGGTTCTTGAGAGCGGTCGCATGGCCTGCTGGGAGTGGGACCTCCAGGCCGACGCCAGCTTCTGGGATGAGCGAATGTATGAATTGCTCGGTCTGGATGCCTCCAGACCGGCGGCAAGCAAGCACCTGATGACGCTCGTCGATACGCAGGACCGCGATTCCCTGAAGGGGCTCCTTGAGCGTACCGCCATGAGCGGAGGCGACCTCCAGAGTGAATTCCGGGTCATTCGGCCCCACGGAGAGAGGGTGTGGGTGGCCTTACACGGCAAGATGATCCTGGATCAGCCGGACCGAAGTGCGCGCATGTTCGCCGTGCTCTACGATATCACGCAACGAAGGCAGATGGAAGACCAACTGCGGCGCCTCAACGACGAGCTGGAGGAGGAGGTCCAGACACAGACGGAAGAACTCCGGGACACCGTGGACCGCCTGCAGGAAGAGATGACCCGTCGGGTAGAGGCTGAGGGTGAACTGCGCAAGCACTCGCAGATGCTCGAGGGCTTTTTCCAGCACACGATCACGCCCCTGGCGTTTCTCGACGACCGGTTCAACTTCGTCAGGGTCAACGACGCCTACGCTGCCGCCGACGGTAAGAGCCCGGAGTATTTCCCCGGCAAGAACCACTTCGCCCTGTATCCAGATGAGAAAAACCGGGCGATCTTCGAGCAGGTTGTGCGGACCCGGCAGTCATATCGGGCCTACGCGAAGCCGTTCCACTATGCCGATGCCCTGCGCCGCGGCGTCACGTACTGGAACTGGCAGCTCACGCCCTTGCTCGGCGAGCAGGGTGAGGTGCAATTCCTCGTGCTCAACCTCCAGGATGTCACCGAGCGGCAGAGGGCCTTCAGCGAGCTGGAGCAGCGCGCCCGCCAGCTCCAGCAACTGACGCTCGAGCTCTCACAGGCGGAGGACCGCGAGCGCAAGCGCCTGGCAGAGATCTTACATGACGACCTGCAGCAACAGCTTGCCGCTGCCAAGTTCCATCTGGGTATTCTGGGCAGTCGGATCAGGGACAACCTGTCCATGCGAAGCATGGTGGCGCAGTTGGATCAGATCCTCAAGGATGCGATCGACAAATCCCGCAGCTTGTCGCACGAACTCAGTCCCGCCGTGCTTTACCAGAGTGATCTGACCGAGACGTTCGAATGGCTGGCCCGCCAACTGCAAACCAAGCACGGCCTGACGGTCTACGTCGATGCCGCCGAGCCGGTCCATCTGCACTCGGAGGCGATGAAGACCTTCCTCTTCAAGGCGGCCCAGGAGATCCTGTTCAACGTCGTCAAACACGCCCGCGTCAAGGAGGCTCGGCTGCGTCTGCGGCGCGTTCGCGGGACTTTGCGGCTGACGATCGGCGACCAAGGGCAGGGTTTCGACCCGCAGGCGTTTCGAAGATCTGCGGGATTTGGCCTGCTGAGCATCCGCGAACGCATCGAGTTACTGGGAGGCCGCATGAGGGTCAGAAGCGTCGTGGGCCAGGGCAGTGTGTTCGCCATTACCTTGCCCGACAGCCCGGCGGTTGCTGCGCCGTCTTGCCCCGGGGGGCGGGTGCCGCAATCGGCGACGACCGCACCGCCGTCTGCCGGTCCTGTGGGTTCCCCCCGGTTGCGCGTGGTCCTGGCGGATGATCACAAGGTGATGCGGGAAGGTCTGGCAGCCCTGCTGAGCGAGCAGCCGGATATGGACGTGGTGGGCCAGGCGGGCAATGGCCGCGAGGCGGTTAACCTGACCTGCACGCTGCATCCGGATGTGGTTATCATGGATGTCGCGATGCCGTTGATGGCTGGCGATGAGGCTGCCCGCCAGATCAAGCTCCACGTCCCGCAGGCCCGGATCATCGCGCTATCGATGTTCGAGGAAGCCGGCATGGCCGAGACGCTCCGCACGGCCGGCGCCGAGAAGTACCTGCTCAAGACGGCACCTTTCGAGGAATTGCTGGCTGCCATCCGCAGACAGGTTCCTTCCTGATTTACTACTTGTGATCAACAGTTTATTATTCCGGGGTTCCGTCGCCCTGCTGCTGGGACCAAATCGTGAACCACGTATCACAGATCGGAAGGGGTAGAAGCATGAAGATCACTTGTTGGAACTTGTCATGGTTTTTGGCTGCGGTAGCGGTTGGGTTCATCTTCGCCGGTGCGGCCGAGGCGGACGGGCAGTCTCCTTTTTATGACATCCGGGATTATGGCGCGATCCCCAATGACGATGTCAAGGACACCGAAGCGATTCGCAAAGCCATTGTGGGAGCCACCAACGTCGGCGGAGGAACCGTATACATCCCGGCCGGCCGTTTCATCAGCGGATCGATCCATCTCAAGAGCAACATTACGCTACACCTCGATGCGGGCGCGGTGCTGGCGTTCAGCCGGGATTTCGACGACTACCTGCCGATGGTCCGATCCCGCTGGGAGGGCACCGAGTGTCTGAACTTCTCGCCTCCGATCTATGCCGATCGTGCGGAGAACATCGCCATCGTCGGTCGCGGCCTGATCGATGGACAGGGCCGCGCCTGGTGGGATTTCCATCGCAAGCTCCGCGCCGAGTTCCAACAGAAGAAGAAGATCGAGGAACTTCCGAAATGGTCCAGGTTGTTCGCGGAGAAGAACGCCGGCTCGCTGGCGATGGGACGCTGGGAACAGATGGGCTATTTCCTGCGCCCGCCGATGATCCAGCCGATCGAGTGCCACAACGTGCGGATCGAGGGCGTTTCGCTCAAGGACCCGCCGTTCTGGACGATCAACCCGGTGTACTGTGAGAATCTCACCGTCACAGGGATCTCGATCAAGAACCCCGAGGACTCGCCCAACACCGACGGTGTCAACCCCGACTCCTGTCGTAATGTGCACATTTCGGATTGTCACATCAGCGTGGGCGACGACTGTATCACGATCAAGTCCGGCCGGGACGAGGATGGCCGGCGCGTCGGCCGGCCCTGCGAGAACATCACCGTCACGAACTGCACCATGCTGGACGGCCACGGCGGCGTCGTGATCGGCAGCGAGATGTCCGGCGGCGTTCGGCGCGTCACGATCAGCAACTGCGTCTTTGACGGCACCGATCGCGGAATTCGCATCAAGACCACGCGGGGTCGCGGCGGGGCGGTCGAGAATATCCGCGTGAGCAACATCGTAATGACCCGGATCGCCTCGGCCCCGTTCGATCTGAACATGTTCTATCAGCGAATGCCGGACGAGCCGGTCTCCGAACGGACGCCGGCCTTGCGGGACATGTGCTTCAGCGACATCACGATCAGGAACTCGCCCGCTGCCGGTTTCATCCTGGGCCTGGCGGAAATGCCTGTTGAGAACGTCACCTTCAGTAACATTGACGCCGAGACCGAGAAGGGGCTCTCGTGCAGCAACGCGAAGAACATCGTCTTTCGCAACGTCCGGATCGCCACGAAGAAAGGTCCGGCCGTGATCTGCGAGAACGTGCAGGGCCTGGAGATCGAGGGTTTCAGGACGCCGACGCCTCATGAAGACATCGCCATGATCGACCTGAAGAACATCGGCGGAGCGTACATCCATGGCTGCCAGGCAACAACGGGAACCGGCGTATTCCTCGGGTTGCGCGGAGAACACTGCCGCGACGTTTTCCTGCAGGGAAACGATCTGCGTGCCGCGTCATCCGTGGTGAGGATTGCAGAGGGCTGCCCGGACTCCGCCCTGATTCAAAACTGAAACCATGCCGGCATCCTCAAGCCCGTTCGTAGTGACGCCGTCAGGCGTTATCTTCTGCTGCGAAGATATGCCCTGACGGGCACACTACCAACGAGCGGCGCTTGACGATGCCACCCGTTCGCAACCGTAGTTACCGATCGCCGGCGAGGTAGCGCACCTCGGCCGCCGAGAGGGGCCGGTTGTAGACCCGGAACTCGTCCAGCGAACCGGTGAAGTAGGCGTCCGCCGCCCACTGCGAGCGGCCCAGCCAGTTCTGCGTCGTGTTGCCCATGTCCTTCGGCAACAGCGTCGTGGTGTTGGAGCCCACCGCTTCGCCGTCGAGGTAGAGCGTGATCGTCATCGTCGCGCTGTTGATCACCACCGCCACGTGATGCCAGCCCGAGGGCAGCGTGGCCGGGGCGTCCACGATCTGTTCGCCGATCGTCGCGGTGCGGATCGCAAACCGCATCGACCCACTGGTGCCCTGCCGCGGCGAGAGGAACATGTAGGTGGTCGTGCCCGTGCCGAAGTCGAAGATCCGCTGCCAGGAGCCGCCGGTGTTGGCGAAGTAGACGTTCGTGGCGATTGTCGCATCGCCCAGCGAGGCAATCGTCGCCCCCAACGGTAGGGTCACGTAGGTGTTGGTGCCGTTGAAGATGATCGCCTGGCCCGAGGGACCGTCCTCGTAGCCGGCGGTGCCGCCCACGGTGCCGTGGTTGTTCTTGCCCGAGCTGTCCTGGACGTTGCCGTCCAGCGCGTACAGCGCCACCAGGCCGGTCGTGCCGGGATTCGTCGGACTGACGATCTCCGGAGGGACCTCGTACAGGCGGATGTCGTCGATAAAGAGCAGGCCCGAACCGCTGCCTTCGACGCCGATGGCGAAGCTCTTGACGCTCTTGAGAGCGGCGCCGCTTGTCGCCAGGTCGATATTCCATTGCTTCCACAGGGGCAGCGTGGTCGCCGGAGCGCCGTTGTTGTAGACGATCTTCTTATCGTTGATCTTGACATACAGCGCCGCCGGGCTGTTGGCGGCCTTGCCCTGGAAGTAGAGCACCAGAGTGGTGATGCCGTGCTTCGTCCAGTCCTGGGCGGTCGCGAAGGTCAGCTTGG
>ENA-OSEO01003793-OSEO01003793.1-sediment-metagenome-genome-assembly--contig:-NODE-3793-length-16915-cov-5.320941_pt1 | contig 16915 bp, 16 predicted proteins | sample MGYA00237883_ERZ534232 | MGnify/ENA metagenome assembly ERZ534232
CAAAGAATTATGTGCCGTTTTCGCGTGATATTGTTGGGTTTCATCGGGTAAGGATTAACTTGTTACCTGGTTTAAAAAACGCCTCCGCCCTTCCGACATGCCTTTCATCTCGGACAGGGCTTTACTTTATTTGTCTACCCCCTCTTCTTTGGCTATTTCAGCCGTTTTTTACTGGTTTTCGGCGCACCTTTTCCACCGGAACTTCCATTCGCATCATACTACCCTGCATCATTTTTAGAAGCACAGTCACCCGTTCCTTGCCATTAACGCACTTCTCAAAAATACCTTCCAGCTGCCCAATTATACTATCTTCCACCAATACAGCATCACCCGCCATGAAACCCGAGCGTGCCTGCTTTTGTTCAAGATTGAGTTGCTGTGTTTGGCGGCGAACCGCCTCGATAAGATTGTTGGAAATGGGCGCGGGAATGCCGTCAAAATGAACCAGACCAATTACGCCCCTCATCAAGAATACTTTTTCAGAGTAGAGTTTTTCGGGCTCGTCGTTTACAAAAAGGTATCCCGGGAAATAAGGTTTGAGCGTGTGAGAACGGGGATTGACCGGTTTGACTACATAGACCGGCAGGTAATTGGGGATGAATTTGGCTTTTAGCTGATCGTTGACAATGAACTCCATATTCGACTTGCAGCGCAAAGCGTACCAGCGATCACTGGAACCAAGTGAGGATGATTCAATGGTTCTGAGGTCTTCCATCTCCATATTCCTGTCGCGTTATTATAACCTGTCTTTAATATGTCAAGGCTAGATAGAAATGTCCTGTCTTTAATTTATCTGAAATATCGTCCCCGCTCCTTTTCTGTCATCCTCGCGTAGACCTATGTAGGGTGGATTGGCGTCATAGTATCTGTGACTCTTCTGCAAAAAGGTATGGGCGCCACTTTTTCTTGGCGAAAGTGGGAGAAAGTTGTCAAAATATGCCCCAAATACTTGCTCATTGCCCATAAAAAGGCTGAAAACGCCATCAAAGTGGGAGAAAATTAATTGCAAATGTAGAAAAACGAGTAATTGCAGCAGAGTCATCTGTGCATTCCTAAACTTCGCTATAGCCAACCCACAATTAACAGCAAATCCGTCACATTGTGCCCTCTGGGTTTTGCAATCTCTATTGCGCCTGTGCCCGCCGTAGGCCGGATTGCGCATTTCAATCCGGCATTTTAGTATTCGCAAGAATAGTTCATTTGTAGGGTGGGTTGGCATCTCAATACCTGGATCTGCCTCAGCATCATGAGAGCCAACCCACCTTCTATAGTGATTCTGTTACATCGTGCCCTCTGGCTATCGCAAGCGCAGTTCGTAAGCCGGAAATCGTGCCCTATGGGTATTGCGGTTTTCAATCCAGCCAATCTGTCATCGCGAGAGAGCGTGCGACCGTGGCGATCTCTCCTTTCACTTGTCATCGCGAGCTCTTTGCGCCTCTGCCCGCGAAGCATGTTACGGCTTTCTCCCACTTCTTTACCGAAAGATCTAATCCATATGATCAGATTCTTCGCAAAAGAGGCTCAGAATGACAGGCCTTTCCCAACCCCCTCCTGGGAGGGGGACAAAGGGGGTGGGTCTTTTCCTCATGAACCCACGAAAGATCTAATCCATATGACCAGATTCAGAGGTGGATGGCCATACAAAATTGTAAACAATCACATCGGATATTCTGTAAACAATCATACCTGTCTATACAACAAGCCACATTCCCTACCACAACTGAGAAGACGGATCCTCGCGAGCGCCTGTTGCGGGAAATTTCTCCTGCGACTTGTCATCGCGAGCTCTTTTGCGCCTGTGCCCGCGAAGCAGGGTATGGCGATCTCTCCTTTCACTTGGCATCACAAGCTCTTTTGCGTGAAGATCTCTCCTTTCACTTGGTCTCGCAAGCGTCTTTTGCGCCCACATCGGCAAAGCAAGATACGGCAATCTCCCACTTCTTTTCCTATCACCTACCCCCTATCACCCATCACCTACCACCTACCACCTACCACCTATCACCCATCACCTATCACCTACCCCCTATCACCTATCACCTATCACCTATCACCTACCACCCACCACCTACCCCCTATCACCTATCACCCATCACCTATCACCTACCACCTACCACCTATCACCTACCCCCTTCCTTATGGTATATTTCAACGTACACAAAGGACGGTCATATGGCGAAAAATATCGTACTGGCATTGGGCGGCGGCGGGATCAGAGGCATCGCCCACCTCGGAGTAGTTCAGTGTCTGCTGGATAACGAATACGAGATCGACGGGATAGCAGGTACTAGTGCTGGCGGCATGTTTGGCGCACCGCTTGCGGCTAAAGTTCCGACGAGTGAAATTCTCACTGCGGTCGAAAATTTTTTCAAAAGCCCTGATTTTAGCCGTTCTTCTTCTGACTCCGACTCATTGGTTGGAACCACCGGGATCGAACGCGTGCTGGCAAAATTCATTGAAGGCAAAACCTTCAAGGACCTGCCCATCAAGTTTTCAGTGACCTCAGTCAGCCTCAAAACCGGCGAAGAAGTTATCATCACCGAAGGCGATGTCATAAAAGCTGTGCTTTCAACCATAGCCATTCCCGGCCTTTTCCCAACCAGGGGACAGAACCTACTTGTTGATGGCGGAGTTCTGGACCCAATTCCAGTCGGACCTGCACGCGCGCTGAACCCTTCTGCTCCTGTTATTGCTGTGCCGCTTCATACCAAGCCGGCTGATTTTTCTCCACTGAACACCAGCACCGTCGTAATTGACCAGGTTCCTGAGGTCATCGTTGACCGGCTCACAAAAACAAGGCTTGGCAAGTCATTGAGAAATTTGAATGTTGGGGTTGAGCTCGGTTCAGATCGGCTGGCTGAAATAATCCTGGAGCTCACCAAACCGGATGTAATCGTCAGACCAATTGTGGGGCATTATGCAACGCTCCAAAAAGTGGATCCGACTGAGCTATTCAATGAGGGCTACCGGGCCATGCAAAGCCAGTTGCCAGCCCTGAATGACGCTCTTTCCTTTGTAAAAAGCATTAAACGGATCACAAAATATACAAAGGCAAATTCAAAATAAGGGTTTACCCTCGCCGCAATATGGCGATCAGCGAAAGGAAAAGACCCAAGCCCCCGAGCGTGATGATCACATAACCAATCGGGATGCCTCCCGTCGCAGTTCCCCCAGTTTCAGCTTGAAAAGTTGGGATCAGCAGAGCTGGCGGTTCGGTGAAGGTGGGCAGGCGCGAAGGCTGAGCAGTGATGATAAATTGCGCCGCCAGCGTAGGATCAATGGTTTTCGTGATCGATGGAGTCTCGGTTGGCGGTGCCTGCAGCATCGGCAAGGTGCCCCCAAAAACCTCAACGCGGTCCAAAACCACCCAGCCTCTGTCGCCTGGCGCTCCGGCGTATTCGATCTGAACATAGCTGCCATAGTAACCAAACGCACTGGCTTCCTGCCCCACCAAAAACACACCCACCTGGGATGAGGTCGGGCTCGGACCACTACGCACATTCAAGGGGATGGTTGGCTCACCGATCGCCCGCACCCACAAACCTCTGGGCGTGCCGGTGACAGTGGCCATTTCAAGAGTCGGAAACTGACCCGCAACTTGAGATGTGATCCCAGGCATCAAGAAAACCAGGATGACTAAAAAAATCCCAAGCGCAAAAGCGAGTTTTGTTAATCGATGTCTCACATGACCAAACATTTTTGTTGCCTCTTACTTTTCCCGATTATAATCTAAAGCTGAACGCATCATGGATTGAGAGACCAAATGACCACACGCATTTATCACGGAGAGATTGAACCGGAAGACATAGCCAGGAATCTGATGGCGTATTACAACCGCGGCAACTACCAGGTGCAGCGCTACGGCTCAGGCGACAAACTCGCCGTCCAAATCGCCACCCGTCAGAACAGGAGTTCCGGCGGACAAACGGCTCTGACTGCCAACATCTCCAAAGTTGAGGACGGGGTCAGCGTGACCCTGAGCAATCAGATGTGGTTTGGCCTGGCAGCCAGCCTCGGTCTGACAGCCATCAGCGCGTTAAGAAACCCGCTCACGTTGATCAATCGCATCGATGATATCGCGCAGGATGTCGAATCCCTGCAAATGGAAGAAGACACCTGGGAAGTCATTAACCAAACCGCCCGCCAGCATGGAACCGGAAAACACCTCTCAGAACGGCTCAGCCGCACGGTCTGCCCCTATTGCCTCACAGCCAACCCCATCGCATCCTCGCGCTGCCTGGCATACGGAGCTCCCCTTGGCGAGGTCCAGCCCACCACTTGTCCGCATTGCGGTTTCGTGGTCAGCCAGAACGAAAAGATCTGTCCGAACTGCCATCGACCCCTTATTTGAGTGTCGGTAGAAATTTATTTTTTTATTCAATCCGGGTAATCTCCGGAGAGGTGAATTTATGATCAAAATCATTGCCGATACCACCTGCGGTTTGCCGCTTGATATTCTCAAACAGGCTGGCATTGAAGTACTGCCGCAGATAATTACCTTTGGGAACGAAACATTCCGCGATGACACAGACATGGATACCGGGAGTTTCCTTGAAAAGCTGCGCGCATCCAAGACCCTCCCGGGAACCGCCGCGCCCTCTCCCTCACTTTACACTCCCATCTACGAACAAATCCTTGCTGCAGGCGACACCGCGCTGGTCATCACGCCTTCCGCCAAAGTCAGCGGCACTTTCCGAAGCGCCACAGTAGCAGCAGGCGAATTTCAGACTGACCAGATCCACATTGTTGATACCAGCACAATTGCAGGTGGATTAGGATCAATCGTATTGGCAGCACAAAAATGGGTGGATGCCGGGCTGACTATTGAGGAAGTCAAAGAAAATATCATGGAGATGGCTTCTCGCGAACGCTTGTTCTTCCTCGTCCCAACCCTGAAATACTTGCACAAAGGTGGAAGGATCGGTGGCGCGTCCAGGCTCGTTGGTACGATTTTGCAGATTGTACCCATATTGACGGTAAAGGAAGGTCAGATTGAGCCATTCGACAAAGTTCGCACAGTCAAGCAGGCTATACGCACGATTGTCGACCTCACTGCTGCATACTGTGAAAATAACCCTGAACCCTATCTCACGATCAGCCAATGCGACTCCGAACCTCTCCTGACCCAGTTCAGCCAGGAGCTAACAGCTGCCACAGGCATTCACGATATTCCCAGGTACACGGTCCCACCGGCAATCGTAGTGCATGCTGGTCCGGGCGTGATTGAGACCAGTTGTTTTGCAGCTCGGTCCTGAAGCTTACACAAACTTACCTGGGAACACAAATCTTATGGAAAGCGAAACACCCCTAATGGAAACTCCCTCAATTCCTGATTGGGTGGTATTCACTGATGAAAACCTGGTGGTGATCAACAAGCCTCCAGGCTTGCTTTCGGTACCCGATGGCTACGATCCTACCCTGCCGCATTTGCGTTCAGTCCTCGAACCCTTTTTAGGGAGACTCTGGATGGTGCACCGGCTCGATAAGGAAACCAGCGGCTTGATGGTGCTGGCCCGGGATGCGGACTCACATCGCGAGCTAAACCGCCAATTCCGGGAGCACGAACCCATCAAACGCTACCTGGCGCAAGTTTCTCCCCAGCCCTCCTGGAATGAAATAAGTTGCGCTGCGCCTTTGAAGGTCAATGCGGACCGCGCCCACCGCACGCGGGTTGATTTTGAAAAAGGAAAACCCGCCCGGACAGATTTCCTAGTTCGCCGGCGCGAGGAAAACTGGGCTGAACTCGTCTGCACGCTGCATACTGGCATTACCCACCAGATCCGGGCTCACCTCTACCACCTGGGTTTGGGCATTCTTGGAGATCCGCTTTATCAGCCTCCGCAGTTCAAAGCAGCCTCGAAGCCAGAGGTCGAGCGCATGATGCTCCACGCCTCAGAGCTCACCTTCACCCACCCCAAAACCGGTGCCCTTATGCACTTTCGCACCGGATAACACGCGAAAAATCTATGCTCTTTTGCGTTTTGGATATGACAAAAGAGAGCGCAAAAGCGCAAAACCTCTACTTTGCTTTAGCCTTTCGTTAAGAGCGTGGCACGTCCCGTTCCGCTTAATCTTTCGTAGGGAACGTGGCCCTGCCCTGGTAGCGAGGCGGATAAGGTGTCCCGTTCTGCTTTTGCCTTTCGGACGGAATGCAGCCGCCTTCAGTTATGTAGGGAACTGGCATGCCTGTTCCTAATTGTTCGGGTCTGCAAATTACTTTAGACTACACCCACAAAGAAGGAGACTTCTGCCTGATTGACGTAAACCCATAGAAACCAATAACTACATGATATAACCGACGGTTTTGTAGGGAACTGGCCTGCCTGCTCCTCACTGTTCAAGCCCACAAATTCCTTTCAACCGCACAAAGACTAGGCCTCAAAGCAGGAGACTTCTGCCTGATGACGTAAACCCGTGGAAACCAGTAACCACATGATATCGCCTATGGTTATGTAGGGAACTGGCCTGCCTGTTCCTCTCATTTTGTCTATTTAAGGAACAAACCCTGCCTGTTCCTCATTATTCGGGTCTGCAAATTCCTTTAGACTACACCCACAAAGACGGATGCTTTTGCCTTATTGATGTAAACCCGTTTAAACCAATAATGACATGGTCGAGCACCCGAATATCCAGCAATTTCCCGGCCTCAATGATCGCCCGCGTCATGTTAACGTCTTCCGGGCTTTCAGTCGGATCCCCCGAGGGATGATTGTGTGCCACCATAACCGCATTGGCATTCTTGCTGACCACCAGCTTAAAAACTTCGCTCACGCGCACAGTCGTGGCATCCTGCGAACCCTTGTAAAGCTGCTTTTTATCCATCACGACATTGCGGGCATTCAGCCACACCACCCAAAACTCTTCCTGGTCACTCCCACGCAGGTCATGCCCGAGCATTTCCACCAGGTCCTGTGGGGTTTTAATAACCCAACTTTTTCCCCGCTCCGCGGAACTCAAGCGATAACCGACTTCAACCGCGGCTTTAATCCGCGCCGCCTTTGCCTCCCCAACTCCCTTAATTTCCAGCAGCCGTGAGATGTCTTCCCGGTGAATGCCGCTGAAGCCGCCCAGTTCCCACAGGATCTGCTGAGCCAGGTCGATCGCGCTGGTGCCCGCGCGCCCGCTGCCCAGCAAGACTGCCAGCAGCTCTGCGTCGCTGAGAGCCCGCACGCCTTTCTGCAGCAGACGCTCACGCGGGCGGTCATCTTCAGGCAGATCTTCGATCAAGAGGCTTGGACGTTCATCAGACATGCCACAATTTTACCCTTTTCCGCATGTTATAATCGCCTCAATCAAGGAAACCATCCATGCTCACCGCTAAATTTCCCGCGCGTCACGATCATTTGAAAGTTATCTCATCTTTTGTCATGGACGCCATTAAAGACAGCCCCTTTGATGACCGTCAGCGCTATGCTATCGACCTGGCGTTGGATGAAGCCTGCTCGAATGTGATCGACCATGCTTATGGCGGTGATGAACAGGGTGAGATTAAAATGTCGCTCGATCTGACTGAGATCGGCTTGAGCATCACCATTCAGGATTACGGCACACCTTTCGACCCGGATTGTGTGGCGGAACCCGATCTTACCAGCCCGCTCGAAACGCGCAGTGAACGCGGCTTGGGGGTTTACCTGATCCATGAGCTTATGGACGAAGCTGCCTGGGACTTCTCTTCTCCGGGGGTAAATCAACTGACACTGGTTAAGTATTTCACCCCAACTCAAAAAACCGAGAAAAATGACAGATCCCACTAGCGCCCCTCCCCAGCCGTCACAGAAGGATTATTTGCAGGTTATTGCAGAAGTCTCACAGACGATTAACAGCATCCTGGATTTAGATCAACTGCTGACGCGGGTGTCGGAGTTGATCCGAACCAAGTTCAATATTCCCTACGTGCATATTTTTCTCAAGCAATACGTGCCGCACACCCTCGAATACCGGGCGGGCAGTGGGGAACGTGCCACAGTATACCGGGAATCCCAAATCGCCTTCAACCTGGACGCGCCTCAGGGGCTGATCACGCTCGCTGCCCGAACTGGTAAGGTGCAATTGGTCAACGATGTTTCCACAGACCCCCGTCCAGTGCCAAACCCGATCACAGGCGTCAAGTCAGGTTCTGAATTAGCCCTGCCTTTAATTTTCGCCGGCAACACTTTGGGTGTTTTGGACCTCCAAAGTGAGCAAGTCAACGCCTTTTCCGAAGAAGACATCGCGGTATTTGAGACATTGAGCGCGAATGTTGCCGTAGCAGTACGCAACGCCAGCCTTTATCGCTCAGAGATCTGGCGCACAAAGAACTCAGAAAAATATCGGGAAACTGCCGAACTACTCTCACAATCAATTTCCCTTCAGGATTTCTTCAACGCAAGCCTGGATAACATCCTGGAATTACTCCCCGGTGAAATGGGCAGTATTTGGCTTTTCCCCTCGGAGAACTTTAGTGCCGATGCTCCAGCACCAGACCATCTTTTCCTCGCGGCAGCGAAGAGCCCTGAGAGAGAGTGGATCCCGCATTTCCAGATGGAGCTTTCTCCCGGTGAAGCCTGGTTTTATCCCCCGGATAAGCCAAAGCGCGCCATTATCCGCAAACCAGACGCTCCTGAAGACCCCATTCAACGCTTGTTGAATCTCCCGGATAATTTTTCCGGGATCGCAACAGCCATAACCTCAGCCGGACAGGTCGTTGGGGTGCTGGTCCTGCATGAAGGAACCCCCGGACGTTACGGAGCGGAATCCGAAGGGATTTGCGCGACCTTCGCTGGCTATCTGGGCAGCGCTATCGAGAAAGAGCGTTTGGATCAGGAGACACAAGCCCAAACTTACTACACTTCTGTCATGCTCCAGGTGGCGATGGCCACCCGCAACCTGTCGGACGCCAACAGCCTCCTGAAAACCTCGGGTGAGTTCATCCTTTCGCTGATTGGAGGCGCTTCTGTTGCCCTGATCCTGAAGGATGCGGAAACAAGCGCTTTTCAACTGCAGGCTGCCTTGGGCGATGGTACAGCCACCTGCAATCTCGACGAGCCTTGCGCGGTTGCCGACCTCACCTTGCTTGAACAGACCCTCCAGTCAGGCAAGCCGGCTGCTATGCCAGCCTCCAAATGCTCCCCGGACATCGCAAAAAACCTTTTGCTCTCGCCGCAGGATACTATCCTCTTGTTTCCCTTGATCGCGCACGAGCGTCAGATTGGGCTGCTTTTGCATTCCAGCAAAGAAGCCTACATTCCCCTCGAACCTGAATTGATCCTTGGTGCCCAGCGGTTCGCCTTGCTCGAAGGCATCGCGCAGCAAACAGCGGTCAGTTTACAGAACATCGAGCTGATTCAGGCAAAACAAGCTGAAGCTGAAATCTCAAATGTACTGCTGCAGATTACAAATCTTTTCGTGGTATCCAAGCACCCGCAAGAGACGCTTAGTGAAGTCACACGGGTCCTTTCAGATTTCACCAACGCTGAAGAAATTGCGCTGATCGAATTCGATTCCGAGCACGATCGGGCGACCTTGCGCTATCTTGCCACCAAACAGGGTGGTTTTTCCTACGGTTCTGAAAATCAAATACCACTCAGCCAATTATCGCCTGGACTGCAAGGTCTCGAGCAAGCCGGTTATTTAATCCTTCCAGGCAACTTGCTGTCAAGAAGTGGCTTTGCGGATTCCCAAAGCGACCTGGACAGGGAAGATATCAACAGCCTGTGTTTTTCCTTGAGCGTTCCTGGGGAAGTACACGGATTATTGGTGGCAGTGGAAGTGGATCGCCCAGGTCGCAGCCAGCGTGTGCAGCTGCTGAAAGAAGCCTCTCTCCAGATTGCCTCAGGCATCCAAAACTACATTATGCAAACCGTCCAGCATAAGCAGACCCTGATCGACAAAGAGCTGCAACTGGCAAGGCAAATCCAAAAGACTTTTTTGCCGGAGAGTCTTCCAGAGCTGCCCGGCTACGACCTGGCGGCAGAATGGCAGACTGCCAGGCAAGTTGGAGGTGACTTTTATGACGTCTTTGAGCTTAGCCCGGGCAAATTTGGGCTCGCCATCGCTGATGTCTCGGATAAAGGCTTGCCGGCTTCGCTTTATATGACCGTGAGCCGAACACTGATCCGCGCCGTGGCGCTTGAAAACGAGTCGCCAGCACGCACGCTCGAAAAGGTCAATCACATTCTGCAGCTCGACTCGAGTGATGGTTTTTTTGTGACCGTTTTTTACGCCATCATGGAGTTGCAGAATGGAAAGGTGACTTATTGCGTGGCAGGGCATAACCCTCCCTACTGGCTTCGCCCGCAGCAAGGCGAACTCCAAATACTCAACAAAGGCGGCATCGCCCTGGGCATGATGGATCCCATCAGCCTCAAAGACCAGGAATTGAACCTGGCACCAGGCGACGGACTGGTGCTCTACACAGATGGAATTACAGAGACGTTCTCACCTGATGGGGAAGCCTTTGGAGATCTTCGCTTCAAGGAAAGGCTTGATTCGCTGCTTGGAGAAACAGCCCAAGGGATCATTAAGGGAATCAGTTTCAGCCTGAATGGCTTTAGATCTGAAGCAGCGCTGGATGACGATTACACCCTTTTAGTCATTCGCCGGGAGCAAACGCCTGGCCGCCATGGGGACTTACTGGCAGATCATGACCGGAATTGACACCTGGGCAAGAATTTCATCAATTGCTTGACTGAAAACACGATCAAGAATGGTCGTATTCTCATAACCACCCAGGATCAGAGTAGACACAGATAAGTTTTCTGCCAGGCTGACCACATCGGTCGTAAAACTTTCCGATGTTCCTTGGTGGTAATCAGCCTTCACCCCCAGTCGTTCCAGATAAGTCTGGGCGTAATAACGATTGACCTCGTCTTTATCCGAGCCTTTGGTGATCAATAACAGATGCAGCTGAGATTCATAACGAGCGGCATAGTAGGCTGCCACGTAGAGGGCTTCTTTGCTGCGCTGACTGCCATCAAAAGGTATCAAGATGGAATTTACTGGAAGTGGTTTTTCTTTAACAAACAAGACCGGTCGTTGGCTTTGTTGAAGTATGGTGATAATCCCGTGAGAAATACGAGCCATCAGGCTCGTTGCCGGTGGATGACTCAGTTTCAGCACCAACAAATCGGAAAGCAAGGAGAACTCGAGCAGTGCGTTGGCAGGTTCACCCTGGCGCAGGAAGAACTTACCGCTCATGCCGGCCTCCGATAGCCGTTCATTAAACCGCTGTTGATAGACGTCGATTTCTTCGTCAAGCTTTTGCGTACCAGGGCTTTCCACATGCACGCCGCGGATTGCGCCTCCAGGGCAGCGATTGACGAGAATTGCTTGCTCAAGGGCGATCCAATCGGGATCATCATCGCTCAGAGCAGCGGTGATATGCTGAAAAAGGCAATCTATGTAGGGATTTTGAGGCTGTTCTTCATCCCTCAGCAAAACCTGCATAATTTGCTCCTCAGCAGTGGACAAATTAGATTCAGCTTTGATGCCCTCCTGGTCAGCAGCATAATCAAGCACATTTTCAGTTTTGAGTTCTATTCCGAGATCCTTTTGGAGAGTTTGTTGCTGATCAAGTAGCCAGAGGTAAAGGTCAGTCAGTGTGAGGTCCCGAAAGGCATGGTGCAGACCCGAGCTTTCAATGATCGCAATGACGGGAAAATAGAGAGTCTCCGCCCAATGACGCACCGCGTCTTCAAAACTGACCGGACGCTCATTTTCAATCCCCATATAGTACTGGTGGACACTGATGTGCTCTTTGAGGAGCGGATAGTTTTCGACCAGGTGCAGGCTAAAATCAACTCCTGGCAGGATCTGGTCAATCTGGGTCTCCGTGAGAAAATTGACATAAGCCGTTTTCAGGACCAACTCTTCAGCAGTGAGCGAGCTGGAAACAGGCACCTTGGTTTTGACCTCCGTTACGTACGCCTCTATCGTTTCCATACCCATTTCTTTGGCTATCGAAACACGATGGTTGCCGTCCAGAACAAAATAAGCATCGCCAAGTTGGTAGAGAGAAACTGGCGGAACACCTTTGGCAAGCGGACTGGTCATGGCAGTTTTTACACCTGCCCACCGGTGAATATCATCATCCCGCAGCGGCAGGAAGTTTCGATCAAAATCCTGAATTCGGTTCACACTCCCGACGATGTCCTTCAGAGGAACCTGCTTTATGCCTCGATCCGTCTGGCTGACAGCCCGCAGCTTGGTGGATATCTCATCATAAGGCAGGAGGTCAAGAGAACGACCCCGGATGCCTGCCCAGAAACGCTGCAAAGCAGCCTTTGAGCGGGCACGGCGAAAGTCGTCAAGTGCTTTCCTATAAGTGTTTGGATCATCCATATTTTGATTTTATTACAATTCCAATAAGATGGTCCCGGGAACTTGGACACAAGTAGCCCATCAAAATGCCAAACATGCCAGTGATTTTTGATTCCTTTCCATGCTATAATTTTTCCCCGAGAAACGAGTTTTTACTGCCTTATGACCCAACTTATAACGCCTGAACCCATCAATTATCTGCTCATTGGGCATGTGACTGCTGATTTACAGGCAGATCAAAGCATCAGCCTGGGCGGCACTGCCAGTTTTTCCGGGCTGACGGCTGCAAGTTTGGGGCATAATGTGGGTCTGGTGACAAGTTGCGCAAGTGATTTGCGGCTCGATCCCTTGGCTGGCATCCACAAATGGGTCATTCCATCAGAAAAATCGACAGTATTTCGCAATGAAGGTCTTGGGCGAACACGTGTTCAGCATCTCTACTCTTCGGCTACACTCATCACCGCTGACCACATTCCCCCAACCCTGCTCAACTGCCAATTGGTGCACTTCGGCCCGATTGCTGCAGAAATTGATCCAAATATCGCAGAGCTTTTCCCCGATGCCTTGGTATGCCTGACCCCGCAGGGATGGTACCGGCAAGCGGACGATGAAGGCCTGGTTCGCCACGTGGATTGGCCCGAAGGGTTGCCTCTGCTTGCGAGAGCCGATGCCGTCGTTCTATCCATAGAGGATCTTCGCGGAGACGAGCAAAAAGTGGAAGAACTGGCCGGGATCTGTAAGCTGCTGGTCGTCACAGAAAGCCGTGATGGGGCGCGGGTTTTCTCCGAGGGCAGGGTTAGATATTTTTCTGCGCCTGCAGTTGAGCTGGTTGAGGACACTGGCGCCGGTGACATTTTTGCGGCTTGTTTCTTTCACCGCCTGCAAACAACCCAAGATCCTTGGGAAGCAGCCCGTTTTGCGGTTCAGCTTTCATCTTGCTCAGTAACACGCAGACGCCTCGAGAGTATTCCAACTCGAATTGAAATCGATCAGGCAAAAATTCAAATGCTGGCATAGGTAAGGTATGGGAAGAATCTACACAATTGTCAATCAAAAAGGCGGAGTGGGAAAAACTACCACGACCATTAACCTTGGCGCTTATTTGGGGCACTTCGGCCAAAAGGTGTTGATCATTGACCTTGACCCACAGGCAAACGCCACTAGCTGCCTTGGGATTGACCGGCACAAAGTGGAGAATGGAACTTACGAGGTTCTGATTGGCGCAAAAAACGCTTTGGATTGTGTTTTGCACAACGGACGCTTTAAGCTCTCGCTCTTGCCCTCATCGCCCAACTTATCGGGCGCGGAGATCGAGTTGATCGAGCTTTCGGATCGTGAAAAAAGGTTAGCAGCAATCGCGCAGTCGCTCACCAACCGCTACGATTACATCCTCATTGACTGCCCTCCTTCACTTGGATTGCTCACCCTGAACGGCATGATTGCTGCGCAGGATGGGGTAATCATACCAGTGCAGTGTGAGTACCTGGCACTTGAAGGTCTTGGTCAACTGACCCAGACGCTCACCCGCATCCGCCAGGGCTTATTCCCGGAGCTCTCCATCAGAGGTGTTTTACTTACCATGTTTGACGGTCGAACCAATTTGAGTTCGGACGTCATGAGTGAAGTACAGAAATTTTTCCAGGACAAGGTTTTTTCAACGTTTATTCCACGCAGCGTCAGGCTAGCGGAAGCCCCCTCCTTCGGCATGCCGATTTCGGTCTATGCCCCTGACTCAAGTGGCGCGAGAGCCTACCGTTCGGTGGCGATGGAATTGTTGACGGCAGATGGGGTCCAATTTGACCCCGGACAGGAGTAAGATGGCACAGCGCAGTGGACTTGGTAAAGGACTCGAATCATTAATCCCAACCTGGCAAAGCAGCCCTGCTCCAGATGGGGCAAACGAACAGGTGCTTCTTTTGCCTGTTAGCAGCATCAGCCCCAATCCCCAACAACCCCGCAAGGTTTTTGAAGAAGAACAGCTGGAAGATCTGGCAGCCTCCATCAAACAGCACGGGATCATTCAGCCTTTGATCGTGATTGCTGCTGAAGGTATGGACCGCTACGCGCTGATCGCCGGTGAACGCCGCCTTCGGGCTGCAAAGCTGGCAGGTCTGAAAGAAGTTCCAGCGATTGTCCGCACAGCTTCCCAGCAGGAACAGCTCGAATTTGCAATCATTGAAAACGTGCAGCGGGAAGACCTCAACCCGATTGAGCGCGCCAGGGCTTACCAGAACCTGGCAGATCAGTTTTCTCTAACCCATGAAGAGATCGCTCACAGGGTTGCCAAAAGCCGCGCCACAGTCACAAACACCTTGCGCCTGCTCAACCTGCCTGTTGTAGTGCAACAAGCCCTGCAAAACGGAGAGATCACCGAAGGTCACGCCCGAAGCCTGCTGGCGCTCCCGACAGCGCGCGCCATGGAAGCCGCCCTGGATAGCATCCTGAGCCTTGGTTTAAATGTGCGCCAGACCGAGCTGCTGGTCAGCAAACTGAGCGGCAAAGTGCCAACCAACCGTAAGGTAAACGCGCGGTCCGCCGAGGCAGAGGACCTCGAAAACCGTTTGCGTCAGTTCTTCCACACCAAAGTAATGCTCTCCAAGGGTAAAAGGGGTGGTACGATCTCGATCAGCTTTTATTCTGACGAGGAGTTGAATGCCATTTTGGATAAACTTGGGATCAATGACTGAAAACGATGGCGTTCGATATCCAAGCCTGTTCCAATCTGCCTCCCACTGACCTTGCAGGATTCCTGAATGCCAACAATCTCTCATTCAACAACCTTGACTGGTTCCCGCCCAATGAAAGGTTCAGTGAAGCTGGCTGTTTCGCAGTCATAGAACAGCAGCAAATCAAAGCTCTGCTGGCTGCCACTCCCGAAAGCTCACTGGTTGCATGGCTGCGTTTTTTTCACGCTGAACGCGATGGAAAACATCTGCAGTATTTTAAAGCCCTGCTTTCCCGGGCAAAGAGCACCTTAACGGATTTTGGGGTACAGAGTGTGTTCTCCCTTGCACCCTACAATTGGTTGGAAAGTTTACTTAAAGGGGAGGGCTTTCTGCCAGCCGACACGATCGTTACGCTTCAGTGCGATTTTGCGGGGGCAAAAATGAGGCGCACAAACCCGGAACTGATCATTCGTGAGATGACTCAACGCGACCTCGCGGCAGTGGAAGCCATCGATCTCGCCGCCTTTGATCCGGTCTGGCAGTTGAAACGCGCCAGTCTTGAAAAAACCTATCACCTTAGCGCCTGGAACAGTATAGCCATTCTCGAGAAAGAAATCGTTGGCTATCAGATGAGCACAAACACCTTCGACTCAGCCCACCTGGCGCGCCTGGCTGTAGATCCTCGCTGGCAGGGCAAGGGCGTGGGACATAGCCTGGTGGAAGACATGCTGGAGACCTTCTCAGCAATCGGGGTAACCACTTTTTCCGTAAACACCCAGGCCAGCAACAGTCAATCCTTATCGCTCTATCATTCCCTGGGTTTTGAACGCGAGGATCGCGATATCCTGGTGATGTCGCTCAATCTATAAAAATTTCACCTTTTATGCTGGCTGGACGCAAGCAGTCCTTTGTGGCAAAATCAAGCAAACCTATTCAGGAGTTAATATGACACAGAAAATGACCCAACGTGAATTACTGAGAGCGCAACGAGAAAAGGAATCCCGCAAACGAATAACCGTCTTGGCGATCGGAACTCTGGTTCTTGTGGCGGCGATTTTGTTGGTATATTTCCTTCCCCGATTACTAAGCGTGAGCAAGGCTGAAGGCTACGCAAACCAGGCCGGACAATCGGTTGGCGATCCAAACGCGCCGGTAAAAGTTGTCGAATTTTCCAATTTTGGCTGCAGCCACTGCCGCACTTTTGCCCTGGAAAATGAGGCGCAATTTGTCAAAGACTATGTTGACACAGGTTTGGTCTATTTTACATACAAAGTTTTCCAGTTTAGCGAGGATCAAACCTTAAACGCGGCGGAAGCAGCCTATTGTGCAGGCGATCAAAACCGCTTCTTCGAAATGCAAAAACTCCTCTTTGAAAATTCCAGCTTTGCTGGTGCTTTCGCAAACAGCAGTATTACTTCCTACGCCAAACAGCTTGGATTGGACGTGACAGCGTTTAATCAGTGCGTGGAAAACGACGAGCAATTGGAAAAAATTCGGACCGACACAGCCAACGCCCGGGATTTGGGAGTCACTGGCACGCCGATGTTTGATGTCAATGGAACCATCGTCTATTCAACAACCCTGGTTGAAACGATTGAAGCCGCTTTGGCTGCTGCTGGATACTAATACCGGAGTTTCTCATTTTAGTGCCCTGAAAACAGCTTCCCAACGAGAGAATATTCAAAAAATATCAGAAAATAAGAAACTCAGGTGAGCGGGCTGGTCTCCATACCGAGCACGGTATCTAAATGCAGTGTGTAGGGTGGGTTGGCGTCATAGATCCTTGAGCTTTGCTAACCTCGCGATAGCCAACCCACCGAATGTAGTAATTGGCATTCTGAGATTCTTTTGCGAAGAATCTGATTATTAATGATCAGGATATTCACCGCATTCAGGATAACAAGACTCACCCCCTTTATCCTCCTTCCTCGACGAAGTGCCCGTCAGGGTAGGGG